>JFJP01002364.1_pt1 | contig 10955 bp, 5 predicted proteins | sample 431651 | NCBI WGS metagenome assembly JFJP01 (sample SAMN02602958, study PRJNA72255) | Microbial mat metagenome, whole genome shotgun sequencing project. | biome: fresh water; feature: sink hole; material: water; isolation source: purple microbial (photo- and chemosynthetic) mats found in...
CGTTGCCAAATTGCGGCTTATGATGCACGCACCGCTGCCTTGTTAAGTCGTTCGACGGAAGATTATCAAAAATTAGCAGTCGGCAATTTGTCTGCAGATAACCTTGAGGTCGCTGCATTTCCTTTGGCGATGATCGAAGCCGATAGGTCTCTGTCTCTGCGGCAGGGGATCAACCCGGCGTGGCAACAAAAAATAGAAAACTTGCGTACCCGCGCTGTGTTGCCTTTGTTGGGCGATAAGCAAAGTATCAGTGCAACAGAGTGGGCCGTGTTGTGTGAAAAATTTGCCGCGTTTGACTTGTGGCAAAGCAGCAAGCCGATCAGCAAGACGGATGTTTTGGGCGTTGCTCGATTGCGTGAAATATTGGCGAGTAATGGTCAAGCTGAGCTGGCGCATTATTTTGAACGGGACAAAATAACCGCAGCACAAATAAAAGAAATTCGTTCCGTCGAGCGCTTGATTCGCTATCAGCGTGATCTGTTGCAGTTGGCAAATAATTTTGTATCGTTCCGTGATTTTTATTCAGGCAATAAGAAAGCGATCTTTCAGGTGGGTACGCTGTATCTGGATGGCCGTAGCTGTGAGCTGTGCATTCGGGTTGAGGATGTGAATGCGCATGCGGCCTTTGCCGCGCCGAGTGGTGTCTGCTTGGCTTACTGCGAGTTGGTGCGTAACGGTGAGGCGGAGAAAATGAACATCGTTGCTGCCTTTACCGCGGGGGATTCTGATTATTTGCGCGCGGGCCGTCATGGCATTTTTTATGATCGTAAAGGGCAAGATTGGAACGCGACCATTGTGCGTATCGTCGATCACCCCATTAGTATTCGTCAGGCATTTTGGTTGCCCTATAAAAAAGTATCGGCCGCGATTAGTGAGCAGATGCAAAAATTTGCCGCAACTAAAGTCAGTGCGGGGCATGATGAAAGAGTGCAGGCCGTAACTGTCGCTACCAGTACCGTGGTGGCAGCGTCGAGTACGCCGCCTAAACCCGCGTTTGATGTGGCTAAATTTGCCGGTATTTTTGCGGCGATTGGGTTGGCGATTGGTGCTATCGGCGGCATGATGGCGTCGATTGTGGGCGGCATTATTAGCCTGAAATTTTGGCAAATTCCATTCGCTTTTGTTGGCCTAATGTTGGCTGTGTCTGGGCCTTCCATGCTGCTCGCTTGGTTCAAATTAAAGCATCGCAACTTAGGCCCGATACTCGATGCCTGCGGTTGGGCGATTAACGCACGCGTGTTGATTAACATTCCGTTTGGTACCTCGCTCACCGCGTTGGCGTCATTGCCACAAGGCGCGCAACGCTCTTTAGTTGATCCCTATGCAGAGAAAAAATCATGGTGGCACTTCACTTGGATTTTTGTGCTGTTCTGGGGGCTAATGGCATGGGCTTGGTATGTGGGGCTTTTCGCAAAATAACATCTAGCCGATAGCGCGCAATGCAGATGCAAAATTATTTTCTACGTCACCCTTTCGTCGCCAAGTCTCTGCGCATGGTGGCGATGTTCGGTTCAGCATTGCTGCTGATAATTTTGTATGTGGCGTTAATTGGCGTTTCGATTGATCTCGCCAAGTGGCGTGGTAAAGCAGCGGCGCTACTCACGCAAAATCTTGGGCGCGAAGTGCGCTTTGAGGGCCCGCTGCAATTAGAAATTTCTGCTCATCCAAAATTGAAAATCGGTGGTTTGCATATTGCCAATGCCAACGGTTTTGAGGGTGGGGATTTTGCCAGCCTCGGTGAAGCGCGGTTGGCACTCGATTTGTGGCCGCTACTACGCATGCGTTTTCAAGTTGAGGAGCTATCGGGTAGCGATGTGCATGCACGTCTGCAAGTGAAAAAAGACGGCACTAACAATTGGAAATTTAACCCGCCGAAGCCTAAGCAGGAAACCACACCTAAAATGCAAGCTGCGAGCGTTGATTTAGCGATGCTGCTGGCGGCTGTAGATATCAAGCGCGTGTCACTGGAAAAGCTCAATGTGGAATTTATTGGCGCTAATCAAAAAAGTCATTTCTTTGAACTGCAATCCTTGGTTGCCAAATTTCCCGCAGGTGAGCCGATCTCACTCGCCTTAAATGGCACGGTGGAAAAAAACGCGCCTTATCAACTACATTTTACCGGTGGTACGGTCGCCGACTTGGCTCACTTAGAGAAGCCTTGGCCTGTTGATCTTAAACTCGATTTTATGAGCTCACACTTAACGTTGAATGGCAGCCTGTCTGAGAGTTCCGGTTCGATCAGTTTTGGTTTGGGCACAGAAAATTTAAGCGAGTTTGAGCAGTTGTTGCAAATTAAACTTCCTGCGGTTGGCGTGGCGGGTATCGCTGGAAAAATTAAATACGAGCCAAATAAAATTGCGCTCGAAAATTTGTCGGGTGTGATGGGCAAAACCATACTCAGTGGTGAGCTCAATTTTAATACCAGCGGTGAGCGCCCAAAATTGCAAGGCGAGCTGAATTTGCCCGTGCTCGACCTGCGCCCGTTTATCACGGACAAGCCTGTTACTAAAGAAGAGCCACCAAAAAGTTTTGCCGAGGTATATCACGAAATTTCCGCCGCAACTTTCAGCCTAAAAGAACTCAACAGTGCGGATGCAGATTTAACTTTGCGTGTGGGGCAGTGGCTCAGTCTGCCGGGCGATGTGCGCGATGCTAAGTTGCAAGTGAAGCTGGAGCGCGGACGTTTGAAGGTGCCCGTGCAAGCGACAGTTGCAGACGTGCTGCTATCGGGTAGTGCAAGTGTCGATGCCAGCGTTGCCTCTCCAGAATTTGCATTGGCGCTCGGCACGCATAATTCCAATTTGGGGAATTTGGCTAGCGTGTTGTTTGGTGTGCCGGGCGTAAAAGGTCATCTGGGGCGTTTTGATTTGCGCATCGCGGCTCGTGGAGATCGTGGTGCTGAGTTGATGCAAAGTCTTGATGTGCGTTTTGACGTAGAGCGCGGCAAGCTTAGTTATGGTAACGGCGAAGGTGAGCGGCCTGTGCAATTTTCTTTAGATCGTTTTGCGCTCGCTTTGCCAGCGGGTAAAAAATTAACCGGCGACGTGGCGGGCTCATTGTTGGATAAAGCCTTCAGCGCAAAATTGCGTGGCAGTTCTTTAGCCGAGCTTACCGGCGAAGCCGCCGCCCCGATAGATTTTGAATTACAGGCGGGGACTGCGCGCGCAGAGATTCATGCAGTAGTGCAGGGCGCGAGGGATAAGCCAGAAACAAATATTAGCTTCGAGCTTGCTGCGCCGCATTCGGGCGAAATTGCAACTTGGCTGGGGCTTAAGCTGGGAGCAGATGCGCCGATCAATATGAGCGGAAAATTTCAAGCGGAAAGTAAAACTTGGCACTTGTCAGACTTTACTTTGAAATTGGGGCATAGTGATTTTTCGGTCGATTTGCTACGCACGGTTGAAAAAGGCAAGTCATTGATTAAATTGAGTTTTAATTCTTTTTTAATTGACGCTGAGCAGTTGCAATCGTTGTTGCCAGAGAGTAAAGAAAAAGCGCCAGTCGCTCAACCCGCTGCTGTGAACATGATCGACATTCCAATTTTGCCGAGTGGCATTAGCCTTGCCGATGCTGACATTGCAGTGCGCCTTAAACGTATCAGCAGTAGTTCGCCAGTTAAGGTGGGCGAGATACGTTTCGATGGGCATATTCGCGACGGCATGATGTATGCGTCCCCCTTTAGCGCGAACGTTGCGGAGAGCGATTTTAGTGGCGCGATCATGTTGGATCTGCGCACGCAGCAACCACATGCCACTTTATGGTTAGCAGCGGGTGAGCTCAACATCGGCAGTGTGTTGCAGCAATTAAGTATCGCTAATGATCTCGACACGGGAATTGATTTTGTACGCTTGCAACTTGATTTGCATTCGAGTCGATTAGGACAACTGTTGGAACAATCTGAATTGGTGTTGAGTTTTGAGGGCGGCTACCTTCTGCTGAAAGATGCGAACACCAAGGGAACAATGCGCATTGCGCTTGATAGTGGCGAGCTGAAGTCTGCACCGAGCGCGCCGGTGTATCTCGATCTATTGGGCTCGTTCGATACGGTGCCAATCTCAATCGCCATTCAAACAGCAAAGGCTGCCGATCTGATTCGCCCCAATTTATCAATTCCCTTTAAATTAAATGTGAGCACCTCGGGAGCCGCGATTCAGCTGACTGGAGATGTTGATCGCCCATTTAGCAATAAAGATATCGAACTAGCGCTCGATATGAGCGCGGTACGTTTAGATAACTTAAGTGCTCTCGCTCATACGGCTTTGCCTCCTTGGGGGCCTGTTATGGCGTCAGGAAAATTTCATATGTCGTCTGCGGGCTATGAGCTTAAATCTCTGCTGGTGCAGGTGGGGAGTAGTCAGCTCAATGGTTTTGGCAAAATGGACACCAAGGCGGTGCCTCCACGCATTGATGTGGCGCTTACCGCGCCTAGTATTCAATTAGATGATTTTAAAACGGATGAAGTTGCTGTGGTGGCTAAGAAACCTGCTGTCACCGAGAAAACCAAATCAAAAGTAGATGCGCGGCAACAAGCACGCGAAGCAAGTTTGAAAACACAGAAAATGTTGAGCCCAGAAATATTGAAACGCCAGAACGCTTTTGTGCAGGTGCGTGTGGATCAAGTGATGTCGGGTGAGGATGTGCTCGGTAACGGCAAATTGGATGCGCAGTTGAAAGACGGGCGAGCTGATGTTTCGGCATTGGTTAATACGCTGGGTGGTGCGGCATCAGTTGCGATGGGCTATGAGCCTAGCGAAAAAGACGTGGCGATCAATTTACGGGTTGAGGCAAAGAATTTCGACTACGGTGTGCTGGCAAGACGGTTTGATAAAAAGAGTGAGATGAGCGGCGTGTTCAGTTTGGATGTGAATGTAAGTTCACGCACTCCGTATCTTTCAGATACTTTCGTTTATGGCAAAGGCTACGTTGATTTTGCCGTGTGGCCACAAAATTTAAAATCGGGGTTATTGGATGTGTGGGCAGTGAACGTTTTGATGGCTCTACTCCCCGCAATTGATTCTTCCAACGAATCAAAAGTAAATTGTGCGATTGGTCGTTTTGCCTTGGCCGATGGCATGTTAGTTGATAAGGGCATCGTGATTGATACCAGCCGCATGCGTGTTACAGGTACGGGCGGTGTCGATTTTAAAAACGAAAAAATTAATCTTTACGTGAAGCCGAAAGCAAAAACGCCACAATTTTTGAGCTTAGCTATTCCGATTGAGCTTTCTGGCAGCTTCGATGATTTTAGTGTGGGTGTGCGAACGAGTGATGTCGTTGGTTCAGTCGGGCAGCTCGTCACATCTGTCATTTGGGTGCCTCTGCAAATGATGTTTGGGAAAACAATACCCGCTGATGGCAAAGATGTGTGTCAGGCAGGCAGTCTAAAAGGACAGTTGTAAAGAGTTTTTATATTTGACGGCAATTGAGCGACATATCTCTTCGCCCTGAAATATACATTTCGATAAAGTGAAATTGTTTACAGCCACTTGAGCAGCATTGAATAAAGAATTTCCGGCGTGATCGGCTTGCTGATGAAGTCATTCATTCCTGATGAGAGACACGTATCTCGGTCTTCATTAAATGAATTGGCTGTCATTGCCAAGATCGGAAGATCAGTTTCATTTCTCAGTTTGCGAATTTCACGTGTCGCGTCAACTCCGCCCATAACAGGCATCTGCATATCCATTAAAATCAGCGCATATTGATTGTGAGCAACTTTTTCGACAGCCTGCTTTCCATTATCTGCGACATCAATATTTAAATCAGCGTTTTCCAGAAGCCATAGGGCAACTTCTTGATTGATCGGATCATCATCGACCAGCAGAATTTTTTTGCCGCTAAATTTTTGTTTTAAGAGCGCTAACGAATCTGCTTGGTAGCCTAGATCATTGCTGCCTGAAGTATTTGATGATTTTTTGAGTTCGGCTGTAAACCAAAATGTGCTGCCCACGCCGAGTGTACTGTCGTAACCAACCTCTCCCCCCATTAACTCAGCAAGTTTTTTGGTAATGGATAGACCTAGGCCTGTTCCGCCATATTGGCTGGTGATTGATAAAGAGGTTTGCTCGAAATCTTTAAATAATTTTTCATGAGCTTGGGCTTCAAGACCGATTCCTGTGTCAAGCACCTCAAACTTGATGAGCACAGAAACGTCGCTTTCCTTTAAATTTCTCACCCGTAACGTGATTTTTCCCTGTGGCGTAAATTTAATAGCGTTATTCGCGTAATTGAGTAAGCACTGCTGCAGTCGTGTCATATCACCGACAAGATTTTTTGGAAACGGATCTTTTTCAACTATCAGGCTAAGTTTTTTTAGCGTGATTTGATGTTCCAACATGCCATAAACACTGCTGAGCAGAGATTCGATGGAAACATCTTTTTCATCGATGGCGAATTTTCCGGCTTCGATTTTAGAAAGGTCGAGGATGTTGTTGATTACATTAGCGAGGTGTTTTTCGGCGGAATCTATTTTTGATAAACGCGCCATTTGTAGTGGCGTAGGATTGTCATGGCGCATCATATGAACCAAGCCAGAAATAGCATTCAGGGGTGTTCGAATTTCATGACTCATGCTCGATAAAAAAGCTGACTTCGTAAGATTCGCTTGTTCAGCTTTTTCCTTAGCTTTCTCCATCTCTTGTTCTGCTTGTTTCCGCTTTTGTATCTCGCGGGTAAGGCGCAGTGTGCTGCTAGCCAGCTTGTCATACATCGACATGACTGTATCAATCAATACCCTAGTGGAGCCAACCATTTCCTTGTTAGCCATTTCTTTCGCGCCTTCGAGTGAGACTCCAGAAGGTAAGGCTAAAACCACTTTGGCCATGCGCATGTCAGATTCGAGAATGTGATTTGCAAGCCAATGCGTTAAAAATCTGACGATATTTTCAATGACGGTATCAAGTGGCAGAGTGTCTTCTTCTTGTTTTAGTTTAATTACTCCGTCAATAAAATCGCTGTGAGCTTGTTTATGCCACTCTATCCAAGCGTCATGACTAAAGTATTTATCCCAAATTTCTTCCTCGCTTTGAAAATGGAAAGTAGCGTAATCTTTGAGTTTCTGGAAAATTAAATTGAGCTTGGGTTCATCTGCTTGATAGGCAAGGTGGGTTACTAATTCGTTGATTAACTCGACAAGCACTTTATGCTGTTCATCAATTAATGGAATGCCAGTTTCAAAGTTATGCGTCCAAGGAAATATTTCAACTGATGCGTTTGTCATAGTGGGCTATAGGGAACAATCTTCCGTAGATTCGGGCTCTTCAGTCTTTGAGTTAACTGTGTATTAAAGGCACATTAATAGTGCAGTAATTTACCACTAGGATTTCCGGATTGCACGCAATAAAAATTTTACGCTGCGCTTGCTTGTGTCAGTAGTCATCAAGGGAGATTACGCATTTGAGTGATGATACTTATCCGCAAAAGGAAGCCCCTTCCAAGGCGGCACTTTGTTAAACTACGCGTATGACTATTCATCTCATTGTTATTAACCGCATCCGTCAACTCTTCGCGATGTTTTACGACTTGTTGGCGCGACGCTGGAAGAAAAATTTCTACCTTTATTTAGCGGTAGTATTTTCCGTATTCGCCATTGCCGACACCGCTTTTCTGCATATCACGCAGGAAATGCGACAAGGCGCTTTTGACATGATGGTGAAATACCGTATCAACCCTCCCGAGCCTGATAAAGATATTGTAATTGTTGATATTAACGAGGCAAGTTTGTCGGCGATGGCTAAAGATTATGGCCGCTGGCCTTGGCCCCGTCAGGTGTTGGGTGAGTTTGTCGAGCAGGTAGAAAAGCAACATCCTAAAGCCATCGTGTTTGATATTTTATTTAGCGATGCCGATATTTATAACGCGGACAGTGATGCTTATTTCAATACGGCTATTGCGGCAACGAACAACACATTTTTTCCAATGTTGCGACTCGATGAAGAAAGTGATGCCTTAAGTCAGATTAAGCCTTCGATGATTCCCGGCGTGACTGCGCTAGGGGAGCAGGCAGATCAAAATGCGACGGTGGCTGTGGTGTTGCCGCATTTTCAAGCAGCGCTCGACGGCACACGAATCGGTTTCAATAATATTTATCCTGACAAAGATGGCACGGCGCGGCGTTATCAAGTTTATCGCGATGATTACGGATGGAAGCTACCTTCGTTGCCAGCGCGTGTGGCCGCTGAATTGGGCTGGCCGCAAGCACCTGCGCAAGAGGTGTTGCTGAATTGGCGTGGAAAGCCCTTTTCATATCAATACGTGAGCTTTAGTGATGTTTATGCCGACTTGGGGCGTAAAGTAAAAACACGCCCGCAGGAAGAGTTTAAAGACAAGATTATTATCATTGGTTCAACGGCGCCTAGTTTGTTTGATATAAAACCCACACCGATGAGCAAGATGCACCAAGGGGTGGAGATCTTGGCCACCGCCATCGACAATATGAAGCATGAAGATTATTTACGCTTCCCCGAAGCGAAGTTAATTTATTTGCTGCTCACGTTGTCGTTGGTATGGGTAACAGCATGGGCGTTTTATACCAACGTGGGCCGCGACAAGATTGACCGATTGTTTGGCTTTTCACAATTTTTACTAATCGGCATTTCCTATGCCAGCATTAATTTTAGTAACACTTATATCAATTTGACGGGGCCAGTCGCACTGGCGGTGGCATTTTTCTCTTTATCTCGCATCTATGCCTCAGGCACGTATAAAGCACTCGAGCAAAATATGGTGCGCGTGTCTTTGGAACGTGGCGGTGAATTAAGTGGCTCGATTTTGCTGATTCGTCTGGATGGTACGCAAAATCTGATGGTGGATGTGGTGCTGGAGCGTATTCGCAATGGCTTGGAGCGTTCCGGCGCTGAGCTAAAAAGTGTGGATGTTTTGAAGGGCGTGCAAAAAGGGGTGTGGGATTTACTTGAATATACCTTTGCTGTTTCTTGGGTAGCAGATGTTGCTGACGAGCAAGCGCAAGCTCGAATTGAGGCGGATAAACAAGCAGTGCTGGAAATGTTGCCCGTGTTGATGAGGAAAAATTTAGCCAATCCTGAAAATGCGGCAACTTGGTTTTTTTATCAGGGACGTGTGTTTGGGGGCGATAAAGCACGATCTAGTTGGCGAATATTATTTGCCGAGGCATTAATCGCGTGGGAAAAACAACAGGAGACAAAAGCATGAAATTAATTCAAGCGGGAATGGCAATGTTGCTGTGGGCGCTGATGGCGAATGCCTTAGCGGGTGAGGCTGGCGTAGCATTAAAAGCAGATGACATTCGTGCAGAGCCATTTGGCGATGCTAAGTCAGTTGGTAAATTGGTGGTCAATGATAAGGTTGATATCGTAGGCAAAAACGGTGGTTGGCTACAGGTAAAAAGTAGCAAAGGTAAAGGCTGGGTGCGCATGTTGAGTATTCGCAAAGGCGATGCGAAAAAAGGTGCGAACGAAGCGGCAGGTTTATTGAGTATGACTTCGGGTCGTGCGGGCACAGGTAAGGTCGTGGCGACGACGGGCATTCGCGGTTTGAATGAGGAAGAATTGAAAACAGCGAAATTCAATGAAGAGGAAGTGAAGGCGCTTGAGTCGTATTCTGCTTCTAAAGAACAAGCGCAACAGTTTGCGAATGAAGGCAAATTGGTTGCACGCCAATTCGATTACCTGCCAGAAGTGAAATAGGAGGCGTGATGAAAATGACTTATAAATTATTGTTCTCTGCAATGTTGGTTGCGGCGTGTGGACCAGCAATTGCCTTTGATTTTGGTGCTCTAAAGAAGCAGGTTGAAGAGGTGCAAAGACAAATTCCACAACAAGCACCTCAGCAAGCGCAACAGCCGCCCGCGCAGCAGTTACTTCAAGTGTTGCCAGTGAGCCCGCAAGCGGTGAGCTTGATCAAAGAAGTGGTTGGCTCCACACAAGAAGAAGAGATTGCGATTGGTCGGCAAATTTCAGGCAACTTGTTAGGCGCTGCACCTTTGGTAAAAGATGCCAAGCTGCAACAGTATGTGAATAGTGTGGGGCGTTGGGTGGCCAGTCAAAGTGAGCGCCCAGATTTACCTTGGCATTTTGGTGTAATTGACTCAGCTGACATCAACGCTTTTGCAGCGCCCGGCGGTTATATTTTTGTGACCTTGGGGCTGTATCGCATGTTGCAAAACGAAGCCGATTTGGCCGGCGTGCTCGGGCATGAAGTCGGGCATGTGATTCAAAAGCATCATCTGAAAATTTTGCAGCAGAGCAAATTGGTCGAGGCGGGAAGCAAGGCGTTGACCGGCTCAGTGGGAAATAACGATGCGGTGCAAAAATTAATTGGTAGCGGTGCTGAAATTGTTTCGCGCTCGTTGGATAAGGGCGCTGAGTTTGAGGCGGATCGCATCGGTGTGGTGCTGGCCACTCGCGCGGGCTATGACGCTTACGGTTTGCCGAGTGTGTTGCAACAGATCGGACATTCAGCGAAAGACGACGGCAATGTTGCGCTGCTATTTAAAACACATCCTCACCCTGATGCTAGGTTAGATAAGTTATCGGTGGCGATGGGTGATCGCTTTGATAAAGTAAAAGCGCAGCCGATTACGCCGCGTTTTTACCGCATAAAATAATTAAAAGTCAAATAAATCAAATGGTTATGATGAAAATCGCAATTGCTCAAATTAACTGCACGGTGGGCGACTTGACGGCAAATGCCGCCAAGATCGCAGAGCATGCGGCGCGAGCAAAGCAACAAGGCGCAGCGATTTTGCTAACGCCCGAATTAAGTCTGTGCGGCTATCCGCCGGAAGATTTATTGTTGCGTGAGGGTTTTTATAAAGCCTGCGACATTGCATTACGCGCTTTAGCCAAGCAAACGAATGGCATTGATGTACTTGTGGGGCATCCTCATCGAGTGGGAGAAGCTAGCTACAATGCCGCATCCCTATTGCGCGATGGCAAGGTTGCCACGACCTATTTTAAAAACACTTTGCCCAACCA
>JFJP01005985.1_pt1 | contig 10955 bp, 9 predicted proteins | sample 431651 | NCBI WGS metagenome assembly JFJP01 (sample SAMN02602958, study PRJNA72255) | Microbial mat metagenome, whole genome shotgun sequencing project. | biome: fresh water; feature: sink hole; material: water; isolation source: purple microbial (photo- and chemosynthetic) mats found in...
CACGGACTGCGCCGCTCATTCAAGAGCCTGACCGAGTGGCTGGAAATCCCCGCCGGGGTGGTGGCGCAACTCATGGGACACAAGCCAAGTGCCACCGCCGAAAAGCACTACACCGTGCGACCGCTTGACCTGCTGCGTGTGCACCATGAAAAGATTGAGGCGTGGATTCTGGAACAGGCCGGGGTGACGTTTGATGCCGCCGCAGAGCCGGGCAAGCTGCGGGTGGTGGCTGGTTGAAGCCAAAATAACGCAATTCAACACAAACATACAAAGTTCTATATACTTTACGCATGAAAACCGTCGAATTTAGGGGCACGTCGCTGGATGATTTGAGGGACTTCCCGCAAACAGCGATGCGTGATGCCGGGTATCAAATTGACCGGGTTCAAAACGGGCTGACACCTGATGATGTCAAACCCTTTCCGACTATCGGTGCTGGCGTGATGGAGTTGCGGATATGGGACGAAACCGGGACATTCCGGGTGGTGTACGTCGCCAAGTTTGAAGATGCTGTGTACGTGCTGCACTGTTTTCAGAAGAAAACCCAGACAACGGCGCAAAGGGATATTGAGCTTGCACGCAAGCGATTCAAAGAACTGGTGAAGGAGCTTTCAAAATGACACAACGATTTGCCAGCGTATGGGATGCTATCGAAGACACCCCGCAACAGGCCGCAAGTATGCGTGCGCGCTCGGAACTGATGATGAGTCTGACCGAGGTCATCAGAGAGCGTGGCATGACGCAAGGCGATGCTGCTGCCTTGTTTGGCGTGACTCAACCGCGCATGTCAGACCTGATGCGGGGCAAGATAAACCTTTTTTCGCTTGACACCCTGATTGACATGGCGGCTACCGCTGGGATGAGTCCTACGGTCAAAGTTTCCAAGCCAAAGGCCATGCAGCGCCAGCATACCAAGCGCACTGCCAAGCGCCAGATGGAAACCGCCTAAACCGTTTTTTGCGCCAGCTAGACCCGGACTAATTACCCGGGTTGAAAAGCCAGTCCTCCCCTGGCCTGCTGGTGCATCCTGAATTGGGAGCGAAGCACGGGAGGTGCAGGTGAAGAAATATGATGAGGCCACGGCAGCGGCCATCCTCCGGCTGAACGAGACAAATTCGGAGTTTGCCGAATGGATTGAATGCAAGCCTGATGGTTTGCACCTGAAAAAAGAACAACTGCAATACGCCAAAGAGTTCAACTGGACGTATGCCCACGACTTGGATGGAGATGATGCACCCAACCCATTGACTGCACCATCATTGCCTTTTCCGTTCACTGGAAACCAATTGGCAGCTTTTATGCTGGACGGTATTGGCGCTGCAACGGCATCAATGTATGGCAATTTGGAGGATGGGCGACCAAACCAGACTGTGCTCGACTCACCCGTTGAGTGGCGCGAACCTAAGCGGGCACTCCAAGAAGCGTATGCCGCATTTGCAAAAGCGCAAGACAAAGTTGGCAACTACCCTCGAGAGCTTCAACAGGTACCCCCTTGCAATGGTCATTCATCGCGTCGGTTGCGACAAACCCAAGGCACACCGTCGCGATTGAAGCCATCAAACGAATGAGGGCTTGCAAATCCGCATCGAGGCGATTTAGGGCCATCGTGACCGCCTCCTCATAATTGAGGTGACGGTCGCTTTCGCTGGCGCTGGCTACATGGTGGCTACACGGTACAAAAACGTGTACTGGCGGCTACATGGTGGCTACACGGACACATTCAAAGAAAAAGCCTGCTAGTTTTTGCGTAGCAGGCTTTCCATATCTGGCAAGGGATTTTAGTGGAGGCGCGACCCAGAGTCGAACTGGGCTCCACGGATTTGCAATCCGTTGCATAACCGATTTGCTATCGCGCCATATCCATGATGAAAAAGGGAAGCAACGCTTCCCTTTTCAGCAACTGGAGCGGGAAAAGAGTCTCGAACTCTCGACCTCAACCTTGGCAAGGTTGCGCTCTACCAACTGAGCTATTCCCGCGTGCGTACAAGCCAGGCTTGCACATAAAACTGGAGCGGGAAAAGAGTCTCGAACTCTCGACCTCAACCTTGGCAAGGTTGCGCTCTACCAACTGAGCTATTCCCGCATCGAAGCCCGAAATTATAGCCGCCAAATCAGACTCTCGCTTTCGTCTTCCTGACTTTTTTAGTGTTTGATTGCATCCGCAACAACCTCTGGTGTCACCGGAGCCTGCGCAGCACTCACCAGCGGCGACTCGTCCTCCGGCAGCGCCACAGGCATTTTTTCCAGCGCTATCTCAAGAACCTTGTCGATCCAACGCACTGGCAAGATCTCCAGGCCATTCTTCACGTTTTCCGGGATTTCCTGCAAATCCTTGGCGTTGTCTTCAGGAATCAACACGGTCTTGATATCTCCCCGCAGCGCAGCCAACAATTTTTCTTTCAGGCCTCCAATGGCTGTCACCTCGCCACGCAAGGTAATCTCACCGGTCATGGCCACATCGCAGCGCACCGGAATACCCGTCATGGCAGACACAAAAGCGGTTGTCATCGCCACACCCGCACTGGGGCCATCCTTGGGCGTTGCGCCATCAGGCACGTGGATATGAATGTCTTTTTTCTCAAAAAATTCATCCTTGATGCCAAGACGATGCGATCGGCTTCGCACCACGGTGCGTGCGGCTTCGACTGACTCTTTCATCACATCACCCAACGAACCGGTACGCGATATCACGCCCTTGCCTGGCATCATGGCTGCCTCGATGGTCAGCAAATCGCCACCCACTTCGGTCCAGGCCAGGCCCACCACCTGTCCGACTTGGTTTTTCTTTTCGGCGCGGCCGAAGTCATACTTTCGCACACCCAAGAAATCATTGAGATTCTCGGCAGTGACCAACACTTGAGGCGACATCTTCTTGAGCTGCAGTGCTTTGACCACTTTGCGGCAAATCTTGGAGATTTCTCGCTCCAGCGAGCGCACCCCTGCCTCCCGGGTGTAGTAGCGAACAATGCCGCGCACAGCGTCCTCCGTCACAGACAGCTCTTCCTCTTTGACACCGTTGTTCTTGAGTTGCTTGGGCAAAAGGTATTTCAGCGCGATGTTGGTTTTCTCATCTTCGGTATAACCCGACAAACGGATGACCTCCATCCGGTCAAGCAACGCCGGTGGGATGTTCATCGAGTTCGATGTAGCCACAAACATCACATCGCTGAGGTCGAAATCGACCTCGACATAGTGATCACCAAATTTGTGATTTTGCTCGGGATCAAGCACCTCAAGAAGGGCACTTGAAGGATCGCCCCGAAAGTCAGTCCCCAATTTGTCAATTTCGTCAAGCAAGAAGAGCGGGTTTCGCGTGCCAACCTTGCTGAGGCTTTGTAGAACTTTCCCAGGCAAGGCGCCAATGTAGGTACGCCGATGCCCACGAATTTCAGCCTCATCGCGCATGCCCCCCAACGCCATGCGAACGTACTTTCGACCGGTCGCCTTGGCGACCGATTGCCCAAGCGAAGTTTTCCCAACCCCGGGTGGCCCGACCAAACACAGGATCGGTGCCTTGACCTTGTCAACGCGCTGCTGCACCGCCAAGTACTCGAGAATTCGATCCTTGACCTTGTCCAGGCCATAGTGGTCTTCATTCAGCACCTTCTCGGCATGGGTCAGATTGTGCTTAATCTTGGTCTTCACAGCCCATGGCAGATTGCTCAGCACGTCAATGTAATTACGCACAACGGTCGCTTCAGCCGACATGGGCGACATCAAACGGAGCTTTTTTAGTTCGCCTTCGGCCTTCTTCAAGGCTTCTTTGGGCATTTTGGCGGCCTTGATTTTCTTTTCAATCTCCTCAATGTCAGCGCCGTCCTCGCCCTCACCAAGCTCCTTCTGGATCGCCTTGACCTGCTCGTTCAAGTAGAAGTCGCGCTGATTCTTCTCCATTTGCCGTTTGACCCGGCCACGGATCTTTTTATCGACATTCAGGATGTCAACCTCCCGCTCGATCTGCTCAAACAAATTCTCAAGCCGATCTTTCACACTCGACAGTTCCAGCACCGCCTGCTTGTTTTCAAGCTTGAGCGGCAAGTGAGCGGCGATGGTGTCGGCCAGGCGACCCGAATCATCAATGCTTGAAATCGAAGTCAGGATCTCGGGCGGGATTTTCTTGTTGAGCTTGACGTATTGATCAAACTGCTGCATCACGGCCCGACGCAATGCCTCGATCTCGCTGCTCTTGCCACGCACCTTGACCTCGGGCTCGTCCTGAGTCTCAATGGGTGTCAGATGGGCCGTGAAGTGGCTTTCGCCCTCATCAATACGGCTTACCCGAGCGCGCTGCTGCCCCTCGACCAGCACTTTCACAGTGCCATCGGGCAGTTTCAGCATCTGAAGAATGGTCGAAATACAGCCCACGTCAAACATGTCGCTGATCAATGGATCATCTTTTGCTGCAGCCTTTTGCGCCACCAGCATGATCCGGCGATCAGACGCCATCGCTGCCTCCAGTGCCTTGATGCTCTTGGGGCGCCCGACAAACAGGGGGATGACCATGTGAGGAAAAATCACGACGTCACGCAAGGGCAACATCGGAAGCTCAATGGGATTGGCTGGCAACAGGGTGTGACCCGACATAGTGTGTCCTTTTAATACCCGCAAGAGGTGACGGCATGGCGCCACATTTCAAGTGGCATTGCATTATGGAGCGACCCGCCGGGCCACCACTACCGTAAAACCGGCTCAAACACCGGTCAAATCAGGCCATCTTGGCCAGTTCGCGATACACCAGCAAAGGTGGTTTTGCTTCGTCGATCGTGGCTTCTTCTACCACGACACGCTCCACATTGGCCGTGTCAGGCAAATCAAACATGATGTCGATCAAGGCCAACTCAAGAATCGAGCGCAAGCCTCGAGCGCCGGTTTTACGCGCCAACGCCCTGTGCGCGATCGCCTTGAGTGCGGCCGGTCGTATCTCCAGGTCCACCCCCTCCATGGCGAGCAGTTTGCTGTACTGTTTGACCAATGCGTTTTTCGGCTCGGTCAGGATTTGCACCAGCGTCTCTTCAGAGAGCTCACCAAGCGTGGCCACCACCGGCATGCGCCCGACCAGCTCCGGAATCAAGCCAAACTTGATCAGGTCTTCTGGCTCCACCTCCTTGAAGACTTCGGTCAAATCACGGTTTTGCTTGCTCTTGACTGCCGCTCCAAACCCGATCCCGGACGACTCTGTGCGGTTGTCGATCACCTTTTCCAGGCCGGCGAAGGCACCGCCACAGATAAACAAAATGTTGGTCGTATCAACGGGCACAAAGTCCTGATTCGGATGTTTGCGCCCCCCTTGCGGCGGCACACTTGCCACCGTGCCCTCAATCAGCTTCAGCAAGGCCTGTTGCACGCCTTCACCCGACACATCGCGAGTGATCGATGGGTTGTCTGACTTACGCGAAATCTTGTCAATCTCGTCGATGTACACAATGCCCCTCTGCGCCCGCTCGACATCGTAATTGCAGCTTTGCAACAGTTTCAAGACGATGTTTTCAACATCCTCGCCGACATAACCCGCCTCGGTCAACGTGGTTGCATCGGCCATGACAAACGGCACATCGAGCATGCGCGCCAGTGTTTGCGCCAGCAAGGTCTTGCCCGAACCGGTGGGCCCAATCAGCAGGATGTTGCTCTTGGACAACTCCACATCGTCCTTGGTCGCCTTGTCCTGGTGTCGCAGGCGTTTGTAATGGTTATAAACCGCCACAGCCAATATCCGCTTGGCGGTTTCCTGTCCAATCACATAATTGTCCAGATTGGCCTTGATCTGTGCCGGCGTTGGCAAGTCCCCGCTGTCAATCGACTCGGTCGTCGCAGGCACTTCATCACGGATGATCTCGTTACACAGTTCGATGCACTCGTCGCACACAAAGACCGACGGACCCGCGATCAGCTTCTTGACCTCATGCTGGCTCTTGCCACAAAAAGAGCAATACAGCGTTTTTTCACCAGCAGAGCCTTTCTTTTCGGCCATGAGCTCAGGCCCTCTTTGAAATGACCTGGTCAATCAGACCGTAGTCCTTGCACTCATCGGCGGACATGTAGTAGTCACGCTCGGTGTCACGCTCGATACGTTCAAGGGGCTGACCGGTACGCTCAGCAAGAATCTTGTTGAGCTGCTCGCGGGTTTTCAGAATCTCCCGCGCCTGGATCTCGATCTCGGTGGCTTGACCCTGACTGCCACCAGACGGTTGGTGAATCATGATCTTCGAGTTCGGCAGCGAAAACCGCTTGCCCTTGGCGCCTGCCGCCAACAGGAATGCACCCATGCTGGCTGCCATTCCAATACACAAGGTGGATACCTGTGGCTTGATGAAATTCATCGTGTCAAACACGGCCATGCCGGCACTGACCGATCCCCCGGGTGAATTGATATAGAACGAAATGTCCTTGTCGGGGTTTTCACTTTCCAGAAACAGCAACTGGGCGACCACCAGATTGGCCACCTGGTCGTTCACCGGTCCGACCAAGAACACCACCCGTTCCTTGAGCAGGCGCGAGTAAATATCGTACGACCGCTCACCACGACCCGATTGCTCGATGACCATGGGCACCATGCCCAAACCTTGAATGTCCATGAAGTTCCTAGATGAATTCAACTGATTTTTCACACCGGTCTGAACTGTAGCCAAAAAAAATAGCAACCAAAAAAACAGGGCTTGCCGGCATCACAGGCTGTGGCACACACCCCACAGCACCCGCTCAATTCTGGGCCATCAACTCGTCAAACGAAATGGTCTTTTCAGTGCTCTTGGCCAGGGACAGGACAAAATTGGTCACATTGTTTTCCAACACAGCCGCTTCGACTTCAGACATGCGCTGCTGATCGCTGAAGTACCAGCGCGACACATCGGCGGGCTTCTCATAGCTGGAGGCCAACTCATCGACATGCGCCTTGATCTGCTCCATCGTGGCTTGCAACTGATGGGCGCGCACCAGTTCTGCCACCACCAGACCCAGACGAACCCGGCGTTGCGCCTGAGGACGAAAAACATCGTCGGGAATATCCACCTTGTCCGCATCCTTGATGCCGCGCTGCTTCAGGTCGGCGCGTGCGCCGGTACGCAGGCGCTCAATCTCCGACTGCACGCTGGTATTGGGCAAATCGAGTTCTGCCTTGGCCAACAACGCCTCCATCACTGCCGCCTTGTTGCGGGCCAGCAGACGGAACTTGACCTCGCGCTCGAGATTTCGACGGATATCGGCACGCAAGCCTTGCACGGACGCATCAGCAATCCCCAGTGACTTGGCCAGCGCCTCATCGACGTCCGGCAGGTGGGCGGACTCCAATCTCTTCACAGTCACCATGAAGTCAGCCGTCTTGCCTGCCACATCTTTGCCATGGTAGTCGGCCGGAAACTCCAGCGGGAAAGTCTTGCTCTCACCAAATTTCATGCCGCGCGTGGCCTCGTCAAACTCCCGCAGCATCTGCCCGTCACCCAAAATGAACTGGAAATCATCAGCCTTGCCACCCGCAAACGCTTCGCCGTCGATCTTGCCTTCAAAATCAACCACGACCCGATCGCCTTCCTGGGCCGGTGCATCATGCGGGCGCAAGGCAAAGGTGCGTCGCTGCTTGCGCAAAATATCCAGCGTCTTTTCGATGGCCGCCTCAGACACTTCGGCGTTGACTCGTTCGATTTCGGCACTCGACAGGTCACCGATCTTCACCTCGGGGAACACCTCAAACACGGCCTCAAAGGCAATCTCACCTTGCGGCGCCCCGTCTTTCTCGTTGATGCGTGGCTGGCCCGCCACCCGCAGTTGCGCCTCGTTGGCAGCCTGGAAGAACGCTTCACCGACCTTGTCGTTCATCACTTCATACTGCACCGAATAGCCATAGCGTTGCGCGACCACGTTCATTGGCACCTTGCCGGGCCGAAAACCGTCCATCTTTACCGTGCGGGCAAGCTTTTTCAAGCGCGCAGACACTTCCGATTGAATCACCTCAATTGGCAGGCTCAGCGCCATCTTTCGCTCGAGCTTATCAAGGGTTTCAACAGCGACAACCATGAGAACATCTCCATCAACAGGGGTAAAACGCAGCAAGGGCTCAGACCCGACCATGCGCCAAGAAGCGTACGCCGGCGGGCCAACAGCCCCAGACCAGCACACACCAATGATTTTCTGAACGACCCAGCAGACACCTGGCCGGCTTGCACACGCAACGCCATCTCAACCAAGGGGCGGGCTCGAAACAGCCGGCGATTCTAACCGAGTCCCCCTGCGACCCATGTCTTGCGTCTGCCCAATCGTGTTGCCGTACGCAGTGCGGGTTTCGATGCAGGGCCCTGCAGCTTGCCCGACAATCTGGCCGAAATGAACGCCGCCACGACAGCTTGCAACAGCGCGCCACCCGGCGCCCCAGGGCCGCAACCAACGCCGAAGAGCGCTGCTGCGCACCTGAGTGCCCACCTGCCGGCCCATCTGGTGCTGATCGGCCCGACCGCAGCAGGCAAGACCGCCGCCGCAATGGCCATTGCCGAGCACTACCCGGTCGAAATCATCAGCCTGGACTCGGCGCTGGTCTATCGCGGCATGGACATTGGCACCGCCAAGCCCAGCCTAGCGGAGCGCTGCGCCGTGCCACACCATCTGATCGACATCCGCGACCCGCTGCAGTCTTACAGTGCGGCCGACTTCGTCCGCGATGCCAGCGAGCTGCTGCAACAGATTCACGCACGCCGGCGCTGGCCGCTGATCGTGGGCGGCACCATGATGTACCTGCGGGCACTGCACGATGGGCTCGATGACATGCCGGCGGCCAACCCGGCGGTGCGCCGGCTGATTGAACAAGAGGCCGCTGGGCAGGGCTGGCCGGCCATGCACGCCCTGCTGCGTCAGCATGACCCGGTCACCGCCGCGCGACTTGCGCCCCACGATGCCCAGCGCATCGCCCGAGCGCTCGAAGTGTGGCGCCTCAGTGGTGTCCCGCTGGCGCACTTTCATGCTTCAAAAACCAGAGCTACCAGCGCAGCAATGACAAGCGCTACAGCCTCTTTTGATACACAGGACCGGGCGCAGGCGGCGATGCTGATCTCGCTTGAGCCCACGCAGCGCGGCTGGCTGCACCAACGCATTGCCGAACGCTTTGACGCCATGCTGGCAGCCGGGCTGATCGATGAAGTGCGTGCCTTGCGCGCACGCGCCGACTTGAACCCGGACTTGCCGGCAATGCGCTGTGTCGGCTATCGCCAGGTCTGGGACTACCTGGATGCCTGCGACGCCAACGCAGACGGCCACACACTTACCACACTGCGCGAACGTGGTCTGGCCGCGACGCGTCAGCTTGCCAAACGCCAGATCACCTGGCTGCGCAGCATGCCCCAACGGCATGTTGTGGCCTGTGACATAGGCGACGCTGTGCCGCAGGTGCTGGCGCTGGCAACGCGCTTTGCCCGGCAGATGCCATGCGCCTGACCGTCAACGGATTGACCAAACACTACGGCGAAGTGGCGGTGTTTCGCGACGTGTCGTTTCAACTTCAGCCAGGCGAGTTCATCGCCATTGTGGGCGAATCCGGCGTCGGCAAGTCCACCTTGCTCAATTGTCTGGCGGGCCTTGATCACTGGGACAGCGGCCAGGTGTTTTTTGATGGACAAGACCTGGGCCAGTTGAGCGACGATGCGCGCGCCCGACTGCGCCGGCAGCACCTCGGGTTTGTGTTTCAGGCATTTCATGTCTTGCCGCACCTCACGGTGACGCAGAACGTGGCCCTGGCGTTGATGCTGCTTGGCCAACAGGACGATGACCGGGTGCAGGCCATGCTGGCTCAGGTCGGGCTGACCGGGCTGGGCGAACGCCTGCCACAGCAGCTCAGCGGCGGCCAGTTGCAGCGTGTGGCGATCGCTCGCGCCCTGGTGCATCGGCCCCACCTGCTGCTGGCTGACGAGCCGACCGGCAACCTCGACCCGCACACCGCCGAGCGGGTGCTGGACGCCTTGCTGGCACAAACCCGCAGCCAGGGCGCGGCCCTGGTGCTGGTGACACACTCGCGCGCCGCTGCGGCACGGGCCGACCGAATCCTGCTGCTCAGCGCCGACGGACTGACTGACCATGCGGGCACTGATTGATTTTTGCGACCCCCACGCGCAAGCCCATGCCAGCGCCAGCGCAGGCTCGGCCGGCCAGCGTTGGCGCTTTGAGCAGCCGCTGCAGGTGCTGCTGGCCTGGCAGGTGCAGCAGGTGCAGCCCCTGTTGGCCCAATTGCAACAACAGGCACAACAGGGCCGCTGGTGTGTGGGCTACATACGTTACGAGGCAGCCAGCGCCTTCGATAGCGCCTTGCAGACGCATCCGGCCGACGGCCCGCTGGCCTGCTTTGGCGTGTTTTCTGAAGCCCTGCCCTGGCTTGACGCGCGCGCAGGGCCTTCACCGATCAACGACGACACGCCCCTGCGCTGGCAACCCGGCCTGACCCGCGCCGAGTTCGATGCCACCATGGCACACATCTCTCAAGCCATTGCGGCAGGCGAGTTGTACCAGGTCAACTACACCGCGCCCTGGCTCGGCCGTTTTGAAGGCCAGGCCGATGCCCTGTTTGCCCGCCTGCTGCAGGCCCAGCCCGGCGGCTACAGCGCCATGATCGACAGTGGCTTCGAGCAGGTGCTGTCGGTGTCACCCGAGCTGTTCTTTGACTGGCAGGCGCCACACATCCTGACGCGCCCCATGAAAGGCACGGCCCCCCGCAGCGATGACGCCGGCACCGACGCCGCACTGGCGCACGCACTGACCGAGTCGGCCAAGGAACGCGCCGAAAACGTGATGATTGTGGACCTGCTGCGCAACGACTTGTCGCGCATCGCGCAGCCGCATTCGGTGCGGGTACCGAGGCTGTTTCAGGTGCACAGCCTGCCCACGGTGCACCAGATGGTGTCGGATGTGACGGCGCTGACCCGCCCTGGCTGCACCCTGGGCGAGGTGTTTGCCGCGCTGTTTCCGTGCGGCTCCATCACCGGTGC
>JFJP01049099.1_pt1 | contig 10955 bp, 5 predicted proteins | sample 431651 | NCBI WGS metagenome assembly JFJP01 (sample SAMN02602958, study PRJNA72255) | Microbial mat metagenome, whole genome shotgun sequencing project. | biome: fresh water; feature: sink hole; material: water; isolation source: purple microbial (photo- and chemosynthetic) mats found in...
CATAAAAGACTTGGGTCCAAGTTTGCTGTTCTCCCGGATGGTACCGCGACAGTTCAGTCCTTTTACTCTTAACCCTTTCGAGACCCATCTGATTCCATACATTTACTGTTTAATTTTTGTATGGGGTTTTGTATACAAATCACAAAACCAAGCAATTTGCTTGGTTTTGTGCTGTTTTCCGGTAATAGATTCATCAGATCGATGTTACCGTTCTGATGCGTATAGGTTCGAAAACACAAAACCAAGCAAATTGCTTGGTTTTGTGGCGTTTTCCGGTAACGCTGTGATTGAACAAAACAAATCGGGGGGAAGGGTCGGTGAATTCAAAATGGTTGATTGGCCAATTTTCAATCGGAAACTTTCAAATAGCTTACAGGGTGATGGGTGAGAGTAGAATACGTGCACTTTCACACATAAACAAAACAGATTTCAACAAAAGTAGGGCATTGGCTTGGGCGATTCACGTGAAGATGCTTCAGTGAACGAGAATATATTGTTCGGTGCTGTCACGGCAACAAGCTGGGGGATGAGTTGTTCGTTGCTTTATGTAAATAGAAGCTAGTCGGTCGCTGACGGCAACGAGTTGCTGTAACGGCAACAAGCTGGGGGATGAGTTGTTCGTTGCATCATGTAAATAGAGGGCTAGTAGGGCAACGAGCAGCGGCATGAATTGTAAATAGAGGGCTAGTAGGTCGCTGCTGACGGCAACGAGCAGCGGCATGAGTTGTAAATAGAGGGCTAGTAGGTCACTGCTAACGGCAACGCGCAGCGACATGAGTTCTAACTTGCTTTTGTGTGAAAAGAGGATGCATCACCATGGAGCACGAGCATAAAATAGAATGCTACATGTCTTTCGTAGTTTATGTTCCGGTGCTTGAGTCCACACAGTACGCACACTCAGTGAAGGATCAGTCAAGAGTCATCTCTTTGAATTTACCACAAAAAATCACACTCATTGTTTTACACATAAGACAGACAAACCAGAACATCAACTCAAAACAAAACCGACAACTATTCTTCTTGCTGCGGAACAGGCTGCTGAACCTTCTTCTTCCACTTATTTTTCCACTTCTTCTTCTTTGAATTCTTCTCTCTTGGTGCCAGCATCACGCGACGCACATAGGCCAACTGGTGAAGCCAGTCAAGAATCTCCACTCCACCCAAAATGTCGTCATCGTGAACAAACACGGTGCCTTGAACAAGCTCGAGAACCACGCAGTGACCAGCAGACATATTGTGGTAAAAGCCGGCCACAAGATACACACCGTCTTCCAAATTGCACCTTCTGAGTGCATCCAATCCTGTGCCACCTCGACAGTATCTGTTTCTTGCCAGCTCTTGTTCGTTTACTCGGATTTTGCCGTCCATTTTGCAAACGTGCTGTATGAAGCGGTTGATTTCTGGCCATCTTGTTCCACTCTTTGCTTCGTCATCAATAATGTCTTCTTTCTTCAAATCGAGCTTTTCCAGATCTCTTAGTAGGTCTGGTGTAACTTGCTTCATTTTTTGCAGATTTCTTCTTTTGACGCCTTCAGCTTGGAACGCTTCAATCACGTATGCGTTAACCGGATTGCGCCTGGTGAGTAGCTCAAACGCCAAGCCAACAGCCTTAAAAGCGCACCATCCCTTGTCTCCGTCAGCAGCTATACACTTTCTCAAATTGAGATATTGCTCTGCGGCTGGGTCGATTTTGTAGTATCTGGTCTTCTTCAATCCGGATTTCAGCCACTTTCTAATTGCATCGACCTGATCTTCAAAATATGAAAAGTCTTCAAACTGACTTCTTGTTAGCCATGATGGCGATGGTCTGACTTTGTTCACCGGTTCCCAGATCACTTGATAATATTCGACCCCATTACGAACTTCAATGGTTTTAATGTTCTCGACAACACCATGATCAGGCGTTGGAAGTAATTTGGCTTCATAGTCTTGGACTGTAGGCTGCTTGACTCGCTTTCTCTTTCTCAGTGACCACATATCCTGTGTGGAGCTTGAGCGACTAGCATCCTGGGAAGACCCGGGAACTGATTTCTGATTATCTGTCGGCGACTTGTCATCCTGTTTATCCGACAAAGGTGACTTGGGTGAAGGCTTGCTGTCACTCGTGCCGTTCTCAGCTAATTGCTTTGCCTCTTCTTCGGCGAGCCATTCCTCCCACACTTCACGGAAAAAATCTCTTTTGATGTGGTAACCAAGATCCCTCTCGCAAGCAAGTCGACACTCCTTGATTCCTTCATGTTGTTCATTGTTCTCATATAGAATGCGCGTAATAGCCGACTTGATACGATCTTTTTTCGCCCTTAGGCTGTTACTTTCGTCGGATACCAACTTGCTTTCTCTTTCAGTCTGGGATTCGCCATTGGTCGCATTTTCGGCTTCACTTCTGCTTTCGGAAGCCTTCCCCTCGGGCGGCTTGAAAAACCATTTTCCTTTGAATCTCTCTCCAATCTCAGCCAGTATTGCATTGATCTCTTTTGCCGACCCTGAGAGCGGTTTCATCGCAAAATGAACGGCTCGAGCACTCACTCCTTTGACCTGATCTTGCAGAAACTTTTTAAGCGTCTCCTTCAATAATTCGTAGTTGGCTTGCGCAGCCTTGCGCTTGGCCGCTTCAACATCAGTATCCGTAGAGTCACCACTTGAGTCACCACTTGAATTCTCACTCTGACTACTAGAGGAGCTGGGTCCTGAATCTTTGCTACGGCTGCTCGAGGCTTTAGAGCTTGACTGACCTTGGTCAGGTGTCGAGTCTTTGCTACGGCTGCTGGAGGCTTGAGAGCTTGACTGACCTTGGTCAGGTGTCGAGTCACCACGTGTCGATTCACCAATCCCACGCCCATCATGAGTGGAGTCCTTAATTTCTTTGTCACCACTGGAGTCCTCAGTTTCTTTATCACCACTGGCGCGCGTTGTGGAACCACCAGAAATCTTTGGGCTGGAGGGTACTTCACTCTTGTGCTTCTTCAAACTACCTTGTTCTTGCTGACTTTGCGCCTTACGTTTTTCTGCGATTTTTTGATTAAGGAAAAACTTGTCACCAACTCGGTGATGAGTATTCTTGAATATCTTGACGAAGTGTTCCTTGTTGCTTCCATCCAGGTGATGAACAAAATATGCAGCAGCAAGTGGTAGTGTAATCCCGCTCTTTGAGTTCTTGCACGAAAATTGAATGAGCTCATTCCGGATGGTAGAGAGCCCGGCTTTGACTCCTGTGGTATCAACGGGAAATGGTGTGACTGTGATAGGTGTCACCTCGACAGGACTTGGTGGCGGTAAAACACGTGGCGACTTGAGGGATTCTGGAGAAACACGTGGCGACCCGGGCGATTCTGGTGAGTCCATTTTAATTCTTCCAGCTTTGGCAGGTCTGAGAGGGGGGTCTTCATCGGAAGCAACGTCTTCCTTCTTTATTTCCTCCTTTATTGAAGACGAAGGCGATGGGGTATCGTTAACGTCAATGGGCTCGTTTCTGTCGCCCATTTGTGGTCGCTTCCTTTTTCTGTGTCGTTTGCTCTTCTTGTTGTCGACGTTTTCCTCTTTTACCAATGTCTTCTCTTTGTCGGGATCACGGGGGACAATAGATGCGTCCGAAATAATTCGATGAAGATACAATAGCCTCAAAAATTCAGTTCGAGCAGCCTCCTTCGCTGCAGTCCTGTGCGGGAGAAAACTCTGAAGCGAGCCATGAACGTAATGATACACAAATTCACATGCGTACACACCGCAACTCCACATATCCTTCTGCAAAAACCCTCTAAAGTGCTCCTCGATCAACGTCGGATAAACCCCAACCAATAACGGTGCAAAATATTCCTTGCACACCTTATCCATGTACCCATACGCAGCCCGACTCTGGAGTGAGTCGAACAAAACTCGACGCTTGTTGAGAAAATCGAAAATCATAACAATCCAATGATTGCCATTATGATTCTTTGTCACGACCAGCAAACCAGTGGTCACAGATGTTTCGAGCATCAGCTTAATGCCTTCACTTACTTGATCAGTAGGAGCCTCCATAGTAATCGAGTCGATAACTTCAAATTTGCGTGGGGATAATTTGTTGATGGATCGAATGGCCTCATTAACGCAAGAATCCGAGAGCCAACTGGTGCCTCGAAAAAAGCGGAATACTTCTACACTCGTCTGAAAACCATTCACAACAATTTTGGTCCCGACCGACTGCGACATATAGCTCTGCATCGCAGAGACGTCAATCTGAGCCAAATCCGCTGGGTCTAGTTCACTGATTGTAGCTTCAATCCACTCCTGAAACTTTGTCCATTCCTTTACAATCTTTTTCATGTCCTGCTTGGCTCTTGCACGATTTAGTTGCAGCGTTAACTCCAACGCTTCCCGCCTGGCGATTTCTACTGGATCATCGAGCTTGATTTCTTTTTTATCTTCGGGTTTTGATACCTCGCCAGCTGGCGATGCCGCATTTTCGAGCTTGACAGGATCCACTCTTTTTGAACTAGGCGAGTTCACTTGACTTTCCTGACCCCCGACATTTACAGTACTACTTTTCTGAACCGGCAGCGAATCATTTGGTGGCTGCATTTGTTGATTCTTGGTCCCATCACCAGCTGCCGTGTTCTCGAGCTTGACAGGATCCACTGTTTTTGAACTAGGCGAGTTCACTTGACTTTCCTGACCCCCGACATTGACAGTACTACTTTTCTGAACCGGCAGCGAATCATTTGGTGGCTCGACTTGTTGATTCTTGGTCCCTTCACCAGCTGTGTACTCGAGCTTGACAGGATCCACACTTTTTGAACTCAACGAGTTCACATTGTCTCGACCATGACTTTCCTGACCGACATTATCAGTACTACTATCCTCCTGACCCGGCACCAAATCCTTTGTTGGCTTCACTGGCTGATTCTTGCCTACAGCGGCCGTAATTTCGAGCTTCACAGGATCCCCGCTCTTCGAACTAGGCGAGTTCCCATTGTCTTGACCATGAACCGGATGCTCCTGACCCCTAGACGATTTGTCTTCTATCGATGCTACCCATGCCACTGTCATCGTACTTATTTCGGTCTTCTCTTCGCCAAACTGCGACCGCGGTGAGTCTTCCCCATAATCCACCAAGGTTTCCATGTCGACATCGGCTTCAAGGTAATCCAGATACCGTTGGGACTTGTTCTCGATGGGCTGCACACCATGAACCGCTATTGTCGGAGCATGCTGAACAATGTCAGTGGTGACAGGAGTAGGATCACGCATGTCTCTATCGTCGTTCGCATTGGCGGCATCCGCACCTACCCTTGAACCAAGTAAACTGTCAGCCACTCGACGGGGGGAGCCAACAAGCAATGGTTCTACTTCAGCAACCAAAGAGACATCGGATCGACTACCTCTATCACCACTAACACTACCAGCCTCCGCTACTTGTAGCGCTGGCTCCCGCTCTTTCTCGGCCATTGCTGTGTGTGTGCGGTTTGCGAAATGAGTGGAGAGTGATGGATGAGAGTTAGGGTAAGGGCTTAACAATGTATAAAACATGTACAAAACAGTTCAGATGTCCAGCACATTTCATTGTTGACACTGACCAGTCATGTTTAAAACTTTGTGTTAAAACACCAGACTTTGTATTAAAACACCCGAAACCCTTACCCTAACAAAGAAGTGCTAGCTCCCCTCACTTTCGAATTTTCGAAGTTGCGCGCGAACCACTCGACACTACCTGTTGAGCTTCCGATCCTTTTTGTTGATGAGGTTGGCAGAGCGTCCGCATCCAGCCCAGAACCATTGCTTGTTGGCTCCCCCCGTCGAGTGGCTGACAGTTTACTTGGTTCAAGGGTAGGTGGGTAGTGTCGGTAGGGTCACCGTGCAGCTTCGAAAACTTGGGCTTCTGCACGGGCTTCTTCGTTTCCGGCGTACTCACGTCTTGCTGTTATATTTTAAAACTAGTGCTACCAAGACCTTCCTCGATCACACCCAACTCTGCCAGCCTCTCTCCACTATCTTGCTGCGTGTGTGAAACCATTCCGTCACTACCTGTTAAGCTTCGGATCCTTTTTGTTGCTGAAGTTGGCAGAGCGTCCGCATCCAGCCCAGAACCATTGCTTGTTGGCTCCCCCCGTCGAGTGGCTGACAGTTTACTTGGTTCAACAATGCGAACGACGATTTGGAGATGACTGCTTCTGGTGGTGTCGGTAGTGTCACTGTGCACGTCGTCGGTGTGAGGTACAAGTGGGTTTTTTGATGGGTGCTCAAAATAGCCAGTCTGTCCTTTCTATGTCGTGTTTTTATTTGTGGTGTACAAGGCACTCATTCGTCGATTTCTCAGCTGGTGCCATGGTCACGACTCGAAAACGAAATGTTTGTCCAAAGGTTGAACAGAAGCAAGCCTCTACGTCGGCACCAACCGCCAAGCGCACCAAGAAGTCAGCTAAGAATTTGTTGTCGGCATTTGACAGTGTCACTCACGATTCAGCTGATGAATCCGACATTAGTGAGGACTGTGCGGAAAGTGAAGACGATACGGTGTACGAGATTGATGAGGTATTGGATGAGAGAGTGGACGATGAGTTGGGCGAAGTTGTTCTGGTTAAATGGGTTGGTTTCGAGGAACAAACATGGGAGCCCCTTAAGGCAATCCCAAAGGTGGCGTACAATCGATTCCGCAAGAAAAAAGATCAAGAGCAGACGAAGGCAGAGATAAAGAGAGTTTGTGTTATTTGCCAAGAGGAAGAGCAAGGTGGTCGATTTTGCGAGTCGTGTCAAAAGCCAGTACACCATATGTGCTCGAACGAGATGGTACATGAGCTTGGGCTCGAGGAAAGGCAAGACATTTGTTTTTGCAGCCAAATATGCTACAAGCGTTTAAATTTGAGGCAACATGAAGCAAGTGGCCAACCGCCAGGTGCTGGGATGTCAAAGAAAAAGGAAAAGAAGGATACCAGTGGCCTAACGCCAGCTGTTGGGATGTCAAAGGAAAAGGATACCAGTAAAGTAAAGGCGTCGAATGGGACGGTGGTCACCACAGAAAAGATGGCGAATATGTCGGCAAAGAAAAAGAAAAGAGCGACCGAATGTTCAATTCAAATTGACGAGGTGGTTGGCAAAAGTGTTGCGTTCGCTCCTAGCGTTGAGGACTGGTTGCCTATAAACAAGTACGAAGGTGTCGGGTCAACGTTTCTCGTTGGCGTTATCTCTCGGCAAAAAAAAATGGGAATGGCCAAGCTGTCAGCGGATTATATGAAATCAAGTGGACCAACTCACGATTTCAGACGGCAAGTCACATCCACTTTATCTCTCGAGAAAAAGTGGATGAAGGTATAGCGCATTACGAGTCAATGATGAAATCAAGGTTACCGAATGAAAGTTGGGAAGTGCTCTGCAAACCATACGACGAAGCAACACACACGACTGACCTTTGGGATGATTTCGAAGAGGTTGAAGATATGTACGTTCGTTATGAAAACAACCCCTCACTGCCGCTAGATTTGGCAGAGGTTGAAGCGATGAAGTCAATGGATTTCCGAGCTGATGCAGTTATCAGTGCTCCTCTGGATTTATATTCTCATCCCGATGGCGGAAGTGAAACACGCCTAAAACCGGAGTCGAGACGTTTTTTCGAGCACTCGGCCACTTCTGCATTTTTCGCGCTTCTTCCTCTGTCATTCTGGCGTACTGTGGTCGATAATACTAACCAGTGTGCAGCCGCCTTCAAAGAAGCACGTGTGACGCTGGACGAACTGATGAAGTTTTTTGGCATTCTATTTTATATGTCAATGGTGGACAAAGGCGAGCACGCAAATTACTGGGGTGATCAGATAGAAAACGTCATGTTTGGGGAAGTGTCATGCGGATTGGAACGAGTTATGTCATTTAAACGGTTCAAGTTCATTCGTCAGAACCTGTCTTTTAGAGCTTCTGTCGACAATAAAGAGCTAAGGTCTGACCCAGCGGCCAAAATCCGGCCGCTTATTAATATGCTGAAGATACGCTCGCCTATACACGTTGAGGTTGGCAGGAATGTTGCTGTAGACGAGACCAGCATAGCGTGCAGATCCAGCTACGCTCGAAACATGATCGTCTATAATGCCACCAAGCCCACCGGTAAATATCATTTCAAGCTGTATATGTGTTGTTGTTCAACAACATGGTTTGCCATCAATATGAAGCTGCACTGTGCCAGTGACATTGAAGATCGACTTGGCGGTGTCGAAGATGCAAATACAGTCAGGTTACTCGAGTTGGCAATGAGTAAATCAAAGGAAGTACGCAAGCACGTGCTTGAAGTCACCTTACCCATCCACAAGTCCAAGCGTATTGTCAATACTGACAATTACTATACGTCTGTTCAGCTTCTCGCGTCACTGAAGGTTGTTGGTCTGTATGGTCGAGGAACAATCCGTGAGAACAGTAAGTTTGGCCACAAGAGTTTCATGTTAAGCAAAACTGACAAGTTAAGAAGAGGAACGATGAGACAAGGAGTCGACGTGGTGCACAAGATTATTGGGGCTTCGTGGGTGGATGCGGCAAACGTTAACATCCTGTCGAACGCAGACGATTCAACTAAAGTGAAAGTCACTCGAAGAGTTGGTCGAACTCATGTTGAATTTGACGCACCTGCGTGTATCAAAAGTTATAACCAAGCCATGCAGGGAGTCGATCGCATTGATCAACTACGGTCTCGTTTCTCTATTGCAGACGGGCATACGTTCAAGAAGTGGTACAAGAAACTTGCAATGGCATACATCGATATTGCCAGATGCAATGCTTACATCGGTCGAAAATTGGTCGGAGCCACCGCCGACCAGCGAGACCCGCATCGACAATTTTTAACAGAGCTAAGCTCTCAGCTTATAAACGGTAAGTGGGAGCTCGCTCTCGGAGACACTGGACTTCTGTTTAGTGCTCCAACCAATTCAAGGCCAAGCTTATCTGTCGCTTCTCCTCGAGCTGCAAGTCCTTCTCGGGTAAACAATCAGTGCAGTTTTGAAAACTCGAAACAAGTATTCCCCATGAGCCGCACAAGACGAGGATGCGTTGTGTGCCGATTTGAAGGTCGCTATCCCTCAGAGCAAACTGTATACTGCACCAGCCACCACGTGTCATTGTGCACGAGTGCACACTCGAGTCCTCATCTTCCGTACATGTGTCCGAACACCGAAATGACGTGCTGGTGGAAGTATCACACGTATTACTTCCCGGCGGGACTTTTTACATTGAACGGAAATATTCGATCCTCTTGTGAACTCTTTAAAGCTAAAAAGCAGGCAGAAGCGAAGACCAAAGCGCCTTGTCTTCCGACCATCTGTGAAGACATTGAAATGACGCAGGTTTTAGAAGGTTCGCAAAGTGGATCGTCCGCTATGGGAATGCCGCAAAGTGGTACGGCCGCTGAAGACGTTGAGATGGTTGAAGATACAACGGCAGAGGTGAAGATACAAGTCGATGAACCAGACGAGAGTCGTTCTCAAGGTTTCATGGCTCTTTTACTGAGCAGTGATACGCATTATGAATCAAGCACCTCGGAGCGCTCTGTTGTTTTCGAGGATTATGTTTTAAAGTCCGAGCAACATGAAACTGATGAGAGTTTTGATTATGGTTGCTAGGTCATATAGATTTGCGCTTATGCTTCATCCATAGAACTTATAAATGATAATAGTGATTCATTTTTTTGGGGTCTTCGCTTGTACAAAAAAATGTCCAGTGGCTTGTCCTTCCAACAGGTCTTCCCAACAATTGTTTGCTCCTCCTTCCACGTACGACAAAACTTGTTCGTGCAATTCAAAGAACAACGGGCACATAACTTCTCTGTCAGCAAAACAGCACGGAGTAGTTGACATCTTTCGATTAGTCTCATAAGTGCCAGATTGTCTTGCGGCTGGAAGATCATGTTGTTTGAAAACATCACTGTTGCCTTGGTCAAACTTCTCTCCATTGACAGGTTAAACTTTTTCACATCACCTTCAATTACCGTGACCATGTGCAATCGTGGATACGAGTTTTTTGCCACTTCAATCGCTTCTAGAGATTTGTGGGCTAACTCCTGGCGTATCTCCAAGCCGATAGCTTCCGAGACTGGAGATTGTAGAACCACTTGTGCAAGGATACACCCTGAGCCGGATCCAATGTCAACAAAAACGTCGTCTGTTTTCAAAAAAAGTGCCTCAAGTATCGCACTAATCCCAACAGGAGCGACCTCACCAGCGTTGAGATGTTGTCTACCGCTTGGTTGTCGCAAATCTGCTTTAGTCAGATGGCCGAAGATCGACTCGATCGCTTCATAAATCTCGCTTGGAGTCCTGTTCATATATGACGTCGCAAGGCATGATCCTTTGACGTACACGGCAGGTAAGTCACGCAGCTTGGATGTGTCGGTGGCCTTCAAATACTCCAAACGTTGCTGCAAGACCTCGACAGTCTTGGGTGGCGGCGGCATATGGCTAATGACTTGTTCCCAGTCAATGCTGCCATTCTTCCGATCGAACAACACCGCTAAAAGAAGCAGCGACTTGTCCTCGTCGGCGCTGAATGCTGACATCACGCACTTGTCGCAACCACCAACTTGATGTTGTCAGTGAGCGGCACTTTTATATCTGTTGCACAGTTCAAAGCACCGTTTGTCACACTGTAGTTTACAAAGTGATGCTAGTAGTTTTTGTTTTTCCTTCGTAATGTTGACGTGATGCCGACGAGTTTTGAAAGTTACCGTTTTCATTGCAGTAGACCCGTCCCGTCATTGGCTAATATCAATTGATGAATAGGGTTGGTTTTCAATATATTTGGCACCTCCACAATATTTTTGATGGATTATTCTCAAAACAAGGTACATCATAATACAGCAAATACGTGGCATCAGATTTTGGTGACCTACCGTGTTTTTAAAACCAAGCATATTGCTTGGTTCTGGACCAGAAAGGGTTAATGAGGCCATTCGATCCATCAACAAATTATCCCCACGCAAATTTGAAGTTATCGACTCGATTACTATGGAG
>JFJP01020597.1_pt1 | contig 10954 bp, 9 predicted proteins | sample 431651 | NCBI WGS metagenome assembly JFJP01 (sample SAMN02602958, study PRJNA72255) | Microbial mat metagenome, whole genome shotgun sequencing project. | biome: fresh water; feature: sink hole; material: water; isolation source: purple microbial (photo- and chemosynthetic) mats found in...
CTGCCACTCACGCATGACATTGTTGAGCCCCGCCGCTGCCGTGATGGCGACGGCGGCGAGCAGGCCGACGGCGACGGATTTGACCGTGAAGCTGCGCTGGGGTGATACCGGGTCGGACGTGGGGGAGGGCTGGCTCATCGGCTTGAGTTGTTCAAGGTTAGTGTTCCGCGCAGGGTCGCAATCGTCGAAGTCGCGCTTTGCCAAAGCAAAACGCATGGACGGCGCGCCGTGTGACATGACCAGCACCAATCCGCGCAGCGTTGAAACGACGATGCGTCAGTTCGGAACCAGCTGCCCACACTGTGTGTTAGGCCAGAAGCACCTCGCCACTGTGCATGTTGTGCAGGCCAACCCCAGGGACTATCATGCCAACGTGGACAGCCTGCACCCATGCATGAAAATGACTTGGCCATCGTGGCCAGAGGGCGGAGCGTCCGTACCCAGGTCAAGCCCACTTCGTGGGCGCGATGCCTTGCCATCCATGGAGACGCTACGTGACCGATGAGGTCATCAACCAGACGCCAAGCCTGCCCGCGCCCGCGAAGGACGTGGCTGCGGCGTCGTCCCGCACGTTCCGCCTGCTGCGGGCATGCCTGCTCATCAGTGGCGTTGTCCTCCTCGTGGCGATCGCCGGATTGTGGCACCAATCGCAGATGCCCTCGGTCACCTCGACCCGCCTCTTCGGGCTGGCCCTGCTGATGGCCTGCCTGGGCCTGTCCCTGGTCGCCTTCGTGCGTGCGCTCTCTGATTGGGAGGCGGTCATTCTGCGACGCGGTCGTGGATCATCGGCCATGGATCAGGGCCTGACCCTGGGCGCCGGCGCCCTGCTTGAGGCCGCTGGCGTCATCCTGACGGCGATGGCCAAGGTCAGCGCCATGCCCAACGAGGAGGCCGCCGCATGAAGGCCCATCGCATCGGATTCACCCTCATCGAACTGATGGTCGTCATCGGGATCCTGGCCGTCCTCATGGGCATACTGCTGCCCACCATCAGCATGGTGCGCCAGCGTTCCAAGCTGACCCAGGCGAAATCCACCATCTCGGTCATCGCCCAGGCCTGCTCTGTCTATCGGCTGCAACTGCACGCCTGGCCCCCCAGCCAGACTGCAACCTGGACTCCTGCCGACACGGTGGACCAGCTGTCAACCTACGCCTTCGGCATCGAGACCGACGCCAACCGACCACGGGGCCTGCTGGATCTCCTGGTGGACATCGGCGATCTGCAGATTCCAGGTGGATACCTGACCCCGAACCTCGCCGGCTGGCAGTCCCTGCGCGATCCGTGGGGCAGCCCCTACTTCTACCAGGTGGTCGATCCGCTGGTCCCTGCAACGCCTGGCCGGACGGCGTTCTGGAAGAATCTGCGCCCCAACGCCTTCGGACGGGACGGCAACGAGACCCTGGCCTGCGTCTACAGCGTTGGCGACGCCAATCTGCGCCCCAGCGTCGCGCCCGACGCGGATGGCGGCGGCTGGTGGGTCTCCAGCGAACGGCTGCTGTTCACGAAGGATGGCCAATGAGCAGGTCGCATCATGGCTTCACGCTCATCGAGATCCTGGTCGTCCTCGGCATCATCCTGGTGCTGATGGCGCTGCTGCTACCTGCCCTTGGCATCTTCAAGCGCAGGGCAACCGAGACGCAGGCCCGCACACTGCTGACCGCGGTCGACTCGGCGATCATCTCCTACGAGCAGGACTGGCGCCGTTATCCGTCCAGCCTGGGATTCATCGCCGGCGACTGGAGCACGGTCCGCGATAATGCGGACATGCTGTTCCTTGAACTGGTCAGCACCAACCTGCATCACCGGAATCGCCCGCGCCGCGGTTATCTTAAGGGATCGCTGCGCACCGAGCAGGTGGCCGAGAACCGCATCGTCGATCCCTGGGGAAACCCCCTGATCTATGTCGCCCCGCTTGTGGATGGGACCTATGCCAACCCACTAGGAGCGTGGACTGGGGTGCCCTACGAACTGTGGAGCGCAGGCCAGGACTCGGGCTTCTCCACCATGCGTACCGAGGATGGTCTGGATGCCGACAACATCCCGGCCCAGATGTACGACCCATCACGCAAGAATCAGCGTAAGTAGTCCGTCATGCATCGCGCCTTCACTCTCATCGAATTGCTCATCGTCCTAGTCGTTATCGGCATATTGACGAGCATGATCTTCGTCGGCCTGCGCGACGCGCTGATCTGGGCGCAGCTCTACCGCACGGCTAATCGCTTCGTACAGGCTACCGAGACCGCGAAAGTCATGGCGTCGGCGGATGGGCACGTCTATCAGATCGTCTTCAACAGTGCCAAGGATGTGCCGATTGATGTCAATTTGGGGACTTACTTCGGCACTGCCGCGGCTGCTCATGGACGCTGGACGCCAGCTCCGCAGTACTATTCCGAGGCACCCGAAGATCAGTGGTTCGCAGTCATGGGGCCATGGCAGGATAAAAGCGGCAATTGGTGGCCGGCCGTTGGCGGCATGCCGGTATACAATTCTACCGAAGCGAACGCCACGGTGTGGAACGGATATCCCAAATTCTCGACCGTTACGAGGCGTGGTGGCCTCTTCGGCCACCCGCTCGACTCTGCGGGCCTACTGCCCGCAGGACAACATACCAGCACGACCCCTTGGAGTCCTTCCACCGCCATTTGGGATCCTTATGGGATCCAGGTCGGCAAGCGGATGTTCCTCGAACCAGCCACCCGTTACATGATCCGCCAGGACAACCCGGAATGGGCCTATCTGGATTCCAACGGCACACCCAATCAAGGCCGCAATTTTGGCTACCTCCAGGCCGCGTTCCATATGGCGCCGTGCGCCCCTGTAACCGGTGGCAGACCGAACGCCACCAACCTGAACGAACGGACCTTCAACTTCAATTTCTATCCCAATGGCATGATCGATCGCGGCATGCCTACCAATGGGGCGGCATTCTTCCCGTGTGGAGCTGCCTTCGATCAGTCGCAGCATGGATTTGTCGGCTTCGTCAGCCGCCGGACCAAGCAGGCCACCTTCGTCAATGCCGCTGACGCCGACAACGGACGCATCTACGAGCGTCCGCTGGCGCAACTCTTCGTCACCCTCTGGCGCAGCGGCGAGGTCATCGTCGATCGCTCTCCTGCCCGGGTCCAATAACTTATGCCGCGTTCACGCCTCGCATTCACCTTGATCGAAATGCTGGTGGCCCTCCTGCTGGTAGCCCTCGGTGTGGGCGCAGCCCTGGCGGTGCTGCTGCACACCGTCAATGACAGCCGCTCGGTCCGGGAATGGCTGACCATCGGTCCGGTCGTTCGCGCCGCCGCCGCCTATGCCGCCACTCAGGGCCTGAATAGCGTTGGCGCGACGCTCGATCTTCCCGATTCGTCTGGGGCCTTTCGCTCGCCGTATGCGCTGCGCGTCAAGCCGGAGCAGGCCCAGGCATTCGGCGCTGGACAGCTCGTCACCTATGAAATCCTGGTCTATGACGTGGCCGGTGATCGCGACGAGGATCGTCGTCGTCGCGGTGAATATCAGATTTTCCACTACCTGCGCACCCGCTAAGGATCACCCGATGCCTGCCCATGCCCGACGTGGTGGCTTCACCCTGGTCGAACTGCTGCTGGCGACCACCATCATGACCATGATCGTCACCATGATGGGGGTGATCTTCACCAATACCGAACGCATCGTCTCGCGTACCCGGGCCATCATCGACGTCAGCTTTCGCCTGCGCACGGTCATGGACCAGTCGGAAGAGACCATGGCCAACCGCAGCGGCTGCATGCCGATGCAGGCCGGGAACCTCGCCTGGACCAAGAATCAGCGCTTCAACCTGTTCTCCTACCAGGCGAACAACCATCTCGATTACGGCAAGACGCCGGTGGAATCTGGCCAGACCATCACGAATCCCAACGGTGCCGAACTGCCCGCCTCGGTCCCCCGCTGCTGGTCCTGCGATGTCGATGCACTCGGCAATCCATTGGTGACTGGCGCCCCGATCGATCCCCATGCCCCGGGCAAGCAGATCAAGCAGTTCGCGGCTGGAGACGCGACCTGGGTGTGGGGCATCGGCACGATGGGCGTCGTCCACAGCACGGCGATGATCGATGACACCAACGCCACCTACTACAATGGCGGTACACCCGTCTACGCATCGCGCACCTTCGACAACTTCAACAGCGCCGGTGACAACGCCGGTTCGTCCTTGGGTACCAACGGCCTCGGGGGGATTGGGCGGCGTTACACCCGCCTCTCAACGACAGCCAGCAGTGGAGGTGGTCCCTACCGGCGATCAACCATCCTTCCAACAGTACATTTCCATAACGGCTTCAAAGTATGGGCGGATACAGATATCCGCTCGGCCTATCTCATGCGCTCGATCAGGGGTCCATCGTTCTTTGGAGAAATATGGGGGTCGAATACCGTGTGGGCCTCCACCAGTACTGGTGATTACGGCAAGGAAAACGCCGCGACCAACTGGCATTCCTTCTACGAACCGGATTGGACCACGGTCATGTCCGGGGGGAGCGTCGCCACCGCCACGGCCGCCAACGATGTGCCATGGCGTTACGGCGCCCTGATCCGCGATGAAAGCGTGACCTGGCGCTGCGAAGCGCCGTCCCTCTTCGTGCAGAGGACGGATGGAACCGGAAGGGCCCAGCGCCGGATTCCTATCATTCGAAGCGGTCCCACCTGGTGGACAGGTGCAGCCTGGCTGGGAACGTGGCGGTCATGGGCAGGCTATTTCTACGGCGATACCAATGACGACCGCTCGTGTTTCCCGATTTCGTGCGCCACGGCCGATCACCTCCATTCGCACGACACGGATACGATGGACTGGCCTGAAGGAAGCATGCCCAATTCCTGGCTGGACCCCATCCTGGCCGAGGCGAACATCAGCCGTTACTCGGTACGCAATGGCCGCATAGCCGCCACCTGGTACGCCAGCGCGCCAGCCGACGCGCTGGGACGCTTCGGATCGCTGACCCGGCGCACTTGGCACCTGGGACGCAGCAGCGGCAATCCCGACCGTCCGAACGGATATTCGCTACCGAAGGGTCTGATTGCAGGCTTCCACGGCAGCCTGCCAACCGGCATGTCCAGTCCGGGGCACCCGCCGTGGGTGGATGTGCAGGTCGGGGCGGTGGGCGGCTTCGATAGCCGGGCAGGCGGAACCGCCGTGGAGACCACGGCCAGCGTCGTATTGGTGCTGCGATGAGCCGGGCCGGATCGTACATGTCGCCAATGAGGACAGCGACCGGGGCCGGACGATCCGGAAGCGTCCTGATCGTTATCGCTTCGATCCTGCTGGTGATGATCGTCCTGATCTTCGGTTTGATGGAATTCGTCAGCTCTCGCCGCGGCCAGGCCCGTCGCCTGCATGATGATGCCCTGATGCGCATGGCGCTGGATAGCGGGAAGGCGCACTCCCAGGCCGTGCTGGAGGACTCCTATACGACCCAGTCGTATACGGCGGCCGGCCAGACCTGGGAATCCGTCTTCGCCGGCGTCGATCCGACAACGGACGCACTCAACCTGTGGCGTATCGAACCAGGCTGGGCGCGGACATCCTCCTTCGACGCCTTCGATTCCGGCTACTGCTCTCACGATGGACGTGGGCGCTGGTTCACGGTCGGGCATTTTGATCGCAATCTGGAGGCCTGCACGGACGCCGAGGCGAGCTTCGAACTGCGCTACGCGGTCGGCATCGTGGACCTCGGTGGACTGTTCCTGGCCAACAAGGCCCGCTACGCCCACCTGACGCCGACCTCACCAAGTGCACCGCCAACGATCGACGACGGCCAGCTACGGCGTTGGAATCGGACGGTGCCTGCTGTGCCCGCGCAGGGTACGCCGGATGCCGTCACCGACATCGCCGAAGGGGTCGCCAGTTCGACCTTGGGTTATGATCAGATCCGGGTGAACACCTGGCGTTCCCTGCCCTACGACCATTCCTTCACGGCCTTCGCCCTGCTGGAACTCGGCCTCGGCCTAGATGACAGTCGATCACGGCTGTTTACCGACTCCTATCAACTGGTCGGCTCCAACGCCCTGGATTCGTCCGCCAAGTATCCGCTTCCACCCGACCCCAAAAGCTCGCGCAAGGTCTATTATGAACGCACAGGCGGCAATGTGCCGGATGTCTACCGAGCTAAAGGATACGCCCAGGTCGACCTGAAATTCCGCCAGTTCAGCCGTCGTTTCTCCGACTTCCTGCCCTTCGAGCAGAATCCGAATCGCGTCAGTACCCTGGATGAGGCCAAGTGGTTCAACTCTCAGATCTCAAGCACTGCGCTGACTCAGCATGGCGTCAGCATGCGCAACCGCCATCCGTTGGCGCTTCAGCATCGCGCGGCCTACGGCTTCCGCACCGGCATTGAATCGACGGGCACGATCGACCAGCCCGCCAACTGGATTGCGGCCTGGGATTCAGATTTATACAAGTACCCACCATGGCCGTGGCCGATCCCCAATACCCCAGACATGGGACTGGAGACCCCCCAGCGCGCCGAATACGATATGTGGATGCAGCTCGATTACGTGAATTCCGCAGGCGTCCAGCAAGGTCTGCGTCTGAACCGGGTCGTGGCAGATTCCGCCGGACTCGCGATCAGGGCGCAGCCAGATGCAGCCCAGGGCAGGACCATGTTGTGGACGCCCTTCGGTTCACCAATCGGCTGGTTTGATGCCTTCACCGCCATCACCCCCCCGGTCTCGGTTACCGAGGTGGCAGGGGTCGGCAGCGACGAAGACCGACGGAAGAACCTCTATGAGATGCGCTATCACTGGGTGTTGAATCTGAACACCGCACCACGCAAGGTACTTGACGGCCTTGTTCGACTGGTCTGCCCGACCCTGGCCGGGGTCAGCGATGAAAGCGACGAGACTGCCTATCAAGGGGCCGTGGACGACATCGTGGACCGGATCATCGCCGGTCGCCCCTACACCGCACCGACCCTGCCCATCGGGACTGCTGACGCCTGGGGGGCGTCCCCGGTGGAGGACCGACAGTTGCGCGGGCTGATCCGCGGTGGGGACAGCGGGATCGGACCGACGGCGGAATTCAAAATTGTCGGCCAAAACCTTTGGGATTTAAATGGCTCGCCATTGGCTAATGGCACAATAACCGTAGCAGGAAAACACATGGCGCGGTTCTGGCGAGATGCCAGTTCGATTACCAGCCTGGGACCTGATGCCAAATTCCATGTCGCCCTTAGCCGTGATCCTTCCAATGTTGATCGTCGACCACCTTACATAGAGCCACGACCAACGGCCAGCGCCGGAACCGGTGGGACAGCATCGTCTCATCCGGTCGCTGTAGTCAGCGCCAGGATTGTCGGCAACGACACTGAATTGACCTTACGCACACAAAGGTCAACTAGCGTGGCAGGAACTGTCCTGTCTACCTCTGATTCCGAGGTCGAGGTCTTGGACACAACGCAATTCCCTCCCACTGGTGGTAAAATTAGAATTAACAACGAAGTAATGGACTACACGAGCAAGACGCTCACGAAACTGACCGGACTGATTCGGCCCACCCCGTCTGCTATTTCACATCCACTTGGTTCAAGTGTTATCAGGATTCACACGACCACAATAAACACAGCTAAGGGGCTTCCTGCTAGTTCACGCGGCCCTTTGATTGTAAACGCAGGAACAAATTCCTTTCCGCAGTCGGGTGTAATCCGAATCGGGAGTGAACTTGTGGCATATGCAGACCGCGATGACACCACTTTCTACTCCCTAACCCGTGGCGTTGGCGGCACATCAGCGACATCGCACCCTAACTCAACACAGATAGAATCCCTAGGCAGCCCCGTTCTAGGGGATCTAGAGTATGCACTGCTTTACAAATTCGACTCGCCCCCTTTGGAGCCTACCTATCGGCAATTTGCGGCAGGTACATCATTCACCGATGCCGTGGTGGATTATCCCGGCATGACCCTCGCCGTTGGTCGCTCGCGCCACTTCCGCGTGGTCGTCCGCGCGGAGCTTGTGGATCGCGATGTCGCCGAGGCAACGCGCAGCCTCAGCCATGATTTCGTGCTGCGCATCGATGCCGATGGATCCGTTTTCCGCACCCTGCCGGCCCAGACACCTCGGGGCAGTGCCGACCTCTCCACGAGCACGAACAGGACCTGGGATAGTGATATCCTCTATGCCGATGATGAGAATCCGCCCCAGTACAAGGGGTCTGGTCCGGCGCAGTCCTGGTGAGATCGGCAATGAACACTCCCTGGAAGATTGCGCTCTATTCCACCATCCTGCTGCTCGTCGGCCTCTTCTGGTGGTGGTACAACCGAGCACCGCGATTCACGGAAGACCAGATCATCGCCGCCGCCGTAGCTGGGGATGATCGCCTTCTGGCAGACATACTCGGGCAGCAGCCTGGCCTGCTGCGGGTGAAATCCTCATCCGGGAATGCCGACCTGATGCTGCTGGCTGCCAGATCGGGGAACGCGGTGTGCATCGATATCCTGGCCCAGCGCGGATTGCGCGCCGATGGGACAGATCGTTTCGGCCAAAGCGCCATCGACCACCTTGCCGAGGGCGAAGCACCCAGACGCGGCGAAGCCCTGGCTCGACTGATTGAGGCCGGGGCGCACATCGATCCGGCGAGGTCCATGGCTCTGCTGCTTGGAGCCGCGCAGCGAGGTGATGGGGTGCTGATCTCCGCGCTGGTCACAATGGGGGTGCCGGTGACCACGGCAGATGAGCGGGGTTGGACGGTCGTTCATGCTGCGATGGCTGCCGGCCACAAGGACTTCGCAGAAGGCTTGTTGAAGGAGTTTCCCCAACTGCGCGGCATCAGGGGGGACGGCAGTGCTGTGAATTCCCCTCCTGCCGTTTCTCCTCCGCAGTAGGTTGCGACATGACACGCCATCCGCTCCTCGCCGCTCCTCCCGGTTATCTTAGCCTGCCCATGCGGCCGCTTGGCGCCTTGGCTCCCCCCTCCGTCCTGCTAGGCTCTCCACGATGAACCAGCGCCCCGACAGCATCTATGCGAATCTCGGCACCATCCTTCTCGGCGGGGAGTTGGGGGCCTGGTCCGCGATCGCCGCCGCCAGCGAACTGCCGCCGGAACTACGCACACTCGCGCGGGACGAGCGCCCGGATGATCCGGGGGCGATGTCCGAATCGCTGCGTCGCATCTGCGTCGGTCAACCCGTGGCGGCTGATTCCGTCCTGCTCGCCGCTGCCTCCATCCTGCGCCTCACCGCTATCGGCCACGATGATCCGGCCTGGGGCGACCTCCTCCCGCGCTGGCTGGTGCCCAGCCTTCCGGCCGAGGTCCGCGGACTGGGCATCCTGGCGCTCGCGCTGAATGCGCGGGATCGCCTCTGCGCCGACGACTACGCCGATCTGATGGACGAGGCCTTGCTGCTGCTGCCTCAGGATTCGCCGCTACGCCATGCCCACATCTACCAATACGCGCTGTATCTCGGCTTGCGCGGCATGCTGCAGCGACTCAAGGACGTGATCGAACTGCCGCGCCCCGGCGACCAGGAGCCAGAAGTCGATCAGGCCCTGCTGGCCGAGTGTTTCTACGATGCGGTCTGCTGCGGACGATCTTCCCAGGCCGCCTTCCTCGAGCGGCGGTTGGCCGCGGCCCCTGAAGCCGCCTGGCATCTCGATCTGTTCACCATGCATCGCGTCTTCATCCCGGTGTTCGCTGCGGTAGCCAACAAGACGCCGCTGCCAGAGCAGGCCGACATCGCATCGCTGCCCCTCTTTCGTGCTCTACTGGGTGCCGATCCCGACCTTATCCACGAATTCGATTCTGAGGATGCGAGCGGCGAGGTATCACCTCTGCTCGGTTACGATGCGTTGCGCATCGCCCTGGCCAAACGCGACCACGCCACGGCTAGGCGTATTCTTGAGACGCGCGCTCTCGGCCCTGGGCATCATTGGCTGGACGACCTATTCCTCGCACGCCTGCTGCTGCTTGAGGACCGGCCACGTGAGGCCGGTGTGGCTTTCACGAAGGTCGAGTCCGCGGCCGAGCGATATGGCGGCATAGAACGGCTGGAGATCGAACTGCGCCTGAGTGCAGAACTGTCCCGTCACGACTGCTGCCGACTGGGACTGCTCGCCGGAGGGCAGGCCCCCCGCGTCAGCCAGGTGGCAACCCCTGTCGATATCAGCAATGCACTGCTGGCCGGCAGCAGTGCCGCCGCCGTCGCCTTGCGCGACCGCCTGCAGCAGGTGGTCGCCGAAGCCCCGTTGCGCGTGCTCATCCTCGGACCAGAGGATGGCAGCCGAAACGTCGTCGCGGACTGCCTGCATGATCGGCTGGGGGCAACCGCACGCCAACGCCTCAGCGCGTCCTGCTGTCAGGACACTGGCTGGAAAGGGGAACTGCGTTATGCCCTGTCCCAGCCAGGGACGTTGATCCTGGACGATCTCGATCATCTTGATGCTGCGGGGCAGGCGCGACTTCTTGCCGCCCTGCATGACGGGCATGCAGCCCGCCTGCTCGCCTGTGCCGGATCGACCCTTGCCGCCGCTGTATCCGCAGGTCGTTGGCGCAAGGATCTCTTCTGGCTCTTGGGGTTGGACACGATCCGGATCCCCCGACTCGACGAGCGTAGCGCTGATCTGGTCGCCATCGCGACAAGCTGGGCCGGCTCATCCGGCTCGGTGCGCTTCGATGCGCCCGCTGCCGCGACCTTGAGCGCCACGCCGTTCGTCGGCGGTTGGGCTGAATTCGCTGCGTTTTCCAGCCGCCTCGCTCGGCGGTCGAGCAACGGTATGGTCACGGCACGCAGTGTGACCGAAGCGCTGGCCGACCTCCGTGATCTGATCGAGCCTGCCGGCTGATGAGCGCCAAGCCCGATATCGGTTCACAGGGCACGGCCGCCTTCCGCAAAGTCCAGCAGGAGGCCCGTGTCCGCAGCTCTCAGGTAGGGATCCCCTCCTACTCGGCGAGCACCTCGCCCCGCAGCGGTGTCCAGCCCGATGCACGCGGCATGGTGCTGTG
>JFJP01040612.1_pt2 | contig 10953 bp, 2 predicted proteins | sample 431651 | NCBI WGS metagenome assembly JFJP01 (sample SAMN02602958, study PRJNA72255) | Microbial mat metagenome, whole genome shotgun sequencing project. | biome: fresh water; feature: sink hole; material: water; isolation source: purple microbial (photo- and chemosynthetic) mats found in...
ATAAAGTTCCTAAAGCTGCGATAGCTGGAGGTGGTGCAACTTCAGTATAACCATTTAAAACCACATTATTTTGAGAAGAAGCACAGTCAAAACCACCTGTCCCACCAGTAGAAGTATATCCATACAATCTAAAAGTAGTTGCACTTGATAAGCCTGACAAACCCGAAATATTTATTGTTCTAAATGTTGTAGTGCTTGCTCCTCCAGTTGATAATCCTGTAATTATACCTATATCGGATGTAAAACCATCTGCTGAAGATCTTAAAGCTACACTAGAAGGACCTGTAGAAGATCTATCCCAAATAAAAACAAATGATGTAGGAGTAAACAAATAACCTGTTGCAGGTGTAGCTGTAAATTGAATATATTGATTGGTTGTTACGGAAGTTTGAGAACCCCAAGTACCCCCATAACGATTTGCATTACCAGTAGGAGTAACAGTACTTCCAGTATAATTCAAACTTGAAGATATCATATTCACATTAAATAAAGATGTAGCTTGTGTCGTTTCATTACCTGAGTTTCCAAAAGTATTCCATTGTAATAAAGGAACAATAACGTGAGAGATATTAGCTGTTAATCCTGTTGGTTGAGTTAATGAATAGTTTCCAGAATTTGCTCCTCCAATTGTAGAAGTTGAGGTAACAGCAATTCCATTTGCAATAGCGGAACTTGTAAAGGTTCCTGACAAAGATAAGGTCACAACATCGGGAGCAATCACGCCATTTAAAGTACCTGTAATAGTAGCCGTAGTAGTTCCATCAAATTGTTTATTTTGTGCAGCTGCGCCAGAAATAGTTACTTCTTTAGCTGTAATATCTGCTGCCAATCCAGTAGGTAAAGTCAAACTATACTTTCCTGAATCCAAACCACTTAACGTTTGAGTTGAAGTAACTGAGACTCCATTTGAAACATTAATAGTTGCAAAAGTTCCAGAATTTGACACCGTTACATCATCGCTACCAAATATACCAACTAGACTTGAACCAGCTATAGTTGCTACATTAGTTCTATCATAAATTTTATTGTTTGCGGTTGCACCAGAAATTGTTAATTCTTTTGCTGTTATTGTATAAACTAATGTTTGACTATCTCCTGCACCAGCACCATTAGATGAAGAAATCAAAACATTATAAGCACCAGGAGTAGCTGTTGGTGTTCCTGAAATTTCACCATTTGTAGTATTTAAACTCAATCCACTAGGCAAACCAGATGCACTGTAACTCGTTGGCAATTCAGAAGCTGTTATAGTATAAATTGATGCAACAGTTCCATAAACAGAGCTAAAAGTTAATGCACTTGTTATTAAAGGTGTTGGTGCTGTTGTTATAGTAATAATTCCATCAGCTGTTGTGAACAAATAATTTACTGCTGAAAGTGATGATACATTTGGAGAAATTGTAACGCCTGCTGTAGCAGCTGGAGTAGTATCTGTATAAGAAGTTGTATTAGAAACTGAACCCCCAATAACCGAAGCGTTTTCACCATTTACAAATCCTGAAGAAACATAAGTACCAGCAGCAATAACTGTTGCTACAGGTGTTCCAAAAGCAACATTTTGATTATTTGCAGTTATCATAATCGTAGCTGGAGAAACAATATTTCCAGTTGAAGATGTAGTAATATTTACAGAAGTTGCTCCTGTACTTGAAAGAACAATATTTTGAGAATTATAAGAACCAACAACAGATGCATTAGCTTTTAATCTGATTCTTAAAGTACCACTTGCGCTTCCAAAAGTTTGTGTAAATGAAGTTGATGCACCATAAGTAATTCCGTCATTAGAAACTTCAAAACCAGTTGGAGCTGTTGCCACTAAATTAGCAGTTAAATTACTTCCTGAAACTGCAAAAGATTGTTGAATAGAAGTTGTTCCGTATGTTGTTGTAAAAGGTGTTGCTGTTGCTGCCCCTGTAATTGTTGGAGCAAATCCTGTAATTGATGATGGAATAGCATTATAAACATCAACATTATCTAAAAATAAATTTGCGGCATTAGCAGTACTCGAAACACCTGTCCAAGTCATTGCATTTACATTAGTGTTCGATGCTGCACCACCTTTAGACAAATCATTGCCAACAAGAACTCCATTAATGTATAAATCAAATTTTTGTACGGCAACCGAATGGCTATTTCCACCATAGGTGTAATTTATTGTTCCTGATGATTTATTGTTACCAATAATTTCAACATTGTAAACTACTCCTTGGTTAAAGGATGAAGTACTCAATCCAGTTGAATTGTATGTTCCTGCATTATTAAAAGTTAATGTAATTGCACCAGATGCTCCAAAAGTAAAACGAAGTCCAGTAAAAACATTAGCATTTGAAACATCCGAATTATCGGTATAGTTAGAGCCTTGTAATCCTTGATAGAATGTCCACACGCCAGAAGTAGCAGAATTTGCAGCAGATGCATCGCCCAGTAAAACTTTAAAAGATGTATAAAATTCTAAGCCAGAAGTGTAGCTTACAATAGGAGAAACTTTTGCAACAGAACTAGATGTTGAGGCAACAGCTCTAAGGAAAGCTCCTGTTGCTCCTAATGGATTAGAAGTTGTTACTAAATTAATTGAAGACGCTGAAGCAGCAGCACCAGATCTAACATAAGTTGAACCAACCGTTGGATTAGGAATAACTGTTGCTGATCCTGTCTGACTTGTATGAGAAGCAGTTGAAATACCAAAATTTTGAGTAGAAGTCTGTGCAAATACATCATTAGGAATCAACACTAAAATAACAGCTAAACCCAAAAAAAACGAAAGAAGTGAGTTATTGACTTGTAAATTTTTTTTCATAAAATTATTTTTTTATTAAGAACTACAAAGTTAATAACTAAAGCTCTCAATATCTTAGTTTTATGTTAGCTTTTTGTTAACATTTATTAACACTTTCATTTATCGATTAAAATGGTTTTTTATCGATACTTTAAAAATTAATCAAATAAAAACTCCTCAAGAAATTGAGGAGTTTTGATTTATTAAGCTTGTCCTGTTGGACCAAAGTTTAAAGGAATTGGCGGTTGCTCGGAATCTTTTATTTCGCCATGAGCCACTTCAAATCGGTGAATGTTTTCTCCTAGTGCTTTAAGAAACCTTTTAGCATGTTGCGGAGTTAAAATAATTCTCGATTTTACTTTTGATTTTGGAACACCAGGCATGATGGTTACAAAATCTATAACAAACTCTGAAGGAGAGTGATTGATTATTGCAAGATTAGAATAAATTCCTTCAGCAACTTTTTCATCAAGCTCAATATTTATTTGTCCTGGTTGTGGTTGATTAGTATCACTCATGATTAATAAATATATTCTTCTTTATTCGCCATTAACTCATTGTAATCTTCTTTAGAACCAACTATGATGTGATCGTAATCTCTCATACCTGTTCCTGCTGGAATTCTGTGTCCAACGATAACATTTTCTTTCAATCCTTCTAAAGTATCTACTTTACCAGCAACGGCTGCTTCATTTAATACTTTAGTAGTTTCTTGGAAGGATGCTGCCGAGATGAATGATTTAGTTTGAAGCGAAGCTCTTGTAATACCTTGTAATACAGGTGTTGCAGTTGCAGTAATTACATCACGCGCTACCACTAAATTTTTATCATTACGTTTCAATAATGAATTTTCATCTCTTAACTCACGTGGAGAAATGATTTGACCTGGTTTAAGATTATCTGAATCGCCAGCATCTTCTACCACTTTCATTCCGTATAATTTATCATTTTCAACAATAAAATCGCTGGTGTGAATTAATTGCTCTTCTAAGAATAAAGTATCTCCTGGATCTTCCACTCTTACTTTACGCATCATTTGACGAATAACTACCTCAAAGTGTTTGTCATTGATTTTTACACCTTGAAGACGGTAAACTTCTTGGATTTCGTTAACCAAATACTGTTGAACAGCAGATGGTCCTTGAATTCTTAAAATATCGTCTGGAGTAATAGCACCATCAGACAAAGGAACTCCAGCTTTTACGAAGTCATTTTCTTGAACAAGAATTTGACTAGATAATTTCACTAGATATTTCTTAACCTCACCAAATTTAGATTCGATGATGATTTCACGGTTACCTCTTTTAATTTTTCCGAAAGAAACCACTCCATCAATTTCTGAAACTACAGCTGGATTAGAAGGATTACGAGCTTCTAACAACTCTGTAATTCTTGGCAAACCTCCAGTAATATCACCTGCTTTTGAAGAACGACGAGGAATTTTTACAAGGATTTTACCTGCTTTAATTTTCTCTCCATCTTCTACCATAAGGTGAGCTCCTACTGGTAAGTTGTAGGAACGAATTAATTCGCCATCTTTACCATAAACTAATAAGGTAGGAATTAATTTTTTATTTCTTCCTTCAGAAATTACTTTTTCTTGGAAACCTGTTTGCTCATCAATTTCAACTTGAAAAGATTGCCCTTGCTCTAAATCTTCGTAAGCAATTTTTCCTGTAAATTCAGAAACAATTACACCATTATAAGGATCCCATTTACAAATTGCAGCTCCTTTTTCAACAACATCACCATCTTTTACGCTGATAACTGAACCATAAGGAATGTAATGAGTACTTAATAGAATTCCTGTTTTAACATCAATTAATTTTAATTCTGTTGAACGAGAAACTACGATATCTACTTTATTTCCATCAGCATCTTCACCAACAACAGTCTTCAAATCTTCAATTTCAAGTTTTCCTCCAAATCTAGCTATAATGCTTGATTCTTCAGAAACGCCACCTGCAACTCCACCAACGTGGAATGTACGAAGTGTTAACTGAGTTCCTGGCTCACCAATTGACTGCGCAGCGATAACACCAACTGCTTCACCTTTTTGTGTCATTTTTCCGGTGGCTAAGTTTCTTCCATAACATTTAGCACAAATACCTTTTTTAGCTTCACATGTTAAAGGAGAACGAACTTCAAGTTTTTCAACCGGAGATTCTTCAATAGCTTTAACAATAGCTTCTGTAATTTGCTCACCAGCGTGAACTAAAATATCAGAAGTTAAAGGATTAATTACATCTTGCAATGCCACACGTCCTAAAATTCTTTCGCCTAAAGTTTCAACGATTTCTTCATTTTTCTTCAATGCAGAAACTTCAATACCTCTTAAAGTACCACAATCTACAGAGTTTACAATTACGTCTTGAGAAACGTCGTGTAATCTACGAGTAAGGTAACCAGCATCGGCAGTTTTAAGAGCCGTATCCGCAAGACCTTTACGTGCACCGTGAGTAGAAATAAAGTACTCAAGGATAGAAAGACCTTCTTTAAAGTTAGAAAGAATTGGATTTTCAATAATTTCACCACCACCAGCAGTAGATTTTTTTGGCTTAGCCATCAAACCACGCATACCAGTTAACTGACGAATTTGCTCTTTAGATCCACGCGCTCCAGAGTCAAGCATCATATATACCGAGTTGAAACCTTGTTGGTCTTCTCTAATATTTTTCATAGCTAATTCTGTTAATTGCGCATTGGCTGAAGTCCAAATATCAATAACCTGATTGTAACGTTCATTATTTGTGATAAGTCCCATGTTATAGTTCATAGAAATACCTTCTACTTGAACACGAGCATCAGCAATTAATTTAGTTTTTTGTTCAGGAATTCTAATATCACCTAACGAGAAGGATAAACCACCTTTGAAAGCAAATTTATAACCCATATCTTTCATGTTATCAAGAAAAGCTGCCGTTGTAGGAACATCTGTTACTGCAAGGATTTTTCCAATAATATCACGTAAAGATTTTTTAGTTAATACTTCATTTATATATCCTGCTGCCGGAGGAACTACTTCGTTAAAAAGTACTCTACCTGCAGTTGTTTGAATAACTTTATAAACTAACTCTCCACTTTCATTAAAATCTTTAGCACGTACTTTAACACGAGCATTTAATTCTAATCTACCTTCATTTAAAGCAATATTTACTTCTTCTGCAGAGTAAAAAGTTAAATCTTGTCCTAAAATTGGGTGCTCTGGAGTAGTCAATCTTTCTTTGGTCATATAATAAAGACCAAGAACCATGTCTTGAGAAGGTACAGTAATTGGAGCACCATTAGCTGGATTCAAGATATTGTGAGAAGCCAACATTAATAATTGTGCCTCCAAAATAGCCTCTGGCCCAAGTGGCAAGTGAACTGCCATCTGGTCACCATCAAAATCTGCGTTGAACGCCGTACATACTAATGGGTGTAATTGAATTGCTTTTCCTTCAATTAATTTTGGTTGAAATGCCTGAATACCAAGTCTGTGTAAGGTAGGAGCACGATTCAGTAATACTGGATGTCCTTTAATTACATTTTCAAGAATGTCCCAAACTACAGGTTCTTTTTTGTCAATTATTTTCTTTGCTGATTTAACGGTTTTAACAATTCCTCTTTCGATTAACTTACGAATAACGAATGGTTTGTATAGTTCAGCAGCCATATCTTTTGGAAGACCACATTCAAACAATTTCATTTCTGGTCCAACAACAATTACCGAACGAGCTGAATAATCCACACGTTTTCCTAATAAGTTTTGACGGAAACGACCTTGTTTACCTTTTAATGAGTCAGATAAAGATTTTAATGGTCTATTCGATTCTGTTTTAACAGCAGAAGCTTTACGAGTGTTATCAAATAATGAATCTACCGATTCTTGTAACATACGTTTTTCGTTTCTTAAGATAACTTCTGGAGCTTTAATTTCCATTAATCTTTTTAAACGGTTGTTTCTGATGATCACTCTACGATACAAGTCATTCAAATCGGAAGTTGCGAAACGACCACCATCAAGTGGCACTAATGGACGCAATTCAGGCGGAATAACCGGTACAACTTTAAGAATCATCCATTCTGGACGATTTTCTCTGTTTAAATTAGAGTCACGGAAAGATTCAACAACTTGTAATCTTTTTAACGCTTCTGTTTTTCTTTGTTTAGAAGTTTCATTATTTGCGCTATGTCTTAACTCGTAAGAAAGTGCATCTAAATCTGTTCTTGCTAATAAGTCCATAATACATTCTGCTCCCATTTTGGCAACAAATTTATTAGGATCAAAATCGTCAAGATATTGGTTTTCCATTGGAAGCGTATCTAAAATATTTAGATATTCTTCTTCTGTTAAAAAGTCAAGACGTTGTAAAGCATCACCTTCTGCATTTTTAGCTATACCAGCTTGGATTACTACATATCTTTCGTAGTAGATAATCATGTCTAATTTCTTAGATGGTAATCCTAAAATGTAACCTATTTTATTTGGAAGTGAACGGAAATACCAGATATGGGCAATTGGCACAACAAGGTTGATGTGTCCTACTCTATCACGACGTACTTTTTTCTCTGTTACTTCAACACCACAACGATCACAAACGATTCCTTTGTAGCGAATTCTTTTATATTTTCCACAAGCACATTCAAAATCCTTTACAGGTCCAAAAATTCTTTCACAGAAAAGACCATCACGTTCTGGTTTGTGGGTTCTGTAATTGATTGTTTCTGGTTTCAAAACCTCACCACGAGATTCTGCTAAAATTGATTCAGGTGAAGCAAGTCCGATTGTGATTTTATTAAATCTCTTAATGGTGCTTTGCTTGTTGTCTTTGTTATTATTTCTATTATTCATCATAGTTTTTACTATTGATTTACTAAATTAATTGAACTTAGATTTATAGTTTCGAAGTGATGAGTGATAAGTGATAAGTGATGAGCTATTGAATATTAAAATATCTATTGTTGCTAATTACTATTTACTTTTTACTAATTACTAAAAAAACCATTAAGTTACTACCTCGAATTACTTCTCTAAACCTCAAATCTAAAATTTGGAAGTGCTAGTTATAAATAAAAAATCTATAAAAAATCGGAACGGTTTACGGGTATAAATCTTTAAAAACTTATTTTTGAAAAAGTTTTCAGTTTTCAGTCACAGTTTTCAGTTATTACACTGTAAACTGTGACTGTGACTGTTTACTATAATTATTCTTCTAATCTAATGTCTAATCCAAGACCTTTCAATTCATGCATTAATACATTGAATGATTCTGGCAATCCTGGCTCTGGCATAGTTTCACCTTTTACGATTGCTTCGTAAGTTTTAGCTCTACCAATTACGTCATCTGATTTAACTGTTAAGATTTCACGAAGGGTGCTTGATGCTCCATAAGCTTCAAGTGCCCAAACCTCCATCTCTCCAAAACGCTGACCACCAAACTGAGCTTTACCACCCAATGGTTGCTGCGTAATAAGTGAGTATGGTCCGATAGAACGAGCGTGCATTTTATCGTCAACCATGTGTCCTAATTTCAACATATAGATAACTCCAACTGTTGCAGCTTGGTGAAAACGTTCACCAGTTCCTCCGTCATATAAATAGGTATGACCAAATCTTGGAATTCCTGCTTCGTCTGTTAGTTCATTGATTTGATCTAAAGTTGCTCCATCAAAGATTGGTGTGGCATATTTACGACCTAATTTTTGACCTGCCCATCCAAGAACAGTTTCATAAATTTGTCCAATGTTCATACGTGAAGGTACACCTAGTGGATTTAATACAATATCAACTGGAGTTCCATCTTCAAGGAAAGGCATATCTTCATGACGAACGATACGAGCAACAATACCTTTGTTACCGTGACGTCCTGCCATTTTATCACCAACTTTCAATTTACGTTTTTTAGCGATATACACTTTCGCTAATTTCAAGATTCCAGCTGGTAATTCATCTCCAACAGTAATCGTGAATTTTTCTCTTCGTAAAGCTCCTTGTAAATCGTTTAACTTGATTTTGTAATTGTGAATCAAATCATTAACCATTCGGTTAGTATCATCATCAGCAACCCATTGCCCTTTTGTTAAGTGAGCGAAATCCTCAACAGATTGAAGCATTTTTTTAGAATATTTTTTACCTTTTGGCAAAACTTCTTCTCCTAAATCGTTCATAACACCTTGCGATGTTTTTCCGTCAACAATTACAAAAAGTTTCTCAATCAATCTGTCTTTTAATTCAACAAATTTTGTTTCAAATTCCATTTCTAAAGCAGTCAAATCGTCTTTGTCTTTGGTACGTTTACGTTTGTCTTTTACGGCTCTAGCAAATAATTTTTTATCTAAAACTACACCATGTAATGACGGAGAAGCTTTTAATGAAGCATCTTTAACATCACCTGCTTTATCACCAAAGATAGCTCTTAAAAGTTTTTCTTCTGGAGTAGGATCTGATTCACCTTTTGGTGTAATTTTTCCGATTAGGATGTCGCCAGGTTTAACTTCAGCTCCAATTCTAATCATTCCGTTTTCATCTAAATCTTTTGTAGCTTCTTCAGAAACGTTAGGAATATCATTAGTCAACTCTTCGTTACCTAATTTAGTATCTCTAACTTCTAATGAATAATCATCTACGTGGATAGAAGTGAAAATATCGTCACGAACCACTTTTTCAGAGATTACAATCGCATCCTCGAAATTGTATCCTTTCCATGGCATAAATGCTACTTTAAGGTTTCTACCGATAGCTAATTCTCCGTTTTGAGTTGCATATCCTTCACAAAGTACTTGACCTAATTGAACTCTATCTCCTTTTCTTACAATCGGTTTCAAGTTAATAGACGTACTTTGATTCGTTTTTCTAAATTTGATTAATTGGTATGTTTTTTCATCTGGGTCAAAACTAACCAATCTTTCTTCATCGGTTCTGTCGTATTTGATGGTAATCATGTTAGCATCAACATACTCAACAGTTCCGTTTCCTTCAGCATTAATCAATACTCTTGAATCAGAAGCCACTTGTCTTTCTAGACCAGTACCAACGATTGGAGCTTCTGGACGCAATAATGGTACGGCTTGACGCATCATGTTAGATCCCATCAAGGCACGATTCGCATCATCATGTTCCAAGAAAGGAATTAATGAAGCAGAAATAGATGCAATTTGATTTGGTGCAACGTCAGTGTAATGAATTTCTGTTGGTTTTACAACTGGGAAATCACCTTCTTCACGAGCAATAACCGTATCAGCAGTGATAGCTCCTTTAGCATCCATTTCGATGTTTGCTTGAGCAATCATTTTACCTTCTTCTTCTTCTGCGCTTAAATAAACTGGAGTGCTTTCTAAATCAACAATACCATTGGTTACTTTTCGGTAGGGAGTTTCTATAAATCCCATTCCGTTAACTTTCGCATAAACTCCAAGAGAGGAAATCAATCCAATGTTTGGTCCTTCAGGTGTTTCAATAGGACAAAGTCTTCCGTAGTGCGTATAGTGAACGTCACGAACCTCGAAACCAGCTCTTTCTCTAGAAAGTCCACCTGGTCCAAGTGCTGATAATCTTCTTTTGTGCGTAATCTCAGCCAATGGATTCGTTTGATCCATAAATTGAGATAACTGGTTAGTTCCAAAGAAAGAGTTGATAACCGATGATAATGTTTTAGCATTAATCAAATCGATTGGTGTAAACACCTCGTTATCTCTAACGTTCATTCTCTCACGAATAGTTCTAGCCATACGTGCTAAACCAACACCAAATTGTTGAGAAAGTTGTTCTCCAACTGTTCTTACACGACGGTTTGATAAGTGATCAATATCATCAATATCGGCTTTCGCATTGATTAATTCGATCAAATATTTGATGATAGTAATGATGTCTTCTTTAGTTAAAACTTGTTTTTCCATTGGAATATCAAGGTTCAACTTTTTGTTCATTCTATAACGACCAACTTCACCTAAGTTGTAACGTTGATCAGAGAAGAACAATTTATCAATTATACCACGAGCTGTTTCCTCATCAGGCGGTTCAGCGTTACGTAATTGTCTATATATGTGTTCAACAGCCTCTTTTTCAGAGTTTGTTGGATCTTTTTGTAAAGTGTTGTGGATGATTGCATAATCAACTTGATTATTTTCTTCCTTGTGTAACAAGATTACTTTTACATCAGCATCAAGAATTTCTTCTACATTATCTTTATCTAAGA
>JFJP01041460.1_pt1 | contig 10953 bp, 9 predicted proteins | sample 431651 | NCBI WGS metagenome assembly JFJP01 (sample SAMN02602958, study PRJNA72255) | Microbial mat metagenome, whole genome shotgun sequencing project. | biome: fresh water; feature: sink hole; material: water; isolation source: purple microbial (photo- and chemosynthetic) mats found in...
GTTTTCTTTTTTTTGTCGTAGTAGTTTTCAAGTTTCAGCCCTACCAATTCTACATCGGAACTCGAAAGCGATTTTTTGTTGAACGATTCGTCGGTTTTGGCATTTTTAATATTGGTCGACATTTCCGACTGCGACGAAATAGAAACCAGAATAGATTCAGAAATCTGATTTTTAGCTATTTGCGTAAGCTTATTCTGAACATCGGTTTGGCTCACCTTTTTACCAACAAGGTCGGAAACCAAGGCAGTTAAATACTTTTTTTCCGGATATTTTGCGGTTCGCACATTGGGGTCGAGCCATTCGGGTAGTTGTGCCGAAAGGGTGCTAAGCAGGCTTACCAAGAGAACCAAAGAAATAAGAGACTTTTTCATATGCAATTGATTATTAATTTTCCGTTTTACTTTTAATGCAAATTTAAGAAAAATTATTTCATGCAGAATAAAATAAAACGTAGGTAGTTTCTAAAAAATGAATTAACTTTATAAAATTTCAAAATTGTGAGACATTATTCTTATTGAAACTTTTTAGCTATGAAAATAACCTATGTTTTTTTATTTTTGGCGAATCTGATTTTCAGCAATATAATTGGCTTTTCGCAGGAAAATAACCAAGAAAAATTGCTTTCGGAAATTGAAAATTCAAACTATAAACTCAGTTTTTATATTGCCGACGGAAAACTATACCACGAATATTTTGAATTGAAGAACCCTACAATTCCGAATTCGGCACTTTCGAAACTTACAAACGATGGAAATTTTAGCATTGAAATTAATGAAAAGCAATACTATAATGCCGAAAAACCCTACGAATCGAAATCAATCATTGTGCTGAAAAAAAACGATTTTGTATTAATTAAACATTTTAAAACGGTAGAAAAAACCGGGCAAAACTACACATTCGAATATAAATCAGTAGAAAGTTTGGCACCTATCTATTTGAAAATTAGCTATTCGTTGGAAAACGAAGCATTTTATTACCGTAAACAAATTCAACTTATCGACTCGGCAAATACGCACTTTTTAATTAAATTTTCGCCTTTAAATTCTTATTTTTCATTTAGTTATGAGTTTGAAGAAGATGCTAAAACCGAATTGGGAAATAATTTAATGCCAACCGTTGTTAAATCGGGTGGTTTTGGGCAGCCGGTGGCTTTTAATTCGGCAAAGCGCGGTATGTTTGCCGGAGTAGAACATCCGGCCTCGGTAAACACAATAACCAATGTGCTGAACGAATTAATATCGGTGGACTGTTCACATTTTATCGGCTTGCCAATTACCGAACAGCCAATAATTACCGCAATATTTCAAAACCAACACCATTTGTAATTTTCGAAAGTCCGCCGGTTAACGAAATTGTTAAGAATAAAAATACAGAAGTTGCCGGTTTGCTACAGCTTTTTGACTTTCTGAAGTTGGAATTGAAAGATAAGCAACATATTAAATTCGATGCATTTCTGATGGATGCCGATTTGCTTTCGGTTAAAAACCAAACCGTATTGCTTACCGACAAAGCAATGCAAAGTTACACCGGTTTAGGCTATAAGCTAAAAACCGACCAACTTTTGGCAAACCCCAACACAGTGCGCGAATTGGTGGAATTAATTACAAATTACGATATTAATTATTTGGAATTTAGTGGGTTGGGAACTGTTTCTGCCAAAAAACAATCGGATTCGGCTGTTTGGGAATTGGCGGTAAAAACAAACTTGCTTTTGCAAGCTACTGCCGAGCTGCGTAATTCAAAACCAAATATTCATATGCATATTGGCAAAGCATGGCTTAGTTCGTGGTGGCTAATGCACACTAATTGGGTGGGTACCAATTTTGTACCCGAAAATAATTGGTTTCCGATGGCAAATGCTGAAATTACAGGGTTTTCAACAGAAAATACAGCAACCCATTTATTTAATTCGCTTGCTTTTAGGCTGAATACCGAAACCGGATTATTGAAAATTAGTTTGTTACCCGAAAGCCTAACAAGCAACGAATTGCAATTGCTTTCGGAGTATATTAATTTATTTTTGAAGCAACCTGCAGCCAACAATTCAACCAAACCGGTGCAGGGCGTTTTTGATAATAGTGCTATGATTGGTTTTTACCAACCTGCCAATCAAGCTATTAAAGTGGTATTGCATAATTCATCTTTTACTTCTAAAAGTGCAAACGTTTCACTCGCAAGTTTAGGAATAACCCAAGCCGGAAATTGGTTTGTTGAAAGAACGTACCCGACTCGTGAAATTTTACGCAAAATTTTAACCTTGAACGATACCGCTGACTTTACCTTAAACGGTTATGAAACCGCCGTATTTGTAATTTCAAGAATTGAAGATGCTAAACGACCGCTATTGAGCGGAGTTATTTTTGAAACCATAGACAATTTGGGGAATTTCAATAAAATAAATCTGCTAAAACAAACAGGAAAAGTGAGTTTGTTAAATCCGGAAACCGTTAATTCCGTTTATTATAATAGTTCAAATATTGATAAAGAAATTACCGATTTTGGCATTATCGACGAAGAAATTTATCAAAATTTGCGGTTTAATTCAGAAAAAACTAAAAAAGGCATTCGCATTAATGCTAATTGCACAGTTTCGCCAAGTGTATCGAAAATGCAAGCCTATTTTTTAATTGAAACTGCCTCGGGAACTGCCTTTTTGCCCGCCGAAACCGACATTTCGCTATTGGTTTCGGAAGTTAAAACTGCATTTATTGTAGAAAAAATAAGCGAAAATAAATTATTAATCAAAGCCAATGCGGCTAATAATTCCGGAAATTTCGACCTGCAAATTAAAACCGACAAAACATGGCAGGGTAGGGTAGAGGTTTGGCTTTCGGAACTTACCGATGCCGGCAAAAATGAGCTAACTTTTGAGTGCGCTCAAGTGGTAAAAGAGCCGCGAATGTTGCCAAAACCATTCGGTAATTCAAAACTTTTTAATTTAAAGAAGTATTATGAAGCTGAATTTAAATAAATTACATAAAAATAACCAAAGAAAAAAACTTAAAAACATTCCATAGCAAATGTTTGCAAGAATGAAAAAATGTTGTAATTTTGCAGCGAAATTTTAAATAACTAAATAAACAGTTAAATTATGTTGAATCAGTATGAAACCGTTTTCATTCTAACTCCCGTTTTATCTGATGTTCAGGTAAAGGAGACGGTTGAAAAATTCAAAAATTTGATTTTACAATTCGGAGGCGAGATGCTGAACGAAGAGAACTGGGGCTTGAAAAAATTGGCGTATCCAATTCAGAACAAGACCACCGGTTTTTACACCTTATTCGAGTTTAAAGCAAACCCGACTTTCATCGAAAAATTAGAAATTGAATTTCGTCGCGACGAAAAAGCTATTCGATTTTTAACCTTCCGATTAGACAAGCATGCCATTGCTTACAGCGAAAGAAGAAAGAGCAAAAACACCAAAACAGAAGAAAAGGAGAACTAAACCATGTCACAGAATTCAAGCGAAATCAGATATTTAACTCCTCCATCAGTAGAAGTTAAAAAGAAAAAATACTGTCGTTTTAAAAAGAACAAAATTAAGTACGTTGATTACAAAGATCCGAACTTTTTGAAGAAATTTTTGAACGAACAAGGTAAAATTTTACCTCGCCGCTTAACCGGTACTTCGTTAAAATATCAGCGCAAAGTGGCTACGGCCGTTAAACGTGCTCGTCATTTGGCATTGCTTCCATACGTAACCGATATGATGAAATAGGCTTTAGCCTCGAATTTTTAACGCAGTAAAATTAAACAAAATGGAAATTATATTAAAACAAGATATCAAAGGTCTGGGAATTAAAGACGATGTCGTTAAAGTAAAAGACGGCTACGGTCGTAATTACTTAATTCCGAGCAAAATGGCTATTCTGGCTACCGAGTCGGCTAGAAAAGTATTGGCAGAAAACATTAAGCAAGCTGCTCACAAGCAAGTTAAACTTAAAGCTGCAGCTGAAGAAATTGCCGCTAAAATGGAAGGCTTAGAGCTTACCTTAGGCGCTAAAACCAGCAGCACCGGTAAAATTTTCGGTTCGGTTAATACCATTCAACTTGCTGAAGCTCTGGCTCAGAAAGGTTTTGAAATTGACCGCAAAACTATTACCATTCTTGACGATTCTATTAAGCATGTGGGTACTTACAAAGCAAGCGTACGTTTGCACCGCGAAGTTAAAGTTGAAATTTCTTTCAACGTGGTTTCGGAATAAGTACTTCAATAACTATAAAAAAAAAGCCGGTTTTTGCCGGCTTTTTTTGTGCATTCTTTTACCGCGTGTGCAGTACGATTTTGTAGCCCGGAATTCTCCTGCTCGAAGTTTGAATAGCCCGGCACATACCGTTGTTTCTGCAAAGGTGAAACTTTCATGCAACGGAAATCGTAGCGGTACATTTATCTTGAGAATTTTTCGGATATGCATTCCGTTGCATGGCAGATTTGGTTTTTCAATTCAGATTTGCTGATGCAACAGTTATTTTGTCGAAAAGACAAACCAAGGACTTACTAAAATTCAATAACTTCGAGGTTTTTAAAGCAAAAATCTATAGCGTAAAGAATGAGTCAAAATAAAAATCTACAAAAAAGGCGCAGCAGCACCAAGCTAATGCGTAATTTTCACAACGCCGTAAAAAATTTTCCAAATAAAGCGGCATGCTACTTTGAAATAATGTGCCCGTAACATTGCACTAACCCAACCACAAAAAAACTGCCGACAAGTTCAAACCCTTGCCGGCAGTTTTATATGATAACTTTGAAGTTTATTTCTCAATTCTAATACGTGCATCCACAGCCGTTACGCCTTCGGGGTTGCCCAATAATGGGTTAAGATCCAGCTCGGCAATTTCGGGTGCGGCTTCAACCAATGCCGATACGCGTGCCACAGTTTCGGCAAAATGCGGGATGTTTGCGCCCGGTTTGCCTCGGTAGCCGTGCAAAAGTTTAATCGATTTTAGTTGCTTAACCATTTGCAATGCCATAAACGGTGCAACAGGCGATAAATTGGTGGCAATGTCGTGTAAAATTTCGACCATTACGCCGCCCATGCCGCAAATAATCATGTGCCCGAATTTGTCTTCGCGGTTTACGCCGGCAAACAATTCTAAGCCCGAAAGCATCGGTTGCATAAGTATGGCAGTCGTTTCGGGTATTACAATCATTCGGTTAAATTCGGCAATAACTTGCTCTTTGGTTTTAACGTTTAGCACCACACCACCTACATCGGTTTTGTGTACCGGACCAACTACTTTCATAACCAACGGAAAACCAACTTCGTCGGCTAATTTAACGGCAGCCGATTCGGTTTGTGCGGTACCTTCTTTGGCACGCGAAATGCCGGCAGCATCCAACATGGCTTGTACTTGCTCGGGCGACAAATAGCCGTTTTCAACCGAATCAACAATCATGCGAATGGTTTTTGTATCCACTTCCGGAAGTTCAACCTGTTCGGGAGTTGGTTCGGGCGTATTAAAAACCATACCCAACGCTTTGCCTAAAAATACTTCGTCGGGGAAATATACCCTGCCTTTTTCAACAAAATGCGCCACTTCTGCCGCAGCGGTTAAGGTCGAAGGCAATACCGCATAAATTGGCTTTTTCGCCTTTTTCATGCGCTCATCCAGCACATCGTACACATCAAAAATTGGCGACAAGCCGGGTGTTCCGAAAATTACTACCATACCGTCAATTTCATCGAATTTGTTATCGACATAATTAATAATGGTATCTAATTGCTGAGCGGTACCGGTAGCCAAAAAGTCAATTGGGTTGGCAACCGATGAACCGGGGTATAATTCTTCGGCAAGAAACCGCGAAAACTCGTTGTCCAAATGCGGAATTGCCAAATTACCTTTCGAAAGCTCGTCGGTAAGCATTACGGCAGGGCCGCCGGCGTGGGTTATAATAGCTATGTTTTTTCCGGTTAAGGTTGGGTGCATAAATACCGAAGCTACTGCAATAAGTTCTTCGCGGCCGTAGCAACGAACAATTCCGGCTTTTTTGAAAAGTGCATCCACCGCTTTGTCGGGGTTTGCCATGGCACCGGTGTGCGACGAAGCGGCTCGGCTTCCTTCTTCGGAACTGCCGGCTTTTACAGCTGCAATTTTGCAACCTTTACGAATTAAAGAAGAAGCATGTTTAAGCAATTTAGCCGGTTTGTCAATGCGTTCCATGTACATTAATTTAACCGGCGAATCGGTTTCGGGGTTAAAATTTAAGTCCATGTGTTCCAGCACATCTTCTACGCCCACTTGTGCGCTGTTGCCTACAGCTATAATGTTTGCAAAACGCAAGCCTTTCGGTATGCCGGCTTCCATAATAAAACAAGCGGTGGCACCCGAACCCGAAATAAAATCGCAGCCTTTTGGGTCGAGTTTCGGAATAGGCAGAGTAAAAATACCCTGATGAAAAGGTGTTATAACGCCCGTGCAGTTTGGCCCGATAAGGGTTGCACCGGCAGCGTTTATATGGTCAACCAGTTCTTTTTCGAGTTTGGCACCTTCGGGTCCCATTTCGCTAAAGCCTGCCGAAATAACGATAAAAGCTTTGGTACCGTGTTGGGTAGTAAGTATTTCGGCAACATTCGGAATAAATTCGGCAGCAATGGCAACAATAGCCATATCAACCTGCGGCAAATCTTCAATATGTTTGTAAGCTTTTAAGCCCTGAACCGTATCTTCCTTGGGGTTATTGGCATACAATTCGCCTTTAAAACCGCCATCAATCAGGTTTTTCAGAATTTTTCCGCCGGGCTTGTTTATATTGTTCGAAGCACCGATAACGGCTATGCTTTTCGGATTAAATAATTCGTTATTTAACATTGCTTTGCGTTTAATTTTGGTGCAAAGGTACAAATTTTTCAAGTTAGAAAACTATGATAAAAATTTGGGTTTTGAGAAAAAATTCAACTTAATTCTATATGAAGTTAATATTTTTTAAGTCTTCTTGTATTATCCACTATTATGCGAAAAATTTTTCGATATAACTTATTTTATTTTGCAAAAGGTTCATTTTCAATTGTTTTTTAAGTATGAAATCGTTGACCATTTTGCTCAGTCCGGCAAAATCGTCGATTCAGGCGCTACCTCAAATTCGGGTTCCGATTATAAATTCTCGTGCTTTGCCTGTTATTTAATCGTACAAAACGACCTACCGCGCAAAGCACGTTGTGTTAAACAACTAACAATTTTGAAACGCTTTTTTAATTTCTACTTTGTATAAGAAAAAAACCGTATTGTTTTTATCTTTGCTTACGAATATAATTTATGAAATCTAAAATTCGCCACTATGAGAAAAATATTTACGAGTAGCACTTTTTTAATTTGTCTGTTTATAGCTATGCATTTATTTGCATGTCAAACTATTCAAAAATAAGATAGTAGCAATTACGATTTTTCAAATTTTGTTATTAGCTGCGAGCCCGGTTTCGATAATCGTATTATGAGCAGCATCAAATTTTCGGAAAACATAGCAAGCAGCAATCGATTTTTTGTAGATAGAATTGAATATCCTTGTTCGTCGTATTTTGCTATTTTGGATACTTTAGATGTTTCGAAATACACTTTAGAAGTTAGTTTAGATACGTTGGAGCAGAAGATAATAGTAAATTTTGACCTTATTAAGTAAATTAGTTGGATTTTAAAAATAGGCAAACTCCTATTAAATTTTGTTTCAATATGAAGAATAAATTCTTACGATTTTTTAAAAAATACCACAGTATATTAAGCTTTGTGGTAGTGCTTCCGCTTATATTATTTTCAATTTCGGGGATTATTTTGAATCATCGCGAGCTTTTTTCTTCAATCGATTTAAGCCGATCATGGATGCCGGCCAATTATAAATTCAACAATTGGAACAATGCCGCCGTAAAAGGCTCGGTTGAAATTGGTAAAGACAGTGCCTTGATTTTTGGCAACGTTGGTGTGTATTTGGCAACCGAAAACTACTCGAAATTCGAAAATTACAATGCCGGTTTTGCCGAGGGAACCGATAATCATAAAATTTACGATTTAATTAAAACTTCCGACCACAGTTGGTACGCCGGCACACTGTTCGGGATTTTTTATTTCAACCCAAACAAAAAAGCTTGGGAAGAAATTGAACTTCCGGTTCACCACAAACGCATTACTTCGTTGGTTGAAAAAGACCAAGTTTTGCATATTTTTACCCGTTCCGAATTGTTCAAAATGCCGCTCGGAACTACTCAACTTACCGAATTTAAATTGCCAAAACCAACCGATTTCGAAAATAAGGTTGGACTTTTTAAAACGTTGTGGATAATTCACAGCGGCGAAATTTTTGGCACTGTGGGTAAATTGGTGGTCGATTTAACCGGTATTATTTTCATTATCATTTCGTTTACCGGTGTGTTCTTTTTTACCTTCCGTAAATACTTTAAGACCGGCAAGTTTGCCATTTCACGCGAGAAACGTGTTGTGTATAAGAAAACCAATATGCGATGGCATAACCAAATTGGTTTATATACCGCTATAATATTGATAATTACCACGGCAACAGGCATTTTTCTGCGTCCGCCGTTGCTTATTCCTATAGCCAACAAATATATAGGCAAAATAAAATACACCATACTCGACACACCCAATCCATGGTTCGACAGAATACGCGCCGTTTTGTACGACGACCAATTGCAGCGTTGGGTTTTTGCCACATCGGAAGGATTTTACTTTTCCGACAATGATTTTGCGAGCGATTTGCAGCCTTATCCGTACCAACCGCCGGTTAGTGTAATGGGCGTAAATGTACTCAAAAATTCAGGCAAAGGTACATATTTGGTAGGCTCCTTTTCGGGCATCTACCGCTGGTTTCCCGACCAATATGCGGCACAAGATTACCTAACCGGCGAGATGTACCAACCCGCTGCCGGCATGACTTCGCCTTTCGGTAATGCTGCCGTAGCCGGCTATTTGGTAAATGGCTTTGGGCAAGAGTTTTGGTTCGATTATTCGGGCGGCGCTTTTCCGGTGGCTACCCAATTGCAATTTGCCGAAATGCCTGCCGAAATTACTTCCGAAAAAATTAGCCTTTGGAACGTGGCACTCGAATTTCATGTAGGCAGAATGTACGAGGTTTTTATGGGACCGTTTTATATTTTGGTGGTTCCTATTTCGGGTTTAATTGTGCTGTTTTTAATTGGGTCGGGCGTGTATTTGTGGTTTAAAATGTATTGGGTTCGAAAAAAGAATAAGTCATAGCCATGCACCATGAACGCTAAAACTTGTTTGTTTGCATTAACAGCATGGTATAGGTCTCGAATTGTCATTTTGTGAATAAATCAGGTTAAAAAAGCGCAATTAAAATGCGCTTTTTATATTTCATTTATTTCGGAAATCCTCCAAAAACTCGGGTCAATCCTCTGTGGAATTTGTGAATTGATTTAACCGGTTCGGTAAACATTAAAATACAACGTTTTGCAATTACCGTGGCTCCTTCATCGGTGGCTTTTTTAACCGCAACTTCGTTATACGAACCTTGCTGAAACCAAAAATGGGTAATGCCTTTTGCCAGTGCTTCTTCAACCAATTTTATGGTGTTTTCGGGCTTGGTTACAATTATTAATGCCTTAATTTCGGTATCGAGTTCAGCAATAGAACCCACACATGGCGCACCGTTTAATTCGGTGTGTTTTGGGTGAACTTGTTGAACAAAAATACCTTTGTTGGTTAATTCTTTATAAATGGTATTTCCAAATTTTTGAGGAGTCGCCGATACGCCTGCCAATGCAAATTTCTTGTGCGAAACGAATGATTGAATGGATGCTAATTTCATGGTCTTAAATTGTTTGGGTACATTGCTAAAACGTATAAATTTTGAAATAAATATTTCGACAAAAAAAACTTCGCCTAAATTTTGTTTTAAACGAAGTTTTTGATTGAAAAATACCTGTATTACAATTCGAGCAACCAAGCAGTGCTTCTGTTAGGCTTGCTTTTAACTCGTTCCAAAGCTATAGTTGCTTCCTCTTTGGTCGAAAGCGATTCAACGGCAACCCTATACATTTTTTTGTCGAGTGGCAGTACTTGCGCACCCGAAAAACCTTCTTTCAACAAATCGTTTTTGAGCAACACGGCATTATCATAAGTCGAAAAACTGCCGGCTATAATATGGAATCGACCTACCGTTTTATTTGAAGTTACTTTTTTGTTTAATTCAGTCGTAGTTTTCTGATTACGTCCGGCTTCTTTTTTAGGTTCTTCGCTCGAAATTAAATTCGCAACCGAATCAGCCTTTTGTCTTTCTCTTGAAAATATTTGCTTTTTACGTTCGTCGCTAAGTTCGGTATCCGAAATGGAATCAACCGACGGCTGCTCAATTTTTTCAACATTATTTGCCGTATCAAAAACCACTGCCTCCTCGTTGCTAAAATTATCGACCATTGCCATCGCTTTTTTATAAGCAGTAACATGCAAATTATTGTAGTAAAAATATACGCCTAAGGCTACAATTAGCAATACAGCAACGGTATAAATAGAAGCACGTAACCAATTTATTCGTGCAAAAAACGATTTTTTGGAATTATCCACCACCTGTTCACGGCTCATTGCCTCGGTGTTTTCAACCTGAATTGCGCCCATTCCCATCGATTCGGCATTAAAATTAGCACCCGCTTCCGATACAAATTCAACTCGTTTGTCTTTTGTATAATATAAGGTTCCTATGCCTTCAAAATTAACTATTTCGCCCGCTTCAAGCCGTGCCGAAATTTGTTTTGTATATTCAGCCAATTTTGTTTCGGCGTCTTGTATGCTTAAATTTTCAACTTTTGAAATGTAAGCAGCCAATAATCCGGCGCCTTCTTTCATTTCAGAACTAAACGAAACTTCTTTTACCGGAGGTAAAATAGCAGCCATTTCGTCCGAAATATCTTTTACAACCGACGATTTATAATTTACTTTAAATGCGCCAAAACCGGGCAATACTACCACTTCTTCGGTAAACAGTAAGGC
>JFJP01040613.1_pt1 | contig 10952 bp, 4 predicted proteins | sample 431651 | NCBI WGS metagenome assembly JFJP01 (sample SAMN02602958, study PRJNA72255) | Microbial mat metagenome, whole genome shotgun sequencing project. | biome: fresh water; feature: sink hole; material: water; isolation source: purple microbial (photo- and chemosynthetic) mats found in...
ACGGGCACATACGGTTTACCGCCTAATGTTACCATTCGTTATCATCATGGATTAATGGCGCCAACCAACGCTGCATTTCAGTCGTTTATCGACGAATACATTAAAATACCGGGAGGTTGGGGAACTTTTGCAGGCGCTTCGGACAACATTAAGAAAATTATAGCCAATACTTATATGTCGGTTAATACCATCTACCCAACTGATTTTCAGAAAGGATTCTATAATGGTGAACTTGATATTGTAAAACTGAATGAAGCCGATATTATCGAAAAGAAATTTGGCAGTAACAGTACTTTTATAGGTTTAAAAAAGGCGTTGGTTCCCAGGGCATTTAAAAGTGTTACAGGTCCGGTATATCTGCAGCGGGGTTTCAATAAGGTAATGAATGCAATTGAGCAATCAGGCTTGTTATCGGCATTGAAAAGGGAAAATAAAGATTATATGTTTTTTGTTGAAAATGATGCAAATACATCACAGGACTCATCATTAATATTTAATCCAACAACAGAAAGGTTTTCTGTCTTTTCAATTTTCCCCGGCGGTTTTCAGGAATATCCGCTTACTTTAAACGATATGCGCACCCTGCTTTTAAATCAGGTTGCAATTAATAAACCGAAAGGAAATGTGAGAAAAGAGTTTATTCCAAATCTTGCAGGAAATATCATCATTGTAAATAATGTAACAGGCGAAGTATCTGGAACTGCTCCCACAACAAAAGGTTACAGGGGGTCTCTTATTGAACCAGAATTTCCGGTTGATTTAGGTTTTAGTTCCGACAACGGAACAACTTATGATGTTCAAAACTGGTTTAGTTTTGCCAGTCCTTCCATGTTTAATAAAATTTCCACCGATTTTCCAAAGTTCCATGCCTTGCTCAAAAAAGCAGGGTTAACAATCGATAAAGAATTCAGGTACACTTTTATAACTGATAATGATTTTTATACTGTATTTATACCAACAGATCAGGCGCTCGACAATGCCGGAGTTAATACAATGCCGGTTAATGAATTAAAAAGCCTGCTTCTTTTCCATTTTGTGCAGGGTGAAATGATTTTTACCGACGGAAGCCGGTCGTCAGGATTTTACGAAACTGCCAGAATTGATGAGAGATCAACACAATACACCACTGTTTTTACTTCTATGTATGTTAAACCAGGTCTTGATATAATTGAAATTCCGAAAAAAGACGGAACAAATTATGTTGCAGTTGAAGAAGCGGATAATAAAACCAATATATTAACTGGGGTAACAAGGGGCACAGGCCAGGAAGTGTACCCAATCCTTTATAATAATGGTGTTATTCATGTGATAGATAAAGTTTTAAAAGTTCAAGAATTGAATATCAATTAAAAGGATAAGATCAATTTTCATAAAAAATTAAACCAAAGGTTTGTGAATAAGATGAAACGAGCACAACAGGATTTGACAAACAAAGGGGTATTTTTAAGCGAGTTACATCGAATACCATTGAAAATTTACAATAATAATGAGATGAAAAATATCAAATCAGCCATAATTCTTGTCATTGCATTATTTAGTCTTTCTACTGTTTTTGCTCAGGAAAAATTAATCCTGAGAGGACGTGTTATCGATTCAAACGATAAGTCAACAGTAATTGGCGCCAATGTTGTGGAGTATGACAAAGACAATCGTGTTATTAATGGTACGATAACAAATGTTAGCGGTGACTTTGTTTTAACGATGAAAGACCCTTCGAATATTGTTAGGGTAAGTGTTATCGGTTATAAGCCACAGGAAATTAAAGTTGAGCGGAATAAATCAATAATGGTTGAATTGATTTCCGACGACGTTGCCATAGGCGAGGTTAAAGTGGTTGCCGAAGCAAGGTCTTCAAACAGTTTAACCAACATTGCCGATCGCGATAAAGCTGGAGCCAGCGTTAAAATTGATTTAATGGATATGCAGGATGCCGGTATTACATCGGCTGCCGATGCGCTTCAGGGAAAAATCAGCGGGCTCGATATTATCAGTGCATCAGGAGACCCAGGTTCGGGTTCACAACTGGTTATCCGCGGGTTAAGTTCAATGGGAAACAATCAGCCTTTAATTGTAATCGACGGGGTACCCCAGTTTAGAATTGAAAAAGGTAGTGTTGATTTAAGTTCGGCTGACAGTGAAGACATCAGTAACTTAATTAATATTGCCTTACAGGATATAAAATCAATTGAAGTTTTAAAAGATGCTGCATCAACAGCGGTGTATGGTTCGCGTGGCGCCGATGGTGTTTTACTTATCGAAACCCACAAAGGAAGAATGGGGAAGGTGCAATTCGATTATCAGTATAAAAACAATTACAGTATTCAGCCAGCGGCAATACCAATGTTAACCGGCGATGAATATATTATGCTTCAATTGGAAGAATGGCATAATGCCCGCGGGGTATTTAATATCGCCCCCGAAATTTCTTACGACAGGGACTACGACCAGTTTTACAATTATTCGGCCAATACCGACTGGCTAAAGGAAATAACCAAAAACGGAACATCGCATGATCATTACTTCAGTGTTTCGGGAGGTGGCGAAAAAACCAGGTATTTTACCTCATTTGGTTATCTTGACGAAGGAGGAACTACAATTAATACAGGTTATTCAAGGTTCTCAACGCGTATTAACCTCGATTATTTTCTTTCGCGTAATTTGTTATTTCAGGTTAAGTTTAATTATACTTCCAGTCTTACCGAAAGGAATGTTGAATTGCAGGGAAACCACTGGCAGCCACGCAATATAAGGGAAATGGCTTATATTAAATCGCCAAACATGAGTGTGTATGAATACGATGTAAATGGAAACCCCACGGGAGAGTATTTTACACCTATTCAAAGTTATCAGGGCGATGGTATTACCTATTTTAACCCCGTGGCAGTTGCAAACCTGGGTCGGAGAGATGAAGATTTCAGTAAGCTTGAAAATACATTTATGTTGCAATACCGGGTAAACGATTGGATTACTTTGCGCGAAACAATTTCATTTCAGTATGCCGGTACCAAGGAAAAACGATTTTTACCCTATAATGCAATTGGCGCCGATTGGTTAGACTGGCAAATAAATAAAGCAGAAGAAGGTAATAACCTGAACCAGAGCATTCAAACTGAAACTCAGGTTGCATTCGGGTCTCCTTTTAAAGATAGTAAACACGAAGTATCGGGAGCTTTTACATGGGTTACCGACCAATCGAGTTACGAATGGATGAGTATTCAGAGTAATAAAATTCCAAGTACCGATATTCAGGATCCGGCAATTGATGCCGCCATCAACTGGATCGGTACAGGTTCCGGCGAAAACAGATTGGTGAGTGGTTTGTCGAACATCAACTATAAATACGACGACAAGTACATGCTTCAAACCATTTTACGTGCCGATGCACACTCTTCCTTTGGTGCAAATAACCGTTGGGGGTCGTTTTACGGAGTTTTACTGGGGTGGAGATTTACAAACGAAACGTTTATGAAATCGATTCCATGGCTGGGAGAAAGTATGTTGCGCGCCAGTTACGGGGTTTCGGGAAGACAGCCCGATGATGTTTATGCACGTTTTGCAACTTACGAATCTACTTCAACCGGTGCTTATATATTAAATCCGGCTATTGCACCAACAAGGGTTCAGTTAAATAACCTGCGCTGGGAAACTATTGCTTCATGGGATATTGGAGGCGAATTGAGTTTGTTTAAGGATAGATTTTACGTTGAAGGCAGTATTTATGAAAAAATAACTACCGACATCTTATTTCCAAATTATGACATCCCATTAACTTCGGGGTATCAACGTTTAAGATATTTAAATGGTGGCGAAATGACCAACAATGGCTGGGAGTTAATGGCCGACTTCAAAGCGTTCAGAAATCAGGATTGGTTATTATCGTTCAATTTCAACGTTTCGCAGAACATCAACTCATTTAGTAAATTACCCGAAAACTTTAATACCGAGAGATCAACTTCCATCGGAAATGGCCAATACCCGTTGCGGGTAGTTGAAGGCGAACCTATCGGGTCTTTCTTTGGATTCCGTTACCTTGGTGTTTATGCCAGCGACGCCGATGTTGTTGCAAGAGATGCCGAAGGAAATACGCTTTATGACAGTGAAGGGAAAATAATACCAATGAGGTACACTGACACCTATACATTTAAGGGTGGCGACCCTATTTATCAGGACATCAATTATGACGGTAAAATAGATCTTAATGATGTTGTGTATATTGGTGACTCCAATCCAAATTTCCTTGGTGGGTTTGGATCTACCTTAAAATATAAAGGCTGGGATTTCTCCATGTCGTTCCATTATCGTCTGGGTTTCGATATTATAAATGGTATTGCCCTTCAAACACAGGGTATGAACAACCGCGATAACCAGAGTAAAGCCGTGCTTAACCGCTGGCGGGTACAGGGACAGCAGCAGGAAGGACTTTTACCAAGAGCCTACATGCAACATCCTGCCAATAACCTTGGATCTGATCGTTACGTTGAAAAAGGCGATTATTTGAGGTTGAATAATATTAAATTGTCGTATATGCTGAGCAACGAAATGTGCAGAAAGCTGGGAGTGCGCAAAGCTAATATTGCAATAAGCGCACGTAAGTTATATACCTGGACAGGTTACTCCGGGCAGGATCCTGAAATTGGTCAGGACGCCAGTAATCCGTTCTGGATTGGAGTTGACTATGCGCGTACTCCGCCTCCTAAGGTTATTACATTTAGTATTGGTGTTGGATTCTAAAAAAATTACGGAAGAAAGATGAAAAAGAAGATAAAGTACTTGATAGTTGTTTTGATGATTTTTACCCAAATCTCTTGCAACGACTGGTTGGAATTAATTCCTCCCGGAGGTTTAATCAGAGAAGAATTCTGGAAAACAAAAGCCGATGTAAATGCAGTTTTAATGGCTGCTTACAGCGACTTTTCGAGAATGGACAGAAATTTATTCCTGTATGGTGAACTTAGGGGCGATATGTTGGTAGGAGGGCCGAATCAGCCTTTTGGAGAACAGCAAGTTATGGAAAATAATATTTACCCTGATAACGGTTTTGCTAACTGGCAGAACTTTTATAAAGTAATTAATTACTGTAACGAAGTAATTAAAAATGCGCCACTGGTTCAGGAAATCGATAATACATTCACCGATTATCAAATGCAGGGTTTGGTATCTGAAGCCTATTTCCTCCGAAGCATGGCCTATTTTTATCTTGTTCGTATGTATAATCAGGTACCGTTAATAGTTGAACCTACCGAAAGTGATGATGCTGATTTTTATGTTTCAAAGGTACCTGAAGAAACTGTTTTAAACCAAATAGTTGCCGACCTTGAAGCAAACCGGGCATTTGCTCCTTCCGAAAGTTTTATTACACTGAAGGAGAACAAGGGGCGTGCATCAAAAGCGTCATTTGATGCCTTACTTGCCGACATTGCTTTGTGGAGATTTGACTACCCCAATGTTATAAAGTATGTAAACCAGATAGAAGCAACCAAAAAGTTTGTTTTAATGCCCAGCGGAAGATGGTTTGAACTGTTTTATCCGGGTAATTCGCTGGAAAGCATTTTCGAATTTCAGTTTGATGGTAATTTACAACAGCAAAACGGAACTTATGGTCTTACTGAGCGCCAAAGCAATCAGTATAAGCCAAGCCAGAAAGCGCTTGAAATGTTAAGCTTTGAATTTGCCAGTGAGTTGGTAAGAGGCGAAGAATCGTCAATTAAAAAATATGGAGAGGATGATTTTATTATCTGGAAATATGTTGGCCAGGCTCCCGATGGACAATCGGTAAGATCAGGGTCAGAGCAATATAGTTGCAACTGGATTGTATATCGCTATGCCGATGTTTTACTTATGAAAGCTGAAGCATTATCGCAACAGGGAAACTATCCCGAAGCTTACAATATTATATCAGATATTCGCGACAGGGCTGGTGTGGGTGCAATTAGCATTGCCAATACAGCTACTGCATACGAAGATGCTATTCTTAATGAAAGAGCGCTGGAGTTAACTTACGAAGGAAAGCGGTGGTTTGATTTGCTGCGCATGGGGCGTCGTAATAATTATGCACGGAAATCAACACTCATCGAAATTATTGTAAGCAATGTTCCTTCAACACAAAAAAGGATTTTGGCGACAAAACTTACCAATCCGCAGGGATGGTATCTGCCAATTTTTGAGGATGAAATAGAACGAAACAGAAATTTGATTCAAAACCCGTATTACGATTTTTAGTTTGAACCCGATTTTCAGGTTAAAACAGTTAACATCGTTTTTTGAAAGAGAGATTTGTCATTTGATATTTAAAATGAGTTTAGATGAAAAGAATAGTTTTTATATTAAGTTTAATTGCAGTAGTTGCTGGTTATAATTCCTGTAAAGAACCTGAAAGGGTTGCAGGATTTGAAGATGCCGAACAATACTCGATGTACTATTATATCCTCGATAACAAAGAGGAGTACTCTGATTTCCTGTCAATTCTGCAGGTAGGGGGGCTTGATAAAACATTAAGCGCCTACAATCCCAATGGAAACGATTATACCCTCTTTTTACCCAGTAATAAGGCCATCGATAATTTCATAAAAAATACAGAGGGAATCTCATCAATTAATGATATTCTGAAAAATCCGGCTTACGCAGCGGCCTTTGCCAGGTACCATGTTGTTAACATGGGGGTGCACACGCAGGACTTTCCATTTGGTGCATTTCCCGAACCAACTTTATCAGAAGATTACTTAACTGTGAGTTTTATTATCGAACCTGATACATCGTATTATAAAATTAATAACCAGGCTGCTGTTACATTTCCTAACATCGAAGTATCAAACGGGTTTATACATTTGGTGGAGACCGCCCTGGAACCGATAACTTTTACCAGTTACGGCTGGTTGCAGCAAAATTCGGGGTACTCTATTTTTAAAGGTGCACTCGAATTGACCGGAGTAAAAAGTATGGTTGATTTTAATGTTAAAGATTTTGAAAATATTACACCTGTAACCTTGTTTGTAGAGTCGGATGAAGTATACAAAAAAAGTGGCATAAATTCGGTTGAAGATTTGGCTAAATATATCAGTCCAAACAATACCAATTATACAAGTATTACCAATCCGCTGTTTAACTACTGCACCTATCATATTTTAACGGGTGGCAGATATATTAATGATTTTGAAGGTGCGGCTACTAATTATACAACTTTATCCGAAATTCCGTTAAACGTTAACGGGTTGGGAAACGATTTGCTTATCAATAAGGGAAAACAGATTTTTGATACCATAATCTCAGGTCTCGATACTACAATTATCGATTACATTGGATTTTTGTACGACGAAAGTAATGTTACCACTCAGAGTGGTGCAATCCATCTTATCGATCAGATTATGACACAAAAAACCCCATCGAGAGCAATAGTAACTTTCGAATTCTGGGAAGAACCTGTTATTAATGAATATCGCACAGAAAACGGATCTTATTTAATCGAAGACAAAGAGTCATTGTTTTACATCGATTGGGAAGGTGTCGATTTGTTTTTTACTGAAAAAGGAGACGAACAGACATCGGCCTGGGGAAATGATTATCTGGAGATGAATGGTGATTTTCGGATTTCGTATCAAATACCTCGTATTGTGCAGGGAAAATACAAAGTTTTTCTTGGGGCCGAAAGATTCAATATGTTCAATGCATTGGTTGAAGTTTATATCGATGGAAAAAAAGTAAGCCCTTTAATCGATTTATCACAAGGAGGAAGCGCAAATAATCCATTCCAGAAAATAGAACTTGGAACTGTGGATTTTAAGAGATATGAATCTCATAAAGTGGAAGTGATACCTTTAATTCCGGGAAGGTTTTTATGGGATTACATCCGTTTTGAACCATTTTAAAAAGGCTAAATATAAAGAAGATGAAATTCAGATTAGGAATATTATTTATTGGGTTGATTATTATAGGTGTTACAAGCTGTACAAAAGATTGGGACGAACACTATAACACCTACCCTGAAACTGTTGATGAAAATGTTTGGGATGTAATCCAGAGCGATCCTAAGTTTTCGAGTTTTGTTCAGATTATAAAAGAGGCTAAAATGGATACGCTGTTCCAGTCGAATATTGCATATACCATTTTCGCTCCAACAAATGATGCTGTTTCAAGTTTTAAGGGAGTAAATGAATTTACCAATGTTGTACTGGCTTATCATTTTAGTCAGCATTTTATTAATGTTAGCAGCATTCAGGGAAAACGGCAGATTCAAACCTTAACCGAGAAATTTGCGCTGTTCGAAAGGAATGGCACCGAAGTAAAGATTGATGAAATAAAGATTGCAGCCGAAAGCCCACTTTACAGAAACGGTAAATTTTTCACTATGGGTACGGTAATTGAACCCAAACCTAATTTGTATGAATATTATCAATTTACCAATCCGGTTTTAAGTAATTACATCGACACGCAGGATACAATTATTCTCGACAAAGAAAAGAGTAAACCTTTGGGATTCGATGAAGATGGTAATACTGTATATGATACAGTTGCGATTATTGCCAATAAATTCGAAATGAAATTCTTTCCTGTAAAGGAAGAGTTCAGAAATCTGTCGAGTACAATCGTTTTTCCAAAAGAAGAAGATTACCGCGAAGCACTTAATATAATGGCAGAATCGCTCGGTGGACAGTATAACGATTATAAGGATATCCCGCTGGAATGGCAGGAAAACATTTTGATACCCCATATTTTAACTCAGGGAGTATTCTTAAACAGGCTGGAACCGGAGGAATTTGTTTGGGAATCGCCAAAAGATACCCTGAAATTATTAAATGTATTAGGAGACAGCGTTGTAATTAACTACGTTCCAACAGACAAGGCTTTGTGCAGTAATGGATACGCATACAATTACCAAAGTTATGTAATACCCGACTCCTTATATCAGGGCGGTACCAAGTACGAGGGCGAAAGACTTTTAAAACCTACGGGATTAAATAAATATGCCTGGAATGACAGTGTAACCGCGAAGGCAGGTATTTCATTGACACCTTTTCAGGAGTTAATTCAGGGGGCGTCAAACGATTCGATTATAAGGGTCACTTTTCCCAAAGGTTATAAGGGCGTTTTCTCGGTTGAGTTTAAAAGTCCAAGTCTGTTCCCAAGAAGATATGTTATGGTTGTAAGCACCCACATGGATATTGGAGGTATTTATAATATTTATGTAAACGACCTGTTGGTAAAAAAATTCGATTATTATGCATACATCACCGGGCGAGGCATCATTAACAGCGTAACCGGAGTAAGATATACACCAAGAGGGCGTTTTAACCGGTTCGATATGTATGTCGATAATATTGTCCAATATGGCCAGGCGAAAATAAAATTCGAATACGCAGGACCAAGTACTGTGCCAACAAACGGTTTTGTAATTGACTACATTGAATTTATACCGGCACCCAATTAACAAACCGGGAGTGAATGATTAATTGAAGTTGTGACTGATTGATGAAAAGAATATTTGATATGATGAATAATCAAAGCTTATTAGCGAATTTTAAAAAGATAGCTGCCTTAACGGCCGTGCTTATGTTTTGTATTTCCACAGTTTTTGCACAAGATTCGTTACTTGTAAAAGGAATTGTTGTAAATGGTTTAAACAAACCACTTGCAAATGTGTCTGTCGGGGTTGAAGGTTCATTTGAACTGCCGTCAGTTACAAACGAGGCAGGTGAATTTTCCGTTGTAGCAGCCTCTGGAAGTGATTGGCTCAATATTTCACCTTCGGGCGATTATAAAAAGAAAAGGGTTTTTCTGAACAACAGAGCTGAAATAAAAGTTTATCTGACATCAAACGGGATTGAATCCGGTGATGATAATCTGGTTATTTTGGCCCAGGATATTTTAAGGCGTGATATGGTAGCTTCTTTTTCTTCAATTAATTCGGCTGCTGTAAAAGAAACTCCTGCATTATCTATCAATCAGTATTTTCAGGGAAGAGTATCGGGAATGAATGTTACAAACCGGTCGGGTGACCCCGGTAGCGGAGCAGTTTCTTTTTTACGGGGTGTTAATTCAATTAACTCCAATAATTCACCGCTTTATATTGTCGATGGTATTCCGGTGATGTCGTCCGATATTTTTGGTTCAAATCTCGATGGTTTCGAATACAATACCTTGTTAAGTGTTAATCCTCTTGATATTTCAAAAACAACAATTATTAAAGATGCAACTATAACTGCCGCATACGGTTCAAAAGCATCGAATGGGTTGGTGGTTATCGAAACTTTAGACCCCAGTGCAACTCAAACCGTTGTTGAACTCGATTTAAGAAGCGGCTATTCACTTGCCCCTTCAAATCAAATTCCACAAATGAGTGCCGGGCAACATAAAACATTAATAAGCGAGCTGCTTTTTTCCTCAGGTATGCCCGAAGAACAGGTTGTTGAAGAATATCCAAACCTGTTTTTAACTCCCGAAGATGATCGTTACATCGATTATCAGCATAACACCAACTGGCAAGACCTTGTATTTGAAAATGCTGCTTTTACCAACATAAATGTAAAGGTTAAAGGAGGTGACGAAATTGCACGTTACGGTTTATCGTTTGGGTACATGAACAGCAATGGAATTGTTAAAACAACAGGATATGATGGTTATAATCTGAGGTTTGTAAGTTTGCTTAACATTTTTACATGGTTAAAAATGAATGCAACGGTATCATTAAGTTACAATAATTCGCAATTGAAAGAATCTTCCAGGGTAACTCAAACCAGTCCTATTTTTTCCAGTTTGGCAAAATCTCCACTATTAAATCCTTACCAGTACGATAATGAAGGTCGGGAGTTAACTGCTCTTTCAAATGTCGATGAACTTGGAATTAGCAATCCGGTAGCTATTATTGATAATTACGAAGCGGCAAACAATAACTTTAATTTTGTTTCAACATTGGGTTTTTCGGCTGATTTAAAGAAAAACCTAATGTTAAATTCGAATTT
>JFJP01047376.1_pt1 | contig 10952 bp, 9 predicted proteins | sample 431651 | NCBI WGS metagenome assembly JFJP01 (sample SAMN02602958, study PRJNA72255) | Microbial mat metagenome, whole genome shotgun sequencing project. | biome: fresh water; feature: sink hole; material: water; isolation source: purple microbial (photo- and chemosynthetic) mats found in...
TGGCCGGGATCGGAACACATATATTTATAGTCGGTGGCGAATTCGACACCTTTAAGTTCACCGCTTATTTTGGCTACTTTTTCGCAATTGACTGTGGCTGAAATATTTTCACCACAATGACAAACAAATACTCCTATCCGCGACATGGTTAAGCCTCCGTTTTTTGAGTGATAACAACTTTTTCAGGAACCGCAGCAACCGCTGGTTCTTTCGCTGGCCTTACAGGCAGATTTACAGCTGTCATGTGACGATTCAACCCGAGTGTTTTAGCGTCGATGCCAACGGCCAGCCCGAGTACCTGGGAAATATACATTACTGGAACGTCAATCTTTTTCTCCAGAAATTTATTGATTTCAGGACGGCGCATATCCAGGTTCGAATGACACATCGGGCATGCTACTACCACAACTTCAGCTTCACGATCCACGGCATCTTTTAATATATTTCCTGATAACCTGGCAACTGTATCGGTACGTGAGACTGACATTCCTGCACCGCAGCATTCAGTTTTAAAAGCCCAGTCAATGGCATTTCCACCGGCTTTTTTTACCAGCACATCCATGCTTTGAGGATCTTCAACCCTGTCAAATTTCAGTATGGAATGAGGCCTTACAAGCAGACAACCATAGTAACAAGCTGATTTGTAATCGAATGGTTTAACCACTTTTTCTTCCAGTTTATCTGCAATATATTTATCAATGAACTGGATGATATTCATGATGTTGGATGTACCTTCATACTTCAGGTCAATGATGGAAGCCACTTTTGAACTCAGCGAAGGGTCTTCTGCCAGTTCGTGCTTAACAAGAGAAAGCCGGTTGTAGCATGCGGCACAGGGAACTACGATATCCGTGATTCCTTCTTTCTCTGCCAAAGCCATAATGCGGGCGGGCAAACTCAAAGATAATTCCTTATTCATATTGTGAGCAGCCGTAGCTCCACAGCAGTTCCAATCGGGAACTTCAACCAGCTCAATATCAAATACTTTTGCCAGGGCTGTAACTGATTCCTGGTATTCCTGAGCGCCGCCTTTCATGGAGCAACCCGGATAGAATCCTACTTTTATCATTTTCCCTCCTTATTATCTTTTTGAACCCGGTTAAAAATTGCAGCAATTTTTTTTCTTCCTTTAATAAATTCAGGAACCGGGTTTAATTTGCCTTTAACAAACATTTTAGGCGCAATTAAAACATCCTGCATCATAGCACCGGTGCGCATTTTATAATCCACGATCAGTCCCATTTCATACAAACGACCGGTTATATTGATCGAATCGAGGAAAGATTTATGGAATGCAATAATTTTTTTTGCCTGGGGATTTGTTTTTTTAGCCTTGTACGATTTTTGCCTCAGGTTGTCCATGATGGTTGGAATGTCGATTTCCATCGGACAACGGGTAAGGCACATTTCGCAGCTGACGCAAAGCCAGATCGACATGGATCGCAACAGTTTTTCATAATGTTTGGGATCGTCGGTCTGCAGCATTCGCATTACCAGGCTTGGCGGATAATCCATTTCTTCAGCCACCGGGCAACCCGCGGAACATTTGCCGCACTGGTAGCATTTATTTATGATAACACCGGTTTCCAGCCGTAGCTCACCACTAAGGGTTAGAGGGTGATGACTTTCGTGTGAAGCGGACATAGACTATATTTACGCTAAGGTTTAACAAGGTATTCGGTCATGATTTCTTTTCAATACAATTACAAAACTTTTATCATTACTATTTTATTTTTTGTTTTAATCCAACAGTATATCAAAATATAATATTGGGCTGGTAATGATTTTAAAAACAGAACTGATAGATAATATGCAAGCTACAGGCACTTCTTTGTTAATTAATTAACAGGGCAAAATTAACTTATTCACAAAACCAAATATGAAATTTTGCAATTTATAATGCTTTTAAATAATTATGATTCAGGTAACTTCTGATCTTTATTTTCTCCAGAAATATTGAGTGAAATTGAGAAAACCCATTCTTTATATTAATAACTACCAGTTCAATTTAACTTCAGAAGATATTTTACCATTAAGTGCAGCTAGTTTATTACTTTTGTGAGTTAAATTTAAAAACATAGCTTATGTCCGGATTACCGGTACTTTTATTTCTTGATGTGAGTGGCGGCGAACTGCTGATCATAATGCTTGTTGTATTTCTTGTTTTCGGTCCCGAAAAAATGCCGGAAATGGCAAGGAAAGCCGGTCGCCTGATGAACCAGATGAAGAAAGCATCCAGCGATCTTACACGTGAATTCAAAAAAGAAACATCAGTACTGCAGAATGAAATTACTGCTGTTCAAAGCAAAGTAAAGGACCAGGTTGAAAGTGTAAATCGTGAATTTAACCGCACCAAAGCTCAGGTAAACACCGGAATGAATATGGAATCTAAACCTGAAACGCCGGCTGATTCCGAAATGTTAAAGGAAGAAACTTTTCCGGATGCTAAGCCAGAGTCCGGATCACCTGAACCTGAAATAAATACAACCAAAAACGAATAATAAATTCTTTGCAATTCCGTTTTATTTAAACAGATCAAATCATCCACTTCGTTCAGTCCATATCGTTCAATATGAGAATACGTATCCTTCTTTTTACTTTTATTTTCTGCCTGGCTGCATTCCCGGTTTTAGCTCAAAACCGTTCGCTTAAAGCTGCCGATGAAGCGTTTAATAATATGCAGTATAATGTAGCGCTAACGAAATACAAAAAAGCTCTTTCAAAAGCCAAAGCCAAGCCCGATAAGGAAAAAATTTCATTCCAAATGGCTGAATGTTATCGGATTATAAATAATACTAAAAAGGCAGAAGCCGGATACAAACGACTCGCTAAAACCAAATACGCTGAATCTAATCCGCTTGTATTTCTATACCTTGCCGAGGCATTGAAATCGAACGAGAAATACGATGAAGCAAAAACCTATTTCGAAAAATATACCGAAGCAGCACCCGGAGATCCCCGCGGACCAACAGGATCCGTTTCATGTACCCTGGCACAGGAATGGCTCGACAATCCAGCCAAATACAAAATCAAGATTGAGAAAGTGCTAAATTCGAAAGAGTCAGATTTCTCGGTTACCTATGCTGACAAACTCTATAATACTATAATCTTTACTTCAACACGCGATGCAGCAACCGGAAAAGATATGGATAACTGGACCGGCCAAAACTTCAGTGATTTGTTTGTTTCAAAACTCGATCCGAAAGGACAATGGTCGACACCGGTTCAACTGGAAACTGCCAGTGTTATAAATACGGAAGCGAATGAGGGAAATCCTGCAGTTAACAGTAAGTTTAATCAAATGTATTTCACCCGTTGTTTCAATGATAAAGGCTCGCTGCAAGGCTGTAAAATAATGGTTTCGAGACGGGCAGGCCGAAATTGGAGCGAACCGACTGCACTCGATCTGGGCGGCGACAGCACAACCGTATTCGGAAATCCATCCATCAGCCCCGATGAATTAACATTGCTATTTTCAAGCAACCTCCCGAAAGGACAAGGCGGAAAAGACATTTGGGTAGTAACCCGTAAAACACCCGGCGAAAATTTTGGCAGGCCTTTAAATGCCGGACCGGTTATAAATACTCCCAATGATGAGATGTTTCCCTTTATGCGGAATGATACTTCAATGTATTTTTCATCAAACGGACATCCGGGAATGGGCGGCCTTGATATTTTCCGTTCAACATTTTCGAACGGAGATTGGACTAAGCCAGTGAATTTGCAGGCACCACTAAACTCACCGGGCGATGATTTCGGTATTGTTTTTAATCCGGAAGAAGACAAAGGATTTTTCTCCTCCAACCGCAAAGGCGGCCGTGGAAGCGACGATTTGTATTCATTTGTAAATCCTCCGGTTATTTTTACGCTCGCAGGAGTTGTAAAGGATGACAAAACTTTACAGTTTATTCCGGGCGCTGTTGTAAAACTTACCGGTTCAAATGGTACAACTGTTGAAGCAAAAACAGATGCTAAAGGTTTTTACAGCTTTAACAAAGCACAGATAAAACCCAATACTACCTATGAACTTATCTGCATTAAAGCAAATTATTTAAATAAGAAAGCCAAAGAAACCACTGTTGGCCTCGAAACCAGCAAAGACTTTACCATCGATTTCAAATTGGAACCCATTCCGGACAAACCGGTTGTGCTTCCTGATATTCTCTATGATCTTGCCAAATGGGACCTGAAACCTCAATACCAGGACTCGTTGCAAGGTTTAATCAAAACATTGGACGAAAACGAAACAATTATTGTAGAACTTGCTTCACATACCGACTCACGGGGTACTGATGAAAGCAATGATGTACTTTCACAGAAACGTGCGGAGTCTGTTGTTAACTATCTTATTGACCGTGGTATCGACCCGGAACGCTTAGTTGCCAAAGGATATGGCGAACGTGTTCCAAGGAGGTTAGCAAAGGATGTAGTTAAAGATGGTTTCGAATTTAAAACCGGAACATTGTTGTCCCAATCATTTGTTGATTCACTGGCAACAAAACCTGCACAGGAAGCAGCTTATGCTTTAAACCGTCGTACCGAATTCAGGATTCTCAGCAAAGACTTTGTTCCGAAAACCCAGAATAAAGCAATTACAAGCCAGATTCAGAGCAAAACTACATCTACCCCAACAACTAAGGCTGATACAATACCCGGACAGGCACAGGGTAATGTTATTCCCGCGCAAACTCAACCTAAGCAGGTTACCAGTCCGACACAGAAAGTAGTTGTTCAGATAAACCCTGATGATAATGTTGTTCCACTCACTGCAAATCCGGATAATAGTCTTTCGTTCAGTGCCGTTGTAAATGGATATACAACCCAAATCACTTTAAGCGAAGAAGGTCCGGGTTTAAGTTTCTCAGTTGAAGAAACCTTGAAATTACTGAAATCTGGAGCAATCGGTAAAACTGATTTTGATGGTGACCCTGAAAAAATCCTGGGAAATAATTCGGTTGCTGATAAATCAATTTTCATAGTAGGTGAAATCAGTATAACAACAAAATCAGCATTTGATCTCGAAGCAACAGTACTTCAGAAGCAAAAAGCGGCTGTACTGATGAGCGAGAAAGTGCTCAAAAGATTCGGAACGTATACGATAGATAAAGAGAAGCAGCAGATTATTTTCAAATAACCATATTTACTTAAATGATTGGTTATCAGGAATTATAAAGCCATCCTGAGATTTGGAATTTAAATGGAAGATATTAAAACCAGGCATTCCGGATCGTTCATCAGACAAACTAACATTACAACCAGCATACACAAATGACTGACAGGTATTCGCAACGAGGTGTCTCGGCAACAAAAGATGATGTTCATAAAGCGATCAAAAATATGGACAAGGGTTTGTTTCCAAATGCCTTCTGTAAAGTTGTTCCTGATCTGCTTGGCAATGATCCTGAATACTGCTGTGTGATGCATGCTGACGGCGCTGGTACCAAATCCTCGCTGGCTTACATTTACTGGCGCGAAACCGGCGATATATCCGTGTGGAAAGGAATTGCGCAAGATGCAGTAGTAATGAATACCGATGATTTACTTTGTATTGGAATTACTGATGGAATTCTGCTTTCCTCAACTATTGGCAGGAATAAAAACCTGATTCCAGGCGAAGTGATCAGCGAAATTATTGAAGGAACTGAGCAATGCCTGGCTATGATGCGTGACAATGGAATCGGAATCCATTCAACAGGAGGCGAAACTGCAGATGTAGGTGACCTGGTAAGAACCATCATTGTAGACAGTACTGTAACTGCACGAGTTCGCAGAAGTGAGATCATTGAAAATAATATTCAACCCGGCGATGTTATAGTTGGACTTGCTTCATTCGGACAAGCCAAATATGAAACCAGGTATAATGGCGGAATGGGCAGTAATGGACTCACCTCAGCACGGCACGATGTTTTTGCACACGATTATTCTCTCAAATATCCTGAAAGTTACGACCGCTCCATCAATAAAAAACTGGTATATGCAGGTAATCTGCTTGTTAATGATCCTACTGAAGTTGAAGGTATTAATGCAGGAACCCTGGTGCTCTCCCCTACCCGTACCTATGCCCCCGTTATAAAAGAAATACTTGAAAAGTACCGTTTTGATATCCATGGCATGATACACTGCAGCGGCGGAGCACAAACCAAGGTATTGCATTTTGTAAACAATTTACATATTATTAAGGATAATCTATTCCCGATACCGCCCTTATTCAGGATGATTCAGGAACAGTCGGGCACCTCGTTGCGCGAAATGTACCAGGTTTTCAATATGGGCCACCGGATGGAGTTGTATGTTCCTGAGCATATTGCAGAGGAAATTATTACTATTTCCGAAAGTTACGGAATACCAGCCCGGGTTATCGGAAGGTGTGAATGGTGGGAAGGGAAAAAGCTGACGATAAATACAGGTGTAGAAACTTTTACGTATTAACTTATTTGTTTCTGAATCATCAAATTACAATTTTCTAATCCGAAAGCAACAATATAGCCACCACGGCAATAAAAAGGCCAATTGATAACATCAGTCCCGGAACTACAGCATAAACAATCAGTGAAAGTACAACAGTGATCAACGGCGACAAGCCGGTCATAGGGACTACAATCATAGCCTTTCCATCGCGCAAAGCATAAACAAGGGTTAAAGCTCCTACGGAATTCAGAATATGAATGATACCGGCCAGGTAAGGACCTTTAAATCCCCAGTTTATTTGCTGGCTGAAATCAGTCATCCATAAGGCAAATGGGATTAATATAACTGCCGCTATAGCCATATACATAAATATACTTTCAGGCTTCATGGTACGGTTGGCAAATTTCATAATATACGCCTGTATTCCCCACATTATAAAAACAAGAACACTAAGAAGAAGCCATTTGTAACCGGTAAATCCTGTTTCAGAAGGTTCCTGGTAGGACAGAAAAAATATCGCAATCAACGCAAACGCGATTCCAATCCATTGGCGTAATCCGGAACGCTCCTTAAGAAAGGTAACCGATAAAAAAATAGTTACAACCGGAAAAAGGGAGATAAAAGGAAAAACAATATACGCAGGACCATGCCTTAGTGCTTCAAACAAAAGCAACTGACCACCGGCGCCTAATACACCAACTGCCAGCCCCAGTAAAATTGATTTCAAATCTTTTTCGGGTTGCCATTTAATAATATATAGCGCTACGAGTGAGCATGGAATCATAGTTAATGCCCATACCGTGTAACCCAAAGTTGCAGGGAAACCAGCTTTTTCGGGAATTTCGATAAATGCGCCCCAGATTCCCCAGAATGATGTTGTGATTAAAGCAAACAGCAGCCACTTTTTATTTTTCAGCTTCATAGCAAATCGTGTATTAAGACAGCAAATGTAAGTAACCTATCTTTCATATCCTTTCTTTTATAAAGATATTTTGAAATTTTAGACTAGAAAACAAAATGAATAATTAAAACGATCCTCAAGAGAATAGTCTCAGGAAAATCTATTGTTAAACGAATAAATTTGAATCAATAAATGGGAACAAATAAAACGAATTGCTAATTACATGAATATCATTAACATATAATTTAATCAGGCGATAATAACATTAATTCCGGCATCTTCCAATCGTTTTTTGTCCTCCGGTAGAATGGCATCGTCCGTAACAACAGTATCAATCCTGTCGAGAGCACAAATAAAAGCCAGGCTTCTGCGAAGGAATTTTGAAGAATCAGTTACAATAATTACCTCGCGGGCAACATCTATCATAATCTGGTAAACCTTATCTACATAAAAATTACGAAAGCTTTTTTCGGCCAGGGGACCAATGAGTGAAAGCGAATTCTTACGCAAAATGCCACCCGGAATAATAAGGTTGATATTGGGATTCGAAACCAGTTGGTTGGCTATATTGAGTGCATTCGAAATTATTGTAACATTATTCAGTGCTGACGAAAGATTTCTGATAATTTCAAGTGTAGTGGTTCCGGAATCAATAATAACAGTGTCAGAATCCTTTATTAGTTTAGCCGCAGCTTTCCCGATAGCTGTTTTCCTAGGCATGTTCAGCTTATGTTTTTCGCCCAGATGCTGATCGAAACTCACCACATGTGAAGTACTCATTGCACCGCCACGTGCCCTTATGAGGAGTTTTTTGCTTTCGAGCTGCTCAAGGTCATTGCGGATAGTAACTTCACTAACTCCAAACTCCTTACTCAATTCGTTTACAAAAACCTGGTCGTTTACAGATAGTTTCTGCATGATCTTCATCCTGCGGTCAACTGTACTATGCTGATTGGTTGGCTTCATATCTTGTTTTGTTGACTTTGGTCTATTTTGCCAAATTCTTATTAAAATGAACTTAAAAAACTTTTTTAACTGATTATTATACTTTTACTAATCCTGAGAACAAAGATAAGTATAAAAGAAATCGAAACGGTTTCGCTAAACAATAAAAAGGTTAAATAATTTTTATTCTATTATCGAAATGATATAAAATATATTTATATTTGCATCGAAAGTAAACGAAAGATTTATTTTGTAAAACTTTACTTATGAATAATTCAGGAATTTCAGAACAGCACCAAACCAAAAGTGGAGTTTTTACTGAAAAAGAAATATGGGGACAGCCCGATCTGTGGCAAAAAGTGTATGATAAAATATTGCAGAACAAGCAGTCAATCGTATCATTTTTTGAGGTGGCAACAACGCACAAAAATCTGAATATTATTCTTACCGGTGCAGGTTCAAGCGCATTTATCGGGCTTTCGCTGATTGGAACTTTCAATCGCAATTACAGGAACCTGACAACAGCGGTTTCAACAACAGACCTTGTTACTCATCCAATCGATTATTTAAGTCCGGATATTCCAGTATTACTTATTTCATTTGCCCGTTCTGGTAACAGCCCCGAAAGTATTGCTGCTGTTACTCTTGCCGACCAGATATGCTCAAAAGTATTTCACCTTATTATTACATGTGATGCGGATGGTGCTCTTGCAAACTATAAAACCAAATCCCTTAAGTATACATTCATCCTTCCGGCCGAAGCAAATGATAAAAGCCTGGCAATGACAGGCAGTTATTCGGGTATGCTGCTGGCGGGATTGTTAATGGCCAGAATAACAGAAATTGAAAAACTGAAAGAACAAGTATCTGCAATCAGAAAATATGCAGCAAAAATATTGAATAAGTCATCCGCAATTAAACGAATAGCTGAAATGAACTTCGAAAGAGCCGTATTTCTGGGCTCCGGTCCTTTGTATGGTACTGCTACTGAATCACATTTGAAGGTTCAGGAATTAACAGGGGGAAAAGTTATCTGTAAAAAGGACTCTTTCCTGGGTTTCAGGCATGGTCCTAAAGTAGTGATCGATTCAACAACGCTTGTCTTCCTTCTTTTTTCGAACCAATCCTATGTTTTAAAATATGAAGCCGATCTGCTCAACGAACTAAAATCCGGTCAAGAACCTCTTTATATGGCCGGGATTATTGAATCAGTAACTTTGAATTTGCAACCTGATGAATTGTTTGTATTATCAGATGAAGGGGTGCAAATCGATGAGGACTTCCTGCCTGTTTGTTTTATACTGCCGGCACAAATGATTGGTTTCTTTAAATCACTTCAATTGGGATTAAATCCGGATAATCCATCAACCAACGGTTTAATATCAAGAGTAGTAAAAGGTGTAACAATTTACCCATATTAGAGACAGAAGGATGAATCAGGAAATCAGAAATAAGGCTGCAGCTCTAAACATTCCGCTGATGGATTATATCCTTCGCAGGAATGATGAATTAGCTAAGCTGGATGGAGTTAACAGAACCATCTTTGCTGCCTGCCCCAATTCTATTTCCGTTATCAAAGCAGCTTTACGGTCGGCAAAACGCTGGAACAGCCCCATAAAGTTTGCAGCCACACTGAACCAGGTGGATATGGACAGAGGTTATACCAATCTGAACCAGCAGGAATTTGTAAATACAATAAAGATTGAAGCAGAAAGGCTGAATTTAAACGTACCGGTTATAATTGCTGTTGATCATGGCGGTCCATGGCTGAAAGACCTGCATGCCAGTGGAAAGTGGAGTTTCGATAAAACTTTGGCAGCTGTTAAAAAATCGTTTGAAGCATCGGTTGAAGCAGGATATGACCTTATACATGTAGATCCAACTATAGATATTACCCTTGCAGCAGGGCAACATATTAACATTGAAACTGTGGCTGCACACACACTTGATTTGGTTGAATATACAGAAAACTTCCGTTTATCCGGTGGATATCCGCGGATTGCCTTTGAGGTAGGTACAGAAGAAGTTCATGGCGGCCTGGCCGATATGGATACATTCCGGAAGTTTCTGAGATTGGTGAAGTCGGGCCTGGCCGAACGTGGGTTAAACTACGTTTGGCCATGCTTTGTTGTTGGTAAAGTCGGGACCGATCTGCATACAACCACTTTTGATCCCGAAACAGCAAGGCAACTTACTAAAGTCGCCCGTGAATACGGCAGTGTAATAAAAGGTCATTATACGGATGGCGTTACTAATCCTGAAGCTTATCCACTGTCAGGAATGGGTGCCGCCAATATAGGTCCTGAATTTACCATCACTGAGTATAATGGGATTGTTGAACTCGAAAAACTGGAGATAAAATATTTTGCAGAGAGTAAAATAGCTCGTTGTTCAGATATAGGATTAATTTTACAAAAGGCAGTTGTTCAATCTGGCCGCTGGAAAAAATGGCTGCAACCAGGTGAAAATGCAGAAAATTTCGGAAATTTAGCTGTTGAAAGACAGGAATGGCTGATTAGTACCGGATGCCGCTATATCTGGCAAAATGCTGAAGTTTTAGCCGCGAGGGCACATTTGTATTATAATCTGGAAAGCCACGGAATACTGGCAGAAGAAATTGTACTTTCAAATATTGAGTGCGCTATGGACAAATACTTCTCGGCATTCAACTTAAAAAACTTAAATGATCTGTTGTAAA
>JFJP01027580.1_pt1 | contig 10951 bp, 4 predicted proteins | sample 431651 | NCBI WGS metagenome assembly JFJP01 (sample SAMN02602958, study PRJNA72255) | Microbial mat metagenome, whole genome shotgun sequencing project. | biome: fresh water; feature: sink hole; material: water; isolation source: purple microbial (photo- and chemosynthetic) mats found in...
AATTTGTTTTTTGAGTTTTTTGCTTTTTCGAGTTTTTCGAATTTTTCGAGTTTTTCGAGTTTTTCGAGTTTTTCAAGTTTTTTCGAGTTTTTCGAGTTTTTCAAGTTTTTTCGAGTTTTTTCGAGTTTTTCGATAATTTTTAATAATAAAAAGAGTGATCGATCAATGTCATCATCCCTAAAACCAAAGGAAGAGCCAGTGTCATCAGTCAAGAGTGATCGATCAATGTCATCATCCCTAAAACCAAAGGAAGAGCCAGTGTCCTCAGCCATAAACCCAAAGGAACAGCTTATAAAAACTGACTTACGATCCTCATCGGTCTCCAGTCTTTCTGTGCTCCAGGAGAAAAACCACGATAAATCTCACGATATCGATCTGGAAGATAACCCAGATCTGACTCCTGAACAAAAGGAAGAAATCATGAAACAAGAGGAGATTTCTCAGGAAATCGTGAAGAATATCGATTATACCTTTGATAAAAACGATAAAGATGGTGAATTTCAAGAGATAAACGGTCCTTTATCAAAGAAAAACAAGCTAGGTCAATGGAAAGAATGGCATTTCTGTGTAGTTGGGAACACTTTATGCTATTATGAGAGCAAGAAACTGCTTAAAAAAGAAGGGGAAATCGAGATAAGTAAGATAAAAAGTATCGGCGATTTGAAATCAAAGAAAAAGAAAAACCAAGGCAAGAAATTCACCATTAATCTAGATAAAAGCCAGATGAAGTTAAAGGCAAAAAACGAGGCCGAAGCAAAGAATTGGGTCGATTATTTGAACTATGTGATTAATATGTATCAAATCAATAATATTTAAGAAAATGGCGATATATATTAATAAAAGAAAAAATAAAAAGCAAAGAAATTGAGAAAATAATTAAAAAAACTAAAACCCACACATACAAAGGGACTTTTCAGATAAAAACACGATAAAATCCCTTAAATTTTGAGAAATATGATAAAAATCTAATAAATTTCGAAAATATGATAAATCCCTTAAATTTTGAAAAATACGATAAAATCAAATAAATTTCGAAAATACGATAAAAACTCCATAAAAAACACTAATAATATTAAATTCTAAGAAAAAACCGAGATTTTATATATTATTGCTTCGATTTGTGTCTAATTCGAATGCTTTTACTGATGTTTTCACATCATTGTCATCTTTCGCGAAACTATTGATAATTTCTCCTTTATATCTATGTTTTTTCCTTAAGAAAAACCCTTTTTTCTTCCTAAAAACCAGCCATAAAATAATTCCGATTAAAATTGCGATAAAAATCATCAGTAATATCGCCATTTCTTTATAATTCCCCGACGAATCTATTTTAAAAACCTGAGTGAAATTCTTTGGATTTTCTGTGATTTTTGGCTTAAAAAACCCAAGTTTCATTTGATTTCTATCGAAAATCCATAGATTTTCCTTGAAAAAAGGCTCACCTAATACGATAAATTCATTTTTCGATTCATAGATATTCAGTGTACAACGAAATAAATTGAGGCTTTTTCTAAGGCATTTCTTCAGTAAAAACTGCCAATTTAAGTGAAAAACGTTATCAGAACCCTGGAATTCCAAAAGGATCTTCAAATGATCGAAATGTAAAGGAAATTTCAGATTTTCGCACTCGATTATAGCCAAATTACCCCGATTTATCGCACAAGAGGCATTCGAGTCATTTTCATTCAGAAACTTGAGAAATTCCTTTAAAAAAGCTGGAGGAAATGCGATTAAAGAGGAACTTAATGATAAAATCGCTGTTTTTTCGTGAAGATCGAAAATCCTTGAAATAGGCTTAGATTTGGTGGTATTTGGCTGTAAAGCAATAGCGAATTTGCTGAGTTTTAACGTCCAATAGTGGTGGAATTCATGAAGAATTACCCAGTTTATCTTGGTTTTATTGTGAATTGTAAGGATTTCTTGAGAATTTTGGATGAGAAATTCAGGGGAATTACTGAGTAAATTTATTGTAAAAACATTTGAATTCCCTGAGGAATTTAACAGAAATTGGCTGTGGAAATCCAGGTTTATTAAGCCTTTTCCGAAGAAATAATTGAATCCTTTTGTAACTTTTATAGAGTAAAACTCAAATTTTCTTGATTTTTCTATCAAATTTATGTAGGATTTTGTCAATTTTCCTTGAAATTCCCCATTGGAATTCGAGAAATTTAAGGCTTTATTCGTTTTTTTCGAGGTTTTTATCATTGAAAAAGGGCTTGTGAGGTCTAAAGTCAAATTTAATGGAATTTCTGAGTTTTTATCATGTTTTTCCTTTATAAAAGCTTGAAGATTATATTGCAAATTCTTCAGGAAACAGATTTCCTGTTCAAAATCCTTCGAACAAGCCATTAATGCAGCAATTTCATTTGATTTTCCTTCAGGAAAATGCTCATGTCTCGTCAGATTAAAAGCCTTTATAAGGTTTTTTTCGAAAATAATCAAGAAAAACCCAAGAAAATAAGAGAAAATTTTTTTGATTTTCATTGATTTTTTCATTGAATTTTTAAATAAAAAAAAAAATTTAAAGGAAAAATGAAAAAAAAAGCTGTTTATTTTGAAATAAATACCACAAATCGCCAAAAAAAGCTTAGAAATTCTTTTAATAACTAACAAAAAAAACCATAATTAATACTAATAAACTTGCTATTTTAAAAGCAATTCTCTCCGAAAACACTTTTTGTGTCTCATTCCCCTGAAGCCAGCCCGTTTTCAGCGATTTTATCATAATTTCTGTCAAATTTTCGGGCATTCCTTCATTCCCGGCTCCATAGAACACAAAATATGTGGTATTTGCGACTAAATTTGACAAATTAACGACATTTAGCACGTTTTTCACTGAATCAAAGGTTTTATAGGCTTTTAGCTCATTTCCATTATAATCCAATTGATTTTTCATCGAAACCCACGTTAAATTCGCATTGACTTTTCCATCAGAATTCACTGTATAAGAACTATCAGCGATTTTCGCTCCTAAATAGAGAACTCCTGTTTCTTTTACGATATATGAACAAATTATCGTCTGGTTTTTTATCGTAAATTGTGGATAATTATCGAGAAAAGCCTGATTTTCTGCTTTATTATCGAATTTTCTGATAAAAGTCACTGATGAAAGAGAGATTGTGCTTAAAGTGTCCAGTTGTCTTACGTAATTCTGGATGTTTATCGCGAATACCGTCGAGTTTTGCAAAGAGGAATTCACCACATCCTCCATGTAATCAAAGGCCAGCTTATAGTCCGGAACGATATAAAACGAGTAATTATAAAGATAATTCTGAAGATTTCGTTGATAAATCTCAATTCCTTTTGAATTTCTTTGATTTTCATGATAATTTTTCTCATTTTCGTTATTTCTTTCATAGATATCGCTATTTTTCTCAATTTCATGATCATTTTTATCGTAATTGCGATTTCCTCTTAGATGTTGGAGAATTCTCGAAGCTACATAATTGGCCGCCGGTATCCCATTCTCTGTATAAACCCCTCTCGTCATGCTTATCGCCTTTTGTATCGCCTGAGCGACGATCGGTTTCTTTTCAAAGGTGATATAACTCGAGCTATCAATCGAGATTTTCACCACTTTCGCTCCATTTGACTTTTGCGTCCAATTTGTTAAGCTTGCATTTGTAGTCATTTTCCCCCAAAAGCCCGTTGTTTGGCACCAGGCCTTCATTTTGTACATTTGTCCATTGTTTTTGAAAGGACCGTTCAGGGTTTTATTGAAAAAGCCGTAAATATCTGTGTAAAAAGACCCGTAACCCTTCCAATCAAATACTGTGTCACTGGTCGGAATAAGGCCTTCTACATGCGAAATTGACTCAAAAGAAACCCCGTCTATTGAATTCAAAAGCCCATAAACAAAGAAGACTTTCGCATAATGCAAGCAATTTATCTGAATATTCACAAAAAACCCAATATTTTCAACTTTGAAGCCTGAAATCACCGGATTATCAAAACAAAGGCTCGAATTTACGATTAACTGTCCAGTTTCATTGCAAAAACTACAGGAATTCCTATATAAATACGCCTCATTATTCCCACATTTCGTGCAAGAATTCGCTGAGCAATTCACGCATCCATGTCCAAAAACCTCATCACAACTCTCACAAACTCCTTTAGAAATATTCAGAATAGTATTCACTGGACAGTTTTGTACACAGGTGCTTCCTTCACTATTTTTCACTAAATAGGAGCTTGTAGTCTCACTATTCTCACATTTCGTACAGTGAGTAATATTATCGCATTCCTGGCAAGTAGCACTATTTGGATAACAGGATCCACATGTTTGTAATGAGGTATTATAGAAGGAAACTTTACAAGTCCTACAGACATTCCCGGCTTCTGAGTTTAGATCACAAATCATGCAATTCGTCAGTCCTGAGTCTTCTTTATCGCAATATTCGCAAGTGCCATTAGAAAGGGAGAATCCCAGCTTGCATTCTTCACAAATCGCTCCATTCGCTGAACAAAGTGAACAATTTGAAATATCGCAGATTGTACATCTTTTTAATGAGCTATCGAAGTAAAAACCATCAGAACATTGGGTACATTGCTGCTCGATATCGCAAAGAATACAGTCTGAATAGAGATATTTGCAAGGAACACATGTCCCGTTATCAGCGAGATAGTACTTTTCAATACATTTACTGCATGAATAGTCTGAAGAACAGATTGTGCAGCCTGTAGTATTATTATCGCCACAAGCCAAGCATTTCCCTTTGTTATTCAGATAAAAACCCTGCAGACATTGTGAGCAAATGTTCGAATCCTGACAAATCGAACAATTTGCTACTAACTGTGGACAAAACTGACAAAAATCGTTCTTAAAGATCATCCCGTTAGAACACTGGTCGCATTTCGCTGAAAACGAGCCATTGAAGCTACAAACCAAACAGTTCTCTAAGATACATGGGATACATATATTACTGGTCGAAAACAGTCCGAAGCCAAATTCACATACTTTACAGATGCCTCCTTCTAAATAATACTCTGAGCAATTTGACACTGAACTTTGGCAATTCGATTCGGTAGCTGAAATCCGATTCAAAAGGTACCCAGCTTTGCATTGGAGACAGGAGCTGCCATTTGTGCAATTATAACAGTTCTCCTGACATTTCGTGCAGAAACCCGCGTTCTCCTCATCAACAAAGAAACCGGCAGTTATATTGCAGAATTGGCATGATAAGTGGGTATTAGGGTTAGCAGCATAGTAATTCGTGCATCCATAACATAAGGTAGTGGAACCAGCACTTATATTACAATTCGTGCATAGAGGGATCTTATTCGGACATATGTTATAATAAGTGGCTTTAAGCATCGCTCCGAGTTTATAAGAGGAGATATAGGCGGCGATACTGATAGTGCAAGCCGAGCGCAAATAGATCTGTATCTTTGAAGCAGTTGAATAAGTTGTATAATAGCAATAAGTCGAGCTAGAAGGGTATGGATTATAAGTGCAATTATCCTCACAATTCGTTGAGACAAATAACTGATTCGGGTCTCCATTACTGATCCCTTCTAAAGTTATCGTTAAATTCCCCATAGCATCACTTTCCTTGAGAATATATTGATAATAACGGTAAAAAAGCTCATATCCGATCTTTGAAGACAAGGAATCTATCAGGACTGGTGAGCCGTTTGGCAGACTCATTAAAGAGTATAATACCACTTTTGTGTTGATACTTGCCGAAATCTTCGTGATATAGACCCCAAAGCTGATATTACAGGCAGAATAAAGGTTTATTGTGACAAAAGTTTTCTGAGACTCGTATTTGTGGTAGCAATTGGAGAATTTTGAAGGAAAATTGCTGAAGGCGCAGCCACTTTCACAGTCAGTATTAGCATAAGCCCCACCGATATCCTCACTGGTCAATCCTTCTAATAGGATATTTAGAGAACCATTGAATTTCGCTGAGAAATAGAAATATCGCCAAAACGGCAAACCATTTGAATTTATATTTATAGGCACAATAGTGGCATAAGTGTTATTCTTGAGGTTTATCTGTGGATAAATAATCGCTTTTATACGCATTCCAAGGTTAAAAGAGTCAATTAACACGGCAATCGTCACAAAACAGCCAACAGAATCAAAAGGAATTGTGAGGATTTGATAGGGATTTGCATAGGTAGTTGCGAAGCAATTAGCGAGACTATCAGGAAAATACGAGAAAACACACGTATTTGAACAGCTGGTCTTCGAGAAAACCCTAACAGTATCAGTCGAACTGTCGCCATTTGTGATGAAATGCAAAGAACCTGGACTTTCACTGTTTTTGGTCGTAAATGAGAAATAGCGATAAAAACCGTTGTAAATATTTGTGGAGTTCAGACTATCGATGAAAATCTCAGTGTTATTTGTTAAAGGAATTATGGGATATGAAAGAATTCTCAGGTCTAGACCCGTATTATAGGTAGTGATAGCCACGCCTATCGTCACAAGACAATTGCTGGTCTTGTCAAGATTTAAAGGCAAAAAGACCCTTTTATCAGAATAAGTCGAGCCTTTATAGTTCGACATCGATGAGGGAAACCATGTAAAGGCTTTATTGGTGCAATTGGCCGAGAGATAAAGAGCTCCGGTATCAGTAGCACTACTTCCTTCTAATATCACATAGATATTCTCGATTTTGGTGATATCGTGGAAAAACTGATAATAACGATTAAAAACGTAAGTATGGCTTGAATCGAGCGAGTTTATCCTGATATTCGAGCCATTTACGAGATTCAGCAAAGGATAGGCGAGAACTTTGAGTTTAAAGATGGAATTCACGGACAAAATGCTGGCTCCTATCGATATTGTGTCAGAATTGAGGAAATTCATGGAGAAAAGCGAATAGGCATTGCCATAGCCACTGGAAGCGCAAAAGGAAGAACTATCAGGATTTTCAGTGTATACACAAGAAGATGAACTATATGATAGATAAAGAACAGCTTGATAAGCAGCTGCGTTGCCTTCTAAGAGGATATTCACTGATAAAGGGACTAATTCTTCAGGAATTGTAAAGGAATAAAATTGGGTTTCAAGGGTGTCTGTTATCGTGATTGTTTGAATGGTATTGTTCAAGAGAGGAGTCGCAGAGAAGGCGGAAGGGGGAAGCAATAAAAGAAAGGGTAATAGGTAGAAAATCATATCTAATTGAAATATTTTTGTTTTTATAAAGAAGTATTTAGTTTTTGAAAGAAAAAATTTAATTTATAGAAGTAATCTTTTTCAAAAAAATGAAGAAATAACGAAAATTTCATGAAGAAATTTAAGAAAAAATTCATAAAGAAGAGAAAATTAAGAAATTAATGAAGAAATTGAAAGAAAAAATTAAAAAACAAGAGAAAATAATGAAGAAATTAATGAATAAATTAATAAATTTAAAATTAAAAAGAAAAATTAGAAAATGGAGCTATTAACTAGCGTTTTCGGAGGTTTTGACGAAGAAACTCAGCAGATTCTTTTGAAATGGCCTCCTTTTTTCACGTTGAATTACTAAAGAGAAAAACTGAATAAACCTTTGTAATTTAGCATCCAAGACCATTCAGAAATCCGGGCAAAACAGTTGCGATATTGGGCTGAAATCACGTTTTCGTACTTGAAAAAAGCGGGGATTTGGGAGAGCTCTTTTTCTCAGTTAAATCAAAGCAATTTTCCTCTCTTTCAAGATCAAAGTCTCGGCTATATAAGTGCTTTTATTAATCGAATAATTCATTAGAATAATCACTATATTTCTCATAGAACGACTGAATTCTGATGAAATTAGGTTGATTCTTGATGAAATGGAGGCTCAGGGGAAAATATCATGGAAATCTGATGATTCTATGATATTTTATCTCAATAAATACAGCTGTTACGAACTCGCTGATGCCATATACAATTGGGTATTTTCTGCATTAATTCCTTTAAAAATCCCTCATTTCATTAAAAAGGCGAAAAATCAAGGGAAAATCGGCTCAATAGAGACTCTTAAATGGATTTCCGATGGGGAAGACACTGATAAAACCGAAAGTCCTTATAATTTATCACTTTTTCTGATAAAATCTCTGGTTTTTTAAGAGTTTTATGGCTTAAGAGAAGAACTGATCTTAAAAAGCGTAAAGGTCCTTGAATCTGATGGTCGAGCTCAGGTTTTTTCATTAGAAAATCGCAAATTTGGCGTTAAATTCAAATAAAATCAATTAAAATCCTTTATTTAATTCGATTTATGTCAGAAAAACACGATAAAAACCTCTATTTTTCTTTAATTAAATAGTCCATTTATAGTAAAATTCTCTGAATTTCTCTTTATTTATGGGTTTTTCCATAAAATCATCCATTTTATTCTTCAGACATTTCTCTTCCTCTTCTTTCCCTGAATAGGCCGTAACTGCTAAAATAGGTGTAAAATCCATGTTTTCTTCGAAAATCATTTGTTTTATCACATTTGAAGCTTCATATCCATCCATAACAGGCATATTACAGTCCATAAAAATCAAATCAAACCCGCGATTTTCTCGCTCTTTTAAGGCTTTGAACTGCTCTACAGCCTCTTTCCCGTTAAAAGCCTTATAAATATGAGCTTTTTCATCAATTTCTTCAATGAATTTCACAAGAACCAACACGTTAAAAGGAGTATCGTCAACCACGAGAATATTCCGTGATAACTTCCTTGAGAATTCCCCCTCTTTTGGCTTTATTCCTTCAGTTTTTATCAGATTTATTTTAAAAAACTGATCAAAAAAAGGGTTTTTCTCAGTGTTTTTATCAATGTTTTTATCAGTGCTTTGATAAGTGCTTTTATCAATGTTTTTCTTCAAATCTTCACAATAAATCTTATTAATTACACAGTCTTTTTCACTGAAAACCTCTTCTTTCAGCGAGTTTTTCTTCGATTTCGGGCTGAAATTCGATATGCTGATATTCTCCTTCTTGCAGAAAAAGCCGTTATTTATGGAGTTTCTCATGAAATTCAAGCCTGATGAGCCTCTTCTGCCTTTAGGGCTTTTCAAATGTGTTAAATAGCTTGAGAAATTCCCCATAATTTCTGGTTTATGTAAAGAAGCGATCATAAATTGTGAGTTTATTGTTAATTTATTCGCTGATATATTCGATGAATCATATGAAGGAATTACCTCAATTTTCTTCTTATTCACGTTGTTTTCATTCAAATCGCGGTATAAATAGAAGAAAAAACTACTGCCTTGCCCCAGCTTCGATTTGAAGTAAATCTTCTCTTCTGGGCCTAAAAGCCCGATTAAATGCTGGGAAATCGTAAGGCCTAGACCAGCTCCCTTGCGACAATTCGGCGTTTCTTCAATAATTTCTTCAATAGAACCCCATAAATTAAACAGCTTTTCCTGGTCTTTTATCGAGATTCCTATCCCCGAATCCTTGATTGAGAACTTCAGAATATCAGTAGAATTAAGAGAAATCGCGATTTTTGGCTTGGAAATCGAGACCGTTATTTGTCCTTCGAAAGTGAACTTCACTGCATTGTTCATGATATTAAAAAGGACTTGCTTTATGCGAGAATAGTCTGAAAACATCAGGATTTCATCAGATTCTATCTTGATCTTGCGATATATCTTGATCTTTTTCTCATAAATCGCTAGTTCGAATATCGTGAAAAGCTCGTTTAAAAGCGAGGTTATTGAGAATTGCGATATTATCGCCTTTAGTGAGTTTTTGCGATAATTGGCATAATCCAAGATATTATTGATCTCGAACAGGAGAATATCAGCATTTATCCTTATATTATTAAGAAAGTTCAATGCTTCTGTATTAAGCACTAAATCGTGAATTATTGATAAAAGACCAGTAATAGAATTCAAAGGAGTCTTTAAATTATGTGATACGGACTGAAGGAACCGGTCTTTGAATTTATCGAGATTTTGCAGCTTATAATTGAGGATTTTATCAGAAATATCATGAATTATCAATAAGATCGCAGGCTGGGAATTCGTATAGGTTTTTATGAAGATCATATCGATAATTTTCGCCTTCCCTTCCTTATAAATGACCTCTTGTTCAGAAATTTCCTCGATAATGTTCTCCTCATCAGAAAGCTCGTTTTCCTTTGATAAAGCCTCTAATTTCTCAGTAATATAGCAGAAAATCGATTTTCGCTTTTCCTCAATGCTTAAATAACTCAAGGTTTTTTTGTTCTTATTTAGGAGATTCCCCCGAAAAATCAAAAGGATTTTCTCTCTGATTTTCTCGTCTTTTTCGCTGATTTCAAAGATTTTCTTCAGGAAATCGTTACAGCCCAAAACTGCGATATTCTGCTGCGAAATGCCGTTTCGAGAATCGCTGCCTAAGAGCAAATAGCCGAAAGGAAGGACTTTATTGATAAGAAAAGACCACGTTTTCAGCTGTTTGTGATTTTCAAAGGATTTGCGATAAAATTGACGAGATTTCAATTCGACAATAAACAGCAAAAAGGCAAGAAACGAATAATTCAAATAAACCCATGGGGTATCGCATGAAGCCGTACTGAGAAGTGTTATCAGTAATTGAGAAAAAATCGCAGTAATCTTAAAGAAAAACGAGGTTTCTGCAAGGAAAAGCGAGAGAGTTATAAGCATTTTTAGCTCGAAACATGGGAAATATCGGGAATTTAAAAGAATTCGAGATAGATAAGTCTCGTTGAATTGAATTATCGTGAGTATTTGTAAGGAAAATATCAGGATTGATATCAGTCTTTTCCTAAGGAAAAAGGAGGTTTTTAACAGATAAATCGTCAATATTGTGATAACAAGCAAAAAGAACGATAAAATCGCGTCGTAAGGCTTTGGCTGAATTATCGCAATTGCGATCATATTTATCAGCGATATCAATGAAAAACCTGATAAATAAACTAGGGAAATTTGTGATGAATCCTCTGAGAACTCCTTATTGATGAAAAGGTCGAATTTTGTGGAAAAAAGCTGTTTTAAAGTAAAAAAAAGCATTGTTTTTTTAAATGAGTTTTTTATTCGATTTTTCTCACTT
>JFJP01040614.1_pt1 | contig 10951 bp, 8 predicted proteins | sample 431651 | NCBI WGS metagenome assembly JFJP01 (sample SAMN02602958, study PRJNA72255) | Microbial mat metagenome, whole genome shotgun sequencing project. | biome: fresh water; feature: sink hole; material: water; isolation source: purple microbial (photo- and chemosynthetic) mats found in...
TAAATAAATTCAAAAAATCTATGAAAAAAATTGTTATTTTTGCTATATGCTTTTTTCTCTCTGGTTGTGCAACTGTTTTTTCTGGAACCTCTCAGAACATTAATATTAAGGTTGTTGACACAGCAACTAATAATTTTATTGATGGATGCACCTGTATTCTTAATGATCCAAGAGGAGGAAGTTATACTATAACAACTAATCCAGCCGTAGTCTCTGTTGCTAGAGGCAATGGTTCTATTATTATCAATTGCACAAGAGAAGGATATAGACAGCTAAATATGGCTGTTGGCGATAGTTTTAACGCAACAACAGTAGTGAATGTGTTATTTTGGCCTGGATTTATTGTGGATGCAATAAGCGGTGCTTATAAAAAATATCCTTCTCATTATGTAATCTCGATGGAAAAAATTACTGGCAAGACTTGAATTAATATTATCCGCTGGCGCCCCTAGCTCCAAAATGTCTAATTGAGTAAACAAAACGTCACCGAGTGGTTTATTTACCGTCAATCACGAGCAAATGCGAAGTGATCCAGGCCCTTTCGAGAGATGACCACGTCGCTTATGCTCCTCGTCATGACGAATGTTGTCATCACTTTAAAGGTTAGGTAATCGCAATTTACAGTTTTTAAACCAAACTCTTAAACGGATAATAAATATTTTTAGATGAGATGAGTTAAATCATGAAATGCTTGTTCAAGATCCTGGTAGTTATTAGATCTAAGAACTAATGAAGTTCCATGAATTCCATCTTTCGTAAATGGATAACTTCCCATATCAACAGATGGGTATTTATTTTGTAGGATCTCAAATTGTTCAGCGATTTTACTCTCTCCTATCATTACCGTATGAGATAAAGTTTTTACAACCCTACCGTGTTTTAAAAATGGGATAACAAGATTCAGCATAGATTCCATAATCTCTGGAACTCCAGCTAAACAATATACATTTTTTATACTAAAACCAGGAACTTTGCTTACATTATTTGGAATAAGAGTGCTTCCTTCAGGGATAAAAGCCATTTTTTCTCTAGCCTTGTTCATCTGCTGACCATTTTCTTTACACCATTCTTGTAATAACTGATAAATTGTTTCGTTGCGAGTATAAGGAACTGAAAAAGCTTCTGATATAGCAAGACTAGTTATATCATCGTGAGTGGGACCAATTCCACCAGTAGTAAATACGTAATCATATTTTGCACTTAAAGCCAATACAGATTCTATAATTACTTGTTTAATGTCGGGAACAGTTCTGGTCTCTAACACAACTACACCAATCTCTCCCAGTGCTTTAGCAATAGTTTGGGTATTAGTATCCAAAGTGCGGCCAGAAAGTATTTCATTTCCTATTATCAATATTGCCGCACTTGGATTTTTACTCATGTTATTGTACTTAAGACCTTTTATTTCCTATCACCAAAGAATCTTAGCATATACAAAAATAAGTTGATGAAGTCCAAATATAGTGAGAAAGCACCAAGCACAGCCATTTTCTGACCCATCTCACCGCCACCAGAATTATAGTACATAGTTTTTAGTTTTTGAGTATCCCAAGCTGTCAACCCCATAAATATAGCTATTCCGATAAATGATGTAGCAAAATCAATAGCAGGGCTTTGCAAAAAGATATTCACAAGTGAAACAACTATTATTCCAAGCAGACCCATAATAAGGAATGAAGCCATTGATGTTAAGTCTCTTTTCGTAGTATAGCCGTAAAGACTCATAGCTCCAAAAACAGATGCACAAATAAAAAATGTACGAGCCAATGATTGGCCAGTATAAATTAGCCCTAGATACGAAAGCGACACTCCCATAACCGCAGCATAAACCCAAAATAAGGTCTGCGCAGCATTAACTGACATTTTGCCAATTCCCATAAAGAAATATATCGCAATACCAAGAGGCGCAAATGATAAAAGCATTCCAAGGCCGGTAGTACCCAAAAATTCTCCATTTGGACCAAGGTTAAACATCAGACTACTAAGTGGAGGGAAGTTTAAAGTTGCAAAAGCAAAAACTCCTGTCAAGAGAAGACCCATTGCCATAAAATTATATATTTTTAACATATAATTCCTTAAGCCCTCATCAAAACTTTGTTTTTCCTGTGTAAAGGATTTTGTATAATCAATCATAGTTACCTCTTAAATTTACTTAGTTTCAACTACCATACATTATATAATATAGACTTAATATATATTTTTTCAAGCCTCTAGATAGATATTATGGCCATAATATCTATTGAAGTAAACATCCAAGCAACATGCTAAGAGCCATAATAAATCCTACATATTGATTAGATTTAAATCTAATCAAACAATTCTTAGAGTTGGAGATATTTAAACTCTTGATTTGCCAAGCTAATATTGGTATCGCAACTAGAGCTCCTAAAGCTCCTAATTTATTATTAGATAATAAATTTGCTATTATGTACAGTGCTATAAAGATAGCGTAAACAAGCAATATTAACAGTTTATATGGTTTATCTTCTAGAAAAATAGCCGATGATTTTATCCCTGCAATTTTATCATCTTTGATATCCATAAAGGCATAAATACTATCGTAACCAAAAGTCCAGAATCCACAGGCAAAATACATTAAAAGTGAAGATATCGATATATCGTCCTTAATAGATGCATAACCAACAAGACAACCCAGATTCCATGTTAACCCTAAAAAAGCTTGTGGAAAATAAGTAAAACGCTTCATTAACGGATATAAAATCATCATGCAGAATGCAACTATTCCTAGTATTATTGCAGTAAGACTTAAAAATAAAAGCAACCAAAATGACGCTAAAAGTAATAATACTAAAATGGCCAATGCTAGGCTCTTTGATATTGTGTTATTTGCAAGGGGTCTATTTTTGGTACGTTCTACTTGCCTATCGAAATCTTTATCAAAAAAATCATTTATTATGCACCCAGCACTTCTAGCTGAAACACTTCCTAAAAAAAGAATAAAAAGATAATATAGGTCACTAGTTTTTTCGTAAGCCAATAATACTCCAAAAACAGCAGGAAAAAAAACCAATAAGTAAGGCGCAGTATTATTAAAACGCATTAGCACTATTATAGTAGAAAAAACCCTTGGCATTTTACTCATATTTACAATATATTTCTATTTTAAAAGAAACCTAATATAACGAGATTATGATCGAATTTCCAAAAAAATACAAGTTTGATGAAAGCGAGCAAAAATGGCAGAAGTTTTGGCAAGAAAAAGCTATTTATCGCTGGGATAAAAACATGCCAAGAGAAAGCACATTTATTGTAGACACACCTCCCCCAGGAGTTTCTGGTCAACTCCATATTGGTCATGTATATAGTTACACTCATACAGATTTCATCGTCAGACACAGAAGAATGAAAGGTATGAATATCTTTTATCCAATGGGGTTTGATGATAATGGCCTACCAACAGAACGATTAGTTGAAAAAGAAAAAAACATCCGAGCAAGCTCTATGAGCAGAAAGGAATTTATAAATATTTGCAATGAAGTTGTACCACAAGAAGAAGAGAAATTTAGAGCTTTATTTAACAAAATAGCTTTATCAGTAGATTGGGATATTGAATACCAGACGATTAGCCCACTTTCCTGCAAAATTTCACAAATGTCTTTTCTAGACCTAGTAGAAAAAGATCAAATTTATCGAGATTCTCAGCCAATGTTGTGGGACCCAGTTGATCAAACAGCCCTTGCCCAAGCTGAAATCGAAGATCGTGAAAAGACCACTTTTATGAATGATATTCAATTCTTTCTAGAAGATAACACCCCATTAGTAATTGCGACAACAAGACCTGAGTTACTACCAGCTTGTGTTTCTGTTTTTTTCCATCCAGAAGACAAAAGATATAATCACCTCAGTAATAAATTTGCTGTTTCTCCATTATTTGGCGTCAAGATACCTCTTCTTGCAGATGATATGGTTGACCAAGAAAAAGGTACTGGGCTCGTTATGTGTTGCACATTTGGAGATCAAACTGATATTTTATGGTGGAGAAAGCATAAATTACCAACTAAGATTATTATTAGCAAACAAGGTAGAATAGAAAATATAAAATTTGATGATAGTTGTATAAATCACAAGCAGGCTGAACAATTTGCTAGCCAACTCACTGGTCTTAAAATCACAGAAGCTAGAACCAAAATTATTGAATTATTAAAAGAAGAAGGATTATTACTCAACCAAGTAGAGCGCCTTCAAACAGTGAAATGCGCAGAAAGATCTGGCGCACCACTCGAGATTCTAACCACCCCCCAATGGTTTGTAAAAACAATCATTCACAAAGAGGCTCTGCTCAAAAAATCTGGAGAATTAAATTGGTATCCAGAATCGATGAAAATTAAGCTTGATAGGTGGATAGAAGGGATAGGTCTTGATTGGTGTATTTCGCGCCAAAGATATTTTGGGGTCCCATTTCCTGTATGGTATTCTAAAAAACTTGGAGAAGAAGGAAAAGCACTGTTTGCCAAAACTCATCAACTACCAATAGATCCGCTCGTTGACCTACCAGAAGGTTATAGCAAAGATGAAGTGACTCCAGATTATGATGTTATGGATACATGGGCAACTAGTTCGGTATCACCACAATTAAACTCTCACGGTATTTCAAGTAATTATATGATGGACAAGCATAGGCATGAACAATTATTTCCAGCAGATTTACGCCCTCAAGCTCATGAAATTCTTAGAACTTGGGCGTTTTACACTATACTTAAAGCCTATTTACACGAAAACACTCTTCCTTGGAAAGATATAATGGTTAGTGGTTGGTGCTTAGCTCAGGATAGAAGCAAAATGTCTAAATCTAAAGGCAATGTTTTAGTGCCGTCAGTACTATTAGATGCTCATGGCGCAGATGTTATCAGATATTGGTCTGCAAATTCTAGATTGGGCGTAGATACCGCCTATTCAGAGGATGTTATTGCTAATGGCAAAAGATTAGTAAATAAACTTTGGAATGCAGCTAAATTTGTAAGCAACCATTTTGATAAAATCTCTGATGAAGATAAATCTTTACCATTCGCCGCAGTAAAACATAAAATCACTAGAGATTTTGATAAATATTTACTTAACAAACTATTTGAGCTAGTAGAATTTGCTGATCAAGAATTAACAAATTATGAATATGCTAGCGCAATGGACAAAACAGAAGTGTTCTTCTGGTCGCTATTTTGCGACAATTATCTAGAAATAACTAAATCCAGAGCGTATAATGAAAAAGCTGATGATAACGAAGGAGCTTTAAGTAGTCATTTAACTTTGTATCATTCATTAAAAATATTATTACAACTATTTGCGCCAATACTTCCTCATATTACAGAAGAATTATTTCAAATACTTTATACCAACAACTCTCAGAGTATACATTCCAAGGGCTCTTGGCCTCAAGTGTTAAATGCCAAATTTACTGATCTCCAAGAAGAATCTTGTGAAAATTTACTAGAAATACTTGAGTTAGTTAGAAAAATAAAAGCCCAGGATAATTTGTCTATTAAATCTCCTATAGATTATATAGAGGTGGTTGGTAATAAATTACCAGATAACTTAATATCAGACTTAAAAGATGTTACTTCCTCAAATAAAATTGAGCATGTACAAAATTTAACTTCTACCACTCAAAACCTGCAAGGTAAAAATGTTCAAATTAATGTGATGTATAATGGAACTGTTGCTTGATGAAAATAACAATATATTAGACCGTTTCCGAAACTCGCTTATATAGACCGATTTGAAAGAAACTCGAAACAAAAAAGGAACGACGTACTTAATGTACGAAATAACCTACAGGGTCGATGTGCCAATTAGAAAAGTAAGGTTTAGGAAGAGGTGTGATAATTATCAAGTAACAACGAAGGTATAGTGAAAGTAAAAGCAACTCCTCTTTGTTTTTCAGATTCTTTGGTCCAGATCTGCCCCTCATGAGCTTTAATTACTTTCTGACAAAACAACAATCTAATACCTAGCATTTTATTTTTTGTTATATTAAGCACTGAAGACTCGAATACATTAGGTAAATATTTTTTAGGTACAGATAAGTTTTGATCAGTAATGCTAAATTCTACTAGCCCCTTGTTTGTTCGATGTAAATTGATATTGACTTTTTTATTAATACAATATTCCATAGCATTGATAATAATATTATCTAAAACACGTCCTATATAGTATTTATCACAGTTAACAACTATATCTTTTTCTAGATTGAACGTAAAATTCCATAATTTATTATCCTTGTCTTCGATATATATTTTCTTACAAAACTCTACTCGTTCATACAATAAATCAGTTAAATTATAAGATTTTATGAGTAGTCTGTAATCAGAATGCAATTTAGATAAATCAATAATGTTGTTAATTAAAAAATTTAATTTTTCAGAATCCATGCTAATTTGAGCAATATTCAAAAGTTTTTCATGCTCATCAAGCTCATCATATTGAGTTTTAAGTCTTTCCAACGCATTGGTGATTTTGGCTACAGGGGTACGCAACTCTTGTTTTATGTTTTGCAAAAATTCATAACTGAGTTTATTTTGGACAGACATCTTTCTTTCAGATTCCAAAGTTCGACCTCCATAACTAATTTTGACTTCGTATTCGTATTTTAATCTTAACCTTTGATTATAGTTAAAAATCTTTATACTCTAACACGCTTCAAAAACTTAGGCAACAGCAAATTATTTGTCATTAAAAAATGATTTATTTACGCGCGGCGTTTATGAAATAATTATACCAGAAGTTTTGACAAGACGGGTTTCCTCATCAATAATGTATATTCTTATTGAAATAACATCTTGCGATAGAATACTATCAATTATAGATGGCCATTCTATCAAACAGACATGACCAGCGAATGCTTCTTCTATACCTAGTTCATAAATTTCTTCCAGATAATTTATTCTATATAGGTCAAAATGATAAATTTCAAAATTTTTAGCTTGATATATTTGCAATAAATTAAAGGTTGGACTGCTAACTTTGGTATCACTACCACATAAATATTTAATTATATGACGACAAAAGAAAGTTTTACCAGTTCCAAGATCTCCATTTAAAGTAACAATTGAACCTTTTTTTATTTGCATAGCAATTTTAACAGCAAGCTCAATAGTATCACTTTCTGATTTTAAGATAAATTCCTGCGGCATCATATACTTAAACTAATTCAGTAATAAAAGTAGGGACTATATTAAGATCAGCAGCTTTCTTGCCGAGGGCTTTAAGTTTATCATCTAGAGATTCATGCATACAATGAAACTTATGAGCATTACCAGTTAGTACTAGAGCAGAATCTATACCCGAGTTTTGTGCACCAAGAATATCGGTTTCAAAGGTATCGCCAATCATTAGAATACGGTTTTTAGGAATGTGACCAGCTCTTTTAAAGACATGCTGATATATTACGTCTTTGGGTTTACCAGTGTAAACAACTTTTCCACCATTTTTCTCGATAATTTGAGCAAAATATCCAGCGCAGTATCTGATTATATTTCCTTTAGGAATTGATATATCAGGGTTTGCGCAAATCGTAAGGATGTTATCTTGCTTTGCGACGTTTTGAAGCAAATTGTCAAATTCTCTGATATTCTCATTTTCATCTCTGTGCAAACTAAGTAGAAATACATCAGCTTCTTTATAGTCATGAGTAACAATATAATCAAATCTACTCAATATCTCATCATTTTTATCATCACCAAGGTGAAAAATTTTTAACTTTTCTCGCTTTAGTTTTTTTGCTTCCTCTAATATTAATTCTCTAGCAATATCACCAGAAGTTATAATCATTTCTTCTGTAACATTTTCGAAACCCCAATTTTGGAGTCTATCTTTCATAGCAAAAGCAGGTCTTGGTGCATTTGAAACAAAAAAACCTTTTTTTTGCCTCAAAATTTTATTTATTGATTCCACAACACCAGGATATAATTCATCATTTTCGACAACCACACCCCATAGATCGAATAAAAACAAATCATAATCATTAAGTGCTTGAGAAATATATTTAAAAATTGGTGATTGCACAGCTCATACTCCAGAATAGTTTTTGTTTAAGTTTTACTTTTAAAATATAACTTAATGTTATATTATCCGAAGGCGTCGATTTTGATAAGGGATTTGACGCTTTAAGCGTTTATTTTTATTATTTCAACAGATAGTTATGTCAAACTCAGAACACGAAGTCAATAACAAAGAAACTGGAACAAATTCTCATGAAGAATACGCGGCAGACTCCATCAAAGTTCTAAAGGGGCTAGAGGCAGTAAGAAAAAGACCTGGTATGTATATAGGTGATACTGATGATGGATCAGGACTACATCATATGGTATATGAAGTAGTTGATAATGCTGTTGATGAATCTTTAGCTGGTCATTGTAATCTTGTAGAAGTCATAATTAACAAAAATGGTTCTGTTACTGTCAGAGATAACGGTCGTGGTATACCAGTAGACATCCATGAAGGCGAGGGTATTTCAGCTGCAGAAGTGATCATGACTCAACTTCATGCTGGCGGTAAATTTGACCAAAATTCGTATAAAGTTTCTGGGGGATTGCATGGAGTTGGTATTTCCGTAGTCAACGCTTTATCTGATTGGCTTGAACTTCGCATTTGGCGCAATCAAAAGGAGTATTTTATTAAATTTAAAAATGGTGACTCCGAATCCCCACTTGCAATTATAGGCGATGGAATCGGAAAAAAAGGTACAGAGGTTACCTTTATGCCATCCATAAGCACTTTTACTAATATCGAATTCAATTTCGCTACTCTTGAACATAGGCTACGGGAACTTGCTTTCCTAAACTCGGGAGTCAGAATCGTTCTAACTGATGATAGATATGATGAAAAAAAGGAAATGGAGTTTTATTTTACTGGCGGTGTAGAGGCTTACGTAAAATATATTGACCGAACAAAAATTGCTCTTCATGCCCCTATTTCTTTAGTTGCTCATAACGAAGAAAAAGGTATCAGTCTAGAATGTGCAATGCAGTGGAACGATTCTTATCATGAAAATATCTTATGCTTTACAAATAACATACGCCAACGCGATGGTGGCACGCATTTAATCGCATTTAAAGCTGCTCTAACTAGAATGGTAAATAGTTACCTTGAACAAAGTGGCATTGGCAAAAAAACCAAAATCAATTTTACTGGTGATGATGCAAGAGAAGGACTGTCTTGCATCTTATCTATAAAAGTACCTGATCCTAAATTTTCTTCACAAACAAAAGATAAATTAGTGTCATCAGAAGTAAGACCAGTTGTAGAGAATGCAATTTATAGTAAATTACTTGAATGGTTTGAGGAGCATCCAACTGAAGCAAAGCTAATTATGAATAAGGTTGTTGAAGCTGCTAGTGCTCGAGAAGCTGCTAAAAAAGCAAGAGAGTTAACTAGAAGAAAATCAGCTTTGGAAGTATCAAATTTACCTGGAAAATTAGCTGATTGTCAAGAAAAAGACCCAGCTAAATCTGAGATCTTTATTGTTGAAGGTGATTCTGCGGGTGGCACAGCAAAACAAGGGAGAGATCGTAAAACACAGGCAATACTACCTCTAAGAGGAAAAATATTAAACGTCGAAAGAGCAAGATTTGATAAAATGCTTGCTTCTGAACAAGTTGGAACTTTAATTACAGCCCTTGGAACAAGTATCGGTAGCCAAGACTTTAATATAGACAAATTGCGGTATCATAAAATTGTTATTATGACGGATGCTGATGTTGATGGATCTCATATCAGAACATTGTTACTTACTTTTTTTTATAGACATATGCGCCAGATAATAGATATGGGTTATCTATATATTGCACAACCACCTCTTTATAAAGTTAAAAGAGGAAATAGCGAAACATATTTAAAAAATGAACAGGCCTTGCAGGAATATTTGATCAATGGCTCCATCAATGATACTTATTTAAAAATTGAAAATGACAATGAAATTACAGGTCAAAATTTGATTAACATACTTAATCAAATTGCTTTATTTGGCTTAGCTCTAAATCAAGTTTCAAAGAAATTTGACGCAACTATTGCTGAATGTCTAGCTGTTCAAAAGTTACTTAAAGCTGACTCTTTTAACGAATTAAAGAAAGAAGAAATTCTTGCAGCAATTTCTATTTTGAACCCAGGAGCATCAGAACCAGATAAAACCGATTGGCAAATAAATATAGCTAGTGATTCAATAGAATTTTTTAGATTTGTACGTGGCGTTAAAAACAGTAAAATAATTTATAAACAACAGCTTGAATCGCCAGAATTCATAAACCTTGCTAAGATTGGCGAAACATTATCTGATTATTTTCAAGGAAACTGTATTTTAAGTATTAAATCTATTGAGTATAAAGTTTTTTTACCAAGTACATTACTTTCCATCATAATAGAAAATGGTAAAAAGGGTTTGGGAGTTCAAAGGTTTAAAGGCCTTGGTGAAATGAATGCAGAACAATTGTGGGAAACTACCCTTGACCATTCAAAAAGAACATTGTTACAGGTAAAGGTTGGTGATATTGATAGCACCGAAGAGATAATATCAACTTTAATGGGGAATGTCGTGGAACCAAGGAGAGATTTTATTAATGCGAACGCTTTAAATGTAGCTAACCTCGATGTATAGAAGTGTTGAACGTTTACAAAAGATAAGCTCGCTGGTTCTTACAGATAGCCCTTTTTGCTGAATCTTACATAGCGCAAGTATTATGTGTATAACTTAATTATCCTATTTTGACAGACTTGCACCGACCAACTAAGTTCCAAAGATTAATGATATTTCCGATAATAATTCCTTCTGCTTTTTTAGAAGTATCATTTTCGGTTAATAAGCTTGAGCCAGTACAACGCTTGCCGTTTTTTTCAGTCTGCGTGTGGCACACCCTTTCAATTAACCTTAAGTTTTAATTGACGTTGTGTTACAATTCACGACTGTGAATAAATAAGTAAAAATTATGTCAGTAACAAGTTT
>JFJP01042979.1_pt1 | contig 10951 bp, 14 predicted proteins | sample 431651 | NCBI WGS metagenome assembly JFJP01 (sample SAMN02602958, study PRJNA72255) | Microbial mat metagenome, whole genome shotgun sequencing project. | biome: fresh water; feature: sink hole; material: water; isolation source: purple microbial (photo- and chemosynthetic) mats found in...
GATTTGTGATAGATTTGAGTTTGTCCGTTATTTCCAAGGAAAATGGCTGTGTTAAACATGTCGTAGGTCATGTCGTTTCTGGTTCGCGCGGTTGGCGGGGCGCTTTTTTTATCGGGATAAGTTTTGTACGACGAAACCCCAAAAACCATTTCGGCATTTGGAAAATTGCTCAGAAAACCTGATAACTGCATCAATTGGGAGTTTGAATTTAATTTGTCTTCATTCCAGAATCCGGGATTTTCAAACAATGTTTCCGGTCCGATAATAAAATCGGTTTCGTTGTCTGTTTTAGATCCGGCAAGATTTAAAAACTTCTCCAGCTTTTCATTCTCTGCCTGCGCATCATAACTTTCGGAATAGGGATCGATGTTGGGCTGAACAACGACTATATTTCTTGGATTTTCAGTTTCAACATACGAATAGTATTTTACGAACGAAAAAGTGACAGGCACAACCAGCAATACCGTAAATGTAATAAGCAGATAAACTGATTCGCGTATTGGTAGTTTTTTCGACAGGTTTAATCCTAATTTAAAAATCAGGATATTCATGACAAGCACCCAAAGTGTACCTCCCAAATAACCCGTGTATTCGTACCACTGCACCATTTTTACATTGTTGGCAAATCCGTTTCCGAGGGTGAGCCATGGCCATTCGATGTCCCAGTGAAAATGAAAATATTCGAACGAAATCCAGAAAACTACAAGTGCGATATAACCGAGGTTCGATTTAAAATTGCGACGTGCAATGTGAGCCAGCCAAAAGGTGAGCGACATCAGAAACGAGTTGGTAACATTTGCCATTATTGCACCTTCGGCAGTTGCATGCACTATCCACCAGGTAGTTAATATATTCCAGATGAAAAATGCGAGAAAAGCATGGCTCCAGAACGACACACTTCGAAACTCTGATTTTCTTTCTGTAAAAAAATGGTCGAGGTAAAGTAAGGGCAAAAATGCAATAAAAAGTGTCCAGCCCGGAAACCCAAGCCATGCAAGACTAAGTAACACACCTGACAGAGTGGAAAGTAAAATCCGGGTTCTACGCTTCATTTTCAACGATTATATTATTTGCTAATACAACTTCTTTTCTATTCTTTGAACGCTCAAAAATAAAATCAATTTTACCGAGAACCTGTCCTCCCCATGAAGCCTGATTTACAATAACCTGCTTTCCGGATTTGTTTTTTGTTATAATCGGTTTTAGGAGAAAAGTGTGTGTATGCCCTCCAACAAACAGGTCGGTTAAAGATGTTTCCGCTGCCAAAACCATATCGCTGATCTTGTTTTCACTAAAACGTAATCCGAGGTGCGACAAGCAAACCACCAAATCACATTTATTGTCGTTTTTTAGAAAAGATTCCATTTCGAGGGCTGTTTTTAAAGGATCGTTGTAAATTATATTTCCAAAATTTTTGTCGGTAACTAAACCTTTTAATTCAATTCCCAATCCGTAAACTCCTATTTTAATTCCGTTCTTTTTAAAGACTTTGTATTGTGGAAATTTACCTTCAAGCTTAGTATTTGAAAAATCGTAATTTGAATTAATCAGTGGGAATTTTGCAGCATGAAGTGAGTCTGCAATTCCTTTCAAACCATCATCAAACTCATGATTTCCAAGGGTTCCTGCATTGTATCCAATCGCACTCATCAATTGCAGCATCAGTTCTCCCTTAAAATAATTGTAGTAGGGTGTACCCTGAAACATATCTCCGGCGTCAAAAAGCAGTGTATTTGGATTTTCGGTTTTTGCGCGTTTTACCATTTCCGAAATGCGCGCCAAACCACCTTTGCTGTTTGTATTTTCGTTTCCACTTGAAAATGGTTCAATGTGGCAGTGTAAATCATTGGTGTGCATAATCGAAATGGCGATAAAATCATTGGCGGCCAGCAGGCTAAATGGGCTTGCACTTAAACCCAGACCAGCAATTCCGGCAAATCCATTTCTGATAAATCCTCTTCTATTCATTAATAATCCTCCCATCTAAATTCTCTTTCAAATTCACTCCGTTTATTTTTCTTTTCTCAAAGTTTGAAATGATGACATCCCTGATTTTTTTACCGCTGCTTATCAAATCCAAACGTTGCGTGAAAACAAACAAATCGTCGCCGCCATTTGCCGAATAATCGTTGGTTACCATCCAGTATTTCGATTCCGGCTTCAATTTTTCGCCGTCAATCATTATATTATTTGCTTTTCCGTTCGAAATAACAAACCGCACCCCTCCAACACTGCTGCCATCATTTTCGGCTACAATATCATAAAATTGCTGCAGTTGTTCACCCGTGAGTTGAATAAAAACCATTTCGTTTTCAAATGGCATCAATTCGAATATTTTACCAACATTAATATCTCCTTTGGGGAGCCAGGTTCTGATTCCACCGTAATTAAAAAACGAAACTACCGGTTCTATTTGCAGATTGCTTTGTATTGCATCCATTTGACCCTCCTCTAAAAGTAAATCGGCCAAAAGATTGGTTAATCCACTTTCGGGTTTACCTTTTACCAAATCATTTTCTGAAAACGAAATGACTCGCCCCATATCTTTTTCAAGTATATTTTTATACGGAAGATACAACATAACCAACTGACTGTCAATCGGAATAGCATTGTCGACTACTGCAAGGTTTTGAGTATTAACTTCAGTGGAAACAAATGCTGTTTTGCATGAAAGCGTAAGTAAAATCCAAGTTATCAACAGAGTGTAGCTGAAAGATCGAACCATATCAAACAAAGTATTATAAATTTTACAACTATTTTTAGTGCAATTTTGCAACAAAACAAACAGAATTTGTATTGAATATGCGCGATTCAAACATACATATAAAAATAGTTACACGGTTTATTTTGACCTTTTTTTTGGCATTTGCTGTAGCATCACCATGTTTGTTGGCGCAAAGCAAAGAAGTAGTTGCCAAAAACGGCGACGGAATTTATAAACTGCTAAAGCGCAACAATTTGGATCCATCTCAATACACCAATTCTTTTATTGAATTAAATAAAACACGGTTAGGAAAAGACAATACTTTATTTACGGGGGTGAAATACAAACTTCCCGACACGAATAAAACATCAACTGTAACTGACACGAATCAGGCACAAACCAACATTACATCGACTTCGGCTACATCTTCATCAAGCATACCGGACAAAAATACCGGACAATTTATGCGATACGATATTTTTGGCCCCGGTTACGCCAATGTTGAAATAAAAAGCAACGAACTTAAGGGAGCTGTTTATTATTTAAAATCCGGTCATGGCGGTCCGGATCCCGGTGCGGTGGGAAAATATCAAAACCATCAGGTTTGCGAAGATGAGTATGCTTATGATGTGACTTTGAGAATTGCCAGAAATCTCATTGAAAAGGGAGCAAGTGTGTTTATGATTACGATTGACAAAAATGATGGCATTCGCGATGTAAGTTTTTTAAAGGCAGACAAAGATGAAGTTTGCTATCCCAATCTTACAATTCCCCTGAACCAAATTAAACGTTTACAACAAAGGGTTGATGCGGTAAATAAACTGTACAACCAAAACGGCAATGCTTTTCAGCGGTTTATTTGCATCCATGTTGATTCGCGAAGTAAGGGCGAAAATATCGACATCTTTTTTTATCATGACGCTAAAAGCAATACCGGGAAAAAGGCGGCTACAGTTCTTCAGCGAACTTTCCACAATAAATACAATGAACATCAACCCGGGCGCGGTTACAAAGGAACTGTTTCTGCGCGAAATTTATACGTGTTAAAAAACTCTTACCCCGCAGGTGTTTATATTGAACTGGCAAACATGAACCATGAGCGCGATATAAAACGCCTGATTATTTCCGATAACCGCCAGGCGGTTGCCAACTGGCTTACACAGGGACTTGTGACCGATTATAAAACCAACAAGTAATAACTGAAACAGTGATCCACTTGATTAACAGCCATTTTTCACGCATTTGTTCTAATGGAGAAACAAAACCCGGTAATATTATTTGATGGAGTTTGCAATTTGTGCAACGGCACAGTCGATTTTCTGCTGAAACGTGATCGCAAAAAGCAATTCCGTTATTCTGCATTACAATCGGAAACCGGTAAAGCGTTGATTCAGAAATATCACATACCTGAACAAACTGATTCTGTAATACTGATTAAACTAAACAAGGTATATTTTGAATCCGATGCTGTCATTGAAATTTCCAACCTGCTTCCCTTCCCCTGGAGATTGGGAATTATATTTCAAATTATTCCAAAAATAATTAGAGATAAAATTTACAGGTGGATTGCAAAAAAACGTTACCAATGGTTTGGGAAACGCAAAACCTGCAGAATTCCAACTTCTGAGGAAAAGGAGTTTTTTATGTTGTAAAATTAATGTCGGGTATTTTCAGAAAATATTCTTAACTAATTAAAATCCAACACTTCCGACTCAAAATCTTTATATAATTTCGAAAGCAAACCTAACCAACTACTTAACCTTTTTAGTGCTTCGATAGTTTCGTTTGTAACCTCTTTTTGCTGCATTTTTAAAAGCAAAAAACCATAAATAGCATCGATACTAATTTGCAAATCGTTTTTTACTGATTTGTTTTTCTGATTTAATTCGGTTATTAAACCCGAAATGGATTGAAATACGTGGACATATTCCTTGTTGATTTCTGTTTCCATCAGTTTCAGATGAAATTCGTTGAGATCATTGATTTGATTCACCAAAAACTGTAAATGGCCTTTTTCACGAATTCCCTCCTTTTCCATCATAACTACCAGGTTTTTATACCAGTCCAGAATTTCAATTCTTGTTTTGTCATCAACCTGATATTGCGAAACCAGTTGCATTTCGATATTGGAAATATTGAACTGAAGAGCGCGGATGAAATCTTCAATCTGGTAGATATAGAGAATGTATTCTACTATGTTTTCTTTTCTTTTTTGCTGTGCTGCAATCATAAATTGAGTTCAAAGTTTAATGTTCAAAGCCCGCCTGAATGACGAAGTCGGGTAGGTTTAAAGTGTTCAAAGTCCAAAACCCGGAACTCTGAACTATCTAAATATCAAAAAAATCATCCAATTCGCGCCGGTCTTTTTTTGTTGGTCGGCCGGTTCCGGGATCGCGTGATAACCAACGCATATTTTTTTGCATTTCCTGTAATTCGAGTTCTTCCGGCGGCGTAACATCTTCGAGATAATCTTCTGTTAATTTTGCCGACATTCGTTTTTCGGCAAGGCCAAGAACTCTAAAACTTCTAACTACAGGAGATTTTCTAACTTTTACAATTTCACCAACACGAACTGTCCTTGATGGTTTTACAGGTAAATTACCTATTGAAACATGACCCTTCCGGCACAATTCGGTGGACTGACTGCGGGTTTTATAAATCCGCACAGCCCATAACCATTTATCGATACGCACATCAGAGGCCATTTCGTTATTTTTTGTTGAAAAAGTTCATTGTTCGCTCGGTTCCAATGGTACCAAAACTCTGAATGATTTCGATGCAGAAATCAATTTTGGCGGGCAGTTCTTTTTCTTCTTCCCTGCTCCAATCGCCCAAAACATAATCGACCTGAAATCCTTTATGAAAGTTATCGCCAATACCAAATCGCAGCCGGGCATAATCGTTGCGTCCAAGAACCTGGTTAATGTTTTCCAGTCCGTTGTGACCTCCGGCACCGCCTTTTGCACGAACACGAATGGTTCCGAATGGCAAAGCCAGATCATCAACCAAAACAAGCACATTGGATATTTCAATGTCTTCCTTTTGCATCCAGTAGGCCACTGCTCTTCCGCTTAAATTCATATAAGTGGTGGGTTTCAGCAATATAAAAGTTCGGGCTTTGTATTTATACTCAGCCACAAAACCATAACGCTTATCCGTAAAACTAATATTGGATGCTCCGCTAAGAGCATCCAATATTTGAAAACCAATATTATGGCGGGTATTTTTATATTCTGCCCCTATATTACCGAGTCCGGCAATTAAGTACTTCACAGAATTTTTTTTTAAATTTTATTCGTTTGAAGTTTCCTCTGCCGTTGTTGCTTCGTCTTCTTCATCTTCAATAACCGCTCCTGCAGCCGATCTTGCAGCTCTTGTAATAGTTACGGCAACAACAACATTCGATTTTTTATCAAGTAATTCGATGTTTTTCAACGCCAAATCAGCAACTTTTATACTCTGACCAATTCCTAATTTTGTAACATTGATTTCAATTGAATCAGGAAGGTCTTTTGCCAGCGCTTTTACCTTCAGGCGACGTAAATTGATTTTAAGTTTACCCCCGGCTTTGATACCTTTTGCCAATCCGGTAACTTTAACCGGAATATCAATTTTAATCTTTTTGTTTTCTTCAATTTTCAGGAAATCAACATGCAGAATTTGTTCTTCAACTGCATGCCACTGAACATCCTGCATCATTGCCGGATAGATTGTTCCATCAATATCAAGATCAACTAAAAATACACCCGGTGTATAAACCAGTTGTCTCATTTCGCTGAATGGTACTGAAAAATGAATTGGTTCACCCACACCATACAAAACCGAAGGAACAAGTTCCTGTAAACGAATCAGTTTTGCTTCTTTTTTTCCAAGGGAATTTCTTTTTTGCCCTTTTACTACTAATGTTTTCATTTTAAATTTTTTACGTTAACAATTATGGTACTCAGTCCTCCTCGCCTTAGGCGAGACTAACAGCATGCATAAGTAACAATGCGCCTGCTTATGGAAAAAGCGGTGCAAATATATAAATTACTTGTAATAAAGCGAACTAATAGATTGATTTTTATATACTCTTTTGATTGCCTGTGCAAAAGCATCGGCAACAGTAATATATTTTATTTTTTCGCTTTGTGGTTTATTGTTTTGAATAGAATCGGTAAAATACACCGCTTCGAGTTCCGATTTTTCGATTCGCTCGATTGCCGGACCCGAAAGAACGCCATGTGCAGCAAAAGCCCGCACACTTTTGGCGCCTACGTTTTTCATCAGATTGGCAGCTTTGGTTATAGTTCCGGCGGTGTCAATTAAATCGTCAACAATAATTACATCTTTACCTGCAACATCGCCAATAACCGTCATGCTGCCAACTTCGTTTGCCTTTGCACGGGTTTTATGACAAATAACCATGTCAGATTCCAACATTTTTGCATAAGTATTGGCTCGTTTAGTACCACCAACATCGGGTGAGGCTATAACAATATTTTCGAGACCCAAACTTTCAATATGAGGAACAAAAAGTGCAGATGCATACAAGTGATCAACCGGAACATTGAAAAATCCCTGAATCTGGTCGGCATGTAAATCCATGGTAATTACGCGATCGACACCGGCAGCAGACAATAAATCGGCAACCAGTTTTGCACCAATTGAAACACGCGGTTTATCTTTTCTGTCCTGACGCGCATAACCAAAATATGGAATTACAGCAATAACTTTATAGGCGCTGGCACGTTTTGCAGCATCGATCATTAATAAAAGCTCAAGTAAATTATCGGCCGGCGGGGGAGTTGACTGGACAATAAATACATGTGAACCGCGAATGGTTTCTTCGTAACAAGGTTCAAACTCACCATCGGCAAACACCGGACATGATGACTTACCAAGATCGATATTTAAACTATCGCAAATTTTCTCAGATAAATGCTGGTTAGCCCTGCAACCGAAAATTTTTAATGACTTATGATTTTTGGCCATTTTTGGTAATTTTTTTGATTTGAATCGTTACAAAGTTAACAACTTTCGTTTCCAATTTCTTTTTGTCTCCTTAATTTGAGAACTTATTTTAAGACCAGGGGAATTTTATTCCCCTGCATTTAGCAACTCTATAAAATCGAGTATTTCAGTTGTTCCATCGCCGGTTTCAGCCGACGAAATATAATAACCGGGCATTGTTTCCCAGGTTTCAAACATTTTTTCCTCGTACTTTTTCAGATTCGTTTTTAGTTCTTCGGGTTTCAGTTTATCGATTTTTGTAAAAATAATTGTAAACGGAACTTCACTGATTCCCAACCACTCCATAAAATCGAGATCCGGTTTTTGCGGTTCGTGTCTCGAATCGACCAAAACAAACAAACAATACAAATTTTCGCGCTGCAAAATATATCGTTTTAAAAACTGCTCCCATTTTAACCGCTCTTTTTTTGGAACTTCGGCATAACCTCTTCGTTTATCAGATAATGATTGATTAAGCGTGTTTTTCCAGGTTTGCCCGAGATTTTGGCCAGCGTTTTTTTGTTGGTGAGCCTGTTAATTAACGATGATTTACCAACATTTGACCGCCCGATAAATGCATATTCAGGTTTGTTTGGCGGAGGGCACTTTTTAACATCGGTATTACTGACTACGAAACGTGCTTCTTTTATTTCCATTTTAATATTTACTGAATATAAACTTCAAGTAATTTTACTTTCCCGTTTTTAGGAGTAAGTTTAAAAAGGTCGATATTTGCAGGTATCAAAACAGTTTCTCCTTTACCTATCAATTCAGTTCCCTCTTCGGTTTCAATTTCAAAATTTCCTTCGAGGGTAATATAAATTACAAACGAATCAATTGCAAAATAATCCTTTTCAACCGGCTGATCGAATTCAAGAATATTGGTAGTAAAATATTTACAGCTTACAATTTCTGTCGATTTATTCAACTCAGCACTGTATTTTGTTTTGTAGTCTTCGAGGTAAGAAAAATCGATGGCATCCAAAGCAAAATCGGTATGGAGTTCCCTTTCGTTTCCTTTGTCGTCTTTCCGGTTATAGTCGAAAATGCGGTAAGTAATATCCGAAGTCTGCTGAATTTCGGCTACCAGAGAACCTTTTCCAATGGCGTGAACGCGGCCTGCCGGAATAAAAAATACATCGCCCACTTTTGCCTCATCGTATTTCAGCAAATCGGTCAGATTGCCGTTTTCAAGATATTCAAGGTACTTTTTCCTGTCAACAGGTTGATTAAAACCAGAGTTAATAAGCGCTCCCTCAGCAACATCTACAACATACCACATTTCGGTTTTTCCAAACGCATTGTGGCGTTCTTTCGATAATTCATCATTCGGATGAACCTGGATTGAAAGATCATCCTGTGCATCTATAAATTTAATAAGAAGCGGAAACTCGTTGCCAAATTTTTCATAAACACTGTCGCCAACCAATTCGCCCATGTAAATTTCGATGAGTTCGCTTAAATCGTTTCCACTCAGGAATCCGTTGGCAACCACCGATATATTTCCCTCAACTCCTGATATTTCCCAACTTTCGCCACAATTTTTTAAATCATAGTTTTTGTTCAGCAGGGTTTTTAACCGGTTGCCACCCCAGATTTTTTCGAGGCAAATGGGTTCGAATTTTAAAGGATATAATTGATGATTTATCATTTCAACCTGTATTTTGAATCGTTTATCTTGTATTTTTACTTTCGCAAAATTAACGTTTTCTGAGTGTTAATTTTCAATATTCAAACTGAAAGTCAGAAATAAAACCTTTAATTATATAGATTATGCTTGTAATAGGTGTTGCCGGGGGAACCGGATCGGGAAAAACAACTGTTGTCAGAAAAATTCAGCAACAGTTTCCAAAGGGCGAAGTGAATGTGCTGTCGCACGATTCGTACTACCGCGACAACAAGGATTTAAGCCTGGAGGAAAGAAAGAAAAAGAACTATGATCATCCCGATGCGATTGAGTTTGATTTGATGATCGACCATGTAAAAAAACTAAAAAAAGGTATCTCCATCGAAGAACCATCTTATTCATTTATTTCCTGTACACGCGAAGAGAAAACCCGGCTTGTTCAGCCCCGCGAAGTGCTTATAATTGAAGGGATTTTATGTTTAACGAATTCGAAATTGCGTGATTTAATGGATATTAAAGTTTTTGTTGATTGCGATTCCGATCTCCGCTTATCGAGGGTAATTCACCGCGACATGGAAGAACGTGGCCGAAATGTAACCGAAGTTTTGGAACGATACGAAAAAACGGTGCGCCCCAGCCATCTTCAGTTTATTGAACCTACAAAACGCTTTGCCGATATAATTATCCCACAGGGAGGAAGAAACCAGATTGCCATACAAATACTTACCAATCATATTAACCAGACATTAAAATAATTACAACATGCTGAATGATTTAAATATTGAAGAAGTTCTGTTTATCGACATTGAAACTGCACCGCTTTTGCCTGAATTTGGCAAGCTGACAGAAACCTGGCAAAAACTATGGGAACATAAAATGAAGTCGCAGCTAAAAGACGATGAAACCGCGGAAGATTTATACCAGCGCGCTGGAATTTATGCAGAGTTTGGCCGGATTATCTGTATTTCGATGGGTTATATTGTACAAAAAGAAGGAGAGAAATTTTACAGGGTGAAATCGTTTTATGATGAAAATGAAAAAATTCTGATTGGCAATTTTTTTCAGGCCATCGAAAAATTTACGAAAGCAGGCAAACGCAAACTTTGTGCACACAACGGACAGGAATTTGATTTCCCGTACATTGCCCGGCGCGCAATTGTGCACGGATTGAACCTCCCCAAAATATTGGATATTGCCGGCACCAAACCCTGGGAAACAAAAGATCAGTTGTTAGACACGCTTCAACTTTGGAAATTTGGCGATTACAAACATTACACTTCGCTCTCATTGTTGTGCGAACTTTTCAACATCCCAACCCCCAAAGACGATATTGATGGCAGCCAGGTTGCCCGTGTTTACTGGGAAGACAACAATTTGGACAGAATTGTGCGATATTGCGAAAAAGATACGCTGGCGGTTGCCAATTTGCTGCTGCGTTACAAAGGTGAAAAGATAATTGCGGTTGATAATATGGAGGTGGTTTGAGAAACAATGCGTGAATGCAGGAATGCGTGAATGACAAAGAAAGTCAAAAGACGGAAAATAGAAGGGTTGTCATGAATCAACAACGACAACGAGATAACAACGACAACTCATTGAACCTGGAGCTTTGAACCCTAAACTCAATT
>JFJP01005987.1_pt1 | contig 10950 bp, 5 predicted proteins | sample 431651 | NCBI WGS metagenome assembly JFJP01 (sample SAMN02602958, study PRJNA72255) | Microbial mat metagenome, whole genome shotgun sequencing project. | biome: fresh water; feature: sink hole; material: water; isolation source: purple microbial (photo- and chemosynthetic) mats found in...
TCTTCGGTGACCACGTTGCCCGAGGCACCTGGCGCATACGGGCAGCCGCCCAGACCGCCCAGCGATGCGTCAAAGGTGCGCACACCCACGTCATAAGCGGCCAGACAGTTGGCCAGGCCCAGGCCACGCGTGTTGTGCATGTGGGCGGCACCGGTCTTGCGACCAATGGCGGGCTATCAACTTATGAACCCTTTTTGTTTCAGGAACGAGTTGAACCAGCAATGCACGAACGGGTTAGTTTATAAAATCAGTATTTACCCTAGGTCTGCAAAATAGTTTCAAACCCGGGAAAAAGCGGGGAAATCAGGCCAGCACGAAGCGCACCACCATCTCGGTGATGTTGGCGCGCCGGGCCGCTACGGCGGCGCTGTGCTTAGGTGCGTCTTTGAAGATTAGGCCAAAAGTGTGCTGGTTGGACACCGTGAAAAAAGTCAATGCCGAAATCGACGCATGGATGTCGGTGGCATCGAGCCCGGGGCGAAACACGCCCTGCGCCACCCCCCGGTCATACAGATCCTGAATGGCTGCGATGGCCGGAACGTTGAGTTCCTGAATGCTTTTGCTTTGCGCCAGGTAGGTGCCGCGTTCGATGTTTTCGTTCATCACCAACCGGATAAAGTCTTCGTTGCCACTGTGGTGGTCAAAGGTGAACTCGACCAGACGGCGCAGCGCCGCCACAGGCTCCAGGTTCTCCAGGTGCAGCTCGGCCTCGATGGCCCGCATGCGCCGGTAAGACTCTTCGAGCACCGCTATGTAGAGCCCTTCCTTGCTGCCGTAATAGTAGTAAATCATGCGCTTGCTGGTGCGCGTGGCATCGGCAATGGCATCAATGCGCGCACCGCTCAAGCCCTTTTCGGCAAACTCTTTGGTCGCCACCTCAAGAATGCCGGCCATGGTGCGCGCCGGGTCGTTGGTGCGAGTGGTGGCCTTCTGGCCCGGCTTTTCGTCAGAATGGACTAGTTCGTTCATTCCTTAAGTATAGGGTTGCGACACGTATCTGACCAGCCCTCTGGGCCAGTCCTTCGTCAATGCAGCGGCTGAGCGACTGGTCTGCTTCAAGGTGTTGGTCAAACTGATCGCCGATGGCGGATCACACGCCCGGCTCATGGAATTTAAGCGTCAGGCGGTGCAACAGCGCGGTTGACATGCCTGCTTGAAACAATCAAAAATAGAGAGCAACTTGGCGGTGTCGCCGCCGCAACGGGTTGCAAGTCAATTACACTTGATTTTTCGCAAGATTATTGGTTATTGCAAGGTGGGATTTTTTTGGTGGAGGGTGAAAAGTTGATGTAAATCAACCGATTAGTGCTTCACGGTAAATTGGGAGAGAGTCTGCAGCGTAATATGGCATAGGGTTAATGCCAGTATCTGGCATCTGGTATTTATTCAGGTTTTTTTAGTGATTTTGAATTCATGCTTTTTAATGATCGACAGTCCCCTATGTGGCGCAAACTCCTCGTCGTGATGCTTGGTCTGCTGGCGTTGTCGGGTTGCGCGATCAAGCGCGACCATTACAGTGTTCCCGATGTGCTGTTGCCCCCCCGGTTTCTCAAGTCTGAGGCGGTGGTGGATCAAACCAACGCGCCAGAGAAGGACACTCAAAAGCTTCTGCTCGCGCAATCACTGTCGGAAAACCTGGCTGAATGGTGGCTGCTATTGGGGAGTCCAGAACTTAATCAATTGATCGACAGGGTCATTGCCAATAACCCGGATTTGCGCATCGCCACTCTGCGCATGGCGCAACTGCAGGCGCGCATGGATGTGACAGCGGCTAGCGGCATGCCCGAAATCAACCTTCCGGTGGAAGTCCGAAACGAAGCACCCGTCACGATAGGGGCTACCAAGCCAGGGGCAACTGTCAAGTCACAAAAGACCTACCAGGCCAGCTTGCGTGCAGATTGGCGGCCTGACTTGTGGGGCGAGTTTGCTTCGCAGTTGGAGTCGTCCAAGCTGCAGTTGTGGCGTGCCACGTTCCAACGCGATGACCTCCAGCGCACCACGATTGCCGCTGTGATTGCTGCTTACGTGGAGTACTTGTCGCTCAATGATCGGCTGCGGGTGGCCAAAGAAACCGATGTGACGGTGAGTGAAATGTTGGCGTCGGTCGCCAAGCGCCTGCAAGTGGGCGATGCAACGGCCATCGACTATGAGCAGCAAAAAACGGCGGTGTACCAGGTGCGTGCCACGATCCCCGTGCTGCAACAGCAGCGTGAAGTGGTGCTGAATCGCTTGTCGTCCCTGGCAGGCGCCATGCCAGCCAACTTTGAGTTGTCAGACAAAGGACTGGATACCCTGGGGTTTCCATCGGTATTGCCCGGTATGCCTTCGGCACTGTTGTTGCGCCGCCCAGATGTTCGGGCGGTTGAGGCGCAATTGCTGGCTGCCGATGTCGATATTGATTTGGCGCGCGCACGGCTTTTGCCACCGCTGGATTTGACGACGCAAGTCGGCTACGGCAGCAATCGGTTTTCACAATGGTTTGAGCCCTACAGTCTGGCCTGGAATTTGATTGGCAATTTATCCGTGAATCTGTTTGATGCAGGCAAACGAAACAACGAGGTGACATTTTCGCGTGCGGTGCAAGAGGAAATGCTGGAAACGTATATCCGGGTCATGTACGAAGCCGCGCGTGAGGTGGAGCGCTCACTGGTCAGCATCAAGATGATGGAAAACCGGGTGCAGTTGCAGCGTATTTCTGCAGATGCAGCCAACCGGGCCTGGTTATACAGCCAGGAAGCCTATCGTGCCGGTGCGCTTGATTACCTGGTCATCCTTGATTCAGAGCGTACCTACACGCGCAATCTGGATGACTGGATCAGTGCCCGACAGCAGCGCTATCAAGGCTTGGTCAGTTTGTTCAGTGCCTTGGGTGGTGGTGCTCCGACCGGAATTCCTTTGCCTGGCGCGGGGAATCGTCCCCTGCAATTGAAATCTGCCCAGGACGGTGGGGCTTTACCGTTTACCCCCATTGTTGCCGAGCGTGTGGCAGCGCAGGCTGCCGTCGATACGCGCGTCGCCGCTGATACACCGCAAACCATGATTGAGTTTGATCCGGCTGGGCATGCCGTCACCGGTCAACTGAATCTGGTGGTGGCGCCTTCTCTTTCACTTCGGGCGCATGTGGAGGGGATCGACTGGTCGCATGAACTGTGGGCCCGGCCAGGCGATCAGTGGCTCGTTGAGGTGACGGGCTTGTTTGAGCGCACCATGGTTACCCCGGCCTGGAGAGATTTGCAACACCGTTTTTCTCAAGTCAAAGACAGAATTCTGTTGCCGCTGCGCCTTGGCCTGGTGGCGGATAAAGGCATTGAGAGAGCCTCCTGGTATCGCATTTACATTGCACACAACCCAGACCGGGCCGCCGCCGAACAATTGTGTGTGAGCATGAAATTAAGACAACAACGTTGCCGCATCATGCTGGCGCGCGATCCATCCGCGAACGGTCATGAAAACCAGCGTCGTCAAGTGCCAGAACTTGTCGAGGTTGTTGCGGAAGCTGGCCCGGTGGGTACTTCTGCTCACTGAACTTCAGAAGTTGAACCATGTCGCTAGACCTGCAGCCTGAGCTGACTCCTCGTCAGCAGCAAATTTTGCAGCTGTTACAGGCTGGAAAAGTCAACAAAGAGGTTGCCCGTGAACTTGACATTGGCCTGGGCACCGTCAAGCAGCACATCGTTGCGATTTTCAAGAAGCTCAAGGTCAAGAACCGCACTGCGGCAGTGTCTCGTCATCTTGATATGGCACCACCCAGTGTTGCGGCATCCAGCCAGATGCAAGCCGGTGTCTTGTTGACCCGGCGTCCATGCGTGGTGTTGAGCATGGCGTTGTCAACGTCAGTCGGTCAGGAGTTGCTCGCAGCCTTCTATGGTGTCATGGCGTCGGCTGCTGCAAGCCAAGAGGCGATTTTTTTGACCCGCCAAGGCAATGCCGGCGAGATCATCTTTGGTGTTCAACGGGTCACTGAGTATGACGTTGCGGTGGCCATACAGACAGCACATCGGGTGGCGCAATCACTGATACAGATACAGCCCTGGTGTGCACAGCATGTCAAAGGCTGTCTGAGTGCGGGTTTGGCATTGGCCAGCATGCACCGTTTCGGTGGCTGGACGGGCGAGGCTATCGCCAGTGCGGCGATTGCATCGGCGCGCGAGTTGCTGGAGTCAACCCGGGATGGCTTCTTCACCTGTGATCAGGCCACGCTGGATTTGTGCAGCGCGTTTGGCGTGGCTGGTTTTGCTGGCATGCGGGAAGGTGTGCGCTTTGAGCAGCTGGCAATCTTGCAATGGCATGGTGTGAGAAGGAGTTTTCCCTTGGTTGGACGCAAGACTGAAGTTGCACGACTTCGTGATGCGTTGCAAACTTCTTTTGCCAGCAAGACCTTGATACTCATTGAGGGTGAGATGGGAATGGGGAAAACGCGCCTGTGCCAGGAGTTGCTGCAGGCTTGCCAGGACCAGCGAGTGCTGGTGCGCCATTTTCGTGGTCTGCCCCAAATCATGAACGCCGGGATTTGTGATGTCGGGCGAGGCACCAACGGCGGCATTGAATCCGTGATCGAGGCGCTACAAGATGAGTCGAGCGGCTCCGCGCATGTTATTTTGCTGGATGATTTCCACCTGCTTGCGCAAGAGCTGCAATTGGCATTGATGCAATTGGCAACGCAGCCGTCGCCACACACCAGGTTGATTGTTTTTTCAGGGCGCAAGGGATTGTCGCAAATGGCAAAGAAGGACACGCCTTGTATATTGTTGCGTCGTTTGGCATTGCGTGATAGCCAACGCCTGGTGAGTGAGACTTTGGCCATACCGCGTGGCAAGCAAAGGACAAAAATCGCCAACATCATCCTGGATACAGCGTCGGGTGTGCCTTTGTTTGCGGTTGAGATGGCCCAAAACCCCAATGAATCCGATTTGTCCTTGTCACTGCGGGTTGCCATTTCTGCACGCATTGACAAACTGCACCTTGATTTCACACTATTGGCATTTGTGGCCAGGCAGCCAGCAGAGGTTTCATTTTCAGAAATTGTTGCAGGTCTTCACGAGGATACCGGCACTCTGCAAAAACAGGTCGAACGTGCGATTGCGTCGGGCGTGCTGGCACGAAGCAGTGCAGAGAAATTGACATTCACGCATCCGATGATTCGCCACGCGATTAATAATTTGACCTTGGAGCAGCCGATAGCTGCTTAGTATGGGCTTGAACAGTTTAAACCGATTTCAGCGATTTATATCTTCATGAGCAATAAGCTTCCAGCGCTACGCCAACTATTAGATTCTGCGGATTTGAAGCGGCAGCTGCCATGGCTGGGATTGTCGTCTTTACTGACCAATACCTTGGCATTGGCTCTGCCTTTGGCTATTTTGCAAATCCTGGACCGCGTGGTGGCAAATCAATCGGTTGAAACCCTTGTGTTATTGGTGCTGGGAGTCGTGATTGCCTTGATTATTGAAGTCGTGCTGCGGGAAATTAGTGACTTGACCACGGGATGGCTGGGCGCCAGATTTGAACTTCAATCGAGTGTGAGCGCCTTGCAACATTTGGTGCGGGTGCCGATGCAAGTTTTCCAGAAAGAGGAGCCAGGTACCCATGCTGAAAGAGTCTTGGCATCAGCAAAAGTATCTGAATTCTATTCCGGTAAAGCATTGTTGGCATTGTTTGATGTGCCATTCTTGGTATTGTTTCTGATATTGATATTTTTCATTGGCGGTTGGCTGGTTCTGGTTCCAATGTTGATGTCTGCTATTTTTATATTTTGGATATATAAGTCAGGCAACTGGATGCAGCGCCAAATCCAGCAACGCGACATGGTTGACGAGCGTTCTATCGGGTTTTTGAATGAAGTGATCTCCAACATTCATTCAGTCAAGACCCTGATGCTGGAGGCGTTGATGTTGCGGCGGTTTGAGCGGCTGCAGCAGGCCACCTCTGAGCTGAGTGAAAATTTGGCAAGTCGCAGCGCTAAAGCCACCAATATGGCGGTACTGTTTCGTCAATTGATGATGGTTTCCGTTGTGTTTGCCGGCTCCATCATCGTTATTGCAGGGGGCATGACACCGGGTGGCTTGGCTGCTTGCATGCTTTTATCGGTGCGCATGCTGCAACCGCTGAACCGTGCGATGGCCGTCTGGCTGCGGTATCAGAACTTTGTTGCGGCGAATGACCGGCTCAATAAACTCATGGCCTTGCCGACGCTGCCAGAAAAAGCCTGCCAACGCATTGACCCGGTCCAGTCCTCGTTGGAGTTGCGCGACATCACGCTGACTTTTGACAATGGGAAAACGCTTTTCTCACAATTGAATCTCTCGGTCAAAGCAGGGGAGATTGTTGCAATTTGCGGTGAAAGCGGAAGCGGCAAGTCAAGCCTGCTCAATCTGATGAATGGGCTGTTACAGCCCAGTTCGGGCCAAGTACTGGTTGACGGGCAGACCCTGGAGCGTTTTGATGCCGACAGCGTCTTCAAAGAAATTGCGATGCTGCCACAAAGTGGTTCGATCGTGTCGGGCACGATTCTTGAAAATCTCACGATGTTTGACACGGGCCTCAACAAAGAGGCGTTGCTGCTTGCGAGCCGCTTGGGGTTGGATCGATCCGTGGGGTCGATGAAGATGGGGTATGAAACGCAGCTTGGTGAAGGGGTTGCGGACACTATTCCATCTGGGCTTCGGCAAATCATCATCATCGTGCGCGCGCTGGTTCGCAAGCCAAGCGTTGTCTTGTTCGATGAAGCCAATACATCGTTGGACATGCGTGCAGACCAACTTTTGAGGGAGTATTTTGCACAGATCAAAGGAACCTGCACGGTCATTTTGGTAACGCCGAGGCCATCATTGATCTCGCTGGCAGACAGAACATATACGCTTGCCAATGGTGTACTTTCTGAGGGGGTGGTTGCTACCAGCAACAGTGAAGGCGCGCCGCAATCACTTGCAGAAGTGCCGCCACGTCCCGATGAGGTCGATGACATTGGAGTTGTGATCCATCGGCAATTCTCACGGCCATCAGATTTGTCCATTTGCTTGAAACCTTTGCTGCTCGCACTCCAATGGGATGGACAAGCAAGGGATTTGGCGGAAGCTATGCCGCATTTGGCACCCTCGCTTGATTTGTCAGGCCTGTGTTCGATCATGGCGAATATTGGACTTTCCCCCAAGCATTTCCCGACTCGTCTGGACCAACTCAGTCCTCGCTTGATGCCGTGTTTGTTTGTGCCAGCCCGCCAATCTGCAAAATTGATTCTGGCCATCACGCCCAATGGAAAGTTGCGAGTTTTTGATCCAGATGCAGGCGCTGAAACTGAAATCGACCCTAGCGCCCTTGCCGGGGATGCCTTCGTCTTTCGGTCTGAAAACGTCATGGACAAGAGATTGCCTGAACAGCAGAGTTGGACTGGGCGACTGGCCTGGCGCATGAGGCATCACATCGGCATGGTGCTTGCGCTTTCAATCGTTGGCGCTTTGCTAAGTTTGTCGGTGCCTTTGTATGTCAGATTTATATATGACAAAGTTTTACCATCTGCAGATAGTTTGATGGGCGCCTATATGGTGCTGGGGGTGTTGGCTGTTATTTGCGTTGACCATTTATTTCGAACGTTAAAAGGGAAGGTACTCGCCTTTATTAGTGGTCGCTCAGATTATGTTTTGGGAAATGCACTTTTTCAAAGGGTAATTAACCTTCCTTCAAATGCGAGCCAAGGGTCATCCGTCAGCCATCAAGTCAGCAGAATGCGGAAATTGGCGCGCTTGCGTGATTTGATTTTAGGCCCGCTATCTTTGATATTTTTCGAATTGCCAGCAATTACTATATTACTAATTGCCATAGGCATCATTAATCCGTATGTGTTAATTATTTTGTTTGTTTCAGGCAGTGCGTTTGCGGCGTTGGGATTTTGGTCGAAAAAGGCTGGAGTCAGAGCAGCACAAAATTTTGGTCACCTGCAAGTTCAGCGCTGGGAATTTCTGAATCAAACGTTGGCTGAGATGCGTACGATTCGAATGTCAGGTGCTGCGCAGTTGTGGGTTGACCGATTCAGGAACCTCAGTGGTCAGGCTATTATGGCAAGCTTTCGAAATACAAAGGAGCAGGCCCGCATCAGCGGTATCGCACGGGTACTCGGTTCGGCTACTGGATTATTCGGGTTGGCTACGTCGGCTTATCTTACGATTCATGGAAATATCTCGGGTGGCACAATGATTGCTACGATGATTATTTTGTGGCGTATCACTGGTCCCATTGAAAACCTGTTTATGTCGGTGGCGTCGCTGAATGAGGCGAAGGACCAACTTGCCCAAACTGATCGTTTGATGCGATTGAAAGGTGAGTCAGATACCGGAGTTGGCAAGACACACAAAGTTTCTACGCAAGGTCACTTGAGCTTTTCGAGAGTCTCATTCAGGTATGCGAATGACGCAGATCCAGTGCTGTTGGGAGTCAGTTTTGCTGTGGCACCACGTCAATTGCTTATTTTAACGGGTGGGGTTGGTGCTGGAAAGTCGTCTCTTTTGAAGTTAATCGAACGCACATATTACCCACAAGCTGGAACCATTCGATTGGATGGTGTCGATATTCGTCAAATCGCCATTAATGATTTGCGATCGAGACTGAGTTACATGCCACAGCAATGTCAAATTTTCTACGGATCAATTGCGCAAAATATCTTGCTGGTTAATCCAGCTGCAAGCGAATCGGAGCTGATTTGGGCAGTGGAAATGGCTGGCTTGTCTGCAGATATTAAAGATTTACCAGAAGGTTTGCATGCACGTATTTCAGATGGTAAATCAGAAGAGTTACCACATGGATTCCGGCAAAGATTATCTTTGGCGCGAGTTATGCTAAAACCTGCTGCAGTTGTCCTTTTGGATGAGCCAGGTGCGGGCATGGACAGGGAAGGCGAAGATGCCTTGCTGCGATGCATCGAATGGTTGCGGAAACGATCAACTATTATTATGGTGTCACATCGTCCTGGACATTTGAAATTGGCTGACACTATCTTGGTAATGCGTCAAGGCAGTGTGGCAGCCAGTGGCAGCTTTGAGAGTATCAAGGACACTATTTTCTCGGAAATGCACAGATGATTTCATTAAAGACCCCGAAAACTATGGAAACAAAAACCAATGGTCAGCCAATGCTTGGCGCGCGTGAGAGGGGCTTGCTTTCGGAAACCAGTCACATTGAAGAAGAACTGATTCCGGCTTTTGTTCGTCCAATTTTATATATTGTCAGTGCATTGATATTGTTCTTTCTAATTTGGGCGGCTGTGGCGCAAATGAAGGAAATAGCTCGAGCCCCTGGCGAAATTATTCCCAATGGCTTCATCAAAGTTGTCCAGCATCTGGACGGTGGTATCGTTTCAAACATTGCGGTCGATGATCGGACCTTGGTTGACGAGGGGCAAGTGCTGATGTCACTCGATGGTGCACAGGTAAAAGCCGAGCTTTTGCAGATGCAGGCACGCCAGGCCAGCCTGCTACTGCGATCTGAGCGGTTGAAAGCATTTGCAGAATCCAGGAACCCAGATTTTGGGCCCGAAAGTGCAACATGGCGATCGCTGGTGATGGGTCAGCAGCAAATTTTGCAAACACAAAATTCGGCCCGCGCATCTTCCATTTCCATTCTTGACCATCAGGTCGCTCAGCGGGTTCAGCGGATAGCACAGTTGAACAAATCCTTGGCAGTAGCCCGTGAGCAACTTGCGTTGACGACTGAATTAAGCGCAATGCGAGAAGAATTGGCATCCCGCAAATTGGTTAACCGGACTATTTTGCTGGAGACGCGGCGCGCGAAGGTTACCGCTGAAGGCGAGATTGCGCGATTGGTTGAAGAGATTGGCATCATCAACAAAGAACTTGCCGAGATTGAAGCCAGACGCCTCGATACACTGAATCAGTTGACGCGGGATGCGATGACTGAATACGGTGGTGTCAAGGCAGAGCTGGCTGAAGTTTCGGAGCAAATCAAGCGCTTGCAGGACAAAATTTACCGCCTTGACATTCGCGCGCCCATCAGGGGTTGGGTTCATGATCTGAAGGCGAAGACATTAGGGCAAGTTGTACAGCCTGGTGCATTGATCATGCAAATTGTCTCTGACAAGGTGGTAGTGGAGGCTGAGGTGCAGATTGCGGCGCGTGATATCGGATTCGTGAAAGTCGGGCAGCCGGTGAATTTGCGCGTCACCAGCTTTGACTATGCACGGTATGGCATCGGAAAAGGTTTCTTGAAACGCATAAGTGCCTCCAGCGTGGTCGGGCCTGATGGCCGTCCCTTCTATAAAGGGCTGGTTGAACTGACGAACCAATATGTTGGCAACGTGCCCGCCAACCACCCCATGCAACCCGGCATGACAGTTGAGGCTGAAATCCTGACCGGCCAGAAGACTTTGCTGCAGTACCTGACCAAACCGGTCATTGATGTTCTCTCAATGTCCTTCTACGAGCGCTGAGCTATAACCTTCGGCCATCTATCCATGAGGCAGGATGTGTAAATATCATCAGGACCTGTACACGTGTGAAATATGAGGATGCATCATGGCCGAAAGCGACACAAATCAGCAACTGAACCAAGAGGCGATTCAGCTGGATGACCTGACAGTCCTGAGTCGTGGTCAGGTGGCCGACATTCCGCCCGAAAACGACAATCCAGACGATGAGCCTCCTGTTACAGAAGACTCCGGCAATGAGAACATTCAGGTGGCAGGGCTGGACTCGGGCTTGCGGCTTGCGCCCGCTGACGACTCAGGTGTGGCACCGTCCAGTTTTGTTGAGATCAATCGCACGGACGTTCTGGGTGTTCCCACCATTCCAGAGATTGACAACGGTAGTACCGGCGAACAACTTCCTGTCCCTCCCATTGACCAGCCGCTTCCAGCTGAAGATGTTGAAGTCGAGAATCCCTCCTTTGTCCCCACACCCCCACCAGAGCCACTTTCACCAGACGTAGTCACGCCTATTGGTGCAG
>JFJP01010531.1_pt1 | contig 10950 bp, 9 predicted proteins | sample 431651 | NCBI WGS metagenome assembly JFJP01 (sample SAMN02602958, study PRJNA72255) | Microbial mat metagenome, whole genome shotgun sequencing project. | biome: fresh water; feature: sink hole; material: water; isolation source: purple microbial (photo- and chemosynthetic) mats found in...
CGCCAAGCAGCGCGAAGAGAACCTGAAACGCATCGCCGGCCAGGCCGGCGCCACCGGTGCCCCCGACAGCACAGGCACGGCCGCGCAAAGCGCCGGGCCCTCGGCCAGCTATGCCGGACGCATCAAGGCGCGCATCAAGCCCAACATCGTGTTCGGCGAAGAACTGAACGGCAACCCCACGGCATCGGTCGAGGTGAAGGTCGCACCCGACGGCACGATCATCGGGCGGCGCCTGGCACGATCGAGCGGTGTGACCGCCTGGGACGACGCCGTGCTGCGTGCGATCGACAAGACCGAGGTGCTTCCGCGCGACGTCGATGGCCGCGTGCCGTCGTCGATGACGATCGACTTCCGCCCGTACGACTGAGAGGACTCGGCGACCGTCAGCGCACGCGCGTACTCAAGGCGGTCGCCACGGGAGCGACGCCGCGGCCACTCGAACCGCCGAGCTTCGGCCACCACCACGCGTCCGCCGACCACCGGCCCGGCCCCCACAGCACCAGCGCGGCCAGCAGGCTGCCCCAGAACACATGCTGCTGGAGCGCGGCCGGCGCAATCTCTTCCAGGCTCAGCACCGCCACCACGTTGATGACCGACAGGCCCAGCGCACCGAAGCGCCCGAACAGGCCCAGCACCAGCAACACCGGCAGCAGCAACTCGCCACCGGTGCCCAGCACCGCCGCGACGTGGGTAGGCAGCAGGGGCACCTTGTATTCGTCCTGGAACAGCGCCAGGGTCGTTTCCCAGTCCGCGATCTTGGTCAGGCCGGAACGAAAGAACGCCGCGCCGACATAGACCCGGGCAGCGAGCTGGGCCGCCGGCTGCAGCGCCTCGAGCGCACGGCGGGCCGAGGCGGCAGCCGCCAGCGCACCGTCGAGCCAGGAACTGTTCATCGTTCGTTCTCCTTGCTAGGGTCATCGGCAGGCTCGCTGCCAGAGTCAGGACCGGGATCGACTTTCCGGCGCTCGGCACGGTGAAGCCAAGCCTGCTGCAGCGCCGTCACCAACCAGTCGTCGAAGGCAAAGGCGTCGCCGGCACGAGCCAGCGCGACTGACAGCGGCAGACCGTCGTGCAGTGCCCGCATCCAGGAGAAGGAGGGTTCATCGACCTCGCTCACCCGTGCGCGCCAGCCGTGTCGGGCAACGACCACTGCCTCGGCCCGACAGTCGGCGAGCGCTTTGCGGGCCGTGTCGAGGTCGCCTGCGTCGCCACGCTGATGGGCCGCGTACAGCGTCGCGATCGGCCAGCGGCTCTGGAGCAGTTGCACGCACGGAAGCAAGCGCAGACACAGCGTGTCGGAGTCATGCTCGGCCAGCAGCGCGAGCGTGTCGGGTTCGGTGGCCGCATCGGCGGCAGCCTCGCAGCGCCGCAGTGCGGCGTCGAGCCGTGCGCAGTCGGCCAAGTAGGGCCAGGGATCAAGGTCGCGCTGCGCCTCGATGAACTCGGGCAGATCGAGCCCCCATTGGGCCAAGTCGCCGCGCTGCGGCGGCGAGGCACGCCAGAGCGCGCGCGCCAAAGCCGCGAAGTCCTCCTCGCCCACCATCGCGGCCACCGTTGGGCAGGCCGCTTGCAGAGCCCGCTCGGCCATGGTCTCCGCATTGGCGCGATAGGCCACCAGACCGCGGCGCAGGCGCTCGCCCCGCTCGAGCAGCGCAGCTTGCGCCGACGGCTCACGACCCGCCAGCAGGGCCTCCAGCAGCGCACTCTGGCGTTGCGCTTCGGCTGCCCGGGTCATCGGGACACCCTCGCAGCTGGTGCCGTCCCGCCAGAAGAGTACGGACGTGCGTTCGCGCCGCCACTCATGCGGCAGACCTCACGGCCAGGCCAGCCGTCAGGATGCGCGCCGCCGTGTCTGCCTCGCCAAGCAGGATTTCGATCGGCGGCACGTCGGTGTCCCACTCGATGAGCGTCGGCACCGCGCCCAGGCGACGCACCGCGTGGCGGTACACCTCCCACACCGGCGCATGCACGCGGCTGCCGTGGTCGTCGATCACGAGGCTGCCGGTATCGGCATAGCCGGCCAGGTGGATCTCTCCCACCGCGGCCGGCAGCAGCGCGTCGATGAAGGCACAGGCCGCAGCCACCGGCTCGCCGGCATCCGGGTCGTCGCGCTCGCGGTTGAGTGCATTGACGACGAGATTGTTCACGTCCAGCAGCAACGAACAGCCGGTGCGCCGCGCCAACCGGGCGAGAAACTCGGCCTCGGGCCACTGCCCGGCGTTGTCGAACGACACATAGGCCGACAGGTTCTCGACCAGTAGCGGCCGCCGCAACCGTTCCTGCACTCGCTGCACGTTGGCGCAGAGGATGTCGAGCGAGGCGTCGGTGAAGGCGATCGGCAGCAGGTCCGCGCCGTGCAGCACGGCCTCCTCGCCGGGCAGCGAGGCCCGGGCGAAGCAGGCGTGGTCGGACACCCGCACCGGCTCGATGCGCTCGACCAGCCGCGCCAGCTGACGCAGGTGCCAGTCGTCCAAGCCGACCGCCGAACCGAGCGCCAGCCCCACGCCATGCAGGCTGACGGGGTGCGTCTCGCGCACGCCCTGCAGAACCGCCAGGGCCGCACCACCGTCGGCGAAGAAGTTCTCGGAGTGCACTTCGACGAACCCGAGCGAGCCGGGGCGCACGCCGTGCTCCGCCCCGCGATCGAAGTGCCGGTAATGGGGGTGTCGCAGGCCGATGCCGACCTGGGGCGCGCGAGCAGGAGTGTTCACCTCGGGCGTCCGGTCATACGGTCGAGGCCCCGGCAGGACGCCCACGCGCTCTGCGCCGCGGCCGGACTCATGCTCCTCACTCCAGCCCTGCGATCACTTCTTCTTCATTTCCATCATCTTCTTCGCATCGGCAGCGTTCATGCCGCCGAGCGACGCGCAGGTGCCCTTGGGCACGTACTTCCATTCGGCCGCGCTCAGGTCGTCCTTGGACTGGCCGGCGCAGGAATGCGTGCCCGAGAGGTTGGAGCAGTCGTTCTGGCCCGCCTTGGCGACGCCGTAGCACTTTTCCTTGCCGCTGTTGTCCTGGGCGGCAGCCGTGCCGAGCATCCCGAGGGCGAGGATGGAAGCGAGCGCCGACGAGGCGATCAGACGTTGGTTCATGCTGTGACTCCGTGATGAAAAGGGATTGAGATGCTGCCGCCATGCGACGACGTCCGTGTGTCGGTGACACGCGGAGTTCCTTACACTGCCGCACCGCTCGAAGTATCAGACTGAACGCCGATGAGCGACCTGACCACCTTGCTCGAGACCCTGAGGCCGCAATTGCTACGCTACGCGCGGCTGCAGTTGCGCAACGACGCCTGGGCCGAGGATGCGGTGTCCGAGACGCTGCTGGCCGTGCTCGAGAAGCCTCAGGCCTTCGAAGGCCGCGCGCAGCCCAAGACCTACCTGATCGGTATCCTCAAGCACAAGCTGGTCGACCAGGTACGTCGGCATTCCCGGGAATGCTCGATGAGCACCGACGAAGACGACGGTTCGGCGCTCGAAGACCAGCTGTTCGTGCAGGACGGCCACTTCAGGGAGACGCCAGCCGACTGGGGCGACCCGCAGGCGGTCTGCAACCAGTCGCAGTTCATCAAGGTGCTCGACGCCTGCGTCGAAAGGATGCCCAACCAGCTGGGTCGCGTGTTCCTGATGCGCGAGTGGCTCGAACTGGAAACCGACGAAATCTGTAAGGAACTCTCCATAACCCCGACCAATCTGTGGGTCATGCTGCACCGGGCCCGGCTCAGGCTGCGCGAATGCCTGCAGCTGAACTGGTTCGGCGACGCCACGTCCCGCTGACTAACACTCACCATGAAACTGCGCATCTCCTGCAAGGAATCTGCCCGCCGGATCACCAGTCGCCTCGATCGCGAACTGCCGTGGTTCGAACTCGCCGTGCTGCGCATGCACGTGATGGCCTGCAAGGCCTGCCCGCGCTTCGAACGGCAGGTGCGGCTGATGGATGAGGCAATGGGCCGCTGGCGAACCTACGCCAACCAGGGCGACTGACCAGCACGGGGCCCAGTGCTACCGAGGTGACGAAGGCAAGTCCGAAGTCGGACGTGCCTACGCGGCGCTACCGCACCCGCCTCCGCCCGGCGTCTCGATCACGAATACGTCATCAGCCTGCATGTCGACACTGCCGATGTGGTCCAGCTGCTCCACACGGCCATCGGCACGCTCGACGCGATTGATGCCGAGCGCGCCCAGCGCGCCCCCGTCGATGCCAAACGCCGGCACCAGCCGCCCGTTCGACAGGATCGCCGCCGTCATCGGCTCCAGGAAGCGCACACGCCGCACGCCCCCGTCGCCGCCGCGGTAGCGCCCCGCGCCGCCCGACCCCGCGCGGATGGCATAACTCTCCAGCCGCACCGGGAAGCGGAACTCCAGCACCTCGGGGTCGGTGAGGCGCGAGTTGGTCATGTGGGTCTGCACGACGGCGGTGCCGTCGAAGCCGCCAACCACCGAGCCCCGTGCATCGGTCAGCCAGCCCGCACCGCTGCCGCCCGAGATGGTCTCGTAGTACTGGTACTGCGCATTACCGAAGGTGAAGTTGTTCATCGTGCACTGCGCCGAGGCCATCACGCCGAGCGCGCCGTACAGCGCGTTGGTCACGCAGGTCGAGGTCTCCACGTTGCCCGCCACCACCGCCGCTGGCGGACGCGGGTTCAGCATCGAGCCCTCGGGCACGATCACCGTCAGCGGCTTCAGGCAGCCGGCGTTGAGCGGAATGTCGTCGTCCACCAGCGTGCGGAAGACGTAGAGCACCGCGGCCATGGTCACCGACCGGGGCGCGTTGAAGTTGCTGGCGAGCTGCGCGCTGCTGCCGCTGAAGTCGATGGTGGCGCTGCGGGTGGTGGCGTCGACGCGGACCTTCACCGCGATCTGCGCGCCGTTGTCCAGCGGCAGGCGGAACTCGCCGTCCTTCAGGCGCGTGATCACTCGGCGCACGCATTCCTCGGCGTGGTCCTGCACGTGGCGCATGTAGGCCTGCACCGTGCCGAGACCAACCTGCGCCACCAGCGCGCGCAGCTCCTGCACGCCCTTCTCGTTGGCGGCGATCTGCGCGCGCAGGTCGGCTAGGTTCTGCGATGGATTGCGCGCCGGAAACGCGCCGTCCGAGAGTGCGGCCAGCAACTCGGCCTCGCGCAGCCGGGGCTCAGGTCCGCCCTGGACCAGATGGAAGTTGTCGAGCAGCACGCCCTCGTCGGCAATCGTGCGCGAGAACGGCGGCATCGAGCCGGGCGTGATGCCGCCGACATCGGCGTGATGGCCGCGGGAGGCCACGTAGAAAGTGGGCTTGAGCGGCGCGTTGCGCTCCTGAACAGCGTCCTCGCCCCGGCCCTTTCCCGGCACCGCAGAGGCAGGATTCAGGAACACGGGCGTCACCACCGTGATGTCCGGCAGGTGCGTGCCGCCGTGGTAGGGATCGTTGAGCGCGAACACATCCCCGGGCCGCAGACCGGGATTGCGCGCGATCACGGTCTTGATGGACTCGCTCATCGAGCCCAAGTGCACCGGCATGTGCGGCGCATTGGCGATCAGTTCGCCGTCGCCATCGAACAGCGCGCAGGAGAAGTCGAGACGCTCCTTGATGTTGACCGAGTGCGCGGTGTTGGCCAGCCGCAGGCCCATCTGCTCGGCGATGTTCATGAAGAGGTTGTTGAACCCCTCCAGCCGTACCGGGTCGACCTCGGTGCCGGCCGCATGCGCCGCTGCCAGGGGCTGCACGCGCTGCATCTCGACCGCGCCCCGGGCCGTGAGCCGCGCCTGCCAGCCGGACTCGACCACCGTGGTGGCGTTGCGTTCGGCAATCACAGCCGGGCCGTCGATCCGCGCGCCGGGCTGCAGCGACTCGCGCTGGAACAGCGCAGCTTCCCGCCAGCGCGAGCCCGACCCGTCATCAGCGTGCATCGGCACGATCTCGTCGGGCGCCGGGCGATGTTCGGTGGCCTCGCAGGTCGGCATCGAAGGCAGCGCCTCGCCGACCCCCACGGCCTCCACCGACACCGCCTCGATCACCACCGGCCGGTCTGGCATCAGGAAGGCGTAGCGCTGACGGTAGGCCGTCTCGAAGTCGGCCTCCAGCGCGGCCAGTGCCAGGTCGCCGGGCTCACCCGCGTCGTCCAGCACCAGCGCGGTGTCGGTGCCCTCGTAGCGCAGGTGCAGGCGATGGCGCACGGTGATCTGCGACGCATCGACACCTTGGCTCCCGAGCTCGGCCATGGCCTGCACAGCCAGCGCGGCGAGCGACTCGCGGGCGGCCTGGAGACCTTCCGGATCGAGCCGGCACTCCGCCGTCGCTTCCCGCATCGCGGTCTGATCCGCCAGCCCCATGCCGTAGGCCGACAGCACGCCAGCCAGCGGATGGATGAACACCCGCTTCATGCCCAGCGCATCGGCGACCGCACAGGCGTGTTGACCACCGGCGCCACCGAAGCACTGCAAGGTATAGCCGGACACGTCGTGCCCGCGCGCCACCGAGATGCGCTTGATCGCGTTGGCCATGTTGGCCACCGCGATCTGCAGCGCGCCCGCTGCCAGCGCCTCGGGCTCGGCAGGGCGGCCGGTGGCTTCGCTGACCTGAAGAGCCAGTTCGCCGAAGCGCTGCACCGCCGCCGCGCGGTCGAGCGGCAGGTCGCCCTGCAGTCCGAACACCGACGGGAAATGCGCCGCCTGGATGCGCCCGAGCATCAGGTTGGCGTCGGTCACAGTCAGCGGTCCGCCGCGGCGGTAGCAGGCCGGACCGGGATCGGCGCCTGCGGACTCGGGGCCGACGCGCAGGCGCGCACCGTCGAAGCGGATCACCGACCCGCCGCCAGCCGCCACCGTATGGATGCTCATCATCGGCGCACGCAGCCGCACCCCGGCTACCGTGGTCTCGAAGGCACGCTCGTAGTCGCCGGCGTGGCTGCCGGCAAAGTGCGACACATCGGTGGAGGTACCGCCCATGTCGAAGCCGATCACCTGCCGGTGGCCCGCCTCCAGCGCGGTGCGCACCATGCCGACGATGCCCCCGGCCGGCCCGGAAAGGATCGCATCCTTGCCCTGGAAGCGCACCGCCTGCGTCAGGCCGCCGGAGCTCTGCATGAAGTGCAGCGGCACGCCCGGCAACTCGGCGGCCACCCTCTCGACGTAGCGACGAAGGATCGGCGACAGGTAGGCGTCGACCACGGTGGTGTCGCCGCGCGACACCAGCTTCATCAGCGGGCTGACGTCGTGCGACACGCTCACCTGCGCGAAGCCGAGCTCACGGGCCACGCGCGCCGCGGCCTGCTCGTGCTGCGGATGGCGCCAGGCATGCATGAAGACGATCGCGCAGGCGGTGAGGCCGGCATCCTGCGCCGCCCAGAGCCGCTCGCGCAGCGAGGCCTCGTCGATCGGTTCGACCACCTCGCCATCCGCGCCGATGCGCTCCTGCGCCTCGATCACCCGCTGGTACAGCAGCTCGGGCAGCACGATGCGGCGGTCGAACAGCCGTGGCCGGGCCTGGTAGGCGATGCGCAGGGCGTCACGAAAGCCACGTGTCGTGACCAGCACCGTCGGCTCGCCTTTGCGCTCCAGCAGGGCATTGGTCGCGACCGTGGTACCCATCTTCACGCACTCCACCCGCTCCGCGGTGATGCGCTGCGCCGGGTCGGTGAGGCCGAGCAGACGGCGCATGCCAGCCACCGCAGCATCGGGGTATCGGCCAGGGTTCTCGCTCAGCAGCTTGGCGGTGTGAAGGGCTCCATTCGGCGCACGGCCGATCACATCGGTGAAGGTGCCTCCGCGGTCGATCCAGAACTGCCAGCGCGTGCGATCGCTCATGGAACGACTCTACCCGCGTGCCCCGAGCTCCGCCCTGCGTACCGGCGGCACGCCGGCAACTGGACCGTGAAAGCGGCTCTGTTCCGGCGATGCCGTCGACCGGCGCTTCCTAGCATCTGGAGAAGCCACAACCCGCCCGATGACCGACCTGTCGATTCCCCTGAACGCCCTGGCCTTGCCCGGGGCCGATGCTCGCGCGACCGACGTCGCCGCGCAGGCCAAGGGCTGCACGGCGGCGTTCTGCTGGCCGACGCCGCCGTTCGTCGGCTACGCGCCGGCGGTCGAGCAGACCCAGCCCGAAGCCTGCATCGTCGAGGGGCTCAACGGCAAGTTGCTGCAGGCGCGGCTGATCTTCTTCGTGCCCGAGGAGCGCGTGGCGAACGTGCAGATGCCGACGGCCCGCACCACGGTGCCGCTGCACTTCAACCAGTTCCGCAGCCTGATGCTGACGGACCCCCTGCAGCCGCTGGCTCCCATGCCGGACGACCCCCATGGTGACGTGCTGTCCACGCACCCGTCGAGTCACTATCGCCTCGAGTTGAAGGGGGACGCCGTGCTCGAGGGCGAGACCATCGGTCACGTGCAGATGCCCTTTGGCGTGTTCCTGTTTCCGACGCAACCGGGCAGCACGGGCGTGAGGCGCCTGTTCGTGCCGCAGGAGGCCATCGTGGCCAGCCAGATCGGTGCGCGCCTGGGCGACCTGCTGGTCGAGAGCGAGGCAGCCACGCCCGCGCAGGTCAGCGAGGCCGCCAGGCTGCAGGACGAGATGCGCCACCGCAAGCTGGGCGACATCCTGGTGACTCAGCAAAGCGTCAGCGCCGCGCAACTGCTGCTGGCGATCGAGCAACAGAGCAAGATGCCGATGGTGCGGATCGGCGAGGCGCTGATCGCGCTGGGACTGATCGACCAGCGTCAGCTCGAGGATGCCTTGCAGCAGCAGAAGCAGGACCGCAGCGTTCCGATCGGCGAACTGCTGGTGCGACTGGGCCGCATCTCGCACCAGGATCTGCAGACCGCGCTGGCGCGCAAGATGGGCTATCCGCTGGTGGACGTCGGCAGCTTCCCGATCGAAACCGACGCCCTGCGCAAGCTGCCGCACCCCGTGGCCGAGCGCCTTCGTGCGCTGCCGCTGCTGCTGCGTGGCAGCACGCTGGTCGTGGCGGTGGAGGATCCGTCCAAGCGAGGTGTGCTCGAGGAGATCGAGTTCGCCAGCCAGTTCCTATGCTCGCATCGGCGTGGACACCGGCCGGATCGACCCGACCGATGCGCTGCCGTTTGAGCTCAGCACGATGGAGTCCGGCAAGCTGCTGGAAAATCTCGAGCGCGAGGGCATCGACCAGCTCAAGCCCGACAGCGAGAAGGCCATCGAGCAGAGCGACAACTCGCTGGTCCGGCTGATCCACACGATGATCATCGAGGCGCATGGCCAGGGCGTGAGCGACATCCACATCGAGAACTACCCGGGCCGCGACAAGCTCAAGATCCGATTCCGAAAGGACGGCGTGCTGAGCCCCTACCTGGACCTGCCGCACACCTACCGAGCTGCGGTGATCGGTCGCATCAAGATCATGTGCGACCTCGACATCTCCGAGCGCCGCAAGCCGCAGGACGGCAAGATCAACTTCGCGAAGTTCTCGCCGTCGCACAAGATCGAGTTGCGGGTGGCCACGATCCCCACCAACAACGGTCTGGAGGACGTGGTGATGCGGCTGCTGTCGTCGGCCAAGCCGGTGCCGGTGGACAGCCTGGGTCTGAGTCCGCGTCACCTGAAGCAGCTCAAGAGCGCGATGGAGCGCCCTTACGGCCTGGTGCTGTGCGTCGGCCCCACCGGCTCCGGCAAGACGACCACACTGCATTCGGCGCTGAGCTACATCAACGTGCCCGAGCGAAAGATCTGGACCGCCGAGGACCCGGTCGAGATCACCCAGCCCGGCCTGCGCCAGGTGCAGGTCAATCCGAAAATCGACTGGACGTTCGCCAAGGCCCTGCGCGCCTTCCTGCGCGCCGACCCCGACGTGATCATGGTCGGCGAGGTGCGCGACGCCGAAACCTCGCGCACCGCCATCGAGGCCTCGCTGACGGGGCATCTGGTGCTCTCCACGCTGCACACCAACAGCGCGCCCGAGACCGTCACCCGCCTGCTCGACATGGGCATGGACCCGTTCAATTTTGCCGACTCGCTGCTGCTGATCCTGGCCCAGCGGCTGGTGCGCCGCCTGTGCAGTCAGTGCCGTGAGAGCCGCCCGATGAGCGAGGCACAACTCGACGAGTTGCTGGACGACCACCTGTTCGCACAGCGCCCCGCCGACCCCGCAACTGCGCGCGCATCATTGCGGTCCGACTGGCTCGGCCGCTTCGGTCGCGATGGTCGCTTGCAGCACTTCAGCAGCCAAGGCTGCCCGGTCTGCGCGCAGACCGGCTTTCGCGGCCGCTACGGCATTCATGAGCTGATGCCCATCTCACGGGAGCTGCGCCGCCTGATCCAGACCGGCGCCCGTGCTGAGGAGCTTCAGCGCGTGGCGCTCGACGAAGGCATGCTCACCCTGCGACAGGACGGCATCGAGAAGGTGCTGCAAGGCTTCACCACCATCGACGAGGTGCGTGCGACCAGCAACGTGTGAGCCGAAGGCTGCTCCTCGCGCTTCGGCGTAGTTATCGCTGTCGCAGTAAGCTGCGGGCTTCTACAGGAAGCGAGCCATGCGACGCCCACCCCTCCATGCCCTGCTTGACCTGAAGCGTGCGGGCGTCACGCTGACAGCGCTGGCGCTCGGCGGCTGCGCAGCAGCCCCGACCACTGGCGCTGAGTGGATCGACCCGCAGTTTGCCAACATCTCGCTGCGCGGCAGCACCGTGCTGGTGGTGTGCGAAGCGGCCGACCTGCCGGTCAAGAGACTGTGCCAGGACGTGCTGGCAGCCGAAGTCACCGCGATGGGCGCGACGGCGATCATCGCCGCAGACACCGCCGCGCCCGGACAGCGACCGATGGCCGAGGCGCAACTCGGCGCCGCTCGTGCGGCCGGCGCTCGCAGCATCCTCAGTGCCGCCATCTCCCCGGACGCCACCGTGGTGAATCCGGGGCCGTCGGTCGGTGTGGGGCTGGGCAGCTACACCGGCAGCGGTGGCTGGGGCAGCGGCAGTGCCGTGGGCGTCGGTCTGGGTTTCT
>JFJP01040910.1_pt1 | contig 10949 bp, 11 predicted proteins | sample 431651 | NCBI WGS metagenome assembly JFJP01 (sample SAMN02602958, study PRJNA72255) | Microbial mat metagenome, whole genome shotgun sequencing project. | biome: fresh water; feature: sink hole; material: water; isolation source: purple microbial (photo- and chemosynthetic) mats found in...
GAGGCCTTGCAGGGCAAAGTGAGTCTGAAACCTGAATACCTGCGTGGTCTTTAATACGTCCTTTTTCCCCATAAAAAATCCCCTTGTTGCATGGATGCAACAAGGGGAGCTGTGTACAGAGGAAAAAATTCTTACCACCCCAGTGGGCTGTTAGAATCGATAGTTCAGACCAACAGAAACCAACAGCGCTGAGGCATCTGTAAATTCGCCGTAAACGCGATCAGTGGCGTTGACTTCAACCTTGCGACTCTCTTTATAGTCATAAAGCATGGCTATACCGATATCCATTTTTTCGTTAAGCTTATACTGGGCACCCAGGGAATACAGCCAGGCGTCGGAATCGGGGAGCTCAAAGCCGACGGTATTATCCGGTGCAGGGTTCTCGTCGTAGCCGAAACCGATCATAAGATCGAGGGATTTGGTAACGCCGTAGGTGACGCCGATACGGAAGGCGTCGGTGTCGTCCCAGTTTCTTGCCTGGGCAGGCTCAAAGGGATTGCCCGGAATTGCCGGGGAGAAATTGAAATCGAGGGCTTCATACTCGGACCAGAAAGTTCTGTCCCAGGTCAATTCCACGTTGAGATTATCGAGAACATCATAGGCTGCGGAAAGGGCGAAGACCGCCGGTACCGGGATGGTAACCTCGGCATCAAGGGTCATCCTTTTACCCATCAGATTAAGCTTGGCATCATCTTCGAACTCGAGGTCGACATTGGAGCGATATGTCGCAGAAATATTGAGTTTTTCCATTGGCTTAACAGACACGGCAGCGTTCCAGCCCCACTCGACGACATCCCCTTCCATTTCCCTGGACAGCGGCATTCCCAGCCCGCTGGCATCACTCTTAACGGTAGCATCGGCATATACCATCCTCGCGCCGGCGGCAACGGAAACCATCTTGGCAAAACTATAGGAAACCGAAGGGTTGACCTCAATAACAGCCAGTGAAAATTCTTCGGCAACCGCCTTTTGATAAGGATCTTTCCAGCGTTTCGACAAGCCTGCCGGTTCAACGACAGCCAAACCGAGGCGAGCACCGCCAAGAGATGGGGAAACGGCAAAGAGCTGCGGCAAGAGGAAATGTTCTTCTTCGGATTCGCCGTCATAGGCGGGGTTACGGCTATCTTCATAGTTGACTGCGGAAAGATAGATATACGTAGCGTCGAGTTCCAGATGCGTCGTGTCGGCCATCCAGCTCATATTGGCAGGGTTGAAATAGGCCGTGTCACCTCTGCTTGAGGAGGCAATATTGGCACCCGCTTTTGCCGTTGAATCAACGGATTGCTCAGGGATACGCCACCCTGAAGCCATGGCTGAACCGGCTGCCAGAATGGATGTTAATGCCATTACGGAAATCGCTTTTTTCATACCTTTCTCCCTTCAGTATTAGATTCTTACTGCCCAGGCCTAGAAGATTATGAACTGCAAAACCTTCCTCACCGTCGGCAGACGCTTCATTACCCTCTATTTCTTGAAATATTTCATGAAATAGAAAGCCTTCCTCTCCAAAAATATAACTTTTACGTTCAGGTCAATCAGCAAGTCAAAAAAAATTGTCGGTTGCAAAAGTGTAAATTTTCCTCTCTGCTGAATAATATATAAACACAATGAATGTCAACCATAAATCCTGTTTGCCGCGGTTGAGGGCGAACTAAGAGGGGCGAAAGGGGAAAAAGACGAGGTGAAAAACCATATCCTCGACGCTGGCGCACTCACAGTTTCTCAATCTCCGTGCGAATATCCCCTTCCATGGTCACCGCTCGTCCACTCCGGTCGGAGATGACGAAGGTGATCAGCGCGTCGGCAGCCACCTCACGGCTTTCCTTGAGAAGAATCTCCTGCTTGAGGATGACGCTTCTGTTGCCGATTTTTTCAAGCCTGGTGGTGACGATAAGGGTTTCTCCTACCGGAACCGCCTTGCGATAATTGACATTGATATTGACTACAAGAAAAATGAGGCCTATTTCAGCCCATTTACGCAGATCGATTTTTGATTCAAGGTGCGCCCATCGATCTTCCTCAAAAAACTCAAGGTACCTGGCATTATTGACATGGCCGTAAAAATCGGCATGGTAGCCGCGAACCTTTATTTCCGTCAGGTGTTCCATCCGTTTGTTTTCCTTCTTACGAAATTTTCGATGGGGCGATGTGCCCCATCGTTTTCACTGCACGTTCAGGTACCTATCGACCGGTTGCCGAGCGCTTATGCCCCTTTACCGAAGCTGCGGAGAAAATCCTGCAGCGCCGAAGGGTTGTTGGATTTGATGGTTCCACTCATGAAATCCTTCATTCCCGGTTTGTAGTTGTCCTGCCAGATCCGCAAAAAAAATTCCGGGCTGGTTTTGCAGACGCAGTCGGCATTGTCGATCGTCTTGCCGTCGCTGACGAGACAACTTTCGCTGCTTAGCTGCACGGTCTTTTTTATATCGCCTAAGGAAAAGTAATAGCTCTTCGCTTGCGACAGGGTTTTCGGTACAAAGGATTGTGGCAACGTTGCAAAAATTTCTTCTATCATACCAGTGCTCCCCTCTCTTACAGGGATTGGATTTTTTCAGTCAGCATGGGGACGAACTGTTTCAGGTCGGCGACGACGAGAACGTCGGCAACATCGCCGATGGGGGCGTCCTTATCGGTGTTGATGGCGACGATGAACTCTGATTTTTTCATGCCGGCAAGATGTTGAATGGCGCCGGAGATGCCGCAGGCAATGTAGAGTTTTGGCGTGACGGTCTGACCGGTGGTTCCGACCTGACGATTATGTTCCACCCATTCGGAATCGACGACCGGTCTGCTGGCGCCGTATTCACCGCCGAGTGCCTTGGCGAGGCCGGCGATCATCGCCACATTCTCCGGTTTACCGATACCCCGGCCGGCGGAGACAATAACCTGTGCCTTGCCGAGATCGACTCCGCCGCCGGCAGCCTGCTCATAGCCGGTGAACTGGACCCGTCCGGCTCCGGCGACTGCAAGTTTTTCGACGGTGGGAGTGCCGCTTGGTTCGTCGGAGAGGCCAAAGGCGCCTGCCTGCAGGGTGACAACGGTCTTGCCGGTTTTGGCCTTAACGTCGCGGCGCAGCTTGGAGTTACAGACGGGTACCACCGGCATGCCGTCGACGATATTGACGACCTCGGAAATCTGCGCGGCCTGCAAGGCGAAGGCGATGCGCGGCGCCAGATCCCAGCCGTAGGAGGAATGGCACAGGGCAACCATATCGGGGCTTTCCTTGGCTATGACGTCAAGGACAAGCTGTTTATGCAGATCGGGATTATATTCTCCGGCGCCTTTGCTGTCGGCCAGATAAAGTTTTCCGTTGTATTTCGGCAGAGCAGTCTCGTCACCCACCAAGAACATAACGCTTTCGGCATTCATTTTTGCAGCAAAGGCCACGAGCTCATAGGTTCCACCGAGAAGCTTGCCCTCTCTGCTTTCTGCAATCAGCAAAATTTTCATATTCGTTCCCTCCTATGCCAGAACAGCGGTTTTTTCTTTCAGGATTTTAATCAGTTTATCGGCCATTTCGGCGAGATCACCTTCCAGCACCAAGCCGCCGCCTTTCTTTTCCGGGAAATACATCTTGGTGGTTTCCTGACGCGCGGCCACCTTGAGCAGATCGGCCACCGGCGTGCTCAGCAATTCCTTCTTTTTCGCCTTCATGATATTCGGCAGGGTAGGGTAGCGCGGGGTGTTCAGGCCAAGCTGACAGGTAATGACAACGGGGGCTTGCACCTTGACGCAGGCCTTTACCCCGCCTTCCAGTTCCCGCTTCGCCTCCACCGTACCTCCGGCATAGGCAAAATGAACGACGGTTGAAACCGAAGGCAAGCCAAGCATCTCGGCCACCAGGACCCCGACTTGACCACTGCCGCGATCCTGGGATTGCATGCCGGTAAAGATCAGTTCGAAGCCTTTGTCCTTGGCGTATTCGGCGATGATCCCGGCGATCTCGAAGGGCTCCTTGCCCGAGGCATTATCATCGGCTATATGGGCGCCACGGTCGCAGCCCATGGCCAGGGCCTTCTTCATCGTCTCTTTCACTTGATCGGAACCAATGCACAGCACCGTCAAATCAGCATCCTTGACCTGCTCCTTCAATTGCACCGCCTGCTCTACGGCGTATTCGTCGTATTCGTTCATCCGCCAGGCAAGATCGGTTCTTGCGTACCAGGTGGCGCCGGCGTCAATCTTGAACTTTGATTCCATGTCGGGAACCTGCTTTATACAAACCAGAATTTTCATGATTTTCCTCCAGTTGTTATGGAATTATTTGTAATGGTCGGATTTGCCACATTTAATGGATGCGTTCCGCCAAAATTTCCGCGATGTCCTTCGGCCTGAGCGATTCTTCGACCCCGGCACCTTTCACACCATCCTCGAACATGGTGAGGCAGAAGGGACAGTTGGATATCAGGATCGGGGCTCCGGTTTGTACCGCCATGTTCACCCGTTTGATATTCATACGTTCGCCGATCTTTTCTTCGGCGAGGATTCGACCGCCGCCGGCACTGCAGCAGAAGGCCTCGGCGCGGTTTTTGTCCATTTCCGTCAGGCGGCCGCCGGCGACTGCGATAAGGTTTCGCGACGCCTCGTAGATATCATTATGCCGCCCAAGATAGCATGAATCGTGGTAGGTGCAGGAAAGTTCGGCAGCATCGATTTTCAGCCTGCCGTCTTTAATAAGTTTTTCGAGGAAGACCGTGTAGATTTCCACCGGCGTCTCCAGGCCGAGATCTCGGTAATCCTTGTTCAGGGTGTTGTAGCAGTGTGGACAGGTGGTGACGATTTGTTTTACCCCGTAGGCCTTGATTTGTTCTATGTTTTCAACAGCTAAACTCTGGTACAGGTACTCGTTGCCCATTTTGCGCATCGGTTCGCCGCAGCATTTTTCTTCCTTGCCGAGGATACCGACTTTAAGGCCGGCAGCCTGACAGAGTTTGACAAAACTCTTGGCAACGGCGATATTGCGCTTGTCAAAGGAGCCGTAGCAGCCGACAAAAAAGAGCAGATCGACCTCGGCATCGTCGGCCAGCGGTTTCACTCCCAGCCCTTCCGCCCAATCGCCTCTCTCGGCGTAGCCGATGCCGAGCGGATTGCCGTTGACCTCCGTTGCCTCCATGGCGGTCATGACTTCTTCGCCGGGGAATTCCCCTTCCATCAGGACCATGGAGCGTCGCAGTTCAATGATTTTATTGACGTGTTCGATGGCCGCCGGACAAATTTCCTGGCAGGCCCGGCAGGTGGTGCAGGACCAGAGGACATCCTTGCCGATGGTCTCGATGAGGTTTGCCTCGGGGGTGGTAAAGGCGACTTCACCGATTTGATTGATAACCTTCATCGGCGACAGCGGCTTACCGGTGGCAAAGGCGGGACAACGGTCCTGGCAACGCTTGCAGAGGGTGCAGGCGTCACTGTCGAAGATGTCCTTCCAGGTCATTTCCTTGATGCTGGTGGCACCGAAGGTCTCCGATTCTTCGTTCTCCAGGTCAAGATTGACCAGTTTGCCCTTCGGACCGAGATCGGCAAAGAGATAGTTGCTGCTGGTGGTGAGGATATGGCGGAATTTCGTGAGGGGGATAAGGATGAAAAAACCCATTACCATGAGCAGATGCACCCACCAGGTGAGTTTGTGCAAAAGGAGCAGGCCCGCCTCGCCGATACCACCGAGGATCTTGGCGATCAAAAGGCCCACCGGCGACCAGATTGCCAGTGGTGTTCCCATTTCGGTAACCGCCATCCTCGACCCTTCGATAATAAAACCGGTAAACAAAATGGCAAACATCAGGCCGTGCATGATGGCATCGTCTTTTTTGGTTTCAAGCCCCTCCGGGGTAAAAACGTAACGGCGCACCAGGAGGCCGCCGAGCATGACGATGCAGACCAATCCGGCCACATCAAGGACGATGGAAAAGAGCTTGTAAAAAGTACCCTTGAGGAATTTAATATCAAAGAACAGATCGGTGAAATCAGCCTGAATGACGATAAGAGTCGTGCCGATGACCAGCAGGCCGAAGCCCCAAAAAAACAGGCCATGCAGCAGTCCCGGCCAAGGAACACGGGTGACCTTTTTCTGCAGCAGGACGTTTTCCAGCATAAAGCTTATCCGTTTGCCGAGCTGATCAGTTCTGTTGAGTGGAAGCCCTTGTTTGTAATAGGTAATCCTTTGCAAAGCCCCCCTCACCAGCAGTCCGATGGCGACTGCCGCCAACAGATACATGGGCACCAGCGTCAAGGCGCCATGACCGACATTCCAGTAAATTTCGCGGGTAAATTCCATGGTTTTCTCCAGTAATTCCTACTCATTCCTCAATGTGTTTATCTGTATTTCAGCGTGTCGGCGCACCGCCGATGCGCCGCACCTCGCTGGTGCCTTGATAAATTTCATTACCCTTCTTTATAAATTGTGTTTACGTAAAGGTCAAGATATTTTCTCGGCCATTTTTGTTGCAGGCGCAAAGGCCAATAAAACATGAGGCTATCCTCCTTTTTTTGTTTGACAGGGAAAGGATCGGCATGCTACTTTGTGTTAAATGCATTACGTAAAGGTAAATGTTGGGCCAAGCACCCAACCCTCCCGGCGCACCTCCCATAAAGGGCAAATAGATACCCTGGAAGTTCATTTTTATAAACACAAAAGGGATTTCCAAGGCACTCATAGTTAATACTATAGAAACGTACGGCGCAAGAAACTGCAAGCAGCGCTTGAAAGGATGACCAGTATGAGCACACCTGAAATAAAACCGGTGCAAATAGGTGAGTTGGCGAAAGCCCTCGACATCACCACCAGGACAATTCGTTATTATGAAGAGATAGGTCTTATGGGGAAGACGGAAAGGCTCGGCGGCGGCACTCGTACCTATTCGAAAGATGAGGTGTTGCGCCTGAAGTTCATTCTGAAATTAAAAACCATGGGGATATCTCTGAAAGAGATGAAGGACCTTTCCGATATCTTCGATATCCATGAAAACGATTTTACCAAGATTACCCCAAAATTAATTGAAATACTCGATAACCACATTGCCAAAGTGGATGAAAAAATGGCAAGTCTTTCCTCGCTGCGTAAGGATATCGTCGATTATCGCATTCGGATGACCGAATTTCTTACCCATCAAGACAGGGAGTGATCTGCCGATTTCGCCGTCTCCCCTTCGTCCGTACCCGACAACAAATCGGTTATTTTTCTTGCGCTTCTCCGGTTTATACCTCAAATGAGGCCCCGGTCCGCAATTCTTTAATGCAATCACCCAGAACTGACTGCAGCACGGTAAAGGCCCGGTCCGCCGTGCAGTGACCGGTATACACCACATCGACCGGATACGCCGCAAGCGATGCCGCGAGTTTTTTTATTTCGTCTTTACTTTCGGTGAGATGGTGAAGTATCGGGGTTTCGACGATATGAAAACCGCCGATGAGTGCCTTTACCGGAATCCCCGGCAAGCTGGCTGCCACGGTTGCCATCATATTGAGAACGCCGTTATGGGAACAGCCGGTGAAAATGATAAGCTTGCCGTTTTCCTTGATAGCCATGACGATTTCGTGGCTGAAATCATCATGGACACAGCTGGTACCGTCCTGCAAAAAGAGGTTGTTGTTGCCTCCGGGTTTACGCTGGCCGGCCAGGATATCGGGAAAAAGGAAAACATCGGGAAGGATCTCAACCGGCTGGCTAACCGTCAGAAATCTTTGCGGAAAATCAACAAAGAGATTCCTGTCCAAGCCAATATACTTTTTTAACCCCAGGGCCTTGCCATAACATTCGCCCTTTGGTTCCTTACCCAGATAAACCTTGGACTCAGCATTGACGGCGAAGAACCGCCGCAACCCGCCGCCATGATCATAGTGATGGTGGGACAGGACTGCAGTGTCGACGTTCGCAAGATCAATAGCTAATTTTTCGGCATTGTCGGCGAATGCCTCCGAGGCACCGCTATCAAAGAGGATGCTCTTTCCGTTGAAATTGATATGCAGGGAAAGCCCCCATTCGGCAAGGAGGCGGGGATCGGTTGTGCTCGGTTTATTTTCAACAAGTGTTGTGATTTTCAAAGATCTGCTCCTTTGGTCCGGCCTTGGAATTTTTGCAAGTTTAGCCTCACTGGCGCTATCAACAGCTGGAGGTTGCCTTCATGATCATTTTTTTTCCTCAAGTTTTACCAGGATACGTCCCAGCAGCGAGGCCGCGATGATAACCGCCATCCCCAGGAGCACCTGCCCGGAAACACTCTGGCCATGGATAATCGCCACCAGGAGCACGGCCAAGGGTGGGGTCAGGTAGCTGAGAAAGCCGATAACCACCACATTGCCCCCGGTCATGGCACGATTCCAGAGGAAAAAGGACAAGCCGAGCGGAACGCAGCCAAGGTAAATCGCCGATCCGAGGGCAGCCGGCGACGGCATGGCATGGGGCATGGACAGGATAAAGAGGACGGCAGAGAGCAAAGCGGCGTAAAGGGTGAAGGCCGTCATCGGCTCCCGCGTAACCTTGATATGTGCCAGTCCCACGGAAAAACTCGACCAGATCAGACCACAGAGCAGAGCCAGCAGATAGCCCTGCATATGACCGAGAGTAAAGGCAACTTCCTTGCCGGCGCTGATAACAAGCCCGGCTCCCAACAAACCGATCAGGGCGGTTACAATGATCGAAAGCTTGAGTTTTCGAAACAGCAGCAGCGAGGAAAACACCACGATCCAGAAGGACCAGGTGGTGGCGAGAATGGCGCCTTCGGCAAGGGGGGCTTTATCGAGGGCCAGGTAGTAAATGTAATGATAGAGAAAAATTCCCCAGACCCCCATGAGTGAAGCCTTGATCCCGGGGAAGGAAATCCTGGCGGTACGCAGGACGAATATATCTTGAATATAAAGAAATATCGCCGCGCTGACAAAACTGTAGAACATCAGTTCTTCGGTGGAAAATTCCTTGAGACCGGAACCGGTTGCCGCCGGCAGACTGGCCCAGCAGAGAATGGCGCCGAGGGCGTATGCATAGTATTTCATTCGGAGATGGTCCTTGTATCAGCGGAAGGTGTTGCGCCAAAAATTCGGTGACCCAGCAGGCGGGTCACCGATAATCCGTCGCTATCTTGACGACGACCTTATGGATAAGCCCGGAGCCAATGAGCGGCAGATGAGCATCCTCGGGGAAAAAGACGACAAACATGCCGGCTGTCACCGGCAGCCAGGCGGCCGGCGGGTCGGCGAAAAAGCCGATATCCTCTGCGCCGTTGTACGGTATGGCAGGCTGCCGACAGAGAGAGCGTGGGCTCCAGCCCATTTCGTCGCAGCCGGCAAGAACCATCTGGATATCAATATATTTTTCATGTACCTCCAACTGCGCTTCATCCTTGTTACGGCCGGGATCATGCGCTACCATGGCATAGATCCGCTCGCCATCGATGGGGTATTTGTCGGTTGCCAGTGTTTTCAGGTCCGGCCGCCTGAGAAAGGCAAAGGCAGCGTCAAAGCCCTGGTGCATGGCAAGATAGCGGTGTGAATTCGCTAAGATATCAAAAATCATAAGCATCCCTTTGGTAAATTGTCACGGCCTGAACCGGTGCGAGAAGGCGGAGAGTCGATTCGTTTATGTGTCGTTGAAGTTTGATTAAACCTCGATATCGGCTTTTCTTAAAGTATTTTTTCTGGTTATCACTTGTGCATCGGCGCATCGTGCTCGAAAGATGTATGGATTGTCATGTGCCTGGCATTTGATTTTCTGGATATGATGTAAGTGCAAATTGACAAAAATACGTGATACAGTTTTCCATGTCGCCAACAAAGGGCCGGTACTATGATGAATCCAAGGCAAAAGAAAACACCGTCGGAAGAAACTCTCTGGGTAATTGGTGGTGGAAAGTTTGGTCAACGTGCGATCCAAATCCTTCGAAGAGCAGAGCCTGATGTCACAATTGTATTGGTTGATCAACAGACTGTTCCTGGTTTGCAATCAGATAGAGATTTCGTCTGTTCCGAAGGGGTTGAGTGGTTAGTTGAACACTTGGTGCCGGACTCTCCCGTCACCAAGATTATCCCGACAATCCCCATTCATCTGGCGGTGGAATGGCTGAAACGAAAAATTTTGTATACAGGCGGATTCATACGGTCACTGGAGATACCCGAGAAGTTACTCCATCAGCTCCCCCATCCTATGCGCATAAGCCCAAGCAAGAGTGTCTTGTCACATGCGGATTTCATCTGCCCAGATAATTGTGCGGAACCTGATCAGCTGTGCTCGTATACTCGTAAACCAAGACCGCCGTCACTGTACAAGCTCATAGAGACAATAGACTGTGGCGATTTTACTCCGATCGTTGTTCGGAGCCGGCAATTTGCTCCTGGTGTTGGTGGTTTTTTCCCGGAGGACTTATGGAATCTCTTGGCTCGTGTCAATCTGCTGCCAGACACCCCGCTGTTAGTCGGCACGGCCTGCAAATGCCATGGTGTTGTCGATGCTTTTTGCCATGGAAGAGCTAAAACTTTTCTGTTAATATTCCGAGGATAAAATTTTGAGCATAACGCCGAGGTTGGGCGAAAAGACCATTTTGCAAGAGGCTCTTTAAAAACAAATTCACAGTAAAGGGTGGGGGACCATGACATTGCCACACATCTTCCTTTGTCTTCTCTCGGTATTTTCCTGTGCAATCTTCCCTCCCTCCGAGACTTTCGCCCGGCAGACGTATCCTGATAACCCGGTTGAGATAGGTCTTGTCCGGTGGCAACGCGATTTTCCGGCCGCAATTATCGAGGCGGATCGAACCGGCAAACCGATTTTTCTCCTTTTTCAGGAAGTGCCGGGCTGTATCGGCTGCCAGACCTTCGGCAGCGAGGTACTTTCTCATCCACTTCTGGTCGAGGCGATTGAGGATAATTTCATTCCTGTCCTGGTCTACAACAACCGTAGCGGTGGAATGGACGCAGAACTGCTTGACCGCTTTGACGAACCGGCCTGGAATTTTCAAGTCATT
>JFJP01003611.1_pt1 | contig 10948 bp, 11 predicted proteins | sample 431651 | NCBI WGS metagenome assembly JFJP01 (sample SAMN02602958, study PRJNA72255) | Microbial mat metagenome, whole genome shotgun sequencing project. | biome: fresh water; feature: sink hole; material: water; isolation source: purple microbial (photo- and chemosynthetic) mats found in...
AAGCAATAGACGCAACGTAAATACAGCGAAAACGGTCTCCTTCGCTGTGCTTTTTCCGCCATGGTCGGCGGAGCACTTCGCCGACCATGTTCTTTCCCCGATTCCGCCGAATTGAATTGAACTCATGAAAAACCGCCCCCTGAAAATCACGCTGATCGGTGCCGGTAGCGCCGTATTCACCCGCAATCTGCTCGGCGATATTCTTTCCTATCCCGAGCTGGCCAACTGCGAAATCGCATTGCATGACATTGATGCCAAGCGCCTGGAGTTGGCCGAAATGGTCGCGCACCGCATCGCCGCGACGGCGGGGGCCACACCGAAGATCACCGCCAGCATCGACCGCAAGCGCGCGCTGGAAGGCGCGAACTACGTCATCAACACCATTCAGGTCGGCGGCTATCGCCCGGCGACCGTCACCGATTTCGAGATTCCGAAGAAGTTCGGACTCGAACAAACCATCGCCGACACCCTTGGCATCGGCGGCATCATGCGCGCCTTGCGTACCATCCCGGTCATGCAGGGCATGGTGCGCGATATGGAAACCCATGCGCCGGGTGCTCTTCATTTGAGCTACGTCAATCCGATGGCCATGATCACCTGGGCGCTCAATCGCAGCAGCTCGTCGATCCAGACCGTCGGCCTGTGCCACAGCGTGCAGCACACGGCGAACGAACTGGCTCAGGATCTGAACATTCCGGTCGAGGAAATCGATTTTCACTGTGCCGGCATCAACCACATGTCGTTCTATCTGCGCTTCGACCACAAGGGCGAAGCACTCTACCCGAAGATGCGCCAGCTCTTCGCCGAAGGCCACGTGCCGGACTGGAATCGTGTGCGCTACGAGATGTTCCAGAGACTCGGTTACTTCCCCACGGAGTCGAGCGAGCATCTTGCGGAATACGTGCCCTGGTTCATCAAACGCGGGCGTGAGGACCTTCTCACCAAGTACAACATCCCGCTCGATGAATATCCGGGACGTTGCGAGATTTTCGAGAAAGCCTGGCCCTATATCGAACGCGAACTCAATCAACCGGGCTCGCAGGATTCAGCGGCCTTGCTGCGTGAAATCCGGGACGCCCGGATCAAGGTAATGGAACGCTCGATCGAGCACACGCCGCAGATGATTGACGGCCTGCGCAGCTTCGAACGCTCGGTGGAATACGGCTCTGCGATCATCCACTGCGTCATCAATGGCAATGTGCTCAACCACAATCTGATCGACAATCTGCCCCAAGGCTGTGCCGTGGAAGTGCCGTGCCTGGTTGATCACAACGGGGTCCAGCCGACGCGAATCGGCAAGCTTCCGGTGCAACTCGCGGCCCTGATGCGTACCAATGTGAACGTTCAGGAACTCGTCGTCGAAGCCATCCTGCAGCAGAAGCGCGAGCACGTGTATCATGCAGCCATGCTTGATCCGCACACGGCGTCAGTGCTCGATATCGAGCAGATCTACGCCATGGTCGACGAGCTGTTGATTGCCCATAAACCTTTCCTGCCCGAGTATCTGCACGTCTGAAACCATGGCTTTGCCCCGTCGCTCTACACCCACCAGTAGTGAAGTTGCCAAGCGCGCCGGGGTTTCTCGCACGACCGTGAGTTTTGTGCTCAACGATCTGCGTGGCAAGGGCATCAGCGAAGAAACGCGGCAGAAGGTCCTGCTGGCGGCGAGTGAAATGGGTTACGAACCGCATTCCGCCGCCCGCATCCTCGCCGGTGGCAGTACGGGCACCATCGCCGTCGTGATTCCCCGGTCGGACCACCTGCACGTTGACGCCTATTTGCCGCGACTGCTCAGCACCGTCAACGACTGTTGCCACATTCATGGCTACAAGGTCTTGCTAGAGGCGGCCGATGATCAGTTCAAGGACCCGGGCGCCTTCATGAATCTGGTCAAAGGCAAGCGGATTGACGGACTGATCGTCGTCAATATGCGTTCCGTTGAATGCGACTATGTCAGGCAGCTCGCCCAGCAGGGATTTCCCGTCGTGGTTGCCGGCAACGGGCGGGAATCCTTCTACAGCCGCTGTACGAGCGATGACGACGTTGTCACTTCGAAGCGGGCCACCCAGCACCTGATTGAACTCGGGCATCGACGCATTGCCCACCTGGCGTTCGCGCCAAAGGAATTTGAAGCCGTGACCCTGCGCCGGGCGGGTTACGAGAGCGCGCTTGCAGAGGCCGGGATCGCACCTGACCCAAGCCTCATCGCCTACGCGGACATCAGCGCGCGCAGTGGTTACGACGCGATGAAGCAACTCCTGGAACAAACCACCGACTTCACCGCCCTGTTTGCCGGCAACGATACGGTCGCTTTCGGTGCCATGAAGGCCCTCAAGGACGCCGGATGCCGTATCCCGCAGGACGTCGCCGTGGTTGGCTATGACGACATTCCGCTTGCCGAATTCGCCTCGCCACCGCTGACTACCTTGCGCATTGACCCAGTCACGCAAGGCAAGGAGGCCGTCGACATGCTCCTCGCGCTAATGAACGGCGAAACCTACGTCAGGCTGGAAGTGCCTTACGACACGTGCTTCGTCATTCGCGAGTCATGTGGGTTTAGCCTGAATCAAAAAATCGCCAGAGAATAGTCGCTACTGCAGAGGTTGTTGGCTATTCCTGCGCGCTTTGCTCGTTCCCTGATTCGTGCCGTGAGTTCCCGAGGCTTGGGAGGCAGGAAGCGCGGGAACCTTGGGCGAGTCTTTCTGGAGAGGCCCTATCCATGGGCCTTTCCAGGCATATGTTGTTAAAGAAGCGCATGCTTATTGCCTTGCAAGCGGGCGTATTTCCAGATGCTCGACATTCGTTACTGAGCAAAATGTGAATTAATTCCTCAAGATTTCCCCGTTCGGTCCGTATATACCCTCACAAGCACTGCAATCAGGTGCAGCCAGACGGAGCAGGGAAATGAATCGTCATGAAACGCAACTCGTACAATCAAATCGACCGGCATCGCGCCGCTTGCATCGTCGTTCTGCACCTTTGACCGCGTTGCCTTGCGTGATAGGGTCAAGTTTGCTTGAACGAGTATCTGCGCCTGTCGTTAGCCTGCCCAAAGCGATGGTCAGGGACGCTGGCATGTTCGAGTTGCTGGCGGCCGAAATGCGGATTGCAGAGCTCGAAAAGGCTCTGGCCGAAGCGGGCGAAGCGGCGTGTACCGACCCCTTGACCCGCGCATTGAATCGCCGCGGTTTCGACAAGGCGTGCCAGCGAGAGCAAGCTCGCGCACGCCGGGCAGGGAAGCCGTGTGCGTTTGCCCTTATTGATCTCGATGATTTCAAGCGCCTGAACGACACGTTTGGCCACCAGGTGGGCGACCGGGCGCTCGTTCATCTGGTTGAGTTGTTGCACAATTCGATGCGTCCATCCGATGTTCTTTGCCGTTTTGGTGGCGAGGAGTTCGTTTTGATGCTCCCGGATATAACGCTGGCCGACGCTTCGACGGTGCTGTCCCGTTTTCTGAGCGAGTTTTCGGCTCGTACAATTCCCGGAACCAACACCTTGATGACCTTCAGTGCCGGCGTGGTGATCCAGAAGGTTGATGAGGCTTTTGAGGACGCAATACAGCGTGCCGATGCAGCGACCTATGCTGCCAAGCACGCCGGAAAGAACTGCGTCGTAGCCTGCTGATATCGGTGAGATTGGTGGATTCGCCTCAGGCTTGAGGCGTGACCGGGTGAGTGCATGGTAAACTCGCGGCTTCGCGAAATCCTGTCGTTCCACCTTTCCGGTCATGACCATGCGCTATATCTCGACTCGCGGCGATGCGAGCAATTCGCCCAGAAAATCCTTTACCGAAATCCTGCTCGGCGGCCTTGCGCCCGATGGCGGTCTTTATCTTCCGGAGTCCTATCCGTTAATAACTCGCGCCGAACTGGATCAATGGCGCACGCTGTCGTACGCTGATCTGGCGTTCGCCGTGTTGTCGAAATTCATCGACGATATCCCTGCTGCCGATCTCAAGGCGCTGGTCGATAAGACCTATACCGCTGACGTGTATTGCAACGTTCGTTCGGGCGACGATGCCAGCCAGATTACGCCGCTGCACTGGCTTGAGCCGGGCCTGGGGCTGCTCGGACTATCCAATGGCCCGACGCTGGCTTTCAAGGATATGGCCATGCAGTTGCTCGGGAACCTCTTCGAGTACGTGCTGGCGAGGAAGAGCGAGGAAACAAACATTCTTGGCGCAACGTCCGGCGATACCGGATCGGCCGCCGAATATGCGATGCGAGGTAAGCGTGGCGTACGTGTCTTCATGCTCTCGCCGCACAGCAAGATGAGCGCCTTTCAGCGTGCCCAGATGTATTCGCTGCAGGATGAAAATATCTTCAACATCGCCGTGCGTGGCATGTTTGACGATGCTCAGGATATCGTCAAGGCGGTGTCCAACGACCACGCCTTCAAGGCGAAATACAAGATCGGCGCAGTGAATTCGATCAACTGGGCGCGGGTAGCGGCGCAGGTCGTTTATTACGTCAAAGGCTACTTCGCGGCGACCCGCACAAACGATGAGCAGGTCGACTTCGCCGTTCCGTCCGGCAACTTCGGCAATATTTGCGCCGGCCATATCGCGCGCATGATGGGTTTGCCAATCGCTCGCCTAGTGATGGCTACCAATGAGAATGATGTGCTCGACGAGTTTTTCCGTACCGGCGTTTACCGCCCGCGTGGAACGGCGGAGACGCACGCGACGTCTAGCCCGTCGATGGATATCTCCAAGGCCTCCAACTTCGAACGTTTCGTTTTTGACCTCGTCGGGCGCGATCCGGTGCTTATTCGCGAACTGTGGGCAAAGGTCGATTCCGGGGGCGGTTTTGACCTCTCAAAAACGACTCGTTTCGTCGATCTGCCGAAATTTGGCTTCGTTTCAGGCAAGAGCAGTCACGCCGACCGGCTGGCGACAATTCGCCAAACGTATGAGAAATACGGCGTGATGGTCGATACGCATACGGCCGATGGTCTCAAGGTGGCGCTTGACCAGCGCGTGCCGAGTAGGCCGATGGTCGTGCTCGAAACGGCGTTGCCGGCCAAGTTTGAAGAAACGATCGTTGAAGCGCTAGGGTGTCAGCCAGAACGCCCTGTCGCCATGCAGGGCATCGAGAATCTGCCGCAGCGGGTTGAGGTGATGGATATCAGTATCGATGCCGTGAAATCGTTCATCGAGCAGAACGTTCGCGTCTGAGTGTCCGAGTCTCTGTTCGGTACCGGATAACAAAAAGGCACCTTGCGGTTTTGTAGAGCCGTGGAGCTAGAGGTAGATCACGGCCGGGAAGACCGCCGCTGCAAGCACCAGCACCAGCCATTCAAGATTGTGCCGCGCCAAAAAACCGGTGAAATGCAGGACCAGAACGGTGATGGCAATCACGTAGAACAGTGCAAATAGCATGGATTATCCCTTCTTCTTCTCGTGCGGCTGGAAATTTCAGGCCACATTTCTGTTTACTACGTACCAATTATAGCGGCATCAAATACCGCTGTTGTGAGATTTTTGGTAGTTCGTGCAACGCTGTTATTGAAAGCGCATCGAAAGGTCCAGAGCCCGCACATCCTTGGTCAAGGCGCCTATCGATATGCGGTCTACACCGGTTTCGGCAATGCCGCGAACCGTGTCGAGATTGACGTTGCCCGATGCTTCCAGGACGGCTCGGCCAGCCGTGATGGCAACAGCCTCGCGCATCTGGTCGAGGCTCATGTTGTCAAGCAGGATCATCTTGGCACCGGCATCGAGCGCCTGCTGCAGTTCGGCGAAGGTTTCAACCTCAACCTGAATGAATTTGCACTGGCCGCTTATGGCTTCAGCCGACTTTTTCGCCGCTGCCATGGCCGCGGCAATGCTGCCAGCGGCGAGGATGTGATTTTCCTTGATCAGAATCGCGTCGTACAAACCGAGACGGTGATTGCCGCCACCGCCGCACTTGACGGCAAACTTTTGCGCCAGGCGCAGGCCGGGGAGCGTCTTCCGGGTGTCGACGATCTGGGCTTTGGTGCCGGCAACGATGTCGGTGTACTGCTGTGCCTTGCTCGCTACCCCTGAGAGCAACTGCAGAAAATTAAGTGCCGTACGTTCACCGGTGAGCAGCGCACGCGCTGGTCCTTCAATCTCGCATAGAACCTGGTCGGGCACGACGCGATCACCGTCAGCGGCTTTCCAGGTAATCGCGATGGCCGGGTCGAGCTTTCTGAAACAACTCGCAAACCACGCTGTACCGCATAGCACGGCATTTTCGCGTGAGATGATCGTGGCGCGCGTAATGCGGTCCGCTGGAACCAGTTGCGCGGTCAGATCACCGCTACCGACATCTTCGGTCAGTGCCGCGACAACATTGCGTTCGATTTCATCGTCTAGCGAGCTGAATTGGGTGCTTGAAGCAGGAGAAGTCATTGGAAATCCAAGGTTCGGGAATACGGACAATTGAATTTTATCATCGCAAAATCAGGGCAACTCATGGCGCTTGAGTTGCTGCCCATCCCAACTCAGGTATTCACCCTGATCTTCGTGCCAGTCGGACATCACCCAGCGCTCAATGTGAATGCCGTCGACCAGGTGATCATGCTTTTCCGGGCGGTGCGTGTGACCATGAATGAAGGTGGCGTAGCCGTTGTAGCGCAGGAAATCGTCGGTCGCACCGAGGTTCAGATCCATCATGTATTGCTGGTCATGCAGAACTTTTTCGCGCTTCATGTGCTCGCTTTGCTGGCGTAAAGCAACGGCGACGGCTTTACGCTCCTGCAACGGCTTGTTCAGAAAGGCGACACGCCAGGCCGGGTCACGAATCTGGGCGCGAAAGAGCTGGTAGTCCTGATCGTCTGTGCATAGCATATCGCCATGCGAAAGAACGAATTGCCAGTTGGGCAGTGATAGCACGTAGGGATCGGGCAGAGGCTGGGCTCCGCTGCGCATGGCGAATTCGTCGCCGAGCAGGAAGTCGCGATTGCCGTGCATCAATGACAGGCTGACGCCGGAGCCAGTCATTGCGCGAAGGCCGTCGACGATTCCGCGATTGAACGTATCCTCCGGATCGTCAATACAGTCGTCGCCTGGCCAGGCCTCAAAGAGGTCGCCAAGAATGTAGAGATGCTCGGCGGCTCGTACAGGGCCGCCGAGATAATCCAGAAAGATTCGAGCAACGCCAGGAGTTTGCGGCGAAAGATGCAGGTCTGAAATGAAATGAATCACTGAGCGTTCAGGCCGGATCAAGGAATCAGGTTCAGCAGATTTCAGCGCGCTCGATGATCACATCTTCCTTCGGAACGTCCTGATGGAAACCCGAACTGCCGGTTTTCACGCCCTTGATCTTGTCGACGACCTCTGTGCCTTCGACGACCTTTCCGAAGACGCAGTAACCCCACCCGTTGGCATTAGGTGCCTTGAAGTTGAGGAAGTCGTTGTCGGCGATGTTGATGAAGAACTGAGCGGTGGCGGAATGCGGATCGGACGTGCGTGCCATGGCGAGCGTGTAGGTGTCGTTTTTCAAGCCATTGTCAGCTTCATTTTTGATCGGAGCTTTGCACGGTTTTTGTTTCATTCCCGGCTCGAAACCGCCACCCTGGACCATGAAACCGGGGATGACGCGGTGGAAAACCGTGTTGTCGTAGTGCCCGGCTTCAGCGTAAGCGAGAAAGTTCTTGGCCGATTCCGGTGCTTTTTCGGCGTCTAGTTCGATGGCGATGACGCCGAAATTGGTGTGCAGCTTGATCATGAAGATTCCTTACTTTTTATCAGAGATGATTTTGACGGACTGGATAACGATCGGTTCAAGTGGGACATTCTGGTGCATGGAACGGTTGCCGGTCGGAACCTTGGCAATCTTGTCCACGACATCCATGCCTTGCGTGACTTTGCCGAATACGGCGTAGCCACCGTTATTCAGCGGGTAGTCGAGCTGACTGGAATTGTCTTTGTGGTTGATGAAGAACTGAGCGGTGGCCGAGTTTGGTTCTCCGCGACGGGCCATGGCAATCGATCCGCGTTCATTCTTCAGGCCATTCTTTGACTCGTTGAGAATCTGGCCGGCCGTGGGTTTCTCACCCATGTCTTTCATGAAACCGCCTCCCTGAATCATGAAACCGTCGATGACGCGGTGAAAGATCGTGTTGTTGTAAAAGCCGTCCTTGGCGTATTCCAGAAAGTTTTTGACCGTAACCGGAGATTTCTCGGAGTCGAGTTCAATCACTATCGTGCCCATGCTGGTCTGCATTTCGACGCTGGGAGCGGCGAGGGTGCTGGTTGAAAGGATCAAACCGGTGGTGATCATGATCGCTAGCTTTTTATGCATCAGGCGGCTCCTTCAAAGACAATTTTCCAGGTACTGTCCTCGCGGATCCAGTACTGGCGTTTTTTCATCTGGTTGTTGAGATTGTTGCTCTGGTAGTCTTGCTCAAATGTGACGACAACCAGTTCTTCCTTGCCCGGATCGCGGAACATCGATGTGTTGGACAGCTTGATCTTGATCCACTCCTTGCTCCCATTCACCTTTCGTTTTTGCTGTGCAAACTGTTCCAGGTTTTGATCATTGGTCCGGAATTTCGTTGAGTAATGCTTTAAGTAGCGATTGACATCCTTGCTTTCCCAATCGCTACGCCATTCGTCGATCTTCTTGGTGAGCGTGCTGCGCTCGCTTTGCCAGTCGTCAAACGAAAGCCACTCGATCGAGTTGCTGATGATGACCGGCGTCAGCCCGATCTGCAGGTTCTTGGCTAGCGAATCAAGATCGACATTGGATAGAACAACGCAGCCGTCCGACGCCTTTGGCGGGCGCGAGTAGGTGTCTGACGGGGTGCCATGAAGCCAGATGCCGTGACCGTTGCGGCCCTGGCGCTTATCCCATTCGTTGGGGTAGTTGATCGGGAAAGCTCCACTACCGTAGAAGTCGCCCACTTTTTGCGGCGACAGGCTGGAGGTCACGTGATAAACCCCGGTCGGCGTTTTTTTGTCGCCTTCGCGCGTTTTATCGGCACCGAGCTTGCCATGCGAGATGTAGTAGTCGGCAACAAAGCGTGGCCGGCCATTATCGTTTTTGTAGAGGTAGAGCCGCGATTTCTGCGTGTCGACGACAATCGCATGTTCTTGGCCGGGCGGCATCTGAAGCAGGTAACGTGGCACGTAGTCGGCAGTCGTGGCACGGCTGCGGTAGGCCTTGAGTCGGGCAATGACTTCCTCGCGCAGATCGGTCAATTTCTCGGGCGGAGCATTGCTGGCGTTGCCGAACGTCGAGATTGGCATGCTGCGCGCCAGCAGCAGATCGCCCTTGATCAGATGCGCCAGACGGAAAGTCGGGTAGCGCTGCAGGAGTTCTTCGGTTTGTCCAAGCGCAGCGTCAAGACGGTTGTTTTCGATCTCGACAAGAATACGGGAGAGTTGCGGTTCCGGACCCGAGTCGGAGAACGTGGTCGGGCGGTTGTTGGCACCTGCAATTACAACTGAACCTGCAGCAAAAACGGCAATCAGGACAACAGCAAGGGCTAATCGACGCATCAACCGACGCGTTCCTGCTGAATCAGCCATTTTTCGCCAGTCTTGACGAACACTACTGTCTTGTTGGTTGATGACTTGAGTGTTGCCGAAACGTAGTGCTGACGGAACTTGACCGTTGCCTTGTCGCCCGCGAGCGTAACCTTGATGTCATCCACGCTGATCTGCAATTTTCCCGGCTTGTCGATGCGCTGGGTGCGTTCTGCTTCCCAGGCTTTGCGTGCCATGCCATTGGGCGTCTGGAAATCGCCAGCGTAATAGCTGAGATAGCTTTTGACATCCTTGCGCGACCACGCGCTGGCCCAGCCTTGCAATGCTTTGCTTACATCGGGTTCGCTGACTGCCGCGGCAATAGGAGCCTTTTCTGCAGGCGTTTTGGCGTCCGGCGTTTTAACTGCTTCAACCGGCCCCGGTGGCTTCTCAAGCGGTTTGGCTGATGGAGGAGGCGTTGCCGTAGCAGGCTGGGCTTCCTTCGGTGGAGTCGCGTTGGCCGTTTTTGCCGGCTCGATTGCCGGAGGCGTGGCGGCGGCCGCAGGCTTGACCCCCGGCTTGGATGACGTGCTGATCAATTCCTTGATCATCGACAGCTTGGTTTGTGTCGCGGCGTTCGACGAATCAAGCTGGAGCGCTTTGTCATAAGCCTGACTGGCGAGCTTGGCGTAAACATCGCCAAGGTTCTCATGTGCGATGGAATAGCTCGGATGGGTTCGGATAGCCATTTCCAAAGCAGAACGCGCCTTGTCATATTGCTTTTGCTGGGCGTAAAGCACTGCAAGATTGTTGTAAGGTTCCGGCAGCTCGGGGAAGTCTTCGGTCAGTTTGGTAAACACGGCGATGGCGTCGGCCGGACGCCCCATTTCCGTCAGGATCAAGCCCCTCAGGAAACGGCCTTGAGCGTCTTTAGGTCTGGTCGAAATAAAGATGTCGACTTTTTCGAGCGCCTGCGGCATCTGGTTTTGCTTCATCAGGCGCTGAATGTCGGGCAATGTTTGGGCGTTGACAAGGGAAACGGAAACGCTTAGAAGCAGGCCAAGCAGAATGGCTGAAAGGCGCGCCAGTGAAGGCGTTGGGGAGATTAGACGCATCGGTATGGTATACTTCGTAAAAGTTGGTTACTTAACCCATCAATTCTAACAAGAAGCGCGTCGAATCCAAAGTATTCCTTATGCTCCCGTTTTCTCACGGGGCGTTTTCGTGAGCCGGAAAAATGCTGAAAATTTACAATACCCTGGTCAGGGAAAAGCAGGACTTCATCCCCATCGAACCCGGTAAGGTTCGCATGTACGTTTGCGGGATGACCGTCTATGACTATTGCCACCTGGGCCATGCGCGCGTTCTCGTTATTTTTGACATGGTTCAGCGCTGGCTACGTGCCAGCGGCTTCGATGTAACCTACGTGCGCAATATCACCGATATTGATGACAAAATTATCAAGCGTGCGCTGGAAAACAAGGAAACAATCGGCGAACTTACCAATCG
>JFJP01019917.1_pt1 | contig 10947 bp, 8 predicted proteins | sample 431651 | NCBI WGS metagenome assembly JFJP01 (sample SAMN02602958, study PRJNA72255) | Microbial mat metagenome, whole genome shotgun sequencing project. | biome: fresh water; feature: sink hole; material: water; isolation source: purple microbial (photo- and chemosynthetic) mats found in...
CCAAGATCGAGTAAGGAAATCGCCCGGTTATTCAACGCGCTGGAACGAATGTCCGCCATCTGCGGCGCTTCGCGCCAGTAGGGTTTGCCCACGAGCTTGAGGTACACATCGCATAACGCCGTTCGCAGAGCAGACATGGTCGGGGGGCGGTCGTTGGGATCTTTGGCCAGGCATTGCGTGATCAGATTGGCGATTTCATCGGGCAAGGCCGCGTGAAATTGACGCGGATCAGGCGGCGGCATAAAGAGATGGCGTCCGATCAGCACGTTCGGATGTTCGCGGGTATGCTTATCATCAAAGGCGCGACGGCCGCACACGAGTTCAAACAAAATGCCGCCCAGCGCATAAATGTCGGTGCGCAGATCGGCTTCTTTGGCATGGCCCCATTGTTCTGGCGCGCTGTATTCGGGCGTCCCGAGCTCCGTGCCGGTCAATGTGACACTCAGTTCCATCTCCCCGACGGGAATTTTGATGGACTCGGTCGGCGCACCGGGGTCTTTCGTCCGTTTAGCGATCCCGAAATCGGTAACGCGCAGTTCGCCGTCCTGCGTCAGCATGAGATTGCCCGGCTTCACGTCGCGATGGGCGTCAACGCCATGCTCGTAAGCATAGCCCAGGCCATCACACGCTTGAATGACGACATCCAGAATCGTGTCCCACTGGCCGGGGCGAATTCTGCCCGCATTGATCCAATCCTTCAGGCTGCCGCCATCCACGTAATCCATAAACACGCGCGGGACGCCGCCTAATTCGCGCACATACCAACATTGGACAATATTCGGGTGCAAGCCAAGATTGACCCAGGTTTCGGCTTCCCGGACAAAACGCGCTTTTAACAACTCATTGGAAATCAGATGCGCCAACGGCATTTTCACCGCTAAATACACGTCCCATTCGCGATGATACACTTTATAGACAATCCCCATGCCGCCTTTTCCGAGGACGTCCAGGACTTCATAGCGGCTGTCAATCAGATCGCCGACCTGCCAATCGCGCCCGTCCGTCGGACGGGAGGCGCCGGCACGAAAAATTTGCGTCTGGCTCGGGATAAATTCAACATTCGCGGGAATGACAAGCGTCGGCGCGAGGCCTTCTGGGGGCTGGGCAACGTCGGCGCTGCGACGCCACGCTTCCGAAAGCGTATGCAGGTCTTCATCAGTTTCCTGAATGCTCGCCGCGCCGGGCAATTCCGACACGCTGCGAACTTCGGGCGCAGGCGCGTCCTGAGATGTCAGCGTATTTCGCGCATCTTCTTCAGGCATGAAGGCCTCCTCGACGAGATGTCAGGTTCATCAATAGTTTGCGATCTTTGACAACAATTTCGACGTGAGGTTGCACGAATCATTCTTATAATCAACAGACGGGTTGACACGTCAAGAAAGAAATCACTGAAAATACAGATGCTTTAGCAGGATTGTCAATGCCAGTCCGCCTTTGCGGTTAACAATCGACTTCGGCAGGAAAAATCAGGCCGGGGCAAAACGGTGACGTTTATGGCGGCTGCGGTCGGCGTTTTCAACCCCCGGTCTCCTAACGGAAAACCGGGGCTATTGGGAGTCGTGAACTATCGTAAAAAGGGCAACAGCCCTAAAATTCCGACAATAATCAGATAAATCCCGACAATGTAACTCAACAGTTGGGGTTTCAGCAGAATTAAAATGCCGGCAATGAGCGCGATTAACGGTTGAACAGCAGCAGTATGCATAATTTTGCCCTCCAGATCGTGTGTTAATTTTGCATTCAAAGAAAATATTCAGCGAATGTTCATCTATTATCGTGCGACACACTTGTCAAGAAAACATGGCAGGGAAAACGATTTGATTGTATCGGCGGCGTTCCGAAAGGAAATTTCACAGAACGATCATGGGTCGTGGTCTTATGCGAACTGATCTTGTGCAGGAGTGTCAAATCTTGATTTGACAGCGAAATCGAGATTTCGCACTCCGGACACACCAGTCATAATAAGACCACTACCCGATCATGATCATCTGTGATGAAAATACGTGACAAATATAGCAATCCTCAATGAGTTGTCAGCTCACCGGTGGCACAGACATGCTTGTCCGTGCGGACAGGCAGGAATGGCCTGTCCCACCAAAAACATAATTCATTTAGGGTTACTATACAGGAGAAAATCAATGAAATTTGTTGAACCAACCGTATATTTACTTGCGAAAAGCTGCGTTGACCAGCAGGAAGCTCGGCGCTGGCTGGATGAACTGGGCGCGACCGGCTATGATATTCCGGCGCAATGTTCCAATGCAGAATTACTCACGACGCTTGCGGGCAAACGCTGCTACATGTCGTTTGAACCGGGCCTCAATCCGAATGTGACGCGGGTGCGGCAAGATATGGTCGCATTTATTGAGAACATTTTAGCCTCGCGGCACGGTAGTGTGTTGGAACACTCTTCCTACACCTTCGCGTTGGAGCATGTGAGCCGCGTGTTTACGGCCGAATTAAATCGCCATCGCGCGGGCTGGGCGATCAGCGAAGGTTCACTGCGGTATATTCGGTTCACCGATATTCCGGTCTGGCTGCCGTTTTCGATTCGCGCCGACGAGGCTGATGCGCCGGAACTCAGCGTGGCGAAAACGCGCACACGCGAGGTCTTCATCCGCGCGTTTCAGCAGATGGAAGAGAATTATCGGGAGTTGGAAGAAATTTGGCACATAGATGACTTATCGTCGTTTCAAGAAAAGAAAAAACTGACGTCCATGATGCGCCGTATCATCGGCATGGGGGTCGCGACCGGCGGGGTCTGGACGGGAAATCTGCGGGCGCTGCGGCATGTGTTGGCGGTGCGGGTGGATGCGGCGGCGGAAGAAGAAATTGCCTATGTGTTTGGCCTGGTGCTGCAACGGATGATCGCCGAAGAACCCTCGATTTTCGCGGATTTTGAGCAAACGGACGACGGCTTCTGGACGCCGACGTACTGGAAAGTCTGAACACACCTGTTTCAGAGTCCTGCTTTGCCAAGCTGTCGTTGCGGGCTGAATACTCTAAAATGTGTGGCGTAATCTACTATTACACTGGTGCATTAATTTTTAAGCGAACTTCGTACCGCCGACGTCCTCGTCGGCCTGATGCATCGCTCCGTTCGTCACGCCGACGAGGACGTCGGCGGTACGAGACACACGTAAAAATTAACATCGCTCCGTTCGTCACGCCGACGAGGACGTCGGCGGTACGAGACACACGTAAAAATTAACGTTCCAGCGTACTATTCGTAGAAGGTCGCAGGGATCATTGGGAAGGCATGCCCGTGTCTGCACGGGTCGCGTGAGCGGGCAGATTGCGCGCGAGGCGGACTTCAAAGGTGGTATGGCCAGGCGCGGACGTGACGATGATGACGCCGTGATGGCGTGTAACGATCTGGCGGGCGAGATAGAGTCCTAAACCGGTGCCTTCGCCCCGGCGTTTGGTGGTAAAATGCGGCTCAAAAAGATATGGGAGATGTTCCGGCGCAATCCCGGTCCCGGTATCGCTAATTTTTACGCTGAGATAGTCGTCCGCCGCCAGCGTCTCGATCCGAATCGTCCCGGTTTGCGGGATGGCCTGCGTCGCATTATACAAGAGATTGATCCACACATGCATCAAATCGCCGGGATAACACCAGATGGCGGGCAGATCGCTCGGCGGATAGTCAACGTGAATGCGCTGTTTCATTTTATTTTTGAGCAGTGTCAGTGCCGTTTCAAGGCTATCGTGAATGTTCGCCAGTTCAGGGGTATCCTGCCAGGGGTAGGCATACGATTTCAACGCCTGAATAATGCGAATGAGCAGACCGATACTCAGGTGAATATCCTGGGTTGAATGAATGAGCCGATTGCAATGGATTAAACACGTCAGCACTTCGTCGGACGCATATTTAGCGGAAAGGGTCAGCAGCGTTTCGACCTGATCGCCCAAATCCATGCGGGCAATTTCTTTGGCAATGCGCCGGCTGTGTTGGCCATAATGCGGCTGGAGAATCTCAACTAAGGGCTTTTGCGCCACGCGGATGTCAGCAGGCGATTTGCGCGGTATTTGCTCAATCGCGTCGAGCATCCTGGCGACAAGCGGCAAGATTTGCGCGAGATCGGCGCGCGTCAGGCCTTGCTGCGTCAAGTTCGCAACGCTGTCCAGCAAGCATTTCAGATGATGGCGCATATTCCCGATGGCGGCCTGAATCGCGCCGGCCGGAGTATTGATTTCATGGGCGATCCCCGCGACCATTTGACCTAATAAGGCCATTTTTTCCGCATGCACAAACTGACCGCCCGCGTCCGAAGATGTGTGTTCGGGCGTTTCGAAAGGCCGACATGACGCGGCTGGCGTCGCTTGTTCAAGCGGCACAGGCGGCTGCGCGAGCGTGGCAATGAACTGCGTATAGGATTGCGTCAGTTCATAATGCGCCAGCGCGTGCGTCAGCACGTTTGCGAGTTCTTCCGGCGTCCAATCGGCGTCAAGCCTCGCATAGGGCAGATAATGCGCCAGCAGCGGGGCTGTGGTCGGCTGCGCAGACGGAAGCGCGACTAACACCCACAGCGCTGGCACATCCGGGCTTTGCGGCGATGGCAGATCCGCTGGTGCGAGCTTGGACTGGCTGACAATCAGCAGCACAATCTGGCGTGACCATTGCGCCTGCGCTTCAGCCAGCGTTTGCACGCAGATCACCGGCTGCTGCGCCGGCATGATCTCGATTAGACGATTCATGGACGGCGAGGGATCGCATAATATCATCAGCGGCGCAGGTTGAGCAGCTTGAGTCATGACATCGCATCCTTTGTGGTACACGCACAAAAAATCACGCCACGCCTTCCTGTCAAACAAACTGGGCGTGGATGGCATTTGACTTGTCGTAGAAAATGACCACGGAAGACACTGAAATTTTTTCTGTGTCTTCCGTGTCTTCAGTGGTAAAAAAAATCCCGCCGCGGCTGTCAGATACTTCGGCGTAATAGTCTGACGCTTGTGGGCGCGGTTTGTTGCATGATATCATGTCGAATCGTCAGAGAAATGTCAAGGTGAAATTACGCGATGTTGACAAAGGATGGATCGGCAGGCCGAAACGGTATTTTCCGCCCGTGATGGGCGGGCTGTTGATATTTCGGCGTCGCTCAGGATGACTTGTCAGATGGCCTGTCATCCTGAGCGAAATCGAAGCATGTCTCTCAACTTTTGCGGAAGTCCGGTTAGTCAAACAACCCTGGCACTGAGAGATAGCGCTCGCCGGTGTCATACGCAAATGTCAGGACGACGCTGCCATCTTGGATGTCGGGTAATTTTTTCTGCACGGCGGCCAATGACGCTCCGGAGGAAATGCCGACAAAAATGCCTTCCTCTTTGGCGCAGCGCGCGGCAAAGGTGAACGCCTCGGCTTGTGAGACAGGAATCACCCCAGCCAACATGGCGGTATTTAGCACGGGCGGGACAAATCCCGCGCCGATCCCTTGAATTCCGTGGGGATGAGGCTCTCCGCCGCGTAACACCTGCGAGGGTTCCGGCTCCACGGCAAACACTTGCAGGTGCGGGAAATGCGCTTTTAAGACTTCGCCGACGCCGGTAATATGCCCGCCCGTGCCAACGCCGGTAATCAGATAATCAACACCGTCGGGGAAATCCTGAAGAATTTCCTGCGCGGTCGTGCGCCGGTGAATTGCAGGATTCGCGGCATTTTCAAATTGCTGCGGAATCCAGGCGTTTTTGATCTCGGCCTGAAGTTCCTGCGCGCGTTGAATCGCGCCCTTCATGCCGTGTTCTTTCGGCGTCAATTCTAATTGCGCGCCAAGTGCCGCGACATATTTGCGGCGTTCAAGGGACATTGATTCCGGCATCGTGAGGATCAGTTTGTAGCCTTTGGCAGCCGCGACCATCGCCAGCCCAATGCCGGTATTCCCGGACGTCGGTTCGATAATGACGGTCTCTTTGGTGATCACGCCTTGCTGTTCAGCCTCCTCAAGCATCGCCAGCGCAATGCGATCTTTTATGCTGCCGCCGGGATTCGCGCGTTCGAGTTTCAGCCAGACGGCGACGCGATCGCCAAAAAGACGGTTGATTTTGACATGCGGGGTGTTGCCAATGGTGTCTAAAATATTCTGAACTTTCATAATGTGATGCTCCTTTCATGGTTAAGAGTCGTACATGTGAACAGCCTGGTTCACACACGCACCAATGAACGTGCGACATGGCATCGTGCCAACACGGCTGTTTGCACGTACATGGAAGATGTGATGCGCTGAGTCGTTCTGGAAAAGCCCGGTCGCGAGATACCGCGCGGCGGTATGCGGTTTCACCCCTGCGGGACGAATATAGGGCTGAGTCCTGGCCGCCGGATACATTGGATTCGACGATCAGCGCCTGAAAATTCGGCTTACATTGTTTGATTACGGCTGCCTCGCAAGATTGTCAACAATTCTTGCGTTTTCCTCTGATGAAACCAAGTTAGTAAAGTTTAAAAAATAACTCCAAGCAATACATGGTGGGGCAGACTTTTTTGTCTGCTCCACAGACAGGAATGTCTGTGCCATCAAACATGGTGATTATTTTTTTAACAATTTTTTTTGTTTTTTTTCGATAATAATTTTCCTCGACACATTTTTCTTGCTATTCTTGAGCAGCATACATACCTTTTGTTTGGTAGCAAAGTCACACTAAAATAGCGTGTTGCGTATCTATAGGGAGGCCGCAAAGAGAAAAAACGGCGCGCTGACGCGATTTTATTTTCTCTTGGATGACCAATGCAGGAGCATGAATATTCTTGATGTCGGGTGCGGAAAAAAGAAATTGCCGAATGCGATTGGAATCGATTGCAATGCGCGGTCTGCGGCTGATATTCTCCACGATCTCAATCAATTTCCGTATCCTTTCGCAGATCATCAATTTGACGAGGTGAACTGTGACTCAATTCTTGAACACCTTGATGATTTTTTCCGCGTGATGGCAGAGTTGCATCGTATTACGAAAGCCGGAGGTCTCATTCACATTAACGTCCCGTACTATACAAGTTTTGATGCGTTTACCGATCCCACGCATCGCCATTTTTTTACCTCGCGCTCGTTTGATTATTTTCGCGAAGATTTTGTCTATCATTATTATACGCCCGCCCGTTTTGCCATTTTGCAAACGCGGGTAACATTTTTAAAGCTGAAACAGCTTGGAGGAATCTCGCCGCATAAATTGCTGGGAATTGAATTTTTAGCGAACCGCTGGCTCAAAATTTATGAGGCATTTTTTGCTTATCTGTTCCCGGCGCAGATTCTTTCCGTGACCTTACAGGTGATCAAATGAATCAATTCCGACCCTGGTCAGAATCTGACCGCATTGGGAGTGAGATGTTGAAATTGGGCAGCGTTCTGCTGTTAGCCATCGGCACAGGGGTGATAATGAATATTTCGGCCCCGTTATTCGCGCTGGTCGGTGCGCTGGCCTTTACCGCCGGGGCGATTAGTCTGCATGTGGGTTCTTTTCCGCGCACGGCCATCGTTGAAGCCGAAAGCCCAACGGCGCTTGAAAAGGCGACCTCAAGCCCATTCCTTTTTTCTGTGCTGGCTGTTGCGTTTTTTCTTTCGATCACGATTCCCAAATCAGGCCGAACGATCAGAAATATTCCGATCACGACGGCCAATATCGCGATTCTGTGCCTCTTTGGCTGTTGGATCTTGGCATTCATCTTTAGAAAAAATAAGGGCGCGCCGATCCCGTTATTTCGTTCATTTATGCTGTTTATGCTCTATGGCATCGCGGCATTTGGCATTGGGTTGAGCTATGGAAATCCCATGCGCTATAATGTGATCGACTTCGTCGCATTTATCGGATTTGTGCCGGTCTATTTTGTGGTGAGCGATGTTTTACGGACGAAGGCCCAACTGCATAAAATTTTTGTTGCCATCGTGATCTCATTCGTCTTGATTTGTGGCTATGGGCTGCTGCAACTCAGGTTCGGTTTTGAAACGGTCGCCGTGCCAGGAATTACCAGACAAGCGGGGATGATAATGTATGAAGGCGTCGGACGCTGGAATGTCGTCGCCGGCGGCAAAGAAAAATTATATTCCACCTTTCAAAATGGCAACGTGTTTGGCAATCACTTAGCGACCTTTTTGCCATTTTTCGCCGGGATTTATCTGCAACTGCGGTCGTTCAAAAAAAAGTTGTTCGCTTCCGCGCTGTTCCTTATTGCGTGGTACGTTCTGATTATGACCTATTCGCGCGGCGCATTATTCGGTACGCTCTGCGGTTTTGGCGTCTTTGCCGTGATCTCCAAAAAAGTTCGCGTGAAATCGCTGATCGCGTTGGCGCTGGTGTGCCTTTTTTTAGTCGGCGTGTTATGGCAATATGCCGACCGTCCCGAAATGGAACGGTATAATCTTCAAAAAATGAGCGATGATCCGAATAGTTTCAGCGCCGGGCGGCTGGAACGCTTCAAAGAGATGTTGGCAGGCTTTCAACAGCTTCCATTTACGGCGAAATTATTTGGTCTGGGTTTGGGCGGCGAATTGAGCTCGCCGCAGCAATGGCATTTCCTGTATGTGGATAACTTGTATCTGACCTTTCTTTTTAAAACTGGTCTGGTGGGCACGATTATTCTGGCTGTCCTCATCATGCAGATTCTGCTCACCTTATTGAAAATGAGTCAACGCATGCCGAACCCCCAAATGCAGATTTTGATGTATGGGGGCATTTCAGGAATCGTTGCCTCATTAGTGCATGATATGTTTGATACCCTCTGGTTATTTCCTCCATTGGCGGCGAATTTCTGGTTTCTGGTGGGGATTACGATGAGTATCGGCGTCATCGAGACCCAAACTGCCGCAGAGCAAAGTCAACCCGCATCTGAGCCGATCAAGTCTGTTCAGGGATATCGGCTGTGATCTCGTATCGTACCAATAGAGAGCTATTTCGGCGTCAGGGAGGCCGCTGGGGCGGAGGCATCATGATGTTCGCGCTGTTGATCCGAATCGCGGCGGTTGTGCTGCTCAGTCCGCAGTTGGATGCGCAGCCGTCGCTTTCAATTGATGCGCTGGCATGATCCGCCTTACGATCCGCAGCGCCCTGGTACGTTTCGTCCGCCGTTGACCCCCTTCGTCTTGGCTGGCATGTATGCGCTGTGTGGGGTTGATCTGTTTTGGGGACGGCTCGGTTTCGCGATCATCAGCGCCATCTCGTGTGGTCTGACATATTGGCTCGGCGCGTTGGTCTTTGGGCCGACGACCGGGGTCGTCGCCGGCCTCGTCAGTTGTGTCTATCCATTATATCTTTTGCTGGTGTTGGTACCGTTGACGGAGGGGATTTCTTTATGTCTTTCGCTGGCGCTGCTACTGATGTTGTTCATCTCAAGCGTACAGATGTCGTCCCGAAAAGCCGGCGGGGCCGGTTGGATCGTGGGAATTGGCGTTCTCCTCGGACTGGCCGCGCTCAATAAATCGTCAAACGTCGTGCTGGTCGGGTGCGTTGGGTATTGGGGACTGTTCCAGATACCCGGTACGTGGTGGCGGCGTGGCGCGCGAATCGTGGCGATTGGCGGCATCGCCGCGCTAATGATCCTTCCCTGGACGATCCGAAATTATCAGGTCACGGGCACACTGCTGCCGGTCAATTCCAATGGCGGCTGGACATTTTATTTAGGCAATAATCCGCATACTGCCATCAATCTGAGCGCACTGGAAAACGGGACGACAAATGGCTGGGTGCCGCCGCAAGCCGTGTTTGAACCGTTTCGCGACCTTCCGTTCGAGGCCACCAAACAGTACGAGCAACGCGCCGTCCAGTTGGCCTGGCAGTTTATTGGGCGCGAGCCGGGAACGGCGCTCAATTTCGCCTGGCGCAAACTCAAAATTTTTTGGCGCGCCTATAACCATCCGCTTGATCAAATCGCCTGGTATCCGTTAGCCGTGTGCGCGGCGCTTGGTTTTTTCACCGCGCGCAAGGCGTGGCGACAGCAGATTTTGATCTACCTGCTGATCTTGGCGTCCATGCTCATTCCGGTCTGTTTCACTTCCATGCCGCGTTTTCGCGTCCCCATTATGCCATATCTGCTGATGTATGCCGCCTTTGGCCTCGTCACGATTTGGGAACACCTGAAACGACCGCAAAAGGCGGTGCATTGAGCGTTATGCGAATTGGCATTGATGCGCGCATGCTTGATAATACCGGCATCGGCAGGTATTTGCGGAATCTGTTGACGCATTTGGCGCAGCTTGAGCAACTGCATGAATATGTGATTTTTGTCAATCGCGGCACGGCCCCCGTGATCGCGCCGCCGAATTTTCGCTTTGTGACGCTCACGCGTACGGTGCCGTTATATTCGCTCACGGAACAATCTTGGCTGCCGCTGGAAATTCGGCGTTGGCAGCCGGACGTGATGCATTACCCGAATTTCGATCTGCCGCTGTGGCAATGCTGTCCGTATATCGTCACCATTCACGATCTGATTTATTATCTCTATCCCGATCAATGTCCGTCGAAACTGGCGCATGCGTATGCCAAAGGGATGCTATGGTATGCGACTGCCCACGCCGAAATTGTGCTGACGGATTCGGCGCATTCGAAACAGGATTTATGCACGCATTTTCATCTGCCGGACGCGAAAATTCAGGTCATTTATCCGGCGGCGGATGAACGCTGCGCGCCTGGTCGTGCTGCTGAAACCCAGCGACAGTTGGCAAAAAAATATGGCATTGCCGCACCGTACATTTTGTATGTCGGCAAACATCATGCCTATAAAAATATCGCCGCGCTGCTGCATGCGTATGTCCGCGATTCCGCCATCGTCGCGCGCTATCAGCTTGTGATCGCGGGCAAGCGCGATCTACGCCAGCAAGTGTTGTATGACACTGTGGCGCGGCTTGATCCGGGTCAGCGGATTATCTTGACCGATTTTATCGCGGAAGCTGAATTGTTTGATTTATACCGTCAGGCCTCATTGTTTGTGTTTCCGTCGTATTATGAAGGTTTTGGCTTGCCGCC
>JFJP01040617.1_pt1 | contig 10946 bp, 9 predicted proteins | sample 431651 | NCBI WGS metagenome assembly JFJP01 (sample SAMN02602958, study PRJNA72255) | Microbial mat metagenome, whole genome shotgun sequencing project. | biome: fresh water; feature: sink hole; material: water; isolation source: purple microbial (photo- and chemosynthetic) mats found in...
GGGGAATTAAGTTACCTTTGGCTTGTTTTTGTTTATTGTTTTTCATATTAGAAATAATAACAATCAGTTGTATTTTTTCTTACTCTCCGTCAGCTGATGGATTGGGGGTGTGATTTTTTTGTCTTCAACCACCTTACCATCTTCAAGTCTGATGATGCGTTTCAGATAACCAATTACTTTTTCGTCGTGAGTAGCAAAAATAAAACTGGTTTTTAATTCTTCGTTCAGTTTCAGCATCATTTTGAGAATATTGTGCGAATTAGCCGAATCAAGATTAGCCGTTGGTTCATCGGCAAGTACAAGTACCGGACGCTTTACCATTGCCCTTGCAATTGCAACCCGTTGACATTCGCCACCCGAAAGTTGTGCCGGACGTGAATTTACTTTATCTGTTAAGCCCAGCCATTCAAGTGCTTCCATTACCCGTTTTTTTCGTTCGCCGGCTGACATATTGAGCAATAGTAAAGGAAATTCAACATTCTCAAAAACAGTATAAACGGGCAATAAATTGTAATTTTGGAAAATAAAGCCTAATTCTTCTTTTCTAAGCCTTGCAGCCTGTTTCAGAGTGAGCTTACCCACCGATTTACCCAACACAATTACCTCGCCTTCTGTAGGAATATCTAATGAACCAATGATATTCAAGAGGGTAGTTTTTCCTGAACCGCTTGGTCCTACAAAACCTGTGAATTCACCTTCCGAAAATTGCAAATTCACACCATTGAGCGCTGTGAAAAATCCTGTTCCAACTGGAAATTTTTTTACTAGATTTTTTACTTCTACAATTGTAACTCTCCTAACCCCTTCAGGAGAGGAGGAACTTTGGTTATTTAAATCTTTGTTAATCATATAATTCCTTTAAAAGTTAATATTGAACTTTAAATTTTATTTTTTGCCCTCTACCTCTCCATTTGCAGAGGGTTGGGGAGAACTTGCCTGCGGCAGGCAGGGTTAAAAATTATAACTCACCATTAATTGTACCCCTTTACCCGAAAATAAGTTTTTACTGTTTGGCTGAATTGTAAGCATTTGGGCATTAGCAGGATTCCAGTATCCAATACCATAAATACTCCATTTATCATAAGTACGACTCCAGCTTGCATAATTAAAAATCATGTTTTGACCTGGAACGTAGAAAAGCAAAAGTGATAAATTATCCATAATAGAAAGTGGGTAAGTAAACATTGTACCTATCAAATGAAGCGTTATTCCTTTAATAAAAAACTTTTCACCTGCATGAAAACGAAGATATTCCGCAGTAACTCCTAAACCGCTGCCTAAAGGAAAGGTATAATCTAAACCTACATTCCACATATCCTGAAAACGGGGAATCATGATATTATTAGACTCGGTTATGGTCGTCGAACTTTCGAACCAGATGCCTGCTCCGATATCCCATTTTCCATCCAACCCAATACGCGATTCTTTGAGTTCCTGAAAATCATCCCATTTACTCGATAATAAATTAATGGCATGCATTTTTCTATAATTTGTGCTGATTGCTAATTCTCCTTTTAATAAAGGCAATTCTACTCTTCCGCCCATTTCAGGCTTCCATTGTTCTGTTGCGTTAAATTCCCAACCTTTGCGGTTTTTATTTCCAATTAGACCCCAAGCCCATATATTGGCATTATTTTCAAAATAGTATTTGCCAAGAACCCCATAAACCCCATCGGTAAGCTGCAATGGATCCCGAATGTCCATGCCATCAAACCACATCAACGGACGAAACATTTTTGCTTGTCCAAAATTAATTTTTTGAAGTCCTGCGCGTAATTCAAATTTATCTGTTCCGTATCTTGCCCAAACGCGGTAAGGTTTTATTTGACCTGTTACTTCATTATATTTCCAGTCTTCAAAAGTTACATTTCCATTAATATTCAGCGATGCTTCTGTATCAAAAAATGATTTTTCATTTACATTCCATTTTCCTGTAAATGTTGGCACAAACCTTCCGCCGGGCTGAATTACCAAAGGGTTTTCAAATTGAGCTGTTGTCCATACAACCAGCTGACCATTCAAATGCACATTTATTGAATCGTTTTCAGCTTTAAGGTCGGAAACAAAAATATTTATAAATAAAATCAACCAATATTTAATACCCCAATTTTTCATTTTTCAATTTTTTTTCCATTGCTTCAATTCTTCACCGGCATAATTCCATAAATTAGTAATTCCGAAAATTGTATTGTCAATTCTTTTACATCCGAAAACATGGATTTAAGTTCGGGACTATTAATTAATTCGGTTTGTTTCTGCATATACCACATCACAAAATTAATATCCAGATTTGGATTCATTTCACCATCTTGTTGCGCTTTCTCAAAAAAATTACGTGTAATCTGTAAAGATTTTGCCGACATGGAATGAAAGTATGCCATTATTTCCGGCATATCCGAACCATAAAGATCGGCAACAAATTCCATCGAAAATTGCTTATTGGTTTCAGATTTCAAATCCATCATTTCTCTTATTTTTTGGGAAAAATGCTTCTCCTCATCATTCATTACAATTTCAAATTTGTCTAACATTGTGTTCGACAATTTTTCTAAAATCGCTAGTACAATTGCATTTTTATTACTGTAATAAGTATAATAAGTTTTCCGACTGACATGTGCTATTTTGCAAATTTCATCAATACTTACTTTTTTGAATCCATGTTTCCAGAAAAGTTCACGGGCTGTATGTTCTATTTTTTCTTTTTTTGTCATAATTGATAAACAAATATGGAGCAAAGTTACATATTATATTTATTTTGCATTATATTGTTACCCTAAACTTGCACAATTAACATTATTTAATAATAAGAAAAAATGTTTTGAGCTGCTTTAATAAAGTAAAAAGAAAAATGTTTACATTTGTGAGTCACAATACAAGAACTTTTACACTTAGTATTTACTCCATGAAAAAAGAATATTCATTCGAAGAACTGTTGCACAAAGCAGCTTCATATTGCTCAATATCGGAACATTGCATTTCGGAAGTAGAAGAAAAACTGGATGCCTGGTGTGTTTCGTGCGATCAAAAACAAAAAATCATTGATAAACTTGTTTCTGAAGATTTTATAAATGAAAAACGATTTTGTAATTATTTTGTGAAAGACAAGTTCCGTTTTAATAAGTGGGGAAAAATTAAAATTTCGTATGCATTAAAGCAGAAAAGTTTAGATCATGAATTGATAAATGGGGCATTAAGAACCATTGATGATGGAGAATATGAAGAAATGCTGGGTTCAATTTTAAAAACAAAACTCAAAACCCTAAAATGGGAATACGAATACGAAAAAATGGGTAAACTTTTTAATTTTGCTCAGGGAAGAGGTTTCGAAAGTGCTGTAATAGATAGAGTTATTAGAACTTTAAAATAAGTTAGTTTCAGGTCTCGGGTTTGAAGAGTTTGACTATTCGTATTAAAGGTTTCGTGTTTTGTGTTTCAGTTGTTTGAAGAGTTACTAAAAATTGAAAGCTTATAAAGTCATTTTCATTAAATTACAAACAATTTTCTCAATTTCTTAATTTCTTAAACTGCTTATCTCCTTAGGTCATGTTAGTTTCATTTATAAACTTCAAACTTAAAATAAACTATTTTTTGCGCCACAAAGACTCTAAGACTCAAAGAATGCACGAAATTAATTATAAGTAAATCAAGTCTTTGTGAAACTTAATGTCTTGCTGACTTAGTGGCAATTTATATAATTTGAATCAAAAATAGTTTAATTCTTATTGCTTGCCCAAAAGGGATAAGCAATTTTCTTAATTATCAAAAAAACATTCCATTAGCAAATAAAACCTCCACCCAGCACTTTTCCATCTCTGTAAAAAACAGCAGTCTGTCCTGGAGCAATCGATTCAAGTGGCTCAGCGAGTTCAACCCGTGCTTTTCCTTCTTCCAATAGCACAACACGACTCAAAGTGTTCTGCTTCCGATAACGAATACGGGTGAATAAATTGAAATCATCAGTAAAAAGTTTCTTATCAACCAAATTGATATCATAAATAAGGAATTCTGACTTATACATATTTTTTAATGTAGCCAATACAACTTCATTGGTTTCCGGACGAATATACTTCACAAATACTTTACGGTTTAAGTGAATTAAACCTCTCCTCTGACCAACTGTATAAAGTGGAAATCCTTTATGTTTTCCAAGAATTTCACCATTTTCGTCAATAAAATTACCGGGATAAATAAACTTTTCTGGTTCAACAAGTTGAGATTTTAGAAATGGTCGGTAATCGCCATCACAAAAACAAGCACCCAAACTATCCTTTTTCTCCGAAACTTTTTTAAAACCACGTTCGGCAGCCAACTTACGTACTTCAGATTTGTGAAATGAACCCAAAGGAAAAACAATCCGAGCCAGTTGCTCCTGCTTCAAACCCCAAAGAAAAAAAGACTGATCTTTATCAGAATCAATTCCTTCGACTATATAATACTGATCATTTTCAATTACAATATTTACATAATGTCCCATAGCTACTTTTTCACAGCCAAGTCGGTCAGCTTCTTGCAAAATTAAATTCCATTTAACCTTATTATTACAGTGTACACACGGAAATGGAGTTCGCCCTGCAAGATATTCATCTGTAAAATAACGTATTATTGTGGCTCTAAAAATTTCACGGGCATCATAGGTAATATGTTCAATACCTAGTTCTTTAGCCAAATTTTGTGCATCTTGCAAATGAGTGTTTACCCCTTTTTCCCAAAATCGAAAAGTAATTCCAATCACTTCGTAGCCTTGCTCCAATAGTAGAATGGCAGCAACCGAACTATCGGTGCCGCCACTCATACCTAATAATATACGTTGTTTTAATGACTCCAAAACCTAAAGGTGCTATAGTTAGTTGTAATTCATCAAAAAAAAATAATCTCCTTTTTTGGGGTTTGGTGATTTAAAATGGTAAATCGCTGCCATTACCTGCCTGTGGAGTCGCATCAAAAGCAGGTGAATTGATAACAGCTTGCTGGGTTGTAGGTGCACCCGAAGTTGCTGCTGAAGGGTTTTTATCTACCTTCCAGGCACGGATATTGGTAAACCAACGCCCATTATATTCTTTACTTTCTATATCGAAGCTTACATTTACCTGATCATCTATTGCAATCGTAAATTGATCAATTTTGTCTCCAAAAAGATTAAAGCACACTTTTTTTGGGTATTGATCGGCAGTTTCCAACACATAATCCTGCGAACGCCACATTCCATTTCTTCCTTCACCGCTTGCTATTGGCAATACAGCAATAATTTTTCCTGAAATTTCCATTATATATTTTTTATATGATTTTTAATATGCAAAGATAATCAAGAAAAATGAAGTTAAAATCATTTCGCATCTAAATTTTAATAAGAATGAGTTTCGATTTCAATTTAAAAAACACTTCGTTTTATTTGAACTTTAATGTCATAGAATTGTTTTTAAGATAAACCATTTAAAACAAATAATTTTATGAAAGCAAATATTGGATCCCTGGATAAATTAATCCGCCTTGGTTTAGCCATTGTTTTAATCATACTTTTTTACAAATCTATCCTAACGGGTACATTGGGAATTGTTGCATTAATCTTTGCATTGATACTTACATTAACTAGTTTAGTGAATTTTTGTCCACTGTATTCTATCTTCAAATTCAATACAAATAAGAAAAAAGCAGAAAATAATTAGGTTTTTGACATTTCTGAACTCAAGATAAATCGTCATAATATTTTTGACATTCTTCATAACAATCCTGTTCATCTTGTTAAAGATTTACATTAACTAATCTTGATGTAACTTTGTCATTTTCGTATTTTAGTTTGATTTTTTATTGAAGATATTAACAACAAAATTTTTTAGAAGAAATTCCATTTCGTAATCTGGAACTTGCATTTATCAAAAAAAATGTAATTATTTAGCATTGAATTTTGTCAATCGGATGGATTTTAGTAATTTCGCGTCGATTTTAAAAAGGAACTAATTTTTAAATTAAAAATAAAATGATTAAAGTAGGTATCAATGGTTTTGGCCGCATCGGACGTTTGGTTTTCCGTGCAGCACAAGAAAGAAACGATGTTCAAATCGTAGCAGTTAACGACCCGTTTATGGATATTGATTACATGGTTTACATGTTACAATATGACACAGTTCATGGAAGATTTCAGGGAACAGCCGAACACAAAGACGGCAAATTGATTATTAACGGAAAAGAAATTCATTTCTTTGCTGAAAAAGATCCTGCAGCTATTACCTGGGGTGCAGCAGGTGCTGATTACGTTGTTGAATCAACTGGTGTTTTCACCACAATTGATAAAGCAAAAGCTCACATTGCAGGTGGTGCAAAAAAAGTAGTAATTTCTGCTCCATCAAACGATGCTCCAATGTTTGTTTGCGGTGTTAATCTTGACAAGTACACAAACGATATGGATATTGTTTCAAATGCATCTTGTACAACTAACTGTTTGGCTCCAATTGCTAAAGTTATCAACGATAACTTCGGAATTGTAGAAGGTTTAATGACTACAGTTCATGCTGCAACAAATACTCAAAAAACAGTAGATGCTCCATCGAGCAAAGACTGGCGAGGTGGCCGTTCAATTTTAGGAAACATTATTCCTTCTTCTACCGGAGCTGCTAAAGCTGTAGGAAAAGTAATTCCTGCTTTGAATGGTAAATTAACTGGTATGGCTTTCCGTGTACCAACAGCTGACGTATCAGTAGTTGACTTAACAGTACGTTTGGAAAAACCAGCTACTTACGAACAAATTAAAGCAGCTATGAAATTAGCATCTGAAACTACAATGAAAGGTGTTTTAGGATATACTGAAGATTCAGTGGTTTCTACAGATTTTATTCACGAATCACGTACTTCAGTATTCGATGCTGGTGCAGGTATTGCGTTGAATGACAACTTTGTAAAAGTAGTAAGCTGGTACGACAATGAGTGGGGTTATTCTTGCAAAGTGCTTGATTTAATTGTACACATGGATTCAGTAAAGTAATCTTGAAAAAAATAAAATAATTATAAATCCCCTGTAAGTTCACTTACAGGGGATTTTTTTAAGACTGAAACTGTTTTTTAATAAAAACCTAACAGGCTTTGGAATCTGTTAGAATTATTCATAAAAAACAGCACATCTATTAATTCAGAAACATGTTTTTCAGATAAATTTCACAAGCAAACCTGCCAAAACCAAAATACAGTAGGACCAAAATTAGAAAAGGAGTTTGCAAAACTGTGCAATAAAAAAATCAAGATTAGATGCTCAAGACCTAGAGATTCGTTTTGTGTGTTTTCTAAGAACTTGTATAAAAAAGTCGATGAAAAAACCTTGCTATTAATTAATTGCTAAAGTAGTATTGAAAGTAGTTTTAGGAAGATGAAAACCGATTTAGATTTACATTCTGTTATTGCAAATTTCACTTCCCAATGTTCCAAATCTTATCATAACCCAATTCAACCTCCTTTGAACGAAGATTCCGAATTCCATCTATTAGCGCTGCAATCATTTCGTCGGAAGAACATGCTTTTGCCAATGCTTCCGGATTAGTTTTAACGATATCACCATTAAAAGGATTCCCGGTTGTATTTATAATATAAGCATTTGCATAAGTCCCCTGCTTATTATTGTTACTTTCATCCCTACCTGTAATGCTCAAGGTAAGCGATGGAATTAAAATTACTTTTCCTTCGCTGTTTGCAGCAATCTGGAATGACACTTGCATACTGACTAAGCCATCCACATCGGTTTCCTTCATCATATTTACCATACTATTGTCAGTTGTCAAATTACTATTTGTACTTCCCAGTATTTCACTAATTGATTTTGCATTAGTACGTTGTGTTCCTTTGTAACTGGTGCGAATAATACTCTTGGTATTTTCTTCAGATGCGGGGAAAAGTGTGGTATAATTGCTATTGCTCGTTATAGTTTTTACAGGTACAAAATCAATATTGTATTCTGATTTCATGAATTTGACCAGAGCAATATAAATCTTATCCATCACATACTCCCATTGTGTTGAAGCTAATTGGGGAAATTGATAAGTAGTAGTTGTAGTCGTAATTATTCGCGTATTATTATAACCACTTCGTTCACCCGATTTAGATTCTGTTCTGTATGTATTACCCTCAAGCGTAAAGGATGTTAATCCAAATTTAGAACCTTTGCTAAATGGTATACCTGAGTTGGCATTGGGTTTATAAAAAGTGTAACCAATACCAATATCGTTTTTCTTATTCACTTTGATAGAAGCATAAACGCTTTCTGCCTGATTGCCTTTAACAATAACAGGAATTGAGGCATATGATGTAGCTTTTATTTCGGCAGTTTGTAAATCTCCCACATTTTGAGGTGCACTCATTTTATCCCGTTCGGTAATAAACTCACGTTCAACAATAAGAAAATTTTCACCTTTATTGTAATTTCCAACTCCTTTTACACTCCCTGCAATTTCCGGATTGCTCAACGATTCTTTTGGTATGGTAACAGTTACTTCGCCTTCATTTCCAGCATCGAAGCTTGTAAAGCGGTTTAATGCTCTTGAACCTACAACATCTGTTATCAATGATACGCGGATACGAGTGCCTTTTGAACCGGGTGGGTTGGTATAGGTTAATTTTATGTCTTTGTCAAGGTTAATAATCGGAAGTGCATTTTCTCCGTTTACCGAAACAATTCCTACTTTCGAAATAGGCTTCAAGGAGAAACTGGCTTCATCACCGCTTATTGTTTTAATTTTAATTTCTTTTGGGGTTTTAAATGCCTCTCTAAAAACTGTCAGATACGATCCAAGTCCAATATATTCCATTTCCTGACCGTCACATGTTACAGTTCCGTCAATTTTAAACAAACCAACACCTTCACCTTTCAAGAAACTTACTCCAACTATGTAATCGCCTTCGATGGTTCCTTTAGGAAATAACCTGGATTCTGAAGTGTTGATTTCCGGAGGATAAGTACCTGAAACAATATATGTTTTGGCTACAACAGCATCTAATTCTTTCGCCGAACTGGTCATCAAATTGCCTGCTAAATTTCCCAATTTCTCTCCAATTCTAAAATCAGGTTTTTTGATTTTAAACTTACTTTTTTTTTCCTGGGCTGAACCGAGGTTAAAACTCAGTATGGTCATTAAAATAATTACAATTTTCTTCATATTACAATATTTATTTTGTTACACATTTTTTTATAAACAAAATTTTATTTAGAATGTTCAAATTCAATAAGCGAACTAATTATTAATAAATATCAATAACTTCTAATTCTAATTAATTGTTGATGTAAAATTAAATCAACAGTTTTCCTGAATAACTTTCGGGTCTCAAACATAGAGGGAACAAAATCAACTATATCTAAATGATTTAAAAAAGTATGATAATTTTAAACCAACCTTTCAGGCTTTTGAAACCAATTTTGTATCTTCTTTAGAAAAACTTCATCTTTTTTATATGATAACTTATAAACGAGTTTTTATTATCTTTGGAAACTTAATTTGCAATAATTAAACAATGAAAATCCCGAAAATATTTTTATTTACAATCTTTGCTTTCATATATTTGTCAAACGGATATACTAAAACAAGAAACAAAGATGAAGCAGCTATTCTTGCGGGGAAATTCATCTCTCATTCTACCGGAAAAATGTCGAAAATCTCATTCGACATTCAAACTCTGAAACAAGTAAATTCATTTTCTTTATCAGAAAATATTGACAGTAATAATTCTGATCAGTTTTTTCATATATTTAATGTAGGCGAAAACAACGGATTTGTTATTGTGTCTTCAGACGACCGTGCTAAAAGTATTCTAGGTTATTCTGATTCAGGATCGTTCAATCCTGACAATATTCCTGACAATTTAAAAAACTGGCTCTCCATTTACAGTAGCGAAATAGAATCGCTCAACTCGCTACCCGAAAATCAAGCACCCATTTCCAGAATTAATCAGAATACTGAAAGTATATTTGCTTCTTCCATTTCACCACTTCTTAAAAATATAAAATGGAATCAGGGTGCTCCTTATAATCTTCAATGTCCGATTATCGACAGCACAACTAATACAAGAGCTGTTGTAGGATGTGGTGCTACTGCCATGGCTCAGGTGATGAAATACTACAATTGGCCGGTAACCGGAATAGGTTCAAAAACATACACCACAAATACACTTAAAATTCCACTGTCGGTTAATTTTTCAACAATGCAATACGATTGGACAAATATGTCGGACATTTATAATTCTTCGAGCACTGAAATTCAAAAAACTGCAGTTGCTACTTTAATGTATCATTGTGGTGTGGCAGTAAATATGGACTTTAATAAAGCAAGTAGTTCCTATACCACCGATATAGCTAAAGCATTAATAAATTATTTTGGCTATGACAAAAATTTACAGATTTATATTAGAGATTTTTATACGAAAGCAGAGTGGGAAAATCATATTAAATCTGATTTGAATGCCGGTAGACCAGTTTTGTATAACGGACAGGCATCAGATGGCGGACATATTTTTGTATGTGATGGTTATGATACAAACGGATTGTATCATTTTAACTGGGGTTGGGGAGGATCAGCAGATGGTTACTTTGAACTTTCGGCACTAAATCCCACTGAATTAGGTATAGGTGGTGGAAATGCAGGTGGATATAATGGCAACCAGTATATGATTAAATGCATTCAAAAACCTTCAGAAACTTCTCCAACTCATCTAATTTATACTAAAATGCCTTTGTCTTTCTATAAAAGTCAAGCAAATAGAACTGACACATTTAGCATAATTTCAAATAAAACTTATAATTATGGAATAAATTCAATTACCGGACAAATTGGAGTTGGGTTATTTAATGAAAATACTCTAATTCAAGTATTAAATAGTACAAGTATGTCAAGAGAAAGTTTTACTGGATGGAATTGGTTAAAGTTTTATTCAAAAATACCAACAAGTGTATCTAATGGGAATTATAAAATATATTT
>JFJP01023599.1_pt1 | contig 10945 bp, 12 predicted proteins | sample 431651 | NCBI WGS metagenome assembly JFJP01 (sample SAMN02602958, study PRJNA72255) | Microbial mat metagenome, whole genome shotgun sequencing project. | biome: fresh water; feature: sink hole; material: water; isolation source: purple microbial (photo- and chemosynthetic) mats found in...
CCTGTCAAGAACTGTCTGACATTTGTCCGATTTAGATGGATGCCGACGAGGGCTCCTGCCTGTTGCCAGCTTTCGGGGTATTGGCTATGTGCCATGTGCTTGGAACTCTCCCCATGAATGGGCATAGTGCCCCGGAGGGCCACCACCTTGCAGAAACACATTATGGAGGACGGATGATGCGAAAATGTTTGCCCTTGTTCCTGCTGGCCTTCCTGGCCCTGGGATCAACCTGCTTCGCCGAAGACATGAAAGTCGGTTTTGTCTATGTGTCCCCGGTGGGCGATGCCGGGTATTCCTATGCCCATGACCAGGGCCGCCTGGCCGTGGAAGCCATGGACGGAGTGACCACCTCGTTTGTCGAATCCGTGGCCGAGGGTCAGGATTCCGAACGCGTGATCATGAACATGGCCCGCAAGGGGTATGACGTCATCTTCGCCACCAGCTACGGCTACATGGACCCCATGCTCAAGGTGGCCAAGGATTTTCCCAAGGTCAAATTCCTACACTGCTCCGGCTACAAGAATGCTGAAAACATGGCCAATTATTTCGGCCGCATCTACCAGGCTCGCTACCTGACCGGCATGGTCGCAGGCGCCATGAGCAAGTCCAACACGCTCGGCTACGTGGCCGCCTTCCCCATCCCCGAAGTCATCCGCGGCATCAATGCCTTCACTCTCGGCGCCCAGGCCGTGAACCCGAATGTCCAGGTCCGCGTGGTCTGGACCAAAACCTGGTACGACCCGGCCACGGAAAAGGAAGCGGCCAAATCCCTGCTGGACGTTGGCTGTGACGTCATCGCGCAGCACCAGGATTCTCCCGGCCCACAGGAAGCGGCCCAGGAGCGCGGCGTCTATTCCGTAGGCTATAACACCGACATGAAAGCCTTCGCGCCCAAGTCCCATCTGACGGCTGCCATCTGGAACTGGGGCCCGTTCTATAAGGAAATGGTCCAGCAGATCAAAGACGGCACCTGGAAGAGCGATTTCTACTGGTATGGCCTGGACAAGGGCATCGTCGACATCGCGCCTTTCGGCGAAATGGTCCCGGCCGAAGTGCAGAAGACCGTTCTGGACAAGAAGGCTGAAATCGCCGCCGGCACCTATAAGGTCTTCACCGGCCCGATCAAGGACCAGTCCGGAGCCGAGAAAGTCGCCGCCGGCGCGGTCATGCCCGACGCGGACCTGCTTGGATTCAACTGGTTCGTGCAGGGCGTCGTCGGCACCCTGGAATAAGGTCCCTAGATGCTTCAACTCAGTGCCGTACGACGACAGGAGCCCCTCGGCTGGGGCTCCTGTCTTGTTTTTTTCGCAGCCCTGGCCCTGGCCTTCACGTTCAGTGGCCTGCTTTTGACCATGCAGGGCAAGCCGGCAGCAAGCGCCCTGTGGTTGCTGGCACACAGCGCCTTTGGCTCAGGCTATGCCCTTGAGGACTGCCTGATCAAGGCCATACCCATCTTTCTGTGTTCCCTCGGCGTTGGCCTGACTTTTCGTTTGCAGGTCTGGAACATCGGGGCCGAGGGCCAATTCGCCCTGGGCGCCGTGGGCGCAACCTGGGCCGCCCTGACCTTTCCCAGCTGGCCCTGGTACGCACTGCTCCCGACCATGCTGCTTTGCGCGTCCCTGACCGGAAGCCTGTGGGGGATCATCCCTGCAGTGCTGCGCCTCAAACTCAAGGCCAACGAGATCATCGTCACGCTGATGCTCAATTATGTAGGCATCTTGATTCTCGAATATCTCGTCTACGGAAGTTGGAAGGATCCGGGCAGCTTCGGCTTTCCCATGACCAGCGAATTCGTGCCCGCCGCCGTGGTCGCGCGCATCGGCGACACGCGACTGAACTGGGGCCTGCTGCTCTGCCTGGCCGCCGGCGTGCTGATGACTATTTTCCTGCGATCCACCCGCCTGGGCTATGAACTTCGGGCCTGCGGCGAAAACGTGCGCGCGGCCCGCTACGCCCGCATGCCCTACTCCATGCTGGTGATCATGGTCATGGCCGTGAGCGGGGCTCTGGCAGGATGGGCCGGCTTCCTGGAGGCCTCCGCCACCCTCGGGCGTCTGCAGCCAAGCATCATGTCCGGCTACGGATACACGGCCATTGTCGTAGCGTGGCTTGCCAACCTGAACCCCCTGATCATCGCCGTGTCGTCGTTTCTTCTGGCCGGTCTGCGCGTGGGTATGGAGACCCTGCAGCTCGACCTGCAGATTCCGGCCGCCTTCGGCGCCATCATGGAGGGACTCATCCTCCTGTCCATTCTGGCCGGAGGTTTCTTTTCGCGCTACCAGCTGCATCTGCGGAGAGCCAGATGACTCCCGAAATTCTGCTCGCCCTTCTGGCGGCCACGGTGCAGGCCGGGACACCCATTCTCTACGCAACTCTGGGTGAAATCCTGACCGAAAAAGGCGGTGTCCTGAACCTGGGCGTTGAAGGGATGATGCTTGTCGGCGCCCTGATAGGATTCCTGACGGCTCTGCACACGGGCTCACCCACTCTCGCCTTCCTGGCCGGAGGACTGGCCGGTGCGTGCATGGCCGCGCTGCACGGCATCGTCTGCATCTGGTTCCTGGGCAACCAGGTCGTTTCAGGCCTGGCCCTGACCATCTTCGGCACCGGACTGGCCGGTTTCTTCGGCACTCCCTACATCGGCCGCACCGCGCCCGGCTTCGACAAGTTTTCACTGCCCGTCCTGGGCGATCTGCCCATCCTGGGCACGATCTTGTTCCAGCAGGACGCCCTCGTTTACGTCTCCTACCTCGTCGGCCCCTTGCTGTGGGCCTTTTTCCGCTACAGCCGCTGGGGTATGGCCATCCGCGCAGCAGGGGAAAGCCCCTCCGCGACAAGGGCTGCCGGCCTGAACGTCCTGGCCTACCGCTGGGCGGCGTTGCTGGGAGGTGGAGTGCTTGTCGGCTTTGGCGGAAGCTACCTCAGCCTCGCCTACACCCATCTGTGGACCAACGGACTCACCTCTGGTCGCGGCTGGATTGCCGTGGCCCTGGTCATCTTCGCCTTCTGGCGACCGAGCCGGGCCATGATCGGGGCGTATCTCTTCGGCGGAATCATGGCCTTTCAGCTCCGCCTGCAGGCCATGGGCACGGCATTGCCATCGTCACTTCTGCTCATGCTGCCTTATGTATTGACCATCGCGGCCTTGGCCTTCTCGTCATGGCGCGGCGACCGCGTCCAGGCGCCAGCCGCGCTGGGCGTGAACATGGAACCCTCTGAATAGGATACCGTTATGACCGAAAGCAGATATCAACGCACCTACCCCATTTCCTGGGACCAACTGCACCGTGACGCCAAGGCCTTGTCCTGGCGCCTCCTGGACAAGGATTTCTTCAACGGCATCATCGCCGTGACCCGGGGCGGCCTCGTGCCTGCGGCCATCATCGCCCGCGAACTGGACATCCGGCTGGTGGATACCATCTGCGTCTCCAGCTATGACTGGAAAAACCAGAAGGGCGAGGTCAAACTCTTGAAGGGCATCACGGGCAATGGCGAGGGCTGGCTCATCATCGACGACCTGGTCGACACCGGGCGCACGGCCAAGCTCATCCGCGAACTGCTGCCCAAGGCCCACTTCGCCTCCATCTACGCCAAACCCGCAGGGCGGCCGCTGGTGGACACCTTCATCACCGAGGTCAGCCAGGACACCTGGATACTTTTCCCGTGGGACACCGAGTCTCAGTTCGTTCAGCCCATCGCCGGGATGCGGCAGGGCTGAGGCGTGTCAGCTTCCGCGGCCGCGGTCAGCCTGCGCGGCATCACCAAGGCCTTCGGCGCGGTCCGGGCCAACAGCGACATCAGCCTGGACATCCATGCGGGCCGGATCAAGGCCTTGCTTGGCGAAAACGGGGCGGGAAAAAGCACGCTCATGTCCATCCTGGCAGGTCATTACCTGCCCGACAGCGGCGAAATCCTGATTGACGGCCACCCCCGCTCCCTGCGTACGACCAAAGATGCCATCCGGGCCGGAATCGGCATGGTCTATCAGCACTTCATGCTGGTGGAGGCCATGACCGTGGCCGAGAACGTGTTTCTGGGCCAGGAGCCGGGATTTTTCCTTTCTCCCCGGGCCATGCAGGAGCAGGTCCTGATCCTCGCCCAGAGCTTCGGACTGGACATCGATCCAGCAGCCCGCGTGGCGGATTTGTCCATGGGCGAGAAGCAGCGTGTCGAGATATTAAAACTCCTGCAACGCAAAAGCCGCATTCTCATCTTCGACGAGCCCACGGCCGTACTCACTCCCCAGGAGGCGAAGCAGCTCTTCGCGGCCCTGCGCAGCATGGCTGCCCAGGGCAAAGCCATCGTCTACATCTCTCACAAACTGGGTGAGGTCATGGCCCTGGCCGACGAAATCGCCATACTGCGGCGGGGCGAGGTGGTGGACGAACTTCCGGCCGAGGAGGTCCATTCCCAATCCGACCTGGCCCGGCGCATGGTCGGCCGGGAAGTGCTTCTGGAAGTGCGCCGCGAGCCCATGGAACTGCGGCAGAACGTGCTGCGCATGCAGGAAGTCGGCACTGAGGCCTTGAAGAACGTATCCTTGAGCCTTCGGCAGGGGGAAATACTGGCTGTGGTCGGCGTGGCCGGCAACGGCCAGAAGGATCTGGTCGAAGTCGTCTGCGGCCTCAAGGAGCCCCGCAAAGGCGAAGTCAACGTGCTTGGCAAGGGCTGGCGGACCTTTTTCTCCGCCCCGGCCTGGCAGGGAGGCTTAAGCTACATCCCCGAAGACCGCATGGGCCTGGCGGTTTGCCGGGGCATGGACCTGGTCGACAATTTTCTGCTGACCACACGGCAGGGCTATTGCTCTTCCGTCTGGCTGGAACGCGACCGGGCAAAATCCGTGGCCCAGGAGCTGGTCCATCAGTTCAAGGTCTCGCCACCCGATGTGAATTGCCAGGCCAGACAGCTTTCGGGCGGCAATCTGCAGAAATTGGTCCTGGCCAGGGAGTTCCATCGCCGTCCGCGCCTCATCGTGGCAGAGCAGCCCACGCAGGGCCTCGACGTCTCGGCCATCGAGGAGGTCTGGGGCACCTTGCTTGCGGCTCGCGAGGAAGCGGGGATACTGCTCGTCACCGGAGACCTGACCGAGGCCCTGGCTCTGGCCGATCGCGTCGCGGTCATGTACGGGGGAGCCATCGTGGACACGTTTCCAACAGATGATCGGCAGCGGGTCGAACGCATCGGAGAGATGATGGCAGGCATGAAGCCCGTCGAAAATGACTGAAATCTCTGGAGCCCATGGTCAGCTCAAGGTGAACGCCGCCGGGCGGTCATGGATTCTGGAGCGCCCTGCGGACCTGGAATCGCTCTGGCAAGCCATGGACGAGGGCGACCCGGAGGCCGAAGATCACATCCCCTACTGGGTGGAACTCTGGCCCGCGACCCTGGCCCTTTGCGACTGGCTGGCCAGGCAGGATCTGGCCGGAAAAAGGTGCCTTGACCTCGGCTGCGGTCTGGGACTGTCGGCGCTGGTGGCGTCTGCCCTTGGCGCGCAGGTGGTGGGTATGGATTACGAACTCGACGCCTTGTACTTTGCAAGGCGGAACGCCAGCACAAACCTTGTCCCTTCGCCGCTTTGGGTGCACATGGACTGGAACAGGCCGGGCTTTGCGTCCGCCTCCTTTGACCGCATCTGGGGCGGAGACATTTTTTATGAGCAGCGCTTTTTTGAACCCCTGGAAAGTCTGCTGCTCCGCTGCTTGGCCCCTGGCGGCAGAGTCTGGTTCGCCGATCCGGAGCGGGCCGTGTCCAGCACAGTGTGGTCCAGATTTTTGCGCCGGGGTTGGCGGGTCAGGAATCAGGGTCAGGAAGTGGTTTCCTTTGACCAGGCGCGCATGACGGTCAACCTGTGGGAACTCTTTCGCCCGCAATGATGTAAGGAGGAAAAATGGGTCAGACTATTCGCTTTGGAGTGTCCCTTGACTCCGATCTGCTGGAAAAATTCGACGCGCTGTGCGAGGAACGCTGCTACCAGACGCGCTCCGAAGCCATCCGCGACCTCATACGCAACACCCTGGTGCAAAAAGAGTGGGAAGACCTGAACAAGGAGATGGTCGGCACCTTGACCCTGGTCTATGACCACCATCATTCGGACCTGGCGCAGAAGATGACCGAGATCCAGCATTCCTCCCTCGACGTCATCGTCACCTCCCTGCACATCCATCTCGACCACCACAACTGCATGGAAGTGCTCATCCTTCGAGGCCCGGGCCAGGACATCAAGGCCACTGCCGAACGGCTCATTTCCACCAAGGGCGTGAAACACGGCAAGCTGAATCTGGCCACCACGGGACAGGATCTCACCTGATGCGCGACGTGCAGAACGGGCCGGCGGAAGTGGCTCTGCGCATCGACCGCGTAGGAGTAAAGAACCTGTCCATTCCCCTGACGGTGCGTGACCGGGCCAAAGGACGCCAGCATACCGTGGCCCGGGTGGATCTGAGCGTTGATCTGCCTGCCGAATTCAAGGGCACGCACATGAGCAGATTTCTTGAAGCCCTGCGCGACATGGACACGACCCTGGACGCGGCCAGTTGCAAGAACCTGCTGCTCGACCTGCAAGACCGTTTGCATGCCAGAAGCTCCCATCTGTGCTTCCTTTTCACCTATTTTCTGGAGCAACGCGCCCCGGTCACGGGCAGTCCGGCGCTGATGGATTATTCCTGCTTTCTTCGAGGCGTGTTGCAAGGCGGCGAGGTCAGCCTGATGCTCGGGGTGGAAGTGCCGGTCATGACCGTTTGCCCATGCTCCAAGGCCATTTCAAAGGAGGGCGCCCACAGCCAGCGGGCCATGGTCCGCATAGAGGCGCAATGCGTGGGCATGCTTTGGGTCGAGGATCTCATCGCCATCGCCCAGGAATCCGGCTCCTCTCCGGTCTACGCGCTGCTGAAACGCGAAGACGAGAAGTATGTGACCGAGGCGGCCTTCGCCGCCCCGACCTTTGTGGAGGACGTCGTCCGGGGCGCGGCTTCACGCCTGGCGGCGCACCCCAGAGTGCGGGGGTTTAAAGTCGAGGTGGAGTCGTTCGAATCCATCCACAACCACAGCGCCTACGCCTGCATCGATCAGATGGACGAAGGCGCGGACACCGTCCACACAGCCCTTGACGGGAATCCTGCCCGCGTTAGAATATAAGAATGAGCGGAGGTGCACCATGATGGAAAATGTTCAGGCCATGCAGGGAATCAGTTTTTCCCAACAGGTCACGGCCAACAACGTGGCCAACATGAACACGAATGGCTTTCATTCCAGCCGGGTGGAATTTGAGACCGGCCCGAATGGTCAGGGCGTGCAGGTGCAGGATGTCTACGAAAACACCGCCGCCGGGCCGCTGGTGCCGAGCGGTGAGTACGTTGAAAGCGACGGGGGGCAAATCTACGAGGAAATGCTGGTCGAGGGATCGAACACGGACCTGGCCACGGAGATGGTGCAGATGATCGAAAACGAGCACGCCTTCGCCGCCAACGCCGCCGCGCTGCACACCAGCCTGGACATGACCGGCGTGATCATCAACATGATGGTCTGATTTTTCTCAACGCGCGATGCATCAAGGCCGCTTTCCGACAGGAGGGCGGCTTTTGTTTTTAATGCCTCTCGCTTGCAAGCCTATACAGGTCTTCCGGGGTGAAGGCGTACGGCTCCCGGCAGAATTCGCAGGTGATGACCGTGTCTTCGCCGCGTCCGGCGAGGCTTTTGATTTCATCCACACCAAGGGTGATGAGGGCCTGCTCGAGGCGATCACGGGAGCAGCCGCAGTGAAAGGCCACGTCCTGGTGGCCAAGAATTTCAAAGGGGATATCCCCGAAAATACTGTCCAACACCTCTTTGGGAGTCGCTCCTTCCAGAAGCATTTTGGCCAGGGGCGGCAGTGCTTTTATCCGCCTCATCAGAGCATCGAGGGCTTCCTCGTTGGCCGGGGGCAGCGACTGGATCAAAAAACCCCCGGCCACGGCGATGCCGCCCTGGTTATCAGGGATGGTGGTCAGGCCCATGGCCGAGGGCGTCTGTTCCGAATCCGTCAGATAGTAGGCGATGTCCTCGGCGATTTCGCTCGATAAGAGATTGACCACGCCCTGATAGGAGGTCTTGAGCTGCAAGTCCTTGGTCACGGTCAACAGGCCCGCCCGGCCCAGGGCCCCGGGGATATCGAAGCGCCCATCCTTGAGTGGCAGATCCACTCCCGGATTACCCACGTAGCCATGCACAAGGCACATGGGGTCGGCCTCGACCACGATCTTCCCCAGCGGACCGTTCCCCTCGAATTTGAGGGCCACGCGCTGACGGCCCTTGAGCAGCGCGCCCAGGAGCACTGCCCCGGTCATGGCGCGGCCCAGGGCAACGGACGCGGTGGGCAGAGTGGCATGCCTGGCACAGGCTTCGCGCACCGTGGCCGTAGTGAGACAAGCCATGGCGCGCACGTTTGCTTCATTGGAGATGACACGGACAAGTTGGTCATTCATATGTAATTACCCGGATCGAGTTGAATTGCGGGAAACAAGCGGCAAACGGGCACCCAAAGCGATCCCTTCGGGGCTTGCGTTCACTTCATATGGCATAAACTCCACGCCTTTGCCCACGGCCATCCAAAAAAGCGCGGCAAAGCGCGGGTCTATGAAATCCGCCGGTCCAAAGCACCCACCATCGGGACGCTGCACTGCCAGAAAGACTCCTACCCGCACGCCGCTCTCTGCCAGTTTCATGAGTTCGAGCAGATGCTTCTGCCCGCGCTCCGTGACCGCATCCGGAAAACAGGCCACGCCATCCTCGACCATGGTCACGTTCTTGGCCTCGATCCAGAATTCCCCGGCAGGCCCGGACAGCTTGGCGTCGAGGCGCGAGTTCCCGTGCACCGCTTCCGGAGTAAACTCCGAATATCCGCGAAGCTCCGGGATGGCCGCAGTCTCCCAGGCTTTTTTGAGCAAGCGGTTGGGTGTTGACGTATTGACCCCGACCCAATCACCGCAAGGGCGGACCAGCTCCAGGGTGTAGGGCAGCTTTCGTTTCGGAGAACTGGCCGGGGAGATGAACACCTCCATGCCAGGCCGCAACAAACCGAGCATGGAGCCGGAATTGTTGGTGTGGACCGTCACCGGCCGGCCATCCAGGAGCACGTGCACCAGAAATCGCTTTTCGCGGGCAACAAAGACGGCGGTACGGCTTAGTATCGGATATTTCAAGAGATGAGGCATTTTTTGAGTTGCTTTTCCGTCATAATCTTGACAGTTAGGCAGTGTCAGAACAGCGTTGAAGCCCATTCCCGCTCCAGGAGAGGCCATGTCATTTGATACCTGTGGAATAATTGGAAAGAGTTCCGCCTTGCAAGAGGTATTTCGGATCCTCGCCAAAGTGGCGCCCTCGGACAGCACGGTCCTGGTCACGGGAGAATCAGGCACAGGCAAAGAGCTCCTCGTCCGCGCGCTGCACCGTAACAGCACGCGGGTAGACAAGCCCTTTGTGCCCATCAACTGCGGCGCCATTCCCCGCGAGCTGCTGGAATCGGAACTTTTCGGGCACGAGAAGGGCGCCTTTACGCACGCCATCAGGACAAAAATAGGCCGCTTCGAACTGGCTCACGGCGGCACGGTGTTCCTGGATGAAATAGGGGAGATGGACCTGTCCCTGCAGGTCAAGATCCTGCGAGTGCTGCAGGAAAGGGAGTTCGAGCGGGTCGGCGGCGGCAAGACCATCAAGACTGATGTACGGATCGTAGCGGCCACCAACCGCGATCTCGAGGAGGAAGTCCGCAGGGGCGCCTTCCGCGAAGACCTCTTTTACCGCCTGAATGTCATCCCCATCACTCTGCCTCCCCTGCGCGAACGCGACGAGGACGTGCTGGTTCTGGCCCGTTATTTTCTGAAGCATTTCTGCACTGGGCGCAGGGCGTGCGTCCTGGAAATGGCCGAGGACGCCCGCGAGATCCTGGCCCGCTATTCCTGGCCCGGCAATGTGCGCGAACTCGAAAATTTCATGGAGCGCATGTCCATTCTCTGCGACAGCGACCATATCCACCTTATTGATCTGCCAGACAAAATCCTGCGTGAAACCGGTGTCGAGGTGCCCAAACGGGCTGCGGCGGTACGTGATGCATGCTTCCGTTGGCCCGAACTCAAGGATTTGCGGGAACAGCAATTGGGACTGAAGGAATTTCTGGATCAGGTCGAGGAACGGCTTCTGACTGAAGCACTGGGGGAAGTGGACGGGGTCAAAAACAAGGCCGCCGAAGTTTTGGGCATCAAGCGGACTACACTTATTGAAAAACTGAAAAAAAAGAACATGTTATGACAATGTGCCCAATTCTTGCTTACAGCAATCCGTGCGCACACGCCCCCTTGCCAGCCTGATCTGGCTTCTTGCGGCCTTTTTGGGCCTCGTACCTCTCCACGCCGCCAATGGCGCGGTTCTTTCGTGGAACAAGCTCCCCCAGGGCGAGGAGCTTGTCTTCAAGTTCGAGTCTTCACTGCCCAGAGCTGAGCCCAGACAACGGGGTCTGACGCAGATCCAGATCCCAGTCCCCTGGAGCTTCTGGCAAAATGAGCGCAAGCCCGAAATCCCCGACTTCTCTTCGTCCAAGCTCTTGAAAGAGGTCTCCATAACTCCGGACGGAGTTTTCATTCTGACGCGTTCGGGCGACTTCATTTTTTCCTCTTCCACCGACTCCAAGCTCAAAAAACTGGTCATCGAGCTTTATCCGCCCCCCGCAGATGAACCCGAAGAAACGACTTCCAAAAATCAAACGCAACCGACCATCCCGGCGGGCAATGAAACAGCGGTCCCTGCCAGCGACACGCCCGCTCCTCAGGCGCTGCCCGAACAGGCCGAGAACTCCACGGACAGGCAGTCACAAAACGCCACGCCTCCAGCCTTGACCCAGAATCCGGAGGAGGCCTCTGCCAGGGAAGATGCCCAGGACATTGAGCAGCCCAAGCCCCTTGAGGAAGAACCTTCG
>JFJP01000391.1_pt1 | contig 10944 bp, 10 predicted proteins | sample 431651 | NCBI WGS metagenome assembly JFJP01 (sample SAMN02602958, study PRJNA72255) | Microbial mat metagenome, whole genome shotgun sequencing project. | biome: fresh water; feature: sink hole; material: water; isolation source: purple microbial (photo- and chemosynthetic) mats found in...
AGGCCCAGGGCCAGATCGTTTTCCATGCCGATGACCTTGGCCAGGGGAACGCCGGCATCCGGCTGGAACTCGTACACCGTCACCACGGGGCCTGGCTGCATGCCAACTACGGTGCCCTTCACCCTGAATTCCGACAGTTTCTGTCCAATGAGTGCCCGGGTGTCTTCGAGCACCTTGGGGTCCACTCGCGTGCCCGGCCCGGGAGGGTCGAAGAGGCGACGGGGGGGTAGCTCCAGACGCTCGGCGGGGGCGAAGGCCGAGGCATCGCCATCGAGTTTGCGGGATGTTTTCCGGGGTGCCTTGGTGCCCAGGGAGGCGGTGTCCATCAGGGGATGCACCGGCGTGGGCTCCGTGAGTCCCAGGGGCTGCTGCTCGGCCACGCGGCCATAGCGGTCCTGCATGACCACAGGTTTGACGAGCTGGGGCTTGGGTGGAGGGGGCGGCGGAAGGTTGCGGAGCAGGGTCGGGGCGGGAAGGGGCACGTTCGCGGGCCGGTGGAAATCCTCCAGCACCAGGAGATCCTGAGGGGTGGAAAGCGGCGCGGAGATCGCGTTTGAAGGCAATGGTGAGAGTTCCCGCGAGGGAGTGTCCAGGCGCATGGACTGAATGACGGGCAAGCCCATTTCTGGGGGAAGTAGCTGATTGCTGCGGCGGTATTCTGCCGTTTCTCGCTGGGCACGGGCGAAAGCGTCCTGCTGTTCCTGCTCGATCTGGTTCTGCTCGGCGAGATGCTGCAGATCGGCGGCGTCCCGCACATCGAGATCCGGCATGGCGGCGGCGCGACCGCTCTTCCAGGCCAGGAAGGGGCGTTTCAGGAAGGCCAGCACGCCGCGTGCGCCCTTGCTGGGCAGGGGTTTGAGAAAGGGCAAGGCCCGGTTGCCCATCCAGCGGCCGAACATCGCGGCCAGGGCTCGCGTCAAACCGGGGGCCAGGACCAATGCCGCGATCAGGATTAGCAGGGAAAGAACCAGGGGCAGGCCCACGGGGCCGAGGGTCCGTCTGCAGGGCGGCCAGAGGGCCGAGCCCAGCCAACCGCCCCAGCGCCAGGCGCCTTCCGAGGCCCAGGAGCGGGTTCCAAAGGCGCCCAGGAGGGTCCACACAGAGAGCCCCAAGAAGGTCCAGGCCACGCGACGCGGCCATTTAAGTCCATCCCGAGTAAAGATTTCCCAAAGCAGGTAGGCGGGCAGCAGCCAGGCGCCTACGCCGACCAGGGTCTGAAGGAAGCCCGCCAGATGGGCGCCAACGAGGCCACAGAGATTGTGGAGGTCGGGATCCACCACCCCACCGGCAAAGAGGTGCGGATCATTGGGGTGGAAGCTCAGCAGCGACAGGGCGACCACGAGGGCGAAAAAGCCCACCACGACCCTGAGCAGCAGTCTGCCCATTCCCTTCACGGCACCTCCGGATACCGGATAAGCCTCGAGTCTAGCCGATCAGCTCATCGCTGGCCCGCAGCAGAAGCCGCGCCGCTGCTGGAGACGAGGAGCGCCGCGCGCTGGTTGCGGTTCCAGGATGGTTTCCCGGTGGCTCGGAGATAGGTGCCCACACACTCAAAACGCCAGCCGTTGGCCAGGGCGCGATCCAGGAAGGGACCGAGCACCCTGGCGGGACGATCCTCGATGGGCCGCCCCGAACCAAGGTGCATAAGCACGATGAGACCCTCGCCGTCCTGTCGCTCCATTCGGGCGTGCAGGCGATCGAGGATGGCATTGCCCGTGCGGTACAGTTTCCGTTCCTTGAGGGTGGCCCAATCCAGAGTGTCGGCACCCTCGCTCCAGCCCACGTGGCGGTAGCCCAGTTCTTCCGCCCATTTCCGGATTTCCACGTTGTGTTCGCCGTAGGGGGCTCGCCACAGGGGATCCATGGGCCGCCCCAGTAGACGGAAGAATGCCTGATCCGCAGCCAGTAATTCGTGCTGGAAGCGCTCCCTGGTCCATTGCGGATCGCGCACCCCTCGGGGCGCAAGGTGGGGATGATTCAAGGTGTGGTTGCCGATCTCGTGGCCATCCTGGTCGATCCTGCGAACGATCTCCGGATACTTCTGGATGAAGGCTCCGGTGAGAAAGAATGTGCTCCGCAGCTTGCGGGCTCTCAAGGCGTCCAACACATCCAGGGCCACTTCAGAGGTCGATCCGCCATCGAACGTGAGGCACACTTGTCGCTGACCGCGGGGGCCCCGCAGTAAATTCAGCCCCTCGCCAGAACCCGGCCAGATCCCACCAGATCGGATCACAGGCTGGGCGGGAGCCGGAAGCGGCCGTGATCGTTGCGCAGGAATGGCCGGAGGCTTGGGGACTTCGGCCTTGGGCTGCGCGGGTGGCTTTGGCTCCGGCTTGCGTGATTCGGTTTTTCGAGGTTCCATCCTCACAGGAGCGGGAGTGAGTGTTTCGTGCTTCCTGCCCGCAGGCACCTTTGGTGCGGGTGGTTTGGCTTCATGCTTCTTGGGTTCCGGTTTGCTGATCTCGGGTTTTCTGGGAGCCTCAACCCTTTTGAGCGGGAGCGGTTTCTTGGGCACTGGGGGCGCGAGCAACTCGAGTGGTCGGTCGAAATCCCACTGGGCCAGGAGGGTTCCATCTCCCTTTCGGAGTTCGGCCTTTTCCCCTTTGGGTGGACGGTACAACTCCCACCGGATAGGGCCGAATTCGACAAAATTGCGCTCGTTAAGGGTGGTGCCCTTCAGCACCAGTTCCGTGGGCTGGTCCACCTCGCCCTCGATGACAAGCAGTCCTCCCAGGGCGTGCCACGTCCAGGGGGCTAGGGCGACCTTGGGTTCCTGCTGGGGAGCCTTGGGGGGGCTCTCTCTCTGGCAGGACAGAGCTCCAAAGAAGGTAAGCGCAAGGGCCAGGGCCTGGCCGGCGGCCTTCACGCGGACTCCCGGTGACAGGCGGCCCAGTAGTTGGCCTTTTCTCTGATTCGGGTCTCCACGGAGGAAAACCCACAGTATTCAAGGGTCTCCAGCAGCCACTGGGCCAGGGCCTCCGCCGTAGGGTTTCGATCCTTCAACCGGGGCTGTTCATTGAGCAGGGTGTAGTCGATGTCTCTGACCCAGGCATCGAGGGCCTGGGCAAACATTGATTCCGTCTGGTTCTCCTCGAGGTTCACCGTGGCTTCGAGTTCCCAGTTGTGGCCATGGCGAGCCTCCACAAAGCCCGGCAGGTCGTGGAAGTGATCCGCCACAAAGGCGCGATGGAGGCTCAGGCGGGGAGGCAACATGGCCCCCAGTGTAGGTGTCTCTTCGCAAAAGCGCACGGACTGCGATGGTGTCTGTGTTTGGTTGGCGAAACCCTGGAATTCGTACCCGACCAGAGGCAATTCGTTTGTTAACCCTTGGGAACGGAAGTCTTTCAACGTCAGGATCCAATTTGACTCTCTCCCGTCTTGCCCAGGGCCTACCTATGCCTCCCAGAGCACCTCAGTTCCCCGCCGTGATGATCCTTCGGGAGCAGGGAGAGATCCTGTTCCTAGATCGGCGGGCCTCGGCGCTGACGGGCTGCGGCCCCAGCGAAATACCGCATCTCGATGCCTTGTTGGCAGAGGTTTTCCCGGAGGAGGTGGACCAGGCCAAAGCCACGCGTCTGTTCCGTCATGCCGCAGCTACGGCAGGTAGACGCGGTTCGGCTCGTTTCCATGCGGAATTCCAGGCAAAGAATGGTCGTCGACGGCGAACGACCATCCAGGTGCAGCGGTGGGGTGGAGACCCCGGTCATCGCTCCTACCTCGTGAGCTTTCTTCCCAGCAATGATGCCCCTGGGGTCGACCAGGCGTCGGTGCTTCAGGCGGTGGCACGGCGGGTGGCCCGGTTGTTGAAAGAGGCGGCGGGCCTCAGTCGGGTTCTGAGTCAGGATGCCGATGGTTCAGACGAGCGATTCGCGGTACTCTCAGCCCTGATCGAGCGGGCCCAGGGACTCCTGGGTAGCCTGGAAGTGCAGGTTCAGGGTGACTCCCTGGCGAATCCGGAGGACAGGGCATGAATCCCGCGCAGGTCAAGAAGCCCGCGGCCCCCACCTTCCGCTATGCGGTGGTGGAGGATGAGCCGCTGGCGCTGCGCATGTTGCTGCGGATGCTCGATACCCTGGCTCCGGATGCCGAGCTGGCCTGGGAAGCGGCCGATGGGGATGCGGCCTTCTGCAGCCTGCGCCAGGATCCTGTGGATGTGCTCTTCCTGGACATCATGTTCCCTCCGGGGGGCGCCTTCCGACTCCTGGAGCAGGCGCGCACCGCGCTGCCTGCGCTGCCCAAGATCGTCTTCGTTACCAGCCGTGAGGATCAGGCCCTCAAGGCCTTCGAGTGGGCTGCCTTCGACTATCTGGTGAAGCCGGTCACCGCACCCCGGGTCAAAGAGACGCTCGACCGCCTGAGGGCCAGCCAGGCCTCGGCGGATCTGGAATCCCTGCTGCGGGTAATGAAGGATTTGGCGCACCAGACGGGGCCAGATCGCTTCACCGTAAGCATTCGGGATCGCATCCTGGTCTTCCGCTGGTCCGAGGTTATGTACCTCCACACAGAGTTCCGCCAGGTGTACGCGCACACGGCCCGGGGGAAGGTACCCCTGGACAAGGGCGTGGACGAACTGGAAGCCCTGCTGGGGGATCGCTTCGTGCGCATCCACCGCTCGAGCTTGGTGAATCTTGACTACCTCGTGGAGGTGCGAAACCCGCCCTCGCTGGCCGGTGAGGCGGTGATGCAGGATGGCATCAGCCTGAGCGTGAGTCGCGCCCGAATGGACGGTCTCCTCCGGAGTCTGGCCCGGATGCGGTAGCCTTCGGCGGTTGGTCACCTCCTGCGAGGGGTTTGTTCGAGACAGTCGGCAATCGGTGGGAAACCCGTGGTCGCGATTGGGCCGGAGGCCGAACCTTGAGAGTAGGTGTTTCGAATCCTCTGGAGTCTTGGTGGCTGGTCCTGATGTTCCCCATTCCCATGCGGTCCTGGTTTTCCGGGGTAGCGGGGAACTGCTTTTTGCCAACCCCTACTCATGTGCCCTGCTCGGTCTTTCCACCCACGAAAAGGAGGATCTCCAAGGGTGGTGCATCCGCTGTTTCCCCTCCGCCCAGGACTATGACCGGGTAGCCCGGAGCTTGCGGCGGGCGCTGTCCGGAGAGGGGCTTTCGGCAGGGGGCAGTTTTTGGGCTCAGTTTCTGAACCAGGAAGGGCGCTTGATGGAAGGGCTCTTCCATGTCGTCTCCTGGCTGGAGCGCAATGGCGAGACCCGCGCGATGCTCACCTGTGTTCCCTCTACCAGTGTCGAGCGCCCCTCCCTGGTGCCCAAGTCCCAGCCCCCGCCCATGGAATCCATGACGGACCTGATGGAGCGGATCCGCGAGCTGCTGGACGTGGCGCTCACCGTGGGGCGCGTTTCCTACGACGATGCCGAGCTGGGAGAAGACCCCCAGGAATACCTGGAGCGCCTGGAATTCGCCAAAGGGGTGCTGAAGGACTTGAACCGGCGGGCATCCTAGCTCAATTCGCGACGCAGCGCTGCCAAGAAAGCCACCAGCACGGAGTGACGGGCTTCGGCGTGGCGTCGGCCGGCCGGAGTGTTCATGCGGGCCGCCAGCCCCAGCAATTTCTGCTCGAAGTGATCCAGGCTGAAGCGCTTGTCGTCCAGGGGGCGGTGCGCGGCCCAGGGGTCCTCGGGGTGCCACAGGCCCGCCCCCATGGCGCCGCCCGTGGCGAAGCAGCGGGCCAGCCCGATGGCGCCGATGGCCTCCAGGCGGTCCGCATCCTGCAGCACGGCGCCTTCCGGCGTAGTTGGCAAAGCACCCCCTGAGAAGCTGTGGGTGGCGATGGCTTCCACGATGGCTTCGCCCCGTTGCGCCAATTCAGGGGTGTCCCGGCACCAGGCTCGCGCCTCCGCCGCACCGAGCACCGCCGTTTGCGGGGAGTTCGGGTGATTCTTGGGCAGGTAGACCAGATCGTGAAGCAGGGCCGCAGCCACGCAGACTTCCACATCTGCGCCTTCTTCCCTGGCCAGCGACTCGGCGTTGCGCCCCACCCGCAGGGCATGGCTGAGGTCATGGGCGCCATCCCGGACCTCGGTCTGGAATCTGGCATGCAGTCGATCTCGAAGGGACTGGAACCAGGGGTAAGGGAAAGTGGGCTCGGTCATCTTTCCAGCCTAGCGCCTGGATTCGGAAAGGGCCTTGCGAGGGCTTTAATATGCGTATTATTATGCAAATATGTGGCCCCCGGTAAACCCAGCGCCGCAGGACTCTTGCTCAATTTCTTTCCTCGAGTCGGGTCCCCGATGTCCGATCATTTCTGTTCCACCCTGGAGGCCCCGATGCGGACCCTCAAGCTCCTTTTCCTGGCCCTGTTCCTGACCGTTGGTGTCTGGGCGCAGCGGGCCATCAATCTGGACCCCGAGAGCGATGTGAAGGTGTCCCTCCAGAAGGGCGCCGTGGTGGTGAGCGTGCCCGAGGGCGCCCACCTGAAAAAGAGCTTCATGACGGTCACGCTTAAATCAAAACCGGGAAGCCTCAAGGCGGGGCCTCTGCCTGCAGCGACGGGGGTGGACGAGCTGAACGAGCCCATCTGGCAGGGCTCGGTGCGCATTCCTCTGCTGGGCGAGGGCCTGACGGGGACCGTTGAGCTGGAAGTGCAGTACCAGCCCTGCACGGAAGGCGAGGGCGGCGTGTGCTACCCGCCCACGGTGCAGACGCTAAAGGCGAAGGCCGCTGATATTCCGGCGGCCAAGGCCACTGCATTACCGGGTGAGGTGAAGGCGGAACCGCAGGTCGAAAGGCCAGTGGTGGAAGCCGGGGTTGAATCGGCCAAGCTGTCAATTTCCCAGGCTCCTAACCAACCAGCGCCCTCCTCTAAGGGTTTGTTCTGGGCTCTCATGGCTGCCTTCGGCTGGGGACTAGCTGCAAGCCTTACCCCCTGCGTTTACCCAATGATTCCCATCACCATGGCGATCGTTGGGGCGAAGGGTAGTGGCCGCCTCAGGGGGTTTTTGCTCTCGTTCACTCTTGTGTTGGGCATGGCGGTCACCTACACAGCGGTCGGTCTGGTTGCGGGTTTGAGCGGAAGCGCTTTTGGTGCATTCGCGCAGAAACCTGAGTTTCTTATCCCGGTATCACTCCTTTTCGCCGTTTTTGCTCTAAGCCTGTTCGGTGCCTTTGAAATCCAATTGCCGCAGTCGATCCAAGCGAAACTTCAGGGGAGTGGGCCTCGGCAGGGGTATGGTGGTGCATTCGTAATGGGCTTGGTGTTGGGTCCACTGGCAGCACCTTGCGTGGGTCCATTTGTAGGCACCGTGTTGGTGAACATCGCAAAGCAGTCAGGAGTGGTGTCCGGCGCCTCCCAATTATTTGCTTTTGCCATGGGTATGGGCGTGCTCTTCATGGTGGTGGGCACATTCAGTTCGGGTCTACCAAAGAGTGGCAACTGGCTCATCCGCTTCAAGCAGGTGATGGGGCTTGTCGTGCTCGCTTTTGCTGCTTGGAACGTTCGTTTAATCCTTCCTGACTGGCTCAATTTTGCGATGTGGTCGGTTACGTTGATGGTTGGTGCCAGTGTCCTTGGTGTATTTGAAAGCGCAGAAGGATTGGTCTCTCAATTAAGAAGGGCACTAGCTGCTCTGATGCTCGTTCTGGCCCTTTTGCTGGGTGTCAGGACTGTTGAAAAATTCCTCGATCTAGACCTGCTGTCCCAGGGGGGCGTGACTGCAAATGCCGAACCCGCCCACAAGGATTGGCTGGAACAGGATTACGAGGGCGCCGTAAAGAAAGCCAAGGCCGAGAACAAGCTGGTGCTCGTGGATATCTACGCCGAGTGGTGCGCCCAGTGCAAGGAACTGGACGAGAAGACCTGGCCCGATCCGGCGGTGCGCGCCTGGATCGCCAAGAACGCCGTGGCTGTGCGTATCGATACGGACGCCCAGCGCAAGGATCTGCAGCCGGTCTTCAAGATCACGGGCTATCCCACGGTGATGCTCATGGATGCCGAGGGGAAGGAAGTCCGCCCCCGCCTGATGGGCTTCGAGAAACCGGCGGGCATGCTGGGGTGGCTTGAGGGGCGGTAAATTCCGTTCTGGTAACGCGAGAACGCCCGGAGGCCCCGGGCGTTCTCGCGTTACCGGCCTCTTCAGCCGTTGATGGTGATCTTCTGGGGGCGGATCTCGGGGCTCTTAGGCACGGTGAGGTGCAGCACGCCCTCCCGGAGATCGGCGGTTACTTGGCCCGGTTGGACTTCCTCCGGCAGGGAGAAGGTCCGGTTGAAGGTGCCGTAGGAGCGCTCCTGGGAGTAGTAGCGTTCGCCTTCGCGCACCCCTTCGGCCTCCCGGCGGCCACTGATGCTCAGGCGGTTGCCCGCTAACTGGATGTCCAGATCCTCCTTGCGGATGCCGGGCATGTCGGCGGTCAGGACGTAGGCCTCGGGGGTCTCCTTCACGTCGAAGGAGGGCATGAAGGCCGTGCTCTCGCCGGAGAAGGTCGCTTCCCGATAGGGATCCCACCGAAGCAGGTTCCGCATGAGCCGGAAGGGTTCGAGGGCCTCGGCGGGCACGGAATAGCGCTGAGGTTCGCGGGTTCGGATGAGGTTCATGATGCTGCTCCTTTCTCCCTGGACCGGGGTAGTGGACTAATTATCCGAAGAAAATATTAGTCAACATGAAGCAGATGTCAAGGGAGCCTGGTCTGATTCGTCTTATCGCAGCGGCAAGGGCGTGCCCATGCCTGCGAGCAGTCGCAGGGCATAGATCGTCAGCGCCAGGCCTGCCGCCAGATAGAGCCCGAAGGCTACCCAGAAGGCAAAGGGCTGCTCGCCTTTGTTGAACTCCAGGCGGCCCTTTAGGCCGTTCGGGCCAAAGGGGAGCCAGCCGCGCGTGATGCCCTGGTAGGCCACCAGCATCAGCCCCGCACCGAGCAGCAGGAAGAACACGCCTTGGAATAACGCCATGGGCAGGGCTCCTAAGCCAGTTCGCGAGTAAAGAGGGTGGCGCCCTTCTCCTGGCCTGTGGGGGTGAAGCCCATGCGGCGGAGGTAGACATCGTGGTGAGCGACGTGGGCACGCGCCTGCAGACGGCGGAAGCCCAGGTCCCGGAAGAGGCCCTGGTTCTTGATGAAGAGGTGTTCGCCGGGCTTGAAGTCCCGGTAGGCAGGGACCGCGAAATCCAGATCGATGTTGAGCACGCCCTCGGGGCCAGGAGTACCGATGAAGACACAGGCGGGCACAAGATCCCGCAGCACGTACAGGCTCACGGAGCCTGCTTCGACCTGGAAGGTGAAGTCTGGGAAAAGCTGGGCAATCTCGGTGCGGTATTCCTCGAAGAAACACTGCAGATAGTCAGATCCCGGCGTGGCGCGGATGATGCGGAGGCGCTCCTTGGCCGAGTACATGCGGATCAAGTAGTAGACATCACAGAGGGCGATGAAGCCGTTGAGCACACCCACGGGATAGGCCTGGATCAGGAAGCCATAGACCGAGAATGCGGCGGCGCCCACCAGGTTGTACCAGCGCAGTTTCACGATGGAACTCATCATCAGTGACACGGCCACGATGACGGAGGCCAGGTAGCCGAACCATTCGAGCCAAGTGAGGTGGATCATTCGGGGCAATCTCCTTTGGGTGCCGACCGGGCACCCCAGCATGGGACTTGTGGGAACGTGCGGGACGAAACCGACTACTTGCCCAGGTACTGCTCCAGGGTCTTTTCCAGGTTCGCACCACGCAGTTTGGCATCGGTGGCGACGATCTTGCCATCGGGGCCGATGAGGATGGGCTTGGGGATGCCCACCACGCCATAGGCGTCATTGAGAGGGTGCTTGCCCCGGCCCAAATAGGCATGCTTCCAGGGCATGGGGCTCTCAGGAAGCGCGCGCCAGGTGGCGATGTCCTCGGCCTTCAGATCCCAGGAGAGGCTCAGGATCTCGAAATTCTTGCCCTTGAAGCGCTCCCAGGCCTTGTGCACGCCCGGCAGTTCGGCGCGGCAGGGGGGGCACCAGCTGGCCCAGAAATCCACCAGCACGTACTTGCCCTTGAAGGTGTCGTTGGTGAAGTGCCGGGTGGGATCGGCCAGATCGATCACGTCGAAGGCAGGCGCCTGAATGCCCACTGCGGTCTTGGCCTGGGCGTCCCACATCCGACGGGCGAACTTCGTGTCCTCCACCGTGGCGAATTCCCGCTCCAGGCGCGCGAGGGCGGCCTTGGCCACCGCGTCGTTCTCCCCGAGGTTGGCCTCGAACTGGGCCATGGTGAGAGCCGCGCGCACGGCTGCATCGGGATGCTTGTCTCGGCCCTCGGCGGCGAAGGCCTCGGCATCGCGAGGATCCGGGAACCGGGTCTCGAGGAAGCGGGGCAGCAGACCCGCGCTCAAGCCCCAGGCGGGGGAAACGGAAGGCACTTCCTGCTTGAGGCTCGCGGTGAGGGTCGCATCTGGGTCCTTCTTCTGCAGCAGCACCAGCTGGTACTGCCCCACCAGCAGGGCCTGGCGCACCTCGGGTCGGGTTTCTTGGGCGAGTCGCGCCTGGAGGGAGTGCAGGGGAGCGGCCACGTCCGGCGTGAAGCTCTGGGGGGTCTTGCCCGCCTTGAGGTGGGCCTGTCGCGCCTCGCCTACCCCCTTCACGACGCCGCGGATTTCCTCCAATACCGACTGGGCGGGGGTCTCCAGGAATTTCGCCAGGGTGCCTTCCAGCTTGTCGCCGCGCAGATCGCCATCTGACGCGACGATCTTGCCGTCGGGGCCCACCAGCACGTATTTGGGGATGCCCGCCGCGCCATAGGCCTCAGCGATGGGATGGTTCTTCATGCCCGGCAGGAAGGCGTGCTTCCAGGGCATGGGCTGCTTGGCCTTGCGGAAGGCCGCAATGTCCTCGGCCTTCTTGTCCAGGCTGAAGCTCAGGATCTCGAATGGCTTGTTCTTGAAGCGCGCCCAGGCCTTGTGGACGTTCGGGAGGTCCGCCACGCAGTAGGGGCACCAGGTGGCCCAGAACTCCAGGAGCACAT
>JFJP01014072.1_pt1 | contig 10944 bp, 10 predicted proteins | sample 431651 | NCBI WGS metagenome assembly JFJP01 (sample SAMN02602958, study PRJNA72255) | Microbial mat metagenome, whole genome shotgun sequencing project. | biome: fresh water; feature: sink hole; material: water; isolation source: purple microbial (photo- and chemosynthetic) mats found in...
AAGATAGCAAAGCCATACTGATCACTGCCGTTAGTCCTAAAATACGTTTCATTAGTGTCATTTTAATTAGTGCTCAACCCATTGTATCGACAAATCTTAAATTGATCGAATTTAGTTGTCTATCTAATCTCCAAAAATTGCATCCCACAGTTAGATAGGATTTAATTCTATCTAACTGTCGGGTGCTATATCAAAGCACACTATTTTCTAATCTAAGTTTTTTAAAAGGGAAATCGTAACCAACGATTCAGGATATTGATCGAGCGATCGCATAATGAAGGCTGGGGTATACCTTGATTTTGACTCTCCCATTGGTCGATTAATTGCCGTCCTAGGGGTGTTAGGCGAAAACTATCTGTAATTCCCTGACCATCAACTTCTCGACGGAGAACCCCCACTTGAATCAGCCAGAGTAACGCATTTTCGGCTGTCCGTTCCGTTAAGATTGTAGGGGTATAGGCAGAATTGACCCCAGACTGTCCGGTAATTCCAGTCAGACTGATACTGCTAAACCGCATCATTGTTAACAGTTGTAGTCGAAACGGGGAACACCGGATCGCCCGTTCAGCCCGTTTAAAAGTGGGTTCAGAATATTGTATTGAAGACTTCCCTGGAGATTCCAAAACGGTCATAACGGTTGCATGGGATAACTTTCTGTTTGTACTGTATCCCAGATCAAAGGTTAAGAGCGAAAGAATTGATTCAAACTGAAAATTAAAATTATTTCTGTATCCAGAGTTACATAATTTCAAGTTTAATCAAAGAAACTGTTGCAGAACTTAACGTTGGAAGGGAGTTATTTCAAGTTTTTGTCGATACCTGACTCCCATAATATTGTACAATAATGTTGTACAAGTTTTTTGTAGAAATGATGTTAAGCAAAGAAATGACTTACTCTCAAGCCAGGATGAATTTAGCGAGTATTTTGGATGAAGTGTGTGATCAACGGCAAATTATGGTGATTAAGCGTCGTAATCAGAAAAATGTGGCGTTAATTGCTGAAGATGAACTTTCGAGTTTATTAGAATGTGTTTATTTATTGCGATCGCCTGAAAATGCTAAACGCTTATTTCGGGCTTTAGAATGGGCAGAAACAGCAGATGGAATTCCTCAAACTTTAGCTGATTTGAAAGCGGAGTTAGGAATTGAGTCCTAAAAAAAAGCATCAGTTAGATCAAGCTAATAATCATCCTATTTCTACTTATTTGCCTGTTTTCAGTCCTGATTTTAAGCAAGATTTAGCTTGGTGGTATCGTCACGAACCGAAAAAAGGTGATAAAATCTTAGATTTGGTAGCAGATATTCTTAATGGTGAACCCTTTACCGGGTTAGGAAAACCTGAAGCTCTTAAATATATTGCCGCCGATACTTGGTCACGGCGAATTGATTTAGAACATCGTTTGGTGTATAAAGTAACAGGAAATAAGGTTTATTTTTTACTGGCTCGTTATCATTATCAATCAGATTAAAGTTATTATCTGGGTAATTCATGAATTGCCCCTAAGTTTATTGAATCTTCCGATACCGTCCCCTAATTTCCATTTTTTTGTTCAGGTTATCCAAAATGTCTTAAAATAACTGAAGACAGTCAAGTCAAGTTAACTCTAATTGAGAAGGACGAAATAACAATGCCTTTAACTGTTGGGACAGATGCCCCTGCCTTTAGCGTCAAAGATACCAATGGGAATACCGTTTCTCTATCTGACTTCGCAGGCAAAACCGTTGTCCTGTATTTCTATCCTAAAGATGATACCCCCGGTTGCACCAAGGAAGCTAGTAGTTTCCGCGATCACCATACAGAATATCAAGACAAAGATATTGTTGTCTTAGGGGTGAGTATGGATGATGAAGCTTCCCACCAAAAATTTACCGAGAAATATAGTTTAACCTTCCCTTTATTAGCTGATACTGAAGGATCTCTTACAAACGCTTATGATGTAGATGGTGGTGGCTATTCTAAGCGGGTTACTTACGTTATTGATGCCAACGGTAAAATTATTCACGTTGATGCAGCAGTTAAAACCGAAACCCACGCCCAAGATATTTTAACAATTGTGGGCGGTTAATTGTAGTCAAAATTATCCGTATTTGTGAACGCGCCGCCCATAGAATGTTCTGGGGCGGTTTTCTTACTAATTTTAAACCATTTATTCAATTAGATCATGGAGTTGTAAACATGGTGACATATCTCGGCCCAAAAGATATTCTGATTGATCAACCTGCGGTTTTAGTGGGAACTTATGATCCTCAAAAATATCAAACTGTTGCGGTTATTGCGGAAGATAAATATGTTTTGACCGTCGATTTTAATGCTAAAGCCGGAATTTGGTCTGTGAGTTTGGAGAATGGATTTAATACCGCCGGAAAACGATGGTTGAGACTGCAAGGAAAAGATGATCAAAACAATACAATTGCTGATCAAGTAATTGATTTAATGGTAAATCAAGAAGGGATTAATACGCGATTTACCTATACAATTATTTCTCAAAAAGACACTTTATTAAAAGTTCAACCCATAGATTCTTCTCAGTTAAATGATCAACAAAAACAATCCCTAAAATTAGGGGAAAGTTTAGTTGTAAATACCATAGAATTAGTTAATGATCATCTGAAATTAGAACTCAATAATCCTTTACCGAATTTAGGAAAATTTGTTTATGTCTATCAACCCCATGTTGTAGTTACAAAAGGAGCAAAACTATTATGGTTTAATCAAAATCAACTCCCTGATCATATTCCCGGAAATCAACTATTATGGGTGACACAAACAACCCCTTTAAAAATGAAACCCGATGATTTATCCCAGTTAGCATCGGATCAATTTATTGAAATGCCTCAAGGCAGTGCTTATACTATTATTGGATACGCTTGTATTGCCGATCATTTTCGAGTCACACTCAATCAAGAATTCCCTGGTTTTGGCAAATCGGGATATCTCTATCGCTATCACGTTCAAATTTTAGAAACAGGTAAAGAAATTGCCTTTGATAATAATGCTATTACCTGCACAATTGTTAATACAACGCCCTTAAAAAAACGTCCGATTGATTCTGCTTATCTGGACTCGTCAGAAAAAATTACCCTTCCCGCAGGAATGGTTTATGGTGTGCAAAGTTATACTTCAGAATCAGGTCATATTAAAGTTAGTTTAACCGAAAACTTTCCCAATTTTGGCAATACTGGATATTTGTATCCAGATTTTATATTTCTGAGTCGGGGAAATATTCCCTTAACACCAAATAAAACCTTAACCTATCAAGGGTCAACGGAAGTTTTAGTTAATACTTCTGTGGTTTTAAAAGGAACTTTTGATCCGAAAACTACCGCAGAAATTACTCTATTTGCTGAAGATCGTTATGCTTTTAATATTAGTTTAGATTGGCAAAAAAGCACCTGGGAAACTCAATTAAACCAGGGATTTAGTGATGCTGGATATCGGTGGTTACGATTAAAAGCAATTGATCAACAAGGGAATGTTACCGCCAGTCAAGTGATTAATATTACGGTCAGTGAAAATGCCATGACCGTCGGAGAATCCTTAACCTTAGAAATCCTTGAAGATACGTTATTTAAAATTGTTCCCTTTGATTCAAGTTCGTTAAATCAACGGCAAAAAGTCACTATCAAGGCAGGTCAAATCTTCAAAGTATTAAAATATGGTTTAGTTGACGGTCATCTTAAAATAGTCTTAGAAAATGCTATTCCTCCTGTTGGCAATTTTGGTTATATTTATACCAATTATGTGAGATTAAAAAAAGGATCGGAGGTGTTTCGTTTTGATATTGATGAAGTTCCCGATACCGATGTCAATGCTCAAATGTTGGTGATGGAAACCACAAAAATCAAAGCTCAACCCGTTGATTCTTCTGATTTAGATCCCCAACAATTTGAACAATTATTATTAGGACAAACCTTTGGGATTAAAGGTTATGCCTCGGTTAAAGGACATTTCCGAGTCACTTTATCCCAATCTATTCCTAATTTTGGCAAAGTTGGGTATGTATATTGGCAGCACGTTAAATTAATTCGGGATGGTCAACAAATTGGTTATGATCCTGATGCTATTACCCTCACAGTATTAGAAAAAACTGTATTGAAAAAACAGCCGATTGATTCTAGTCAATTACCAGAATCTGATCGCACAACTTTACCATTAGGACGGGTTTATGGAGTCAAAAGTTATGGTCTGGAAAACAACCATATTAAGGTTTCTCTGTTGGAAGAATTGCCTAACTTTGGTAATACGGGTTATATATTCCCTCAGTATGTCAAATTCAAGCGGGGAGGACGAACTTTCAACCCACTACCATCTCAAGTAGAATTAAATGTACCCTATTTTTCTCAACGAGATAATCCCCGTTTTTATTGGTCTACTTGTAACGTTACTTCGATTGCAATGGTGATGTATTATTACGGTGTGCGACCGAAATGGGGCGGACAATTAGAAGATGAATTATTGCAATGGTGTTTTAATTATGGGGGAACAGGTTCTCAAACTGATCATAATGTTTTGTCGGCTTTAATTCGCGCCTACGGATTTAAAACCAGTTTTAGCACTACTCGGTATTGGTCAGATTTGAAAAATGAATTAATTAATCGTCGTCCGGTTGTGATTGGTGTAGATACAACTCCATCTGGTCATATTATAACAGTTATTGGCTATAATAATCAGGGATATATTGTTAATGATCCTTGGGGAGATGCCTATACTGGATATTCTAATAGCGAGGGTCGCCGGATTATTTATTCCTCTGGTTATATGGATCAAGTTGCCGGGCCTGATGGTTCAATTTGGGCGCATTTTATTGAACCTTAATTAACTGTAGGGGCGGGTTCTGTAATTATTTATTATCCCCACAAATAATCTTTGTAAACCCGCCCAACCCACCATAAAAATTAAATGTAAATCTTCAATTGTAGGGGCGGGTTCTGTATTAATTTATCATACCTACAAATAATCTTTGTAAACCCGCCCAACCCCGACATTAAAATTAAATGTAAATCTTCAATTGTAGGGGCGGGTTCTGTATTAATTTATCATACCCACAAATAACCTCTATAAACCCGCCCAACCCACCATAAAAATTAAATAACTGTAGGGGCGGGTTCTGTAATTATTTATCATACCCACAAATAACCTTTATAAACCCGCCCAACCCCACCTCGCCCAACCCCACCATGAAAATTAAATTAATAAATAAAGAGGGCGGGTTTTGGGAGATTGTTTGTCGGTATCAAAGATTAACTCGGAACCCGCCCCTACGGGGTCAATTTTTAGGATAAAAATAGTTTATAAGCTGGGTTTTTATTCTCATCCCAATAGCGATAACCTAAAGTTTCTAAAAAGGCTTCCCATTCTGCCATTTCTTCAGGAGGAACCTGCACTCCTACCACAATTCTGCCATAATCTGCCCCATTATTCCGATAGTGAAATAAACTAATATTCCAGTTAGGACTCATCGAACAAACGAACTTCATTAACGCCCCCGGACGTTCGGGAAATTCAAAGCGATAGAGTAATTCATTATGGGCTAAAGCCGACCGTCCTCCGACCATGTGCCGCAGGTGTAATTTAGTTAGTTCATCATCGGTTAAATCAATGGTTTTAAATCCATTTTCTTCAAAATGTTCGATTATTTTTGCCGCATCCGCCCGATTTTGAATCTGCATTCCCACAAAAATATGGGCTTCTTTTTGATCAGCAATGCGATAGTTAAATTCCGTTAAATTGCGTTTACCAATACATTCACAAAATTTTCGTAAACTCCCTGGTTCTTCAGGTATAGTAACCGCAAAAATTGCCTCTCGACGTTCTCCAAATTCTGCTCTTTCTGCTACAAATCGCAGACGATCAAAATTCATATTCGCCCCACAAGCAATAGCAACTAATGTTTTTCCCTGAATTTGTTCTCTTTCTACATAAGCTTTTGCTCCCGCTATTGCTAAGGCTCCCGCAGGTTCTAAAATTGAACGGGTATCCTCAAAAACATCTTTAATTGCGGCACAGGTATCATCCGTATCTACTAATATAATTTCATCCACATATTCTTGACATAAACGGAAGGTTTCTTTCCCCACTTCTCGCACCGCTACACCATCAGCAAATAACCCTACTTGTGATAATTTAATTCGATGTCCGGCTTTTAAAGATTGTGACATCGCGTCAGCATCAACAGGTTCAACTCCAATAATTTTAATTTCAGGACGTAATCTTTTGATATAAGCAGCAATTCCTGAGATTAATCCCCCCCCACCAATAGCAACAAAAATTGCATGAATCGGTTGCTGATATTGTCGTAAAATTTCCATCCCAATTGTACCTTGTCCAGCAATTACATAAGGGTCATCAAAAGGGTGAATAAAAGTTAATCCTTTTTCTGTTTCTAGTTGACGAGCATAGGCGCAAGCTTCATCAAAAGTCTCGCCATATAATATTACTTCACCGCCTCTTGCTTTGACGGCATTTACTTTAACTTGGGGGGTGGTTACAGGCATAACAATTATTGCTTTTGTGCCTAATTTAGATGCACCTAAAGCCACGCCTTGGGCATGATTTCCCGCCGAAGCTGCTATCACTCCTTTCTTTAATAAATCGGGGGAAAGATAAGCCATTTTGTTATAAGCACCCCGCAATTTGAAGGAGAAGACAGACTGCATATCTTCTCGTTTCAAGAGTAGTTTGTTATTCAGACGGGCTGAGAGGTTGGGAGCGGATTCTAGGGGTGTTTCTTGGGCAACATCATAAACACGGGCGGTGAGAATTTGTACTAAGTAATCGCAAAGCATGGGTTTAGGAATTGGCAGAATGAACTATAATCTTAATATATCGGTGGTGTTATTCGTCAATAAAAGTTGTAATCCCTAGTCAGAGCCATCTATTATGAATGCTAATATGATTAACTAATAAGAACACAAAAAAGGTTCTATAAGGAGTTAGTCGTCTGAATAAGGAGCAGTTACAAAAAGATGCGAGGTACATTCGAGAAACATACATTAAAAAACCGATTCGTAAAGGAAATGTTGCTGTTGCTGAAGTACATCTCCAAAATGGTGTATCCTTTGGTGCTGGAGCTACATCAAAAGAGCGTCCTATTTCGATACCTAAACCCAAGTCAAAAGGAGGACAATTTGAACCGAAAATTGATTCTCGTACTCAACGTTTAATGAATACCGATGCTGAATACAAAGTTTTATCTATCATTGCAGAAACACTGGAAATGCTTTTTGATCTAAAAATATCAGGAAATCTCTATCTTTACACTGAACTTCAACCTTGTGAAAGTTGCAAGTCTATTATAAATCAATTTAAGGATAAGTTTCCTAATATCACGGTTCAACTTTTCTGGGAATTACCCTATCCACCCTGAGCATTAAAGGAAGAATCTTCATGAAATTAAGATTAAGCCAATTCAATCATCAGATCAAAACCTCTTTCATCAATCCTATGACTGATGATTTTCAAGATTTAATGGCTCAAATCCAACAAGAACATTATCCAGATCTTTATGAGCCTGAAGCTAATAGTACAGTTCCACTTTCTGATGTTTTAAATCAAGTATTAGAAGGGTTTAAAGTTGGTAATTCTACAATTTGTCATCTTCGTTATCTCTGGATGACATTAATTTTGACTTTGGCGGTAGAACCTACATTACAATACTATTATCCTAATGATTCTTTAACAAAAGATATTATAAAATCTTTGGAGGAAATGATAATCAATTTTTACAAAATTAACACAATTGATAAAAAATATATAAATAATTTGATTAATGATTGGTACAATAAAGTTATAGAACACTATGAATCTTTGCCTTATCCAGAAGTTGTTAGTTTTCAGGTTATTTATGAAGCGATAGATGTTTTTCAGAATGCAATTCGTGTTTTTGACTATGACCAAGCTAAAGAAGCCTTACTAGAAATTTTAGAGGATTGTTTAGAAGGTTATGCAATTTTTCCGGGTTCGGAGGGAAGACGAGATTTATTTGATTGGTGGCTGCTGGAGGTTGTTCCTGCAAGTTGGAATTTATCACCTCTCAAATCTTTCTATGTAGTAGATAGATTAATTAATCAAGATCAAATTACAATCCGTCAAAAAAAGAGCTTGGAAGAAGTTAGCAAAATGTTAGAATCAAAGCTTTTAGAAAATTCTGATATTCTGCGAGATTCGGATAATAAATATAAATTTGATCAACTTTTTTAAATTTTGGTAAAGAAATTATGATTTTAAATTTTAATGGCGTATGATTATAGGGAACAATTTAGAGAGTTGAAACTTTGATTTATGGATAAATCTATCGTGCAGTTGGTTGATGAACTTCCCACCGATAATATTACGGTGAAAGTGTTGAATGCCATTGATTATTTAATGCCCGGACAGTGGACAAATTTAGTCGGGTTTGAAAATAGTATCCGTAGTATTACCGGAGAAACCGATGCTCAGGTGATCCAAAAAATTCGAGATCGGGCTGTTGTCTTGTATCATGATCCCAAATATGGTTATCAGTCTGCGGTTCAACTTTATCAAACCATTGATACGGCTGATGTGGCAATCGGAACGGCAGCTTTAGCCAATAAAATTGGAGAAAAAATCAGCTTTCTCTCTATTTTAAGCAATATTACGCCTAAACCTGAAGTGCTCCAAAGCTTTGATTTAGTCTTAAAAATTGCGGTTGAGATTATTGCTTTTTGTAAGTTAAATGGCATTCCCCAACCCAACCCCCAAGCATTTGTTAACGCCCTGAATAATAATTATCAAGATGCCGCTTTAATGCGGATGGTGGCTTTAGTTTGTTTGGATGGGATGTTGCCTTTAGGCCCTAACTTTTTGAGCAAAATTCATCAAACCATTGCTCAAGCTGATACCAATATTTTAACACAAAATCCGGTGTTTTCATCCTTGAGTAATTTTATTCCCGGTGGTACGACATCGGATAAATTGGGTTTTATTACTCAAGGGTTTGATGCGGTGCAGGGTTGGATTAATAATTTGGTGACTAAAACCGGAATCACGCCGGAATCTATTTCTAATGCTTTGGGAAATTATATCCAAATTGCTGATGATAATTTAGATTTCGTCGCAGCTTTTATTGACCAAAGCACGAATTATTATCAACATACTGGCATTCAAACCGTGGCGCGGAAAGTGATTTTACAAGCTCAAGATTCTGTATTATGTTGATTATATTGGTTGTGATTCCTCCTATAATGAATGGGTGGATGCGGATGAAATGAGTTAATCAATTGTTGAGAAGTTGAAACCGCAACAATACCAATAAAGCCCGCACAAGCGGGTTTAATTTTATTCTATAATTGTTTTTGATCATATTAATTAAGTGGAAATCGGTGCGGGTTTAGGTAGATTTTTTATGGATATTATCAATTTTTGTGAACCCGCCCCGACCGGGATTGATTATAATAATTGTTGAGCCCAAGCGATCGCTTCTTCAATAGTTGTTAATTTCCCTTCAATTTGTCCTAACTGAATCTCTAATAATAGTTCTCCAATTTTAGGACTCGGACGGAGGTTTAATGCTTCCATTAATTCGTTTCCAGTTAATAATAATTGCGGATGGGCGACGGGATCATCAGGATTCAGATAACGATTAATTAAAGGGGAAAGACTATCTAGGGAAAACCCAGCCGCCATCGCACTAACAATTAAACTCGAAAATAATATCCCTAACTCTTGGAATAAAAAATATTGTTCTCGTAAGGATAAATCTCTAGTTTTCAATAGATTGATTTGAGATAAACCTTTTAAAATTGCTAAAACACTTCTTAATTCTACCTTACTAAATTTTAACTCTAATAATTCTGCTTCAGCAATGGTTAGATTGTGATTGAATAAGCAAGTTAATTTTGCTATTCCTAAACGGGATATTTTTAAGGTTTCGCGTAATCCTTGGGATAATTCTTGGGATAATTGTGGGTAAATTTCTCCTAATTTTTTTGCCGATAAATCCATTTGGGATAATTGCTGAAACTGTTGATTTGCACTCTTAAACCAAGGAGAAATTAAACCCACTTCCCAACATTGTTGTATCAAAGATGTTGCATCTTGCGTATTTAATAAATAGACTAATTCAGTGCGAATTCGTTCTACCGCAACCTGACTTAACAACGGAGCAAATTCTTGAATTGTAGCCTTTGTTTGAGCCTCAATTTCAAATCCTAATTGTGCAGCTTGACGATATCCTCTTAATAAGCGTAAAGGATCATCTTGCAAATTGTCAGGAGAAATCATTTTAATTAGACGCCGTTGTAAATCTTCTTGACCGTTGTTAGGATCAATAAAGGTTTTTGTAAATGGATCAAAAGCGATCGCATTTACCGTAAAATCCCGTCGGTGTAAATCCTGTTCTAAACTATTGGCTTCGGCTTGAGCAAAGTCAACTGTGATGTTTTTAAATACAACCCGGGCAATTTGACGTTCAGCGTCCAATAATACAAAACCAGCGCCATAATATTGAGCAAGGGTTCGTGCTGTTTTAACCGCATCTTGTAACAGGATAAAATCTAAATCCAAATCGGCAACGATGCGACCAATTAAGCCATCTCGAACTGCACCACCGACTAAATAAGCAGGTTGAGGTAACTGACTCAGTTCAAACGGCCAACAGGCGGGAGAGAAGACATCTGCTAAAGTATCAGACATGGCAACAAAAATCAACGAAACAGTTAAGCAGGTCAAAGCCTACCTAAGTTAAATTAACATCAAAGGGATGGATAATGTTCTGACCTTTGGCAATCCACAGAGGAAAAAATTATGTGTATTTGTGTGAATTGTTATTATGTTGATGACTGCGCCACCTACCACGCGGTAGAAATACAGCATCAAGAACCCCATTTGACTGAAAATCCAACTTTTGAACCGACAGAACCTACTATTAATGTCAATATTCGCACCCCTAATGACCATGATATTGAAATAGAATGGGATGTAGT
>JFJP01040619.1_pt1 | contig 10943 bp, 9 predicted proteins | sample 431651 | NCBI WGS metagenome assembly JFJP01 (sample SAMN02602958, study PRJNA72255) | Microbial mat metagenome, whole genome shotgun sequencing project. | biome: fresh water; feature: sink hole; material: water; isolation source: purple microbial (photo- and chemosynthetic) mats found in...
TATCTTAGTCTATTTCAGACAAACAGCTATTGTTATGTCCTTTTTCAACTAAAAAGTGTAAACTAAATTTTACATTTTATGAAAGATGCCAAAAATTCTCCAAAAAAAGATTTAAAAAAATATTACTTTCAGTGTATGAAAGTAAAAAAAAAGCATTATATTTGAATCCGAAACACAACTATGTTTGAGTAAATTTAAAATAGAATAAAAATGAGTGATAATTTTAACAAAGTAAAAGGATATCTTCTCGACTTGGAATACACCATTGTAAGCGAAAATCTTGAATCGGAGATTTTTGTCATTGAGAAAGAAGAAGAAGGTATTGTAAACCTCGTATTAAACTGCGAATCGCCAATACTTGTAATTGAGCAAGTGTTGTTTGAAGTGAAAAAGGACGATGCCAATATGTTCAAAATGCTTCTGCAAAAGAACAGAGACATTATCCACGGTGCATTTGCCCTTGATGAGGAAGGCAAAAAAATGCTTTTCAGAGATACACTTCAGTTAGAAAATCTCGATTTGAATGAGTTGGAAGGCACATTAAATTCGCTCTCGTTGCTCCTCAGCGAATATGCCGACAAAATTATTGAATTTTCAAAAATAAAATGATTTTCTACCCAAGCAACCGAAAAGGAATCATCTCGGTTGCTTGGGAGTTTATCAATCGAATCGAACGTTTCCCGTAACATAATCTTTCATTTGTCAAAGGATTTATCGCCAATATATTTCTTGGTAAAGAATTTGGAATATACCAATTAAGTTCTTTGATACAAAGCGAATAAATTCTATTTACTTCCCAAAATTTTAAAAAACAATGGGGCTTTTCAAACGAATATACAACATAAGCAGGGCAGAAATGGGTTCAGATGATACAAATTATACGTATAATGCTCATTTGAATAATACCCTAAACGAAATTGACATTATAAAATTAAACATTGTGAATAGCGAAAAAACAGTGCAAGAAGTAATGGCACAGGTAAACAGTGCAAAAAATAAAGCCCGAATATTGAGAGAGAAGGCAGCCGACTACGAACGTAAGGCAATGTTGCTCGTAAGCAAAGGTCAGAGCGGAGAGTTGGCAGTAACCGAATCGGACAGGCTTGCAGCCGAAGCACTTCATTTAATGGCAAATGCAATTTCGGAAGCCGAAAAATATGATACCGAAGCTCGAACACTGAGTGCTAAAATGGAAACATTAGGAACTTCACTCAACGATTTGAAACAAAAACTTGGCTCATCAAACAATGAGTACAACACCATAAGCGCACGAAAGGGAATAGATGAAATTCGCCAAACCAACGATGAAGTTCATCGCTATACCGACACTTCCCGAACTATTGAAATGCTGCAACGTATGAAAGACAAAATTTCGGTGCAAGAACAGCTTGCCGGAGTATATGTTGAGCAAGAAGAAATAGATGAAGAACTGTACAATATTGAAGTTGAAAAAGCATTGAAAGAAAAAGAAGCAAAATCGGTAGATGCTCTACAACAATTAAAAGAAAAAATGGGGAATTTAAACAATAACGGTATATAATTTGTTTTACATATAAAAATGAAAATCATTCTCCCAGACGAGGGAGTTGAAATAAACGATTTTATTTGCCTATTTTCATCCAATTTCATTGTTTAATTTAACAAGGAGGTTTTACATGATTAAAACTCTATTATGAATTTTCGATGGTATTTATTTGTGTTAAAGGTGCATCTCCCGATGCGCCTTTTGTTTTTTATAATTCTTTTTATTCCGATTGTTTTTTCTACTTTTGCGCCTCACAGTACACTCCAAAAATTGAATCCAAAATAATTCAGAAAAAATGACTACAATTAAAATCAAAATTGAAGGCATGAGTTGCGGACATTGCAAAGCCAATGTCGAAAAACGACTTTCGAATGTTAGCAATATCGAAACCGTTTCTGTTGATTTACAAAGCGGTACAGCCACATTGAGTAGCGCAGATATTAACATCGAAGAAGTTTCGGCTGTTATTACCAAAGCAGGTTATACATTTGTGGGAATTTTATAGATAGCAATAAAAAATGGATAGCAATATGATACACAAACTAACTGACATACACCCCGATGCCAAAATAGGCAACAATGTTACCATCGAAGCATTTACCACCATTTACGCTGATGTGGAAATTGGTGAAGGTACATGGATAGGACCCAATGTAACCATTATGGACGGAGCAAGAATTGGCAAAAATTGTAAAATTTTCCCCGGAGCGGTTATTTCGGCTGTACCACAGGATTTGAAATTCGATGGCGAAAAAACCACCGTTGAGGTGGGCGACAACACCACCATTCGCGAATGCGTTACCCTCAACCGAGGCACAAAGGCAAAATGGAAAACCTCCGTTGGTAGCAACTGCCTCATAATGGCGTATGTACACTTAGCGCACGATGTGGCTGTGGGCAACAATTGCATTTTGGTAAATGGAGTGGGAGTTGCCGGTGAGGTAGAAATTGGCGACTGGGCTATTATTGGCGGTATGACTGCCATTCACCAGTTTTCAAAAATCGGTGAACATTCGTTTATTTCCGGAGGTTCGTTGGTGCGCAAAGACATTCCGCCTTTTGCCAAAGCAGCTCACGAACCACTTTCGTATGTGGGTCTCAATTCTCTCGGATTGCGCAGACGTGGTTTCAATGCCGATAAAGTGGCTGAAATTCAGGAGATTTACCGAATTATCTACCAAAAAGGAATGAATCATTCGCAGGCATTACAATATATTGAGGAGAATATGCCGAAAACCGATGAACGCGACCTTATTGTGAATTTTGTACGCTCGTCGAAAAGGGGAATTATGAAGGGCTATGCTGCCGGTAAAAAATCGGAGGATACCGACTAATGTTCAAAATTTTAATCGAAAGGCTAAACGACTTACTGAAACACAGCATTGTTTTTCGCCGCTTTTTAAAGGTTTTCTCCGTTGATGCCTTTGTAAAAGTGGGGTCGTTTGCATTTTACATTCTGTTTGCGCGGCTTATGACTGCCCGCGAACTGGGTATTTTCGATTATTTATTTTCGTTTGTGGCTTCGGTGTTAGCACCCATTTTCAATTTGGGTTTGTATGTGGCTCAAACGAAGCTATATCACGAACTTGATGCGCCAAAACGCGGAAGCCTTTATTTTACCATCAATACATTTATTGGAGCTATTATACTGATATTCTTAGGAATATCGGTGATATTCGATGCCGATTTCTACATTATGAAATGGGTAGTTACCAACGAAAGCTACCATTTCAATTATGCAGATTATCGTTACATTATTCTTTCGGGCTTTGTTATTTCAATAATGCTCGTAATGATGTCGGGTTTTTTTATGACAAGCGAGCAAATTGGCTTGTTCAACACCCAAAATATTGTTTCGTTTGTGGCGGTGAACCTGCTCACACTCACGGCAATGTATTTTACCAATGGCAACACTGCCGAACTTCGGTTGAAATATTTCTTCATCGGACAGTTCATTGTTTTGCTGTTTTTCTATTATCGGTATCTCAACCATTTTCGGTTCAAATTCGATACCGCACTGCTTCGTCAGTCGCTCAAAATAAGCTGGCCTACCATGTGGGGAGCCGTGTGGATGTTTGTGTATAGTTTTAGCGACAAGTGGCTCTTGCAAGATTCCTCTTCTTTTGAAAGTGTGGGTACTTACGGCTACGCCGTAAAAATTGCATCGGCGGTGCTCATTTTTTTTACATCGTTTCAAAACATTTGGCAGCCCTTGTTTTTCAAGGAAAAAAATATTGCCATCATTTACCAAAAAACCCGCCGCATAATTATCAATATGATTGGAATTTTGATTGCCGTTTCGGTGGGATTGTGGGTAGCCGTATTTGTATTGTTGTGGCTAAAACTCATTGCACCAGAGCATTACATTATGCTGTATATTTTGCCTATCATGCTTTTGGGGCGAATTTTTCAATCCATTCAGCAGTTGTACTCCAACTATACCATTTATTTTGAGCGCACTGCTATCAATTTTTGGGTAGGTTTGGGCGGCAATCTTCTCAATCTGGCATTTGTAATTGTTCTTATTCCGCGCTACGGCATTTATGGGGCAGCTTTCGGAACTTTTTTAGCCGTTCTTATTTCAAGTTCAACATTTATTATTATTGTATCAAAATTTGTAAAGAAAAATGTTCGTCAATCAGAGCTTCGTTAGTAATAAATTCAGAACCTTGTTTCTGAAAATGTTTAATTACATAGAAAACAATGGAAATATCCATTTCAATAGCAATGGAGAAGGCAAATTTATTGATGCTTTTTTTGAGCAAAACCGCATTCATAAAGGCGAACTCACCATTTTTGATGTGGGGGCAAATGTGGGAAACTACACCCAAATGCTTACCGAAAAATGCCAAAAATATAGCATTTCGGCAAACATTCACGCCTTTGAACCTACCATGTCGTGTTTGCAAGTGTTGAAATCGAAATTCACCACCAACAAACATATAAGCATTTGTAACAAAGCAGTTTCGAATACCGAAGGTACTCAATTTATTTATTTCGATAAGGCGCAAAGCGGAATGGCTTCGCTACACAGGCGCGATTTGAAAGCATTGGACATTGAACTAAATTTGTCGGAAAAAATTGAAACTATCCGGTTGGATAATTATATAGAAACCAATAAGATAGAACATATTCATTTATTGAAAATTGATATAGAAGGGCATGAAATAGCCGCATTTGAAGGCTTGGGAAAATACCTGAATGCCGATTTTATTGACTTTATTCAGTTTGAATACGGCGGTGCAAACCTCGACTCTCACACAACTCTTGCCGATTTTTACAGACTTTTGACTCCGCAGGGATTCAAAATAGCTAAAATAATGCGCAAGGGTTTACAATTGCGCCCGTATCATCCGGTGATGGACAATTTTTGCTATTCAAATTATGTGGCAGTTGCCAAGTAAGAACACTTCAAGAGATACTTTGACATCCCCATTGACTCTCGGTAATATTTGCACACGCAAAACCCTGCCGAAAACTGTACGCAGTTTTTTGATAACAGCAACAATATCATTGGGGAAAAGTGTCAATAACAGGGCATTCGCAAGGCGATGGTCATGCGTGAATGATTGCCAAAAATCATTTGGTTACATCTGCCTTTAATGCACATATTTGTATATGAATGCATTTAAAAAACGACAATCAAATTCAGGTAATATCATATATTAATTGATTTATATATATTTGCAGAAAGAAAAAATTCGAGCCATGATAGACAAGGACAATTATTTCTGCCCAAATCCAGATTGCAAACGAAATCAGGAGAATATTGTAAAATCTGGAACTTACAATGTTAAAGGCAAAAAGAAACAGATGTTGCAATGTAATGTATGCAAAGAACGTTTTTCTGAAACTCGAAATACAATTTTTTTTCATTCACAATATTCAGACGAAACAATCAGAAAAAAAATCAATTGTACAGCAGAAGGTAATGGAGTTAGAGCAACAGACAGAATGTTAGAATTGAGCAAAGATGGGGTAAACAAAGTTGTTCTCAAAGCAGGTGAGCACTGTCAAAAGGTTTTATCCAGTTTGCTTAGTTCTTTACATTTCGAAGAGTGTCAGTTAGATGAATTATGGACTTTTGTCCAGAAAAAAAGCTCTTTCAGAAGAAGATATAGAAAATCAGTAGGTAGGACATGGATTTAGACAGCTTTTGATGTAAATACACGTTTGATAATATGCTTTTATTCGTTTGGGATTAACAGAACACAGCACCGAAGGGCAACTCATAAAACTGTATCACGTGTTTATGAATATGAAGTTTTAAAGTTAAAAACAATAGTAACAAATTTAAAATATTAACGGTCATGGCAGCTCCTCATTCAGTAGAAGAAAAGCTTAAGTATGTAAAAAAATTACAACCATTAGAAGCAGCAATTGTTTCCATTATTTCAATTTCGTATCAAATTTCAAGATCGGATCTTTTAGACTACCTTGATGCGAATGTAATGTCCCTAAAAATTAAAAAAAGAAGTTACGAATTAGAATTAAAAACATTGGTTGAAAATAGAATCATTGTTAGAGATGAAAAATCATTTCTCTATAAGATAGCAAGAGATATACGTAGAGAAATTTTTTGGGGATTAAATATTACAGAGGTATCTAAATTATTAACAGGAGCTTATGTTGAAAATTATCAATCATCGTTTTTAACGGCTTTGCATAAAAAGGTAGCAAATTCATTTTTAAATTTCTTCTCTTCCTACTATCCCGATTTTAGTGATATTGTGGTGGATTTGTTCGACCATCCACTCGATACAATTTATTTACCCAAATTAGGTACGGCTATAACAAACAAAATCATTCAAATTCTTTATTTGAATGCTCACCAAGGCTTTAAAAATTTAAACCCATATATTCAATTTGTTGAAAAAGAATTGAATAGTGAATATTCGAAGCCAATTTTAGAAGCACTATATACCCTTAGAGGTGAGATTTCCAAACTTGATGGAAAAGATAATTTAGCTGTATTGGGAGTAAAAAATATTGTACAAGGCAATGTAGAAGAAGCACTGAATAATTTTACAAAATTTACTACAATATTTCGAAAAGAAACAGGCAAAAAAAAGATTTTTGCGTTAGATATATCCACACCTTTCTATTTATTTGCATTGCTTAAACAAAACGATGCAAAATCAAATCAAACATTTCAAGCGATTATAAAATATGCTTTATCCGTTGCAAACAATGAATATACTATTTACCATATTTTTGAAATTGCATTGCATTACAGGGCAAACAATCGCATGGTAGCCGAGCAACTATTCACAAGATGTAAATACTCAACGCTTTCGTGGATAAAATTTTTGACATGGGCATTGGTTAAGCAATGGTTCAACTCATTTAACGATAAGGAAATTAAGGAGTTGAAAAATAAACTCAACACTGCAATTGAAAACGACTACATGGTTTTGGCGGTTAATTTATACGAAATTTTAGATTCGCTCGGCAGTAGCGATATAAAAAAATTCAGCCTTCAAATTGAAAAAATCAAACAAGAGCAAGGTATTGAAAGTTTTGTACACTGGTTTAAAAAAGAAGAAGACTGGGAGTTGGCACTCAACGCTCTTGCGCTGCTGGGTGGAAACTATGCAAAAGCGAAACGACAAAGCGACAAACGTTTGGTTTGGTTGGTAGATTTTAATACGGAGATAATTCAGCCCAAAGAACAAACATTAGATAAGCAAGGACTCTGGACTGAGGGACGAAATGTAGCACTTAAACGACTGTTTGCTAACGAAGTGGACTCAATGACTGCTCAGGATATGAAAATTGCCGGTTCGATATACAAAGAAGGTTACAGTTATTATAGCAGCGGAGAATCGTATGAATTTAATTATTCGAAAGCTATAAACGAAATGGTGGGGCATCCCTTTATTTTTCATTACAACCAGCCTGCTATAGGCATTGAGCTGGTAAAAGCAAAACCCGAATTAATTATCGAAAAAGTAGATAATAAATACCAAATAAGTTTCAGCGAAAAAATTGATGGTGCTGGATTAAAAATTATTAAAGAAACACCTACCCGCTATAAATTAATCGAAATTAGCGAAGAGATTTTGTCTATGCAAAGTTCGATGGGGAAAAACAAACTTGTGGTACCCGAAAAAGGGAAAGAACGTTTACAATCTGCCATACAAGCTATATCTTCCTATCTTACAATTCATTCCGATATGCTTGAAGATACCAGTATTCCGTCCATTCAAGCCAATTCAATACTTCACGTACATTTGCTCTCGTTTGGCGATGGCTTTAGGATTGAATTTTTTGTAAAACCTCTCACCACTTCTCCGCCCTACTTCAAACCCGGAGCTGGCGGACAAGTACTTTACACCCAACTTAACGGCAAAAAAATTCAGGCTGTGCGCGATTTGAAACATGAAGAAGAATTAGCATATCAGTTTAAAAATCAATGTTCTACGCTTTCAAGTATGGAAGGTATTACTTCAAGTTATGTTTTTGAAGAACCACAAGACTGCCTACAATTTCTCACCGAATTGGAAGATGTAAAAGATACCGTAGTGGTAGAGTGGCCTGAGGGCGAAAAAATGCGCATTAAGCACAAATTTTCGCTCAACAACCTGAAATTGACCATACAAAGTAGTGGAAACGAATGGTTTGAAGTGGAAGGCGAAATTCGTGTTTCGGAAAATAAAGTAATGGAAATGAGCCAATTATTATCATTGATAGAAGAAAATAAATCCAATTTCATTCCGCTTGGTAACGGCGATTTTATTTCGCTTACCAAAGAATTTCGCCACCGATTAGAAGAAATGAATGCTTTTGCCAATCATGCCAAAGGTGAATTTCGTTTCAATGCAATTTCGGCATTTGCACTCAACGATTTGTTTGATAATCTGGATATTACAGCCGACAAACAATGGAAAGATGCGGTTAAAAATATAAAATCAACTCTGAAACTGAAACCCGTAATTCCGGCAAACCTCGAAGCCGATTTGCGACCTTATCAAGAAGACGGGTACAAATGGTTGTTCAGGCTTTCGCACTGGGGAGTTGGGGCTTGCTTGGCAGACGATATGGGCTTGGGCAAAACCATTCAATCTATTGCCATTTTGCTCGAACGTGCTGCCGGTGGAGCTGCATTGGTGGTGGCTCCGGCATCGGTGTGCAACAACTGGGTGAAAGAAATTTTCCGTTTTGCACCCTCACTCAATCCCGTTTTCTTTGCCGACGAGCGCGAAATTCTGCAAAACATACATCCATCGTTGGTGATAATTACTACCTACGGTTTGCTACAATCTAATATTGAGGCGTTTACAACCGTAAATTGGCATACAATTATTTTAGACGAAGCACACGCCATAAAAAACATTGCCACCAAACGGGCGCAGGCTGTAATGGAACTCAACGCCAATTTTAGGCTTATTACCACTGGTACACCCATTCAAAATCATTTGGGCGAATTGTGGAGTTTGTTCAATTTTATCAATCCGGGGTTGCTGGGCAGTTTAAAAGCGTTCAACGACCGTTTTGCCATTCCTATCGAAAAAAATAACGATGTCATCAAACGTCATCAATTGAAACGATTGATTCAACCCTTCATTTTGAGGCGTACCAAAAATCAGGTATTGGAAGAACTACCCGAAAAAACAGAAATAACTATAAATGTGGAACTTAGCGCAGATGAAAGAGCCTTCTACGAAGCCCTACGCCGTCAGGCAATTGCAAAAATTGAAAGTAGCGAAGGCACATTGGAACAAAATCGGATTCAGATTTTGGCAGAAATTACCAAACTGCGCCGCGCTTGCTGCAATCCATCGCTCGTAACTCCCGAAATTGAACTCGATAGCTCAAAATTATCGGCTTTTGAAAATATTGTTGACGAACTGATTGAAAACAAGCATCGTGCGTTGGTTTTCAGTCAATTTATTGGACATCTCGATATCATCCGTGCTCTTCTCAACAAAAAAGGGATTCGCTTCCAATATCTGGATGGCAGCACTCCTCTCAAAGATAGAGAAACCAGTATTAACGCTTTCCAAGCCGGAGCTGGCGATTTGTTTCTGATAAGCCTCAAAGCAGGCGGATTGGGACTTAACCTCACAGCAGCCGACTATGTTATTCACCTCGACCCATGGTGGAATCCCGCCGTTGAAGACCAAGCCTCCGACCGAGCACACCGCATTGGGCAGCAAAAACCGGTAACGATTTACAAACTCATTACCCAAAATACAATTGAAGAAAAAATTGTAAAACTTCACCAAAACAAGCGCGACCTTGCCGACAGCCTACTCGACGGCTCCGACATAAGTGCCAAAGTAACAGCCAGCGATTTGCTGAAGTTGATAAAGAATTAATAAGCCGTAGAAACGAAAATTAACTCACTGAAATATGATATATTTTATTGATTATGAGAACACTCACAGATTTCCATCACCCAAATTATTTACACCAAACGACAGAGTTTTTGTGTTTTTGGGCAGTCAGCAAGCCACTTTGAAAGTGAGTGAAGTGAAAATTATACTGGCTTTGCCCAATGTAGAACTTGTGCAGGTGGAGGGGATTAGTCGAAATAATGTTGATTTTCATATTTGCTATTATTTGGGTACGTGCAGCGAAAAATTTACAGACGATTTTACCATTGTTAGCAACGACAAAGAATACGATTTTTTGGCTCAACATCTCACACGAATTGGGAAAAATTGTTACCGTATTCCGGTTGATAAACCCGTACCTGAAACAATTGAAATAGAAACCGAACAAGACAATAGTGAGCTGATTAGCAGTTTGATACAGGTAGTTTTAAAAAGCCCAATTAAGAATCGTCCACGTAAGGTAAAAACACTTACCAATTATATCACAAAACAATTGATTCCCAAAGAACATCGAAGTAGTAAAACACTGTTTAACAGTATTATAGACGAATTGAAATCGAGTGAAATAATTAAAATTGATGGGCTTAAAGTTGAATATTTGCGGTAGTGTAGCATCTGCAAAAAAGGTTTTTCAATAATTCAACCTTTTTTTGTAACTTTACAGTGCAAATGAAATTTTAGTAGCAATTTACATAATTTATACAACAATGAAATCTATTATCGTACTTTTGATTGGCTTGTTTCTTACATCGGCTTTGATGGCTCAAAGCATTGATACAATGGAATTTAAGCAGGTAAAAAAAGAGCAGATACAAAAAACCAACCCATTAGCAGGCACAGCAAAGGTGGAGGAGCTTACTCCTTTGAGCAGTTGGGAGTTTTATCTGTCGCTTATTGTGCTGGGGTTTGGTGCAATGGTTTTGGCTCTGGAGGTGTTTTTGATTTGGAAACGAAAAATTAAGGAAGACAACACCGTAAAATTTATTGTAGTTACACTTATCATTACCAGCACCTTGTTTTTGATAACCGCCGGATACGACAACAACCAGATTGCTCCAGCCATGGGCTTGCTGGGCACC
>JFJP01041854.1_pt1 | contig 10943 bp, 10 predicted proteins | sample 431651 | NCBI WGS metagenome assembly JFJP01 (sample SAMN02602958, study PRJNA72255) | Microbial mat metagenome, whole genome shotgun sequencing project. | biome: fresh water; feature: sink hole; material: water; isolation source: purple microbial (photo- and chemosynthetic) mats found in...
CTTTAATTCAAAACCAAAATGCAGATAAGCTCATTTATATGGGAAGTACTGTTGGCAATAATAATAACGTTTATATCACCTCAAACTATGGGGTTATCCGATTCGAAAACGGTAAGTTTAAAAATATTTCTTCAACACCGGCAGCTTTATATTCATATTTTGATAATGAAACAAATCAGATAATTTACTCGGGTTTAGACTCTACAAGCAATAAGCGTGGCTTGTTTATTGGCATGGATAACAACAAAAAATTCTATCCATTCGACAAAGGCTTTCCTATCAGTATTGCCAAAGATGCTAATGGTAGAATTCGTATTGGTGGCTTTAGGGGTGCAGGCGTTTGGGATGGTAAAAAAATAATTAGTGATACTTTAAAGCACAATTATACGGGAGTTCCGAAAAAGGCATCTACGTTGAATTGCCTTCCGGCAAGGAATTCAGGGTTGGTAGCAAGCAGCTGAGCGGAAGCTATACCTCATTGTTGGTTTATAAAAACAAGTTTTTAATTGTGGGCGGTACAAGCGGTTTCTCGATTGTGGATATTCGAAATTTGAAAAATTACGAGCAACCAATTGTTGTTACCATTACCTACGAAGCCGGTTTTACCGGGTTGGAGTCTGGGCAAAATGGAATTTGTGTTGATTCACAAGGCTATGTTTGGCTTGCCACAGCACTCAATGTGCTGAAATTTAATCCCGAAACCATATTCGAAAAGCACCTGCGATACTTACCTACACCTCGCATTGATGGAATCTCCTTTTCGAATGATAACACCAATTGGCAAAGTCATTTTTTCGCCGATGGAGCTGCAAAAATCTCTTCCGATAACAAGTTTTTTCGTGTCGACTACATTGCCAATTCCATTTCGTCGCCCAAATCATTGCGGTTTAAATACCGTTTAATTGGGCTTTCGGACAAATGGTCGGAAGAGGTGTACACCAAATCGGTGAATTACACCAATATCAGTTTTGGAAAATATAGGTTCGAAGTACAATGTAGTTTGGATGGAATACGATGGTCGAATATTGTGCAAAGTCCCGAGATTGAAATTACCGTACCATTTTATTTACGCCCAATTGCTTTCTTAGCCTATTTATTACTCATAATTGCTATAAGTGTGTTGATTACCAGAGCTATTACCAAGCAAAAACAAACAAAAATACTTCAGGAGGTCAACCGTAAAAAGCTCGAGAATGAACTACAATTAAGCACCTTGCGTTCCAAGGTTATACCGCATTTTACCAAAAACGTACTAAGTGCCATTGGTCATTTTGCCATGACTGATAAACTGAAAGCGGGGCATTATATATCCGTTTTCTCAAAATTTACTGGGCTCACCTTGGCTAATGCCGACAAAAATTACGTAAATTTGCAAGACGAAATAGCCTATATTCAAAAATACTTAGAGTTAGAAAAAATGCGCTTTGGCGACCGATTTGAGTTTGTGATAAAAATTGATAAACATGTAAATATGATGGCGCAATTGCCAGCTATGACCTTACATACTTATTGCGATAACGCTATCCGTCATGGATTAATCAACAAAAAAGAGAAAGGTGTTTTATATGTCGATATTAAAAACATTCAAAAAGGAATTCAAATAGAAATTACTGATAATGGCATAGGTCGTAAACGCTCTACCGAATTGGGCACCCAAGGCAATGGTCAGGGGTTGAAACTCATTCAGCAACAATTGGACTTTTACAACCAAAACAACAAACAATCAATTAAACAAACAATTACCGATTTGGAAGATGAAAATGGAAAAGCGTTAGGCACAAAAGTGGAACTCATTATTCCAGATGGCTATGTGTTTGAATAGAAGATTGATGTGATGATGTGTCCCGAAAGCTTTCGGGAGTGGTGATGTGGTGATGTGAAAACGCGAAGCAAATAACGCCCGAAGGGCAAATAACAATTAATAACGCGCAGCTAATAACGGCGTAGCCCTAATAACAATAAAAAAGAATGTTTACAAACAAAACAATCCTAATCGTCGACGACGAAGAAAAATCGCGGCTTTATTTAGCCGAACTCACGCATGAGCTTTTTCCTGAACTCACACTTCAGTTTGCCTCTTCGCCAATCGAAGCAATGTTTATTCTCGAAAAACAAAAAATAGATTTAATATTTTTAGATGTTGAAATGCCTGGCATGACGGGTTTAGATTTGCTTACGCAACTACGCGAAAAAATTGTAAAAACGCCTGTAGTTTTTGTTTCGGCTTACAAGCGCGCTGAGTTTATTCAAAAAGCGCTCCGACTCAATGCCATAGATTATATCGACAAGCCCGTTGACCCCGAAGAGCTGCAGTTGGCAATAGTAAAAGCATTTACAAGCAGTATCGACAGCGAAACATCAACATTGCCCACTCAAAAAACTGGTAAAAAACTAAACTTGCATACAGCTAATGGTGTAATGCTTTTTGAACCAGATGATATAATGTATTTCGAATCGAAGAAACGTGAGGCGATAGCTCATTTTGTAAACGGATTTACAGACGTCATTGTGCGCTGCAATCTGAAAGCATTGTCTGATTTATTCCCCGAAAGCTCGTTCATACGTGTTAGCCGTCAGTATATTATCAACAAACAATTTGTAAAGTTTATTTCTCAAAGCAATCATACAATTACGTTGAGTGATGGCTCTAATAAAATTGTGCTGGAACGTATTTATCCTGACGTTTTTAAAAGTCGGATGTTAATGTGAGGATAAAAAAATAAAAACCACATAAGGCACATTAGAATTCTTCTTTCTATTGTGCCTTATGTGGTTCAATTCTACCTTAAAATTAGGTTCGGCTTTTATCGTTTTTCAATCGCTTTCAGCAACGCAAATCCACCAAAAATCTGCAATAACATACCCGGAATACCAATGCGGAAATCCTGAACGGCAATGCTAAAATCGCGAACCAAAGCCCACTCTAACAAAGTACCCGCAACTTGATACATTAAAACCGCCAAAACCAAGTTGAGTAAAGTAACTGCATTGCTGCGACGAGCTAACCACGATGCAGCTCCAGCTAAAAGGACAGATTTAATCAATATAGCAGGCAAAACAGCCATAGGCGGCATTCCAAAAAGCAAGTGATTGATAATGGGCGAAAGCAAAGCAGTGAGTAATCCTACTTTTAAACCATATTTATAAGCGGCAATAAGTGTAAAGAAGTAGATGGGTAGAAAAATAAATCCTCCTTGTGGCACTAAATGAGCCAATTGCGGAGCTACTATATTTCCGACAACAAAAAGTGTGGCAAAAAGATAAGTTTTTACCGAACTGAAATTGTAACTGTAAAGTTTTACTGTTGCGTTCATGGTATGTGTATTTAATGATTTTCGAATAATGAGCACAAATCTAATTAAAATAATGCAAAGATGATAGTGAAATTATATTTTTTTACAAAAGAAATTCCAAAGAGCGCATTTTTTTGTACGTTTGTAACTCTAAAAATGCAAAAGAATAGTGAATACAGAACTACAAATCACCAATGATGGGTCGCATACACTGTATGCGCCTGAAATCGACGAAACTTATCATTCCACACATGGCGCCATACAAGAGTCGACTCATATATTTATTAATGCGGGCTTGAAGCAATGCAAAAGACAGTGTGCAAATATCCTCGAAATAGGTTTTGGAACTGGGTTAAATGCTTTTTTAACAGCTATTGAAGCCGAAAAATCAGGAAGAGAAATACAGTATTTTACTCTCGAAAAATATCCCGTACCTTTCGAGAAAACCCTTCAACTCAATTATAGTCACCAAATTCCGATAAAAGATTCAGATTCTTTATTTGATAAAATTCATAAAGCTGAATGGGAAACTGAAGTGCAAATTTCTACTCGTTTTATGCTTAACAAAATACAGTTCGATTTTACAGCATACCAACCCGACAAGACATTTGACATGGTTTATTTTGATGCCTTCTCGCCAGAAAAGCAACCCGAAATGTGGACTCAAGAGCAGTTTCAAAAAATTTATAATGCCTGCAACGAAGGAGCAATTCTAACGACTTATTGCGCCAAGGGTTCGGTACGACGAGCCTTGCAAGCAGTAGGTTTTAAAGTAGAACGATTAGCAGGACCTCCCGGTAAACGAGAAATATTAAGAGGAATTAAACCATTCAAAAGGTAGAGAAACTACCTAAGATACGCTCACCCATAAACGATTACCATCACTTTTTGCAACTCGGCTTGTCCAACCGCTATGATTGGTTTGTAGTGTAACATGGATTTCCTTGCTGGGTCGTGTCAATCGCGAGAAATCCTATGTATTAGGTTCTCGTTCATTCTTCAATCTCTTCTATGATTTCATCTATACTTTCATCATAATTGAACTCAACTTTGCTTTGCATAACAATTTCATCGAGAATGTTATTAAGATATCCTAGTCTGACTGCTTCAACAAATCTTATGTTTAGTATTGGAATGTTGATAACTTCCTCAATGCAAGTCATATATTTTTCGACAATTGCACTTATTGAATATGTTTTATTAGCATTGTCTTGAATTTTCTTCTTCAATGGTTCAACCTCTTCATCTGATTTGATTACAAAAGTTATTGGATACTTTTGAATTTTGTCAATGTCAAGAAAATATTTTTTTAAGTCTAAAGTCTCGGTTACTTGAAAAAATCTACCCAATGGTTTCATCACAAAATCAATACCCCCGTCATTTGCGTTGGTTCGTCCTGTTTTATACAGTTTTAAATTTTCTGTATTGAGTTTATCCATTTCATAACCCCAAATTATAGTTTGGTCATGGTAGTAAAATTTGAGAATGGAATAGCTCACAATTTCAAAAAGTCTTGCATCTACATTTGGTGCAAGTAAGCTTATAATAAACTCTTCTACCTTTTCTGGAGTTGTATTTTCAATGACTTGAAGAGCTTCACACTGCTTAACAAAACGTTGAAAAGCATCTTGTTTTGTCTTTGTGTATTCGTTAATTATCTCAATGATTGAAGTTGCAATATTGAAGTTGGCATTGCCAACTTTTATATTCAATAAATTTTCATTTATCCAATACCTTTTAGTTACAAGGTCTCTTAAAATTGGTTTGTATTCAGAAGTAGGAAAGAATTTTTCAAATTCTGAATTCATACGGTTATTTAAAGCGTGATTTTGCAAACTACTTCCAAAAGGTAATTCTTTCGCTCTAGTTAAAAGATTTGAAAATTTTGCACCTTCGTATTTTGTATAATCCTTTTCTTTGTCAAAACCATTCGCAATGTAATCCTCAATAATTACATAAATAGCATATAGATTCGCAAAACTTGAACGAGCCTTTGATCCTCTTCCTGCAGACCTTGTCTTTTCGTTAATATATTGAATTAGTTGACTTTTTTCAAAAATGTCGTCTGAATTGTTTGCGAAATTTCTCAGTAATACTTCTTTAATGCTGTTTGTGAATATATGTTCCATTAGGTTCAAATAAGGTTAATAAAGTTTGATTCTCAATTTTTTTAGTCTCAAATGTCCGTATTTCTTTCTCGATTTTTTCTCCTTTAAATTCCTCTGCTAATCCTAATCTTCTAAGTCCAATTTTCACATATTCATCTTGTAACTCAATTCCAATCGAATTTCTCCCCAATTCTTTTGCAACAAAACATGTAGTAAATGTTCCTGAGAATGGGTCTAAAACTAATTCGCCTTCACATGAACTTGCCTTGATAATTCTTTCAAGTAGCGAAATAGGTTTCTGTGTGGGGTGATTTTCATATTCGTCCATTCTATAACGAACTCTCGAAAATTCCCAAACATTCCCAGGTACTTTTTCTGAATTGTAAACTGTCGGAACAGTTTTGCGGTAATCAATAAGTTTTCGTTTAGCACCTGTTTTAGCCTCTACTAAAATGTCATCAGTATTAAATGTGTAATTGTTTTTATCCTTAACGCAGAATAGTATTGGCTCATACATAGAACCATAATACTTTTTTGCTTGTACTCCCGAACTGTCGTATGACCAAACAAGACGTGATAGAATTGTTAGTTTCCTCCTTAAATAAATATCAAAGTATGGCATATATTGAGTCGCTGTCATAACATAAAAACTACCGTTCGGTTTTAATTTTTGAACGCATAGGTCAAGCCATTCATAACACCAAATTAAATAACTCTCTTCGGTGTCCCACTTTTCAATTTTACCATTAAAATTCTTCCCAATGTTGTAAGGTGGGTCAGCAAAAATTAAGTCCACAGAGTTGTCAGGAAGTGTTTTAAGTGCTTCCATTGCATCTCCAAAAATAATTTTATGGCTATTGTTTCCTAAAATTTCCATCTATTTCTTTTTTTATAGTTTAAAAGACAAAGTTACCACTAATTTTTCAAAATGTGTAGACCTGCATTTTTCTTTTTTTTTGAATTGAACATAACACATTTATATCCTGAGTTGAAAAATGGCTATGTTCAGCTCAATGAACATACAACGCATTTATACAGCGGCTTTATTTTTTTATGCCATTGGAATCCAGTTGCTTGAATACTGTTCCATCTTGGCTACTAACCATTGCCAATTCGTTTGTAGAGCTAAATTGAGCTGTTTTTTCAATATGAAGTTCCAAAGATAATTACAAAATTTTAGAAAAACACTAATTATTTCTATTTTATACACTGCTGACCAACTAAAAATAATTAAAAAAAAATGGAAGCCGTCTAAGCAATAACTTCCCTGTTATATTCGTCCATTTTTGTGGGTAAATAGTGATAAAATTACCGAAAAATTTCAGTAATTTTGTATCGCTTTTTCAAAATACAAAAACAACAAATTCAAACTAGTTTATACCATGGCAAAACCCTTTATTTATCAAGATCCATTTTCAATGGGAAAAGAAAAAACCGAATACTATTTACTCTCTAAAGAGCATGTTTCGGTGTCGGCATTCGACGGACAGGAAATTCTGAAAGTAGAACCCGAAGCGCTTACAAAATTGGCTCGTGCTGCTATGCGCGATTGTTCGTTTTTGCTGCGTCCCGAGCATCAAAAACAAGTATCAGCTATTTTGGACGACCCTGAAGCCAGCGAAAACGATAAATTTGTGGCGATAACTATGCTTCGAAATGCCGAAATTGCTGCTAAAGGCATACTTCCGTTCTGTCAGGATACTGGTACAGCCACTGTTTATGCCAAAAAAGGCAACAATGTTTGGACAAACGGCGACGACGAAGAAGCGCTTTCGCGTGGTATTTACGAAACCTATACCGAAGAGAACTTGCGCTACTCGCAAAACGCGGCTCTCAATATGTACGATGAAGTGAATACGGGTACGAACCTTCCGGCTCAAATCGACCTTGTAGCTTCGCACGGCAACGAATATAAATTCTTGTTTATTGCCAAAGGTGGCGGCTCGGCAAACAAATCCTATCTTTTTCAGGAAACAAAAGCCTTGTTAAATCCAGTTTCGCTCGAAAAATTTTTGACTGAAAAAATGAAAACATTGGGTACAGCAGCTTGTCCGCCATACCATATTGCTTTTGTAATTGGTGGCACTTCGGCTGATGCTTGTATGAAAACGGTTAAATTAGCCTCAACAAAATATTACGACGAATTGCCAACCGAAGGCAACGAACTTGGTCAGGCTTTTCGCGATGTGGAAATGGAGCAGAAAATTTTGAAACAAGCGCAGGCTTCAGGTTACGGAGCGCAATTTGGTGGAAAGTATTTTGCACACGATATTCGCATTGTTCGTCTTTCGCGTCATGGTGCTTCGTGTTTTGTGGGTATGGCTGTTTCGTGTTCGGCCGACCGTAATATTAAAGCGAAAATTAATAAAGACGGTCTTTGGGTTGAAAAAATGGAAGAAAATCCGGGCAAATATATTCCTGAAAACTTGCGTAATGCAGGCGAAGGTGATGCGGTAAAAATTGATTTGAATCAACCCATGAAACATATTTTGGCAGTTCTTTCGAGCTATCCAGTATCAACTCGCTTATCGCTTTCGGGAACTATCGTTGTTGGGCGCGATATAGCACACGCCAAACTCAAAGAACTAATTGATGCCGGTATGCCTCTACCACAATACGTTAAAGACCACCCGATTTATTATGCTGGTCCCGCAAAAACGCCAAAAGGAATGGCTTCTGGTTCGTTTGGTCCAACTACTGCGGGTCGTATGGATTCGTATGTTGATTTATTTCAACAATACGGTGGTAGTTTGATAATGATTGCTAAAGGCAACCGCACGCAACAAGTTACCGATGCATGCCAGAAATATGGCGGATTCTATTTAGGTTCTATTGGCGGTCCTGCTGCTATTTTAGCCGAACAAAACATCAAGCATGTTGAATGTTTGGAATATCCTGAATTAGGAATGGAAGCTATTTGGAAAATAGAAGTTGAAAATTTCCCAGCGTTTATTCTCGTTGATGATAAAGGAAACGACTTTTTCAAACAACTGAAATCGACTGTGATTTGCTAAAAAAGTAGTGAGAGTACGACTTTGAGTCGTGCCCTCACTACTAATCTATCTGATTAAGACCAACTTTTTTTCAGTTGGTTTTCGTCTGTTTCCTTTCCCTGGGTTAATATCAGGGCGTTTATTTGCATTTTTTTGGGCTTTCGAATGCGAAATCCGATTATTTTCGACTGGTAAATTTTCGGCAGGAAATGGATGCTCTTTTACCACCGGAATTTGGATTGAAATTAATTTTTGAATATCGCGCAAGTAAGGAAATTCTTCTACGTCGCAAAACGAAACCGCTTTTCCATCCAGCCCTGCTCTACCAGTACGTCCAATGCGGTGAACGTAAGTTTCGGGCACATTAGGGATTTCGTAGTTTATTACCAAATTCAAATCGTCGATATCAATTCCACGAGCTGCAATATCCGTTGCAACCAGCACACGGGTTGTTCTATCTTTAAAGTTTCGCAATGCATTCTGACGTGCGTTTTGCGATTTATTCCCGTGAATGGCTTCGGCTTTTATATTTGCTTTGACCAAAAAGCGTTGCACCTTGTCCGCTCCGTGTTTGGTGCGTGTAAATACCAAGGCGGTGGCTATTTTTTTATCCTGCAGAATATGAATCAGCAAATCTTTTTTGTTTGCAGCATCTACAAAATACATTTCCTGCTGAATGGTTTCGGCAGTGGTCGAAGCGGGTGTTACTTCCACCTCTTCGGGTTTTGTTAGAATAGTTCCAGCCAACACACGAATCGACTCGGGCATGGTTGCCGAAAAAAACAGCGATTGACGTTTAGCAGGAATAAGCTTTAGCAACTTTTTAATATCGTGAATAAAACCCATATCGAGCATGCGGTCGGCTTCATCGAGCACAAAAATACTCAAATCGTTGAGTTTTACATATCCCTGAGTTTGCAAATCTAGCAATCGACCCGGCGTAGCAATCAGAATATCAACACCTTTGCGTAGTTCACCAACCTGCTGACTTTGTGGCACGCCACCAAAAACAACCGCATGTCGCAAATTCATAAACCGTCCGTAAGCGGCAAAACTTTCGCCAATTTGTATGGCAAGTTCACGCGTAGGCGTTACAATTAGCGTTTTAATTTTGCGTGGCGAGCGGTATAGGAATGGCAAAAGCAGCCGTTTTACCGGTTCCTGTTTGCGCACATCCTAACAAATCGGTGCCTCGAAGTACAATGGGGATAGAAATTTCCTGAATAGGAGTTGGTTGGGTGTATCCTTCGTGTTTTAGAGCATTTAAGATCGGCTCTATAAGATCTAATTGATCAAATGTCATAAAATATTTAGCGAATCCTGTCCTCTAAAACCGTAAAAAAAATTCAAACGCACGGAACAGAATTCGCTACAAAGGTACGGAAATAAAACGGGAGACGAAAATAACCAAAAATGGTCGTTAATATACTATTTTACAAAATTTTATGCAGATATTTGGCTGGAACTATTTCATCTGGAGCAATTTCGATAATTTCGCCATTTCTCATTGTAATTAAAGGGCTTTTCTTGTGCTTTTTATATTCTATCAATTTCTGAAAAGATTTTTCAAGTCCTTGAATTATTTTATCTCTATTATCCATATTTTATTTTTTATAATTGCTAATGAGTTCTACTTAGACAGATTGGTTTTTAAGAAATAGGAACGCTGATTTAGCGGATAGAGCGGATTAAAAACGGATTTTATCCCCGATAAATCGGAGAAGATTTTAAGAATGGTGTCTTAATCATTTCGACTTGTCGAAATTTAAATCCGTATTCTTATGCCGTTTCACGGCATCTTCGATCCGCTTAATCTGCGTATTCCGTTTATTCGGAACGTCGAAATATTCCGTCCGCGTTCTATTATCTTCATATTATTCTAACTTATATAAACACTATTATATACAACCTTTTCAAAATATTAATTTCACAAAAGTAATGAATAATTCGAATATATAATCAAAGTTTTACTCCGAATGCCAAATCGCCGGCATCGCCAATACCCGGAATAATATACGAATGGTCGTTGAGTTCAGGGTCGATAGCAGCTGTCCAAAGCGTAATTCCAGAGCCGGCAAAAGTTTTTTTCAGGTATTTAATGGCTTGTTTGCTTGCAATAACGGTGGCAATATGCACATTAGCTGGCGTTCCTTTTGTGAGCAAAGCACCATAAGTCAATTCCATCGAACCTCCAGTTGCCAACATGGGATCAATAATAATCAACGTTTTACCAGTTAAGTCGGGCGATGCTATGTATTCAATATAAATATCAAATTTAAGTGCATCTTTGTATTTGCGGTAAGCAGAAACAAAAGCATTTTCTGCCTGGTCAAAATAGCTCAAAAAGCCTTGGTGCAAAGGCAATCCGGCCCGAAGAATGGTTGAGAGTACAATTTTTTCGTCTATCACATTTACTGGCGAAATACCAAGTGGAGTTTGTACATCTTCGCTCACATAATGCATTTTCTTGCTTATTTCGTAGGCCATAATTTCGCCAATGCGCTCAATGTTTCGTCGAAAACGCATAGCGTCTTTCTGAATTTCCACCG
>JFJP01001279.1_pt1 | contig 10942 bp, 11 predicted proteins | sample 431651 | NCBI WGS metagenome assembly JFJP01 (sample SAMN02602958, study PRJNA72255) | Microbial mat metagenome, whole genome shotgun sequencing project. | biome: fresh water; feature: sink hole; material: water; isolation source: purple microbial (photo- and chemosynthetic) mats found in...
CACGAAATTATTTTTCGAATAATTTGAACGTAAACCATCACTCAATAAAATTTGCCGCATAAAAAAGCTGTCCCTTTTAGGACAGCCTCTTCTATTTTTATAAAAATTATAAAATCTATCTAATTTCTTGATTCAAAATTAAATCGATGTATAAATTGATTTTGTCTTTTAGTTCTTTTCTTGGTGTGATAAAATCTAAGAAACCGTGTTCTAACAAAAATTCTGAGGTTTGAAAACCTTCAGGCAAATCTTTACCTGTGGTATCACGAACTACTCTTGGTCCGGCAAAACCAATTAAAGCACCTGGTTCAGCGATATTAATATCGCCTAACATGGCATAAGATGCCGTGGTTCCTCCAGTGGTTGGGTCTGTACATAATGAAATGTAAGGTATTTTTGCTTCGGCCAATTGCGCTAATTTTGCTGAGGTTTTGGCTAATTGCATTAATGAAAAAGCCGCTTCCATCATACGAGCACCACCCGATTTAGAAATCATTAAAAACGGAACGTTGTGTTTAATAGAATAATCTATTCCACGAGCAATTTTTTCTCCAACCACAGCACCCATGGAGCCACCAATAAAAGCAAAATCCATACAACAAACTACCAAATCTTTGCCTTTAGATTTTCCAACGCCTGTTCTAACCGCATCTTTCAATTTGGTTTTGTCCATAACGTCTTTCAATCGGTCAGAATATTTTTTAGTATCCACAAAGTTTAACGGATCTTTAGAAGTCATTTTAGCATCCAACTCTTTAAACTCGTTATTATCGAACAAAATTTCGAAATATTCTTTACTTCCAATTCTAACGTGAAAATCGTCTTCTGGACTTACCCAAAGATTTCTTGCTAATTCGTCGGTATCAATAATTTTTCCTGTTGGCGATTTATACCACAATCCTTTCGGAACATCTTTTTTGTCTTCGGTTGCAGTGGTAATTCCTTTTTCTTTTCTTTTAAACCAAGCCATAATTTTAAATTTTGGATGGAAGATGGAAGTTGGAAGATGGAAGAAAACTTCCTACTTCTAGCTTCAAACTTCCAGCTTATAAAGTGTTCACGTTGTTTAAATCAGCAAATGCTTGCTCTAATCTTTTATTGAAAGTAACTTCTCCTTCACGAACCCATTTTCTTGGGTCATAATGTTTTTTATTTGGCGAATCAGCACCTTCTGGATTACCGATTTGAGTTTTTAAATACTCAATGTTATTCACCATATAATCTCTAATACCTTCAGTAAAAGCAAATTGTAAGTCAGTATCAATATTCATTTTGATTACACCATAAGAAATAGCTTCTCTAATTTCTTCTAATGTAGAACCAGAACCTCCGTGGAATACAAAATCAACTGGATTGGCACCAGTATTGAATTTGTTTTGAACATACTCTTGAGAGTTTTTCAAAATTTTTGGAGTTAATTTTACATTTCCAGGTTTGTAAACACCATGCACATTTCCGAAAGAAGCCGCAATGGTAAATCTCGGACTTACTTTTAAAAGTTCTTCATAAGCATAAGCTACTTCAGAAGGTTGTGTGTATAATTTAGAACTATCCACGTCAGAATTGTCCACACCGTCTTCTTCACCACCAGTAATTCCTAATTCAATTTCTAAAGTCATTCCCATTTTACTCATTCGAGCTAAATACGTTTTACAGATTTCGATATTTTCTTCAATTGGCTCTTCAGATAAGTCAATCATGTGTGAAGAAAACAAAGGTTTTCCTGTTTCGGCAAAATGTTTTTCAGAGGCATCTAATAAACCGTCTATCCAAGGCAATAATTTTTTTGCACAATGGTCGGTATGAAGAATAACGGTTGCTCCATAAGCTTCTGCTAAAGTATGAATGTGTTTGGCACCAGCAATTCCACCAGCAATAGCCGATTTTTCGCCAGCATTAGAAAGTCCTTTTCCGGCATTAAACTGAGCGCCACCATTAGAAAACTGAATGATAACAGGGGCGTTTAATTTGGCAGCTGTTTCTAAAACACCATTGATGGTACTTGAACCAGTTACGTTTACAGCAGGAAGTGCAAATCCTTTTTCTTTTGCATAAGCAAAAATCGCTTGAACTTCATCTCCAGTGGCAACTCCAGGTTTGATATTGTGTGACATCTTGTAATTTTGTTTTTAGTTAAGTATACAAAAGTAATAATTTCTAAAATTAGAACGGATAATTTATTCCAATATTTAATACTGATTTTGAAAAATTCAATTCTCTAAACCATCTTTCATTTTCAATTTTAGAAGGATTGTAGGTTTTAAACCCAAGGTCAAATCGCACTACAAAAAGCCCTTGGTCGTATCGTAAACCTACTCCAGTGCCTACAGCAAACTCTTTCATAGATTCTAATCCTTTGAACTTATTTGCTTCATCGGTTACATTGTCAAAAATATTCCAAATGTTTCCAATATCAGTAAAAATCGCACTGTTGAATTTTCCAAAAAGGTTATATCGAAGTTCGGCACTAAAAGCTAGTTTCATGTTGGCTTCATTAAAGTCGTTAATAGCACCACTACTTCCTGGACCTAAACTGTAGGGTTGCCAAGAACGGTTGTCGTTTGATCCACCCGAAAAATAACTTCGAGAAAACGGAACACTTTTTGAATTGCCGTAAGGAACAGCCATACCAGCAAAACTTCTCATTGCAATAACCTTTTTACCACCAAAATTCCAGTGTTTGATAAATTCAAATTCACCTTTAATGTATTGAGAATATTCTACTTCAAAGAAAGTGTTGGCACCAGATTGATTTTCAAGCTGCTTAGAAGCTCTTGCCAAGATTGAAAGCAAGTTTCCAGCCGATTCAATTTTGGTTTTATACGAATAGAAACTATTGTCGGTTAGACCTTTGCTAGTGGTTTTAGAGTAGCTTAAATTGGTCGCAAAAATCAAGTTGTTTTCAGTTAATCTTTTTCGTCTTTCTTCGATACTACGGATGGTTTTTAAATCACTTGCAGTAATTAAACTTGTTAAATTACCAAACAAAGCATCGTTTACAAAACCATCTGTTCCCGATCCTATAATCAATTTATTATTATCGAAATAGTCTGGATTAGTCGAATAGTTGTTTGCTAAAAGATTCAAAACATTATAAGAAGACTGATAAATATTAAAATAATTTCCAATGTTTACATTTTTAACAAACTGAATATTTAACATATCAAATCGGAATGCCGTGTTTCTTGTTGGGGTCCAATTGTAGGAAAAAGCACTGGTAAAGTTTTGTTTATCCAATCCAATGTTTCTTTGTTTTGCAAAACCCACACTAATGGATGTAGAGGGTATCATACTTTTTGCAATGATTTTTTCTGTTTTAAAGGGTAAGAAAATCCTAGGAAAATTCAGTTTGGCATCTATACCAATCTCTGAAATGTTGAAAAATGTATTGTTCGGATTGGCATTATCTCTTGATGCACCAACGTTTCCTCTAAAACCAAGTTCAAAAGTTTCAGCTCCGTTAAATACGTTTCTAATTCCCATAGAAGTATTTCCAGAAATACCAAAATCTTGAATATTAGAATGGGTAAAATCTACCGAGGCACCAAAAGTATATTTCTTTCTAGGAGTTAAGAAAATAGTTGCAATTAAAGCATTTTCATCTTTTGGGTCAACTTTATATTGAATGGTTGGATAGTTAAATACTTTAAGATTACTCAAATATCGAGTGGTAAGCACATTAGAATTGTCTGAATACAAACTTCCTTTCGTAATAAAAACAGCATCTGTAATGGCTTTTGGACGGTATTTTAACTTGTTTTCACTGTAGAGCACAAAATCTTTATATTCTAAACTGTCTTTTATTTTAATTTCGTTTTTGTTTGCAGTGTGGTCGGTATAGATGGCCACTTTACTTATTTTATATAATTTAAAAGGAGCCGTTTTAAATGAATCCTCTTCTCTGTATGAATAATCTTTTATCAGTAATTTTACATTTACTTTTTTGTTTGTGTTAATAGTGTCTAACTTGTAGGTAATGTAATTTTGTTGAAAAAGAAAAGCACCGTTGTTTCTAAAATGAGTTGTAATTCTGTTTCTTTCATTATTAAAATCTTCGGTATTGTATTGTGTTTTTGATTTAATAATCGAATTGTTTTTTCTAATTTGGTAAAGCGAATCTAATGCCGGAGTTTCAATTACGGTTTTTAAAGAATCAATGATATAGGGTTTTTTTAAATCAACATTATAGTTTATACCAATTTTCTTTGACACACTTGTATCTCTTGTATAATTTGCTTTTACATCAAAATAGCCTTTGTTGTAATAGAAAGATTCTAATCTTCTTAGTGATTTTTTTGTACTACTACTATCAAAAACTACTGGAGCTTCGCCAGTTTTCATCAAAAAATTACTCAATCCAGATACTAAAAACGATTTTCCAAGGCGATCTACTTGTTTTTCTGAAAGTAGTTTGGCTAATTTTTTTCTGCGATTGGGTTTTTTTGCCAACCATTTTGCATAAGAAGTGTCGGCATTTTTCTTAGCAAGATTGAATAAATTCAAACGCAAACGATATCCAAGTATGGAACTATTGGGTTTTTGATACAATTGATTTAACACCTCTTCTTGCTTAGTTTCTTTATTATCAACACTTATTTCGTTTTTAACAAGAAGCCGTTTTCCAGAAGGCACTTTTTTTGTGACATTACAAGAAACAATTATGAGTCCGATTAGAATAAATAATGATATTTTTGTAACGTGTTTTTTCAATGGGTTGGAAAATTTAATTCAAAAGTACATTTTTTTATGGTTAGTAAAAACCAAATAAAGCTAATTACGAGTTTACAGCAAAAAAAATTCAGACAAATTCATCAATTGTTTCTTGCCGAAGGTGTAAAGGTAATTCAAGAACTCTTACAATCAAATTTTGTGCTAGAACATTTGTATGTTACTCAGCCAATTTTTGAAGCCATAAATTCTGATAAAAAAACACTAATTTCGGAGCAAGATTTAAAAAGAATATCTTGTTTATCAACGCCTAATAATTGTTTGGCATTATTTCAAATTCCGGAACAAAAAACTAGAAATGATAAAGGATTAATCGTTGCTTTAGACGACATTAGAGACCCAGGAAATTTAGGTACTATTGTAAGATTGTGTGATTGGTATGGCATTAATCAAATGATTTGTAGTGAGCAAACCGTTGATGTTTACAATCCTAAAGTGGTACAAGCTACAATGGGTTCGATTTCGAGAGTATCTGTAGCTTATCTGGATTTAGAGAAATACCTCAAAAGAGCAAGCACTCTAGTTTTTGGAACTTTTATGGACGGAAAAAATGTCTATAAAGAAAATTTACCTCAAGAAGGAATTTTAGTTCTTGGTAATGAAGCCAACGGAATTTCAGAGAAAATAGAAAAATTAGTTTCCGATAGATTGGCTATTCCAAGATTTGGTGATTTACAACAAACAGAAAGTTTGAATGTAGCCACCGCAACCGCTATTTTCTTAAGTGAATTTAGAAGGAATTTTTAGTGGAAAAGCAGCTTAGTTAGCCTAAACTGCTTTTAACTGTTTAATGAATTATATTAGAACAATATAAAACCAAATGATTTATATTCAATCCATTCATTTTTATTTTTTCTTAAAATTTCAATAAATGAATTTTTGCCTTTCGAAATACATACTAAAGCAAAGTTTTTATCAATTGTATAGACAGGTTTTGAAATAAAAAATTTGTTTTGATTTTTAGTATTTGAATCAATACATAAATCAATCGTTTTATTTGAAATTTTCCATTGTGATTTTTCTTTTTGAGAAATGAAGTTATCTAATTCTTGAAAATTGAAAATTTGTTTATAATTTTCTTTATCATAGATGCCTTTTTCTTTGTAAAAATTTTCTAATTCATTAATTCCCATTTCATTTGCTAGTTTCCATTCTTCGAATATCGAAATCACATATTCATTATCATTTGACGAGTTTAAACAAATTTTGTCTTTTTGATTTTTTAATATTAAAACATTTAATATGTCGTAATCATCATTTTTACTATTTTCCTTGCTTTGAAATGAAAACAAGCCAAGAGTTATAAAAATCAATAAAAAATTAATTACATTTCGTTCCTTTTTTACCTGGTAAAGCATCCTGTTCAATTGCTGCAATGTTTCCATAATCTATTTGTTGTTGAGTGGTTAAAGTATTTTCAAATAATTCTGTGCCATACATCGTTCCCCAAGCTAATCCAAGACAATAGTCTGGAGTTATATTTGGAATATTATTGGCTATCGCATAGTTATAAATACTATTAGCCATTTTTTGCATAAAATCTTTCATTGCATTGTGAATTTCATTGTCAAGCGGATCAAATGTGTCTTGAACTTGATTATTATAAAAAGCTATAAAAGCATTTAACAGAGTATTATATTCTGCATTAGTTGCAACTAATTGATTTGTTAGGTATAAATTCATTAAATATGCATGAACTAACTCATGAAGTGTAACAGCTACTATTGACAAATCTGTAGCATTATCAAGATAATTATCATCAAATCTTATTTTAATTGTAAAATTTTGAGCATTTCCACTAATAAAGGGATTTGTATATGCTGGATTACCACCAGGAATTGTACCATTCGAAAAAGTTATTCCAACTGTTGGTGTAGAATTAAAAGTTTGATAAATGAGTTCTGTAAATGGAGAACAAGTTTCTATTGTGTTTTTAACAATTAGTTTTTGGCAAGGTTTATTAATACCATAAATAATGTTTTTAAATATGTCAACATCAATGTTATTTAAGATAGCATTTATCATATCTTTTATAAAATCTAGACTTTGACTAGAAAAATTATTTGAGGTAATATATCCAATTATACTAGTTGTAACCTCTGGTTCTTGGCTGAAATACCAATCAGATTGTTCTTCATTTAGACTTAAAATAAAATCTCTAATATTTATTTGTTGTTGAGATAGTGGTGTTGTTACTGTAATTATTTCACCAATATCAGTTGAAACACCTGTGCCAGCGCCACCACTACCTAAAGGTCCACTCTGTCCAGCTGTTCCATTTCCATTAGATGAGTTGCCACCATTATTGCTGCCAGCTGTATCACTACCTCCTCCGCCATTATTACTACAAAATTCAATAATTGTTACTTTAGTTTCGCCTTCACATTGTAGACCAGTTGATTCGTGATAACCATTTGGTTGGTCACAATTCGGATATACGGTTGTTTCAGAAATAAAATTTATACATATTTGATCGCCATTAAATTTCGCAAATTGTGCAGTAATATTATCGTTATTTGCAGATGTCAAAATTTGTTCTGGTGTGATATTATATTTAACCAGATACGCATCAAGATCACCATTGCTTTTTGATGCAAAAACTACGTTCTCTAATTTATCTTGAGATTCTCTAAACATTGGAAACGTAAAGAATAATTTTCCATCTTTTTCTATTAGTTTACCGTCTTCGGTATCAATGTAAAAACCTAAAGAAGAATTGTATTCAAACTTACCCTCTCCGTTTTTATTTACTTCACTTTTTAAACTTGAAATTTTCTGATTAATTTTTTTTGCAGTTTCAATATCTAAATTTGATAGTGAAACATCTTTCATTTTAATTTTTTCAGAATTATTTTTAATTGTATCTTCATACAAATCTTTTTCACAGCTAGCAAAAATAATACTAACCAATGTTAGTGTTAAAATAATAAATTTTTTTAATAGATTTTTCATAGTAATTGGTTAAAGTTAATAATATTATTTCAAATATATTAAAAATTTTAAAATATAGCATATAATGCCATATTAATTTTTGTAATGTATTGCGAATTTCGTTGTTGTGAGAAAAGCAACAAATGAAATTTTTATTAAAGAGTTTGGCAAAAATCTAAGAAGAATTAGAATGAGCAAAAATATTTCTATGCAAAACCTCGCATATACTATAAATGTTGAGTATTCACAAATAAGTAGGATTGAATTAGGAAAAATTAGTACATCAATTAGCACAATTTACGAAATTGCAAAAGCATTAGAAGTACCAGTTTTTGAACTATTTATATTTGATAATATCGAACAATAAATTCTTAGTGAAAAGTAAAATTCACAAAAATACCACGCGACTGCATCGATTTGATGTTTCCTGTCCAAGGACTGTTTGGGTTGTTGTCGCGAATTAGTTCGTCATTCAAGCCAAAAACTCCTCGTATTGATGGAGAAAACTTGAAATATTCTAAATATAAATCAATTCCAAAACCAATTTGATAGTTTTGTGTCCAAGGTTTTACTCTAAAACGCTGTTGGTAGTTATCGTCTATTGATTTTGAATTGCTGGCAAGATTTAAAGTTGCCGAAACGCCTCCAACAAGAAATGGTCTTACATTTCCGGTTCTCAATGAAGAAAATTTAACCAATAAAGGAAAATCAATATAAGTTGATCTTACTTCTCTCTCGGCATCAAGTTTTTTGGTAAAACCTGAATAGGTTAAATTTCTTTGAGAGTAATAAAGACCTGGTTCAAATCTCAAATCTATATATTCATGAAGTCTAAGGTTTCCTACAACACCAACATTAAAACCCGTATTTCTCTTTACCGCAATATCTACATCTGGCGTGTCTAAATAATCAATTTTAAAATCATAGATATTAAAACCTAAAAAGTAACCCCAATGAACTCGTTGTTTATCAAAGTTTTCTAAGTTTAAAATGGGGTCTTTAGAAAAAATTCCTTTAGATTGCGAATGGGTCGTAATGCTAAATAATACTAATATAATATAAAGTAGTTTCTTCATTTTAATTTGGCTTGAACTTAATCAAGCGTACCTATTTTATTTTTTTGATGCTTTATAAATGGTTGCAACGCCAAAAGTTTGTGGCAGAGCAACTACATCTATAAACCCAATTTTTCTCAAAATATTGTTTAAGGTTTCGCCATAAGGAAAAACTGAAGCCGATTCTGATAAATATCCATAAGCAACATTGTCCTTTGATAAAATTTTTCCAATGATAGGTAAAATATTTTTAGTATAAAAATGATATCCTTGTTTGAAAGGTGTTTTTTCTGGAACAGAAGTTTCTAAAACAACAAAAATACCTTGTGGTTTCAATACTCTCAAGATTTCGGATAGTCCTTTTTCTAGTGTTTCAAAATTTCTAATTCCGAACGAAACCGTTATGGCATCAAAGTGATTGTCTGGAAAAGGCATATTTTCAGAATCACCTAGTACCATATCTATAATGTGTTCTAATTTTTTTTCGGCAATTTTCTTTTTTCCTACTTCAAGCATTCCGGCAGAAATGTCTAATCCAATAATTTTTTTGGCTTTAGTTTTGGTCATTAATAGAGCCAAATCGCCGGTTCCTGTGGCAATGTCTAAAATGTTTTCAGGGTTTTTGGCACTTACAAGCGCTAAAACTTTCTTACGCCATTTTACATCAATTCCAAAAGAAATCACACGGTTTAAACCATCATAATTTCCTGAAATGGTATCGAACATTTGAGTAACTTGTTCTTTTTTTCCTAAGGTAGAATCTTTATATGGAGTAACATTTTTTGGCATTTTTTGGCATTTTTAGGGTGCAAAAGTACAAATAATTAAAGTCAAAACATCAAAAACAATTCCGAAATTTCGGGACTAAAAGTATCTTAATAAACCTATTACTTTTTTACAAAAGTTTGAAAGGTAAAGTCAAAATTATGTTTTTCGTCTTTAGCATGTTGTTCTTCAAAAATTAATTCCCATTGATTGCGATTGATTTCTGGAAAATAGGCATCGGCATCAAAATTGGCATGCACTCTTGTAAGTTCAATTTTGTCAGCAAAATCTATAGACTGGTTGTAGATTTCGGCACCGCCAATTATAAAAACTTCTTCGTCTTTTGGGCTAATTTCAATTGCTTTTTCAATAGAATTTACTACGTGACAACCTTCTATTTTGTAGTTTTTTTGTCTTGTAATGATGATGTGAGTTCTATTTGGTAATGGATTAGGAAAACTTTCAAATGTTTTTCTTCCCATAATAATGTAATGACCAGAAGTTATTTGTTTGAAACGTTTAAAGTCGTTAGGTAGGTGCCAAACTAATTTATTGTCTTTTCCTAAAGCATTATTTTCAGCCGCAGCTGCTATGAGAGTTATCATTAAACAATTTTTTTATTTTCAACTTCGTTTTTAAGTTGTTCTATTTTTTTTTCTTGCATGATCATCAAACGATTAATCTGTTCTCGTTCCCAATTTTTATTCATAAAACTATCGGTTATGAAGACTTTAATAAAATGTAAAATAAATAGGAAAACCCATGCTGTTATAACCCAAATATACCAATTTGTTGGTTCTTCGACATTCATCCATTTATTCAATGCAAATATAAAAATGCTTCCAATAAAAAATAATACAAAGTGAAAATATAAACCTTTTTTTTGTTTTATTCTTCTTCGGGCATATTCATACATTTCGTGTTGTTCGGTGTTCATCTGTCGAAAATTTGAATTAAAGGTACAATTTTTTTTGAAATTATAAAAACGGTGAATGGATATAATTTATTAAGAAAACGTTTTCTTATTTTAATTTCAAAATTTAAATGCTTAAAAAATAAGAATGGAGCTTGTTTTTTTGATCAATTTTGATAAAATAATAATTCGTTCAATTGATGTAAAATCTATATTTTTATTTCTTTACTTTGCTACATTAATCTATAAATGAAATACTTATGGCAATTAAGAAACAATTTATAAAAACAAAACCAGTTTGTAAAGTTACTTTTTCTCTTGAAGCAAAAGAAGCCAATACAGCTGCCGTAGTTGGAGATTTCAATAATTGGAATCCATCAGAAGGAGCATTATCTAAGTTAAAAAACGGAACGTTCAAAGCGGCTTTCGAGTTACCTAAAGATAATTCATTTGAATTTAAATACATCGTTGATGGTTCTTATATCAATGAACCACAAGCAGATAGCTATCGTTGGAACGAATTTGCAAATGCTGAAAACAGTGTTTTAGA
>JFJP01005988.1_pt1 | contig 10941 bp, 7 predicted proteins | sample 431651 | NCBI WGS metagenome assembly JFJP01 (sample SAMN02602958, study PRJNA72255) | Microbial mat metagenome, whole genome shotgun sequencing project. | biome: fresh water; feature: sink hole; material: water; isolation source: purple microbial (photo- and chemosynthetic) mats found in...
TGCAAACCCAGTTTTTGGCTTTGCACCAAATAAGTCAGTTCGATGCTGGAAGTCTGGTCGTGCGCCAGCGGAATAATCCAGCGCCCATCTTCCAGGGTGTACACGCCTTTTTTCTGATCATTCACCAACAGCGACCAAATTTTCGCGCCCGGCACTGGCTGTAAGCTCAAACGCGGGCCAGCGCTGGGTGGCACTTTGAATTGCAACACCGCCAGCATTGCCCCGCTGTCTTCAAACGCCGCATAAAAACGCACTTCATCTAACACCACCGCAGGTGCGGCCACGCTGGCAAAACTCTGCACATTAAACTGCACCACGCCCTTGTCTGGCACTTGCAGCACGCGGTCTTGACTGCTCACCGCCGTGCGCAAAGCGGTGGGCAAACGCGACACCGGTAACGCTGGATACTCGTCGGTCAAAGTGATGCGCCCGGCTTCGGATTCAGCAAGCACCAAATTCCCTTCATGACCGCTGTTGTCAGCAAGATGCGGCAAGGTCGCTTGGTAAAGGCCGGCATTATCCGGCGTCAGCACGCATTGCAGGTTAAAGCCGTTGCCAATCGCATTCGGCGACACTTCCAGCCCAGCGCTGCTGACTTTCAGCGCCGATGCGGGCAAAGAGCTGCCCAGATAACGGCAATGTGTCGGCAGTTGAATCTGCACGGGCCGATCCGGGGTTTGTAATGGCAAGCAATGGAGATCAAGCAATACCCGTTGACCTTGTAGCGACAACACGCTCAACAACTCGAACTCAAGCGGCAGCACGCTCGCTTGCGCGGTCTTTTCCACAAAACGCAACAGCAGTTCTTGACTGGGCGGGAAATAATAAAACTCTCCCTGAGCCTGACCGGGCGCGTCCAGCAAGTGATAGTGGGCGGGTAAACTCAATTGCAAACGGTTTTGCACCGCCGTCGGTACTGGCCAGCGCACATACTGAGATTGGCGGTCTTCCTGAATCGGCAACAACAGTTGCAACGTGGCCTGAAAAGCGGGTGCAGACGGCAACAGCGCGTAGCCCTGTGCCTCACGAATCAGGCTGACCCCGGCGGTCTGGGGAATACCCGTGAAGGCCAAGTCACCGTTTAATAAGGGAATCGACTGATAGGCACCGCTGAGTACCCGTCCTTGAATCTGCATCTGCACCGCCGCTTGCGGCGGTTCCAAACTGAGGCGATGCGCCACCGCATCCAAGGTGTACAAGAAGGGAGCGGGCACCTGGGTTTCGGCAGCCTGCTGTTGTTTCAAGGATTTTTGATAGAAAGCTTCAAACTCTTGCCAAGGCAAAGTAATCTGGCCTTGCGATTGGGACTGAGCCTGCGCCAAATTGCTCAGCCCGATCAATAGCACCAACATCTCAACACGCATGTACATAGCCCTCGCTGGTTTTGAACACACCGCAACCCCAGCAAGCCCACGGCACAGCAAAACGGGGTAGGTTGCAGCGGTTACGGCGCGATGTTTCCCCTGAGTGTACTCGTTTTCACGAGTGGCGGGAATTGCCACGATGACAGCGGATGTAGCCGAGTGACAGTGGGCTATGTCGTCTGCTTTATTGCTTGGCCTGTCCGGGTGGCGAGATCGTCAATAAACCGGCGCAACACGAGGACCAGTGGCGCGGGATGAATAGCCAGGATTTGCTGGCACAGGCGGTGCGCTTGCTGGGTTTCGCCCTGTTCCAACAGACCCAGGGCTTGGTGCAATTGGTGGTCGATCAAGTAATCGCGCCAGGCCAGCAACGCCGGTTCGGCTTTCAGCATCACAGCCTGGCCCGCCAGCGCCAGCGCGGTGGCGGCGTGGCCTTGTTGCCACAAACACAGGCTTTCGCGAAACAAAGCGTGCATGTGTGCCTGAGCCGCCAGCACCAAGCTGAAATCGCTGCCACAGCGACGGCACAACGGCCCGTCGCTCAGCCGGGCGCGGCAGACCGTGCAGCGTTCCATGTTAAGTGTCCAAGTAGTACAAAATATCGGACAGGGCATTCGCCGCTTCACTTAAGGCCGCAAAATCCTCGGCAGCCATCGCGTCACGGAGCGTTTCCAGCAAATTAGCCATGTCTTCGCGGTCTTCTGGAGAAGCTTGATCGAGCATCCGCTCGGCTTTTTCGATCAGTGCGTGTGCCCTGACAATCTCGTGGTGTTGATCGGTCACGTTGTTCTGGTCTGGCGGGATTTCATCCGTCAGCGTTTCGCCGAAAATGGCCGCGATACGGTCGTGCGCCTTCTGAAGTGCTTGATGCTCAAAACGAGAAATCGCGTTTTCGATAGTGATGTGTTTTTCCAGCCCGGTTGCTTTTTCTTTGGCAGACACCTGCAACACGCCGTTTAAGTCCAAGTTCAGGGTAATCAGAATGGGATTACCCTCAGGCACGTCTTGCAAGCCCTCCACAATGAACTCGCCTATCAGGATATTGTTCAGCGCGTCAGGGTCTTCGCCCTGGTAAATTTTCACATCGACTCGACGTTGACCGTCCACCACCGTGAAAAAAACCTCGCTTTTACTCACTGGTAAGGGGGTGTTTTTGCGAATAATCGGCACATACAGGAAAGGCGAGGGTTCACCATCCAGTTCACCCAGCGAGTCGGTGCCGTAGGTATAGGGCGTGACATCCACCAACACGGTGGACACCTTGGCCCCGCCGATCATGGCCGCCTGAATCGCCGCCCCGGTTGCTACGCATAAATCCGGGTGAATTTCGCTGTGTGCTTCCACACCGAGTTCGTCATGCAGCCGCTGGCGCACTGCCGGGGTGCGGGTACTGCCGCCCACCAACAGGATTTTATCGATCTCCGAAGCGGTCAGTTCGGCGTCTTTCAGCGCGATATGCACCGCTTCCAGGGTTTCATCCAGATAGCTTTCAATCATCTCCTCGTATTCGCTGCGAGATAATTCCAGCGATAAATGCACGGGTTTGCCGTTTTTCTCGGCCAGGTATTCTTCCTCGATGCGCACATAGGGTTCGTCGGACAAGGTGAGCTTGGCCTGCTCGGCGGCGCGTGTCAGGCGGGCCACGGCCTTGCGCGAGTCCTTGAGTTCGATTGCGTGCGTTTCGCGCATGTGTTCGAGTAAAAATGCCACGATCTCATGGTCGAAGTCATCGCCACCTAAGTGGTTGTTACCGTGGCTAGAAATCACCTCCACCACGTCATCTTCGATATTCACCACCGACACATCGAAAGTACCGCCGCCCAGGTCGTACACCAGCACCCGCTTGTGATCTTTCTGGTCGCTTTCGTAGGACAAGGCCGCAGCGGTCGGCTCGTTGATCATGCGCACCACTTCCAATCCCGCGATTTCCCCGGCTTCGCGAGTGGCTTGGCGCTGCGTGTCGGAGAAATAGGCGGGCACGGTGATCACGGCTTTGCGCACCGGCTGGCCCAGATAGTCCTCGGCAATCGCCTTGAGGCGCTTGAGAATAATCGCGGAGATTTCCTGCGGCGAGTACGCCTGATCGGCCATCTCCACCGTGACAGACTCGCCCATGCGCCGCTTGATCGATTTCACCGTGCGTTCGGGATACAGCGCATATTGGTTTTTGGCGGGCTGGCCGACCAGAATTTCACCGTTGTCGTCGATACCCACGAACGAGGGCAGGATTTTATGACCACTCGCGTCTTCAATGACGACTACTTTGCCATTTTGCACCACTGCGACTTCGGAATTGGTCGTGCCTAAGTCTATGCCGATGATAATTTCGTTCATCAGAACACCTTGCTGGTTTGAAACCTCCCCCTTGCAGGGGGACATTGGAATTATTGAACGAGACAACAGTGCGCTTGCACGGTTATCCTTGACAGTAACCCCGCCCTTCGGGGCGTGGATTGAAACCTCTTATTTGTTCACTCTGACTTCTGCGGGACGCAAGAGGTCGTCTTCCCAGATAAAGCCCTTGCGCAATTCTTCTATCACGATGCCGTTGCCGTAAGCCGGATCGCTGGCACTTTCCACCGCACGCATCGTGTGAGGATTGAGGGGCAGCCCCAAGGCTTCGATGGGTTGCACCCGGTAACGCGCCAAAACTTGGAGAAAACGGCGCAAGGTCATGCCCTGGCCTTCGCAGACACTGCCGACAAAAGCGCTATGCGCCGTGCGCCCCCAAAAACCAGGCGTGTGATTTTCCAGCACCTGTAAGCCAGTTTCCATACGGTCGTAAATATCCAGCATGTCCAACAGCAGACCGCGCAACAGTTCGCGGTTTTGTCGGCGACAATCGGTAGCGCTACGTTCCAGCGCACGGTTGGCGGTGTCGTGACTGGCTTGCAAGGTCTCGAATACGCCCCGAAATTCTTCCAATGCGGTTTTGAACTGACGTGACTCAGTTTTGACCTCATTGCGCAAACCCGCCATTTCCGCGAGCAAAGTAGACAAATCCGGCCCTTGACTGATTGCCTCAAAATCAGGCGGGGCGCTGTCTAAATAGTGCTGAAAGGCTTGTAATAACTGATTTTTATCCATTAGAGGTCTTGCCTAAAGACTGGCGGCCAAGGCTTGGCGCAAAGCCTTGCACGAGGGTCGTTGCGGTGCGCCACGCTGTTGCAAAAGATGGCCGATAATTTCTTCCACCGTGGGTTCGTGGGTGTAAAACACCCGGTATTCCAGCCGTTTGCGCGGGGTCTGGATCAGTTCATAAGCCTCGCGGATGCGCTGGAATTGCTGCGGCGCATGTTCCGGCGGATAGTCCCGGATTTTTTTCAAATAGGCTTGTTTTATTTCAGTGTCACTGGCGTCTTCAGTCACGCCAAGCAGCTCAAAGGGAGTCATCTTATTTCCGCCTCGGTTTATTAGGCAAGGGAAAAGGCAGCGAAACAGAGGGAGCCTCTGCGTTGTCGTTCCCCTGCAATAAATACTTAAATATCTTGTTCATAAGAGCCACCTCGCCAAGTTCTTCCAATTCTTGTTGCGAAGGCTGACGTCCGTTGAACAGGAGCTTCATCTGTTCTTCATCCGACAAGGCTTTGAATGCTTCCATGCGCTTTTCCAAGGCACCAGCCAGCGTTCCGACAGCCCTATCTTCATCTTCATCTTCATCTTCATCGTCGTAATCCATGAAAAATGGCAGCCTAGGACGCTGATACAGGAAGTGGGCAAGCACGTTTTTAGCCCGTTCATCCCCCAGTTCACTGGCTTTTTTGAGGGCTTTTTCCAGACGCTCAATCATTATCTCGGATAACCAGCGGTTGTCGCCACGCACCGCACTATAACATTGGTAATACACCAGCATGGGCAGCAGGGGCCAGCGCTGCATACCATGAGAGGCATAGCATCCTAACAACTGATAGGCCTTGAGCTTTTTGAAAAATTCGCACAAGCCAATTAACTCGTCGATTTCAAAAGCTTGGTCAGCGGCGTTTTTCAGCCGACTCTCCCAAAGTTTGAGCAAGCGAGCAAACTCCCGCTGCTCTTGATAAGGCTCTAGCAAACGCGGCAGCCGAGCTAATTCTTTAGGTGGCGGCAAATAGTCTTTGTCCCAGCCAGGCAATAAGGTGTTGGCTTTTCTGCCGAACACCCCGGACAATTTACCCGGCTCAATCCCCGCTTGCTGGCTTTCCAGGAAAATCAGCGCATGACCACCGATTGCCGATCCGGCGGCCTGTAGCGCCTGTTCCAGTAAGTCACTGGCCCGTTGATGTTCGCCTTGCAGATAAGCCAAACAGGCTTGGTTGATACGCAACACCGGATTGGGCGAGGCGGCGCGCTCGTATTGGCTGGCGTGGCTCAGTTCTTTGGCAACCGCCTCGTATTTCTTCGCCTTGAATTGCTTGCGTGCATGACCCAAATGCGCTTCGATCAACACCGCCCGCGCCTTGGCATTGACGGGATCAATTTTAAGCACAGTTTGCGCATAGCCAGCGGCTTTTTTGAAGGCTTTGCGCTGATTGGTGGCGGCGACTGCGGCCAGCAAAATATCCACCTCTCGGGGAAATTGCAGCACGGCCTTCTCGGTCCATTCGGCATAGGCTTTTTTGGAATCAGGCGCGTCGCGGTACAGCGCGATCAATTGCAACCAGTGGGTTTTATCCTCTGGCTGCCATTGGATACATTGCTGCAAAGGTGCTTCCAGGCTTTTCACCTCGTCGTCGCCGATATGCCGTAACAGATGAACCCGGCGGCTTTGAATCAGCGCGGCTTGCAGACGCTTATCGGGTTCACGAAGCCCAGCTTGCAGCTTAACCAGCACATCACTCCAAAACTGCAACGCCCTGTGAACGTCGCCCTCCTGCTCTAGGAACAAGGCACCGAGGGTCAGCCTTTCCGACAGCGTGATGCTAAACGTGCGCTCGAAAGCGCGCAGCGCTTGCGCAGACAAGTGAGGACTCCACTGGTAACAGAGTCGGCGCACATAGTCCTCTCCTAAACCACGACGATGCTTGAGAACCTCAGAAAAAAAGGCCTCGGCTTGCGTTTTATTTTTGCCCGCTTTCGCCGGCGCTGTGTGTGATCGCAGGGTTAACGCCTGGAACGCCTTGACTTGTTCCGAATTCCAACCGTACAGCGCAGCCATCCAAGCTTCCTGCTCAGGCCGGGGACACACCGGCGCTTGCTCCTGCCCTGTCTCGTCCAGGACAGGAAACGGCTCAGGCTTGGGTAACAGGCGCGCTAAGTCGGCATAAGGCGAATCCTGTGGAATGCTCGCCGCCAGCCGCGTTGCCTCCGCAGGATTGCTCTCCAGCAACACCAGCGCTTTCAGCAAAGTACGCAAATCGCGAAACGGCGAGCGAAACGGAATCTGCTTGAGCAGATTTTCCAAGGCTTCGGCGGATGCGCCCTCGCAATACGCAGTCAGCGCACTGTCCGCCAAGGCCAAGGGCGCTGCCCAGGCCGGGTGTTTAGCTAATTCCTGGCGCAATTCAGGGGCTTTATCGCTCAAAGCCAATGCGCCAAACAGCGCGGGTAGATTTTTCGCCGTTTGGCTTAATGCGGCCTCGTTTTCCTGATACAAGCCCACGGCACGACCATAGCGCCCCGCTTTAAGCAACCATTCCAAATAGGTGGCCTGTTCCGAGGAATCGCCGCAAGTGGCAGCGCGGTTTTCCCACATCACCGCCGCTTCCTTGTGCATGCTCTTGGCAGCCAATTCATGACCACGCTGTAAATACACCTGAGCCAGAGCCGCCAGCCATTCCGGGCGCGGCTCGCGTTTAATCAAGCTCTTATAACGCTCAATGGCGTCACGGTAATTGCCTTTGGCGACCAGCGCTTCGGCTTCTTGCAGCAAAACCGCTGGCGGTTGATTCCGTAAGGTGCCGCTTGACTTGTGACTGGCGGGTTTTTTCTTGCTCATCGCGTGTACCGATACCGATATTGGAAAAATGCGTATTGTAAAGAAAATAAGGGAAAAATTCCGGGTTGCATTTAAAAAAACGCAGGCAATGCGAGTCGGGTTCGCCGTCGTCGCTGGCGCAGAGTGCGCAGGGTGAGGCGGATAAAGCTGTGTTATCATGTGGCATTTGATGCTCAGCCCGCTCTCCACCACGCCTTTGAACGCCATGCAAGAACATTACAAACCCAACGAAATCGAAACCGAAGTCCAAGCCCTGTGGGACAGCCGCCAAGCCTTTAAGGTGACGGAAGACCCTGACCGGGAAAAGTTCTATTGTCTGTCGATGTTTCCCTATCCCAGTGGCCGTTTGCACATGGGTCATGTGCGCAATTACACGATTGGCGATGTGATCAGCCGTTATCAGCGGATGCTGGGCAAAAATGTACTCCAGCCTATGGGGTGGGATGCCTTCGGCCTGCCCGCAGAAAATGCCGCGATCAAGCATCAAGTGCCGCCTGCGCGGTGGACTTATGAAAATATTGATTATATGCGCGGGCAGTTACAGCGTTTGGGCTTTGCTTATGACTGGGATCGCGAGCTTGCGACTTGTAAACCGGATTATTATCGCTGGGAACAGTGGTTATTTACCAAACTTTACGAAAAAGGCTTGGTTTATAAAAAAACGGCGGTGGTGAATTGGGACCCGGTGGATAACACGGTGTTGGCTAACGAGCAGGTGATCGACGGGCGTGGTTGGCGCAGTGGCGCGCTGGTGGAACGGCGCGAGATTCCACAGTGGTTTTTGAAAATCACCGCTTATGCCGAGGAATTGTTGCAAGGGCTGGACAGCCTGGCTGGTTGGCCGGAGGCGGTGAAAACCATGCAGCGCAACTGGATCGGTCGTTCGGAAGGCTTGGAAATTCAGTTTCGCGTGGCCGATCAACCGTTGACGGTGTTTACGACCCGCCCCGACACCTTGATGGGCGTCACCTACGTGGCGGTGGCCGCCGAGCATCCGCTGGCGCAACAAGCGGCGCTGCATAATCCCATGCTGGCGGCTTTCCTCAAAAGCTGTGCGCAAACGGGGGTGGCGGAAGCGACGCTGGAAACCATGGAAAAACGCGGCATGGCCACCGATTTGTTTGCCGTACATCCAGTGACGGGCGAGGCGGTGCCGGTGTGGGTCGCAAATTTTGTGTTGATGAGCTACGGCTCTGGGGCGGTGATGTCGGTGCCTGCGCATGATCTGCGCGATTTTGAGTTTGCCCAAACCTATGGTTTGCCGATTAAACAAGTCATTTTGCCCGCAGACACCGAGGTGGAACAGCCTTTAGCCACGGCTTTGACCGAGCGGGGAGTCTTGATTAATTCCGGCGAATTCAATGGCTTGAATTTTCAGCAAGCTTTTGAGGCGATTGCGGATTTCTTGGAAAAACGCGGACTGGGTACGCGCCAGGTGCATTATCGCTTGCGCGATTGGGGCGTGTCGCGCCAACGTTATTGGGGCTGTCCGATTCCGATGTTGACTTGCGCTGATGGCCAAGTGCAGGCGGTGGCGACGGCGGATTTGCCGGTGCGTTTACCCGAAAACGTGGTGTTAGACGGCACCCAGTCACCACTCAAAACCGATCCGACCTTTTATCAGGTGCAAGCCGCGCAATGCGGTGGCGAGGCGACTCGCGAAACCGACACTTTTGATACTTTTTTTGAATCTTCCTGGTATTACGCCCGCTATGCCTGTCCCGATTGCGACAGCGGGATGCTGGACGAACGCGCCCACTATTGGCTGCCGGTCGATCAATACATAGGCGGCATCGAACATGCGATTTTACATTTGCTGTATGCGCGGTTTTTTCACCGTTTGATGCGTGATCAAGGTTTGGTCAAGGGCGACGAGCCGTTTACCCGCTTGCTCACTCAGGGCATGGTACTCAAAGACGGCGCGAAAATGTCCAAGTCCAAGGGCAACACCGTAGACCCGCAGGCGTTGATCGAGCAATACGGGGCAGACACCGTGCGCTTGTTTATCATGTTCGCCGCCCCGCCTGAGCAATCTTTGGAATGGTCGGACAGCGGCGTTGAAGGCAGTTTTCGTTTCCTTAAACGCCTGTGGAAACAGGTCTATAACCATAGACAGCACGATGTGCCCGCCTTGTCACCAGACAGTTTGGGCGAGGATGAACGCGAGTTGCGCCGCTTGGTTCACGAAACCATCGCCAAAGTCAGCGATGACGTGGGGCGTCGCTATACTTTCAACACCGCGATTGCCGCGTGCATGGAATTGCTCAATCATCTCAGTCGTGCTGATAGCCCAGCCGCACAGGCGGTGGTGCGCGAAGGCTTGGAAGCGGTGGTGTTGATGCTCGCACCGATAGTGCCGCATGTCACGCAAGCGCTGTGGACGGCGCTGGGTCATGCGGGCTTGATCATCGATCAACCTTGGCCTCGCGTGGACAGCAGCGCGTTGACCAAAAACCGGCTGACGCTGGCGGTACAAGTCAATGGCAAGCTGCGCGGACAAATCGAGGTCAGTCTCGACGCCGATCACGCCCAAATCGAGACCGCAGTGCTGGCGGAACCGAATGTGCAGCGTTTCATCGAAGGCAAAGTGATTGCCAAGCTGATCGTGGTGCCCGGCAAATTAGTCAATCTGGTGGTCAAATGAACTGGACTAGCGGTTTTTTAGTGCTGAGCTTGTTGCTGAGTGGCTGTGGTTTTCAATTGCGCGGAGCGCTCCAATTACCCCGCAATCTGGCGGTGTACGTGGAAGCCACGCAAGCACCGCAAACGGGCGCGCTGCTGAGTCAGCACTTGCAAGAGCAGGGCGTGGTGTTGGCTAACACAGCTAAAACAGCGGCTTGGGTGCTGCATCTGACCCAGGAAACGATCAACCGCCGGGTGTTATCAGTGTCGGCGTTTTCCGGCAAGATGGAAGAAATTGAACTCAGCCACGGCCTGGATTTCAGCGTCAGCCGTCCCGACGGCAGCGTGCTGTTAGCCAAGCAGCGCGTGAACTTTCAACGCGAATTGAGTTTCGATGCGCAAGCGGTGTTGGCGAAAGACAACGAAGAACAGCTTTTGCGCCAGGACATGCAACGCGAAGTGGTGGCGCAGGTGTTGCGGCAGCTCTCGGTATTGAGTCAGCGCACCGCGCCCTGATCGGCGACCAGCGGGCTGTGCAGTTGGGAGTGCCAAACCGTAGTTTGGCATAGCGCCGCGTGTGTTTGCGGCGCTCACGCGGCGCAAAATAAGTACCCAACACTAAGTACATTAACTAAATTTAATACTGTATTGTTTTCCAATATTAGACATTATCGGAAATTAATTCTAGAACAAAAAAATAATCCACTTTGTAATCCTTGGCGAGGGGTGGTGGTGTAATGAGAATGATTTTAGAAAAAAACTGATTCTATAGCTGTATTATACCATATGCATGGTATAATAAAATCATCTGTTTCTTGGTAAAATAACCCCATAGGGGCACTGTATGACAACGCAAGATAATTTATTATGGTAGTGGTGCATACAGGATGATATTTGTGTTTGGAAGCCGCGTTCTATCGTGACAAAATCATTCTTATTGCACCACTACCTTTATTGTTTCTTATAGAAACAGGGAAGCCATTAGAAATAAAGCGAGCAATGGCTGTTCGTATGTCAATTCAGGGTTATAGACGCGCAGAA
>JFJP01033494.1_pt1 | contig 10941 bp, 12 predicted proteins | sample 431651 | NCBI WGS metagenome assembly JFJP01 (sample SAMN02602958, study PRJNA72255) | Microbial mat metagenome, whole genome shotgun sequencing project. | biome: fresh water; feature: sink hole; material: water; isolation source: purple microbial (photo- and chemosynthetic) mats found in...
TCTGGTTATCGTTTGCACGGCCAACCGCACGCGCAGTGCCTATTTTGCCGGTTACCTGAAGCACTACCTCGAGCAGTACCGCTCCAGTGCGCTCAAGCGCATCAAGATCACCTCAGCCGGCACAAAGGCTTCCAACGGCGGACGGGCGAATGATGTGGTGGCGCTGATCGCGCGTAACCATGGGTTCAGTCTGCGCCAGCACACCTCTGAGCCTCTTTCGGATACGCTGGTTCAACGTGCTGACTTAATTCTGGTGATGGAGCAGGAACATAAGGACTTTGTTCTTGAAAACTATCCGTCGGCGAAGGAAAAAGTTTTACGGTTGATGGAGTACGGCTGGCAGGGTGAGGATGAAGTTGAAACCCTCGACGTGCCCGATCCAACCGGGAGGAATGCCGAGGATTTTGATGCGTTCATCAAGACAGCGCATGCCGAAGCCGACCGGCTGGTGCATGAACTGGTTCACCGGGAGATCATATGAAAGTGCTTTCACAGCGGCCGGGATATCGCGTACTGATTCTTTCGGTCAGTGCCGGCACCGGACACATTCGCGCCGCCGAGGCGCTGGCTAAAGCCGCTGTAGCTCATCCGGCCACCGGCGAGGTGCTGAATATTGATGCACTGCGCTATACCAGTAAAATATTCCGCCGGTTTTACAGTCAGTTTTATATTGATCTGGTCAAGAGCGCGCCGACGCTGCTGGGCTGGTTCTATGATTCGCAGGATGAGCCATGGAAAACCGAGAAGATGCGCCTGATGCTCGACCGGATGAATACCGGCCCGCTGGTGCGGCAGATTAAAAAGTTCAAGCCGGACATCACCATCTGCACCCATTTTCTGCCGTCGGAAATTCTTTCGCACCTGATCAAGCACGGCAAGGTGGATACACAGCTTTCAACCGCAGTCACGGATTATCACGTACACGCCATGTGGCTTTCACGGCTGATACATCATTACTTTGTCGCCAATGACGAGTCGCGGGCACAACTCGAAAATATCGGCTTTCCGCCGGAAAGCATTACCGTTTCCGGCATTCCGATTGATCCGGTATTTTGCGAGGTCAAAGAACGCACTGCACTGCGCGCGAAGCAGGGGTTGCGCGACGATCAGCCCATGTTGCTGGTCTCCGCCGGAGCCCTCGGGGTCAGTTCAGCCGAGCGAATCGTTGAGGTGCTTAGCAAGTTGACGATGCCGGTGCAGGTGGTCGTGATTTGCGGTAGAAGCGAAAAGATGCGGCAGAACGTGCTCGACCAGCTGAATCTTACGCCAGCGCCTGTTGCACATATCAGTTTCAAGGTGCTGGGCTACACCACAGAAATGGACGAGTGGATGAAGTCGGCCGATCTGTATATCGGCAAACCCGGTGGGCTGACCACGGCGGAAGCGATGAGCTGCGGACTACCGATGGTGATTTATCAGCCGATTCCCGGACAGGAGGAGCGCAACAGCGACTTCCTGCTCGAAAACGGCGCGGCGGTGAAGTGCAACCAGCTGGCAACCATGGCTTATAAGGTGGATTTGCTGCTGAAAGATCCGGAGCGGATGGCCAAAATGCGCCAGTGCGCTCTGGGGTTGAGCCATTCCGATGCCGCCGTACAGATTATTCAAAAGCTGATCGAAGAGGTTCATGCCGGCGCGGTGATGATTCCTCGTGAAAGTACCGGGAAAAAAGCGAAAGCAAAGCTTCGTCAGCTCGGACGGAGACTGGTGCCCGGCAGCGACGATTTCATTTTTCGCATCTAGCCATATCTCACTGCCGTCCGGCAAAACCGGATCGGAAATCCTGAGCACGAAATGTGCATGAAGATCAGAGGGGGCAAGGTCGGGTGAAATATGGCCGCGCAGATCAGGTTGTCTGCGGGCGATTTTCAGGGCTTCAGCAGAGCATAAACTTTTTCGATCTGGATCATATTGGTATGTTGCGAGGCATCCTGATGTCCGCCGCCGACAAAAACGATCAGATCGTCCGGTTCAATGCGATTTTCCTCGAGCATCTTGCGCAGGCAAACCTTTACCAGTTCCTCGTCGGTGGTTTGAGTCATATCGATTTTCGCTGAATAAACTCCGTAGCTGAGGGAGAGCTGGCGGACTGTACTCATGTGCTCCGATAAAGCAAGGATGGGGCTGTTTCCCCGGTACGAGGCGCAAATACGGGCGGTTTCGCCGGCGCGGGTGCTGGTGATGATGGCTTTGACCGGTAATGCAGCGGCGCAGGAAACCGCCGCTTTGGCCAGATGGTTGCGAGGCATCACTTCTGCGCTCTGCTGGTGTACAGGCAGTGTGTCCAGCAGGGATTCTTTTTGCGACTCCACCATATGGGCGATATCTGCCATCATTTGAACTGCTTCGCCGGGAAATTTGCCGTAGGCGGTTTCACCGCTAAGCATGATGGCATCCGTGCCGTCATAGATGGCGTTCGCGACATCGCTTACCTCTGCGCGGGTGGGGCGCGGATTATTTACCATTGATTCAAGCATCTGGGTGGCGGTGATAACCGGCTTGATGCGGCGGATGCAGGTTTTGATCATCTCTTTCTGAACGCCGGGAACCTCTTCGGCAGGAATTTCAATGCCAAGGTCGCCGCGGGCCACCATAATCCCGTGCGCGACATCAAGAATGGATTCCAGATTATTCACGCCTTCCCGGTTTTCGATCTTGGCGATGATTTTGATCGGGCTGCGCCGCAGATCCAAAATGCCCTGAATCGCCAGCACATCTTCGCGGCAGCGAACGAAAGAGTGGGCAATGAAGTCCACCGGATTCCGCGTGGCCCAGTCGATAAACTCAGCATCTTTTTCGGTGAGCGTCGGCAGATCGAGCTGAACGCTCGGCACATTGACCCCTTTTTTATTTTTGATTTCCCCGTCGTTGAGCGCGATGCAGATCAGTGTGTTACAGGTTTTTTGTTCGACAGCAAGGGCGATGAGCCCATCGTCAATCAGGATACGGCTGCCGACCGGAACCTCTTCTGCAAATCCGCTGTACGAAACCTGAAAACCGTTTTCCGGAACGTGAGTCACGCCGATTTCCACCCGGTCTCCGGTTTTAAGCTGGAGAGGCTTCATCAGGTTGCAGGTGCGAACCTCAGGGCCTTTAGTGTCCAGCAGAACGCCGACGCGATCCGACACCGCGCGGATGTTGGCGACAATTTTTTCGGCCGTTGGAATATCCAGATGAGCGGTGTTCAGTCGAACGACATCCATACCGTTTTCAACGAGTTTGGCGATAAACTCAGGGTCACACCGGCCATCCGCCAGCGTGCAGATAATCTTGGTTTGCTTGGTGCGCATAAAAAATCCTTTTGATGGCCGTGGGTTGTAACAGATTCTTCTGCGAGAACTAGCTTTAAATAGCAAAAAAGGGTAAAAGGATGCATGAAAACGGGGTATCAAGAGTTGTTGTTGCAGATTGCGCGCAATGCGATTTTCCAAGCATTGGAAAAAAAGAAACCGGATTTTCCAACGTTTGGAAAAGTTCCGAAAGAACTGATGGAAAAACGGGCGACGTTTGTGACGCTGACGCTCGGCGGGCGGTTGCGCGGCTGTATCGGCATGTTGGAAGCCTGTCGCCCGCTGGCCGAAGACGTTGCGGGAAACGCCCGTGCCGCCGCCTTTGACGATCCTCGTTTTCCTCCTCTCACGAAAAAGGAGTTCGATAAACTCGAAATTCATATTTCGATTCTTTCGCCGCCGGAGGAGATGGTGTTTTCATCCGAGGCGGATGTGCTGAATCAAATCCGCCCCGGCATGGATGGACTGATTCTGCAGGACGGGGTTCATCGCGGGACATTTCTGCCGAGCGTCTGGGATGAGCTGCCAGCCAAGGAGCATTTCTGGGCGCATCTGAAGCTGAAGGCGGGGCTTCCGGCCGATTACTGGTCGGATACTCTGCGGGTTTTCCGTTATACAACGGAGTACTTTCCTTCGTAAGGTGCTTCTTTCCAATGTCTGGAAATAAAGAACCCCGTTTTCCAGATGTTGGAAAACGGGGCGGGGTTCGTTGCCTCTTCTGTGCTTAGATTTTTCCGATGAGGTCGAGGCCGGGGGTGAGCGTTTCGTCGCCGGGGGTCCAGGCGGCGGGGCAGACTTGGTCGCCGTGTTCGCGGACGAATTTGGCGGCTTCGAGTTTGCGCAGGGCTTCAACGGCGCTTCGGCCGATACCAAGGTCGTGCATTTCAACCGTTTTGAGCACGCCGTCGGGGTCAATGATGAAGGTACCGCGCAGGGCGAGGCCGTTTTCTTCCATATAGGTGCCGAAGGCGCGGCTGATATTGCCGGTCGGATCGGCACCCATCGGGTACTTGACCGTTTTGATGGCATCCGAGGTGTCGTGCCACGCTTTGTGGGCGAAGGCGGTATCGGTGCTGATGCTGATGATTTCCGCGCCAGCTTTCTGGAATTTGGGGTAGAGGCTGGCGGCTTCTTTGAGCTCGGTCGGGCAGACGAAGGTAAAATCGGCCGGGTAAAAAATAAAAACGACCCACTTGCCTTTGTAATCCGAGAGTTTTACTTTTCTGATCTCTTCGTTGTGGAATACGTCCATTTCGAAGTCGGGCACCTGTTTTCCTATCTTGAGCATGATGTTCTCCTTTGGTAAGGGTTAATTTTTAAATATGACAAATATGATAGGTGTTTCGGGAGCGCGTTCAATAGGAATTTAAATAAATTTTGCGGCGGGGCTTAAAAAGCCGGGCAAAAAAGGTTTAAAAATATTTGTCCCAAAATAGTTGACAGGGCTTTCTTTTCCGCTAAAGTCGCTCCCCTTTGTGTGACAGACCAAAGCAGTTTTGGTGTTTGCGCAGAGTAATTTAGGATTAAACGAGCGTAAAAAGATGTCTGTTTCTTGGAGTTTTAAAACAGGAAGCGGGCCTTTTTATACTTTTTTATTTTTGGATGAGAGAGCGCGAGCACGAGGGAGATACCGCCCACGTAGCTCAGTTGGTAGAGCACATCCTTGGTAAGGATGAGGTCAGCGGTTCGACTCCGCTCGTGGGCTCCACAAAAGAAGAGTGAATTTGTTAACTGGATTAAGTAAGTAGAAAACGGATCAGAAGGAGAAGTCATGGCTAAGGATAAATTCGAACGGACAAAACCGCACGTGAACGTGGGTACGATCGGCCACGTTGACCATGGTAAAACAACGCTGACGGCATCGATCACCTGCGTGCAGGGTGCAAAAGGCCTGGCTAATTACATCGCATACGATCAGGTGGCTAAAGCCTCTGAGTCGCAGGGACGTCGCGACCCGACTAAAATTTTGACGATTGCGACCTCGCACGTCGAATATTCAACCGCCAACCGCCACTATGCGCACGTTGACTGCCCCGGCCATGCCGACTACGTCAAGAACATGATTACCGGTGCTGCTCAGATGGACGGCGCGATTCTCGTGGTCAGCGCCTGCGACGGACCGATGCCTCAGACCCGCGAGCACATTCTTCTCGCCCGTCAGGTCGGCGTTCCGGCCATCGTGGTGTTCATGAACAAGTGTGACTTGGTTGATGACACCGAACTGCTTGACCTCGTCGAAATGGAAATCCGCGAACTTCTCAGCAAGTACGAATTTCCGGGCGACGATGTTCCGATCATCCGCGGTTCGGCCACGGGTGCAATCAAAGATCCTTCTGGCCCCGGGGCTGCCTGTATTCAGGAGCTGATGGACGCGCTGGACAGCTACATCAAGGAACCGGTTCGTATTACCGACCAGGCGTTCCTGCTGCCGATCGAAGACGTATTCTCGATTGAAGGCCGCGGTACTGTAGTAACCGGCCGTGTCGAACGCGGTATTGTTCACACCGGTGATGACGTTGAAATCGTCGGTCTGAAGCCGACCGTCAAGACGACTTGCACCGGCGTTGAAATGTTCCGCAAGATTCTGGACGAAGGCCGCGCTGGCGATAACGTCGGCTGTCTGCTTCGCAGCACCAAGAAGGAAGATGTGGAACGCGGTCAGGTTCTGGCCAAGCCGGGTTCGATTCTTCCTCACACCGACTTCAAAGCTGAAGTGTATGTCCTGAGCAAAGAAGAAGGCGGACGTCATACTCCGTTCTTCAAGGGCTACCGTCCGCAGTTCTACTTCCGTACAACGGACGTGACCGGTGACATCACCCTGCCGGAAGGTGTGGAGATGGTTATGCCGGGCGACAATGTGACGATGAACGTCAAGCTGATCACCCCGATCGCCATGGAGCAGCACATGCGCTTCGCGATTCGTGAAGGCGGACGTACCGTCGGTGCCGGCCGTGTAACCGAAGTGATCAAGTAAGCGGATTGCGGACATCTGAAAACGGTGCATCGGTAAAACGATGCACTGTTTTATGAGTGATCCGCTGAGAAAAGGGCTCTATCATGCGCGATATTATTACACTGGCCTGCACGGAATGTAAGCGGCGGAACTACACGACGACCAAGAACAAGAAGCTTTCGACCGGTCGGCTTGAAGTGAAGAAATTCTGCCCGCATGACCGCAGTCACACATTGCACAGAGAAACCAAATAGAAATTTACGATTCGGTGTAGGCCAGTAGCTCAATTGGCAGAGCGGCGGTCTCCAAAACCGCAGGTTGGGGGTTCAATTCCCTCCTGGCCTGCCAGTTCTTCGGAAAAACGAGATGAAAAAGATAGTTGAACTGTTCAAGGCACTGAAGACGTTTCTGGGCGAGGTGAAAATCGAGCTGAAGAAATGTACCTGGCCGACGCGTCAGGAGCTTTTCGGGTCGACGATGGTTGTGGTGATATCGGTTTTAATTCTCGGGGTATTTGTCGGGTTGAGCGATACGGTACTGATGGGGCTGCTTCGGGCGGTTCTTCGGTAACCGGAGAGAAAGAAAAAAATGGAAAAACAGTGGTTTGTTTTACATACGCTCTCCGGGCATGAATATAAGGTGCAGAACAGCATCGTCAGCCGGGTGAAGCAGGAAGAGCTGGGGGAATTTATCGGCGATGTTCTGATTCCGACCGAAAAGGTTTCGGAAGTGAAGCAGGGCAAGAAAACGACGGTTTCGCGCAAGTTTTTTCCAGGCTATGTTCTGGTCAATCTGGCGCTGCACGACGAAAAGAAAAATTTGATAGAGGAAACCTGGTATTTTATCCAGAACACACCCGGAGTGATCGGTTTTGTCGGGGGGGAGTCCCCTGTACCGTTGCGCGCCGATGAAGTGGACCGGATTATCAATCAGGTGGAAGAGAAGAAGGAAACGGTTACGCCTAAGATTCATTTTGAACCGGGCGAAACAATCAAGATTACTGATGGACCGTTCCTGAATTTTAACGGGGTGATTGAAGAGGTGGATCCAAGTCGCGGCAAGCTGAAGGTTTCGGTTGCTATTTTTGGACGGTCAGCTCCTGTAGAACTTGAGTACTGGCAGGCGGACAAAGCGTAATTTGAGCGGAGTTTTTGTATGGCAAAAAAAGAAAAGGGCATGATCAAACTGCAGATTCCGGCCGGCGCGGCTAATCCGGCACCGCCGGTGGGTCCTGCGCTGGGTCAGCATGGCGTGAACATCATGGAATTCTGCAAGGCCTTCAATGCGGCCACACAGAAAGAAGCGGGCATGATTATCCCGGTGGTGATCACCGTTTATCAGGACCGGTCATTCAGTTTCATCACGAAGAGCCCGCCGGCCTCCGCGCTGCTGAAAAAAGCGGCGGCGGTTGCCAAAGGATCGGGAGTCCCGAATCGCGACAAAGTGGGTAAAGTGACCCGCGCGCAGGTTGAAGAGATTGCCAAAATTAAAGAGGCTGATTTAAACGCCGGAAGCAAAGAGGCGGCCTGCCGCATCATTGCCGGCACAGCACGCAGTATGGGAATTGAGGTCGAATAACCATGGCTAAGCACGGAAAAACATATACCGCAGTAAAGAAAAAAGTTTCGGTCGAAAAACTGTATCCCCTCGAAGAGGCGATCCTGTTTATCAAAAACAACCCGACGGCTAAGTTTGACGAAACCGTCGAAGTGGCTTTGCGTATGGGTGTTGACCCGACGAAGTCGGATCAGGCGATCCGTTCGACCGTGGCGCTTCCCAACGGAACCGGTAAAGATGTCCGCGTAATTGTATTTGCCTCCGGGTCTGCCGCCGAAGCTGCCCGCGCCGCAGGTGCAACCGATGCCGGTTTTGAAGACCTGCTGGCTAAGGTGACCGGGGGCTGGATGGATTTTGACATTGTGATCGCCACTCCGGATGCGATGAAAGAAGTCCGTAAGCTCGGTAAAGTGCTCGGCCCGCGCGGCCTGATGCCCAACCCGAAGACCGGCACCGTCACCGACGACACGGCCACGGCGGTCAAGCAGTTCAAAGCGGGCCGCGTGGAATTCCGCATGGACAAGAACGGCAACGTCATGGTTCCGTTCGGCAGACGCTCCTTTACTGTCGAAGCGCTGGCGCAAAACTTCCATGCAATCTACGAAGCGATTCTGGCCGCCAAGCCGGCCTCGACCAAAGGTATTTATATCAAACGGTGCACGATCTCCAGCACGATGGGGCCGGGACTGCACATTGACACTAAAGAGTCAGCAGCAGCTTAATTGTGAGGGCAGGGCAGAGTCATGAGCAAAGACAATAAAAAGATCAGACCGGAAAAGAAGGCCATGTACAACGAGGTCCAGGAGAACGTCTCCGGAGCACTCTACATGTTACTGGCCGATTACAAGGGCATGACCATGCCCGAGACCGATGCGTTTAAAAAGCTTCTGCGCGGTGCAAATGCACGGGTGAAGGTTGTTAAGAACAGCATGCTCGGACGTATCGGCAACGAAATGGGCTTCGAACTTGGAAAAACATTGACCGGTCCGACCGCCGTGATTTTCGGCGCAGGCGATGTCGTTGAAGTGGCCAAGATCCTGAAGAAATTCTCCGGCGATAAGAATAAGCCGGCTGTTAAGGGCGGTATGCTGGAAGGTGCCGTTCTTTCCGCCAATGACGTGATCGCACTGGCCGGGTTGCCCGGCAAGAAAGAGCTTCAGGCGAAACTGGTCGGTACGCTGGCGGCTCCGATGACCCAGCTGGTGGGTGTGATGAACCAGAAGGTTTGCAGTCTGCTGTACGTGCTGAATGCCGTATGTGAGAAAAAAGATCAGACGGCGTAAGGAATATTTTAATTAGGTTGGTTGAATTCAATTCATGTGTAGGAGGAGATAAAATGGCTGAAGAAACTGTAGTAAAAGAAGGTGTCCAGCTCGAAGGCAAAATGGCCGAGTTCGTGGACTGGATTGAAGGTATTTCTGTGCTTGAGCTCTCGAAGCTTGTCAAAGCTCTGGAAATTCGTCTGGGTGTCTCCGCAGCAGCTCCGGTCGCAGTCGCGGCAGCGGGCGGCGCGGCAGCCGCCGAAGCGGTTGCTGAGCAGACTGAGTTCACTGTGGTTCTGGCTCAGGCCGGTGCGCAGAAAATCCAGGTGATTAAAGAGCTCCGCGGCGTAACTTCGCTGGGCCTCAAAGAAGCCAAGGATTTGGTGGACGGTGCTCCGAAGACGATCAAAGAAGGTGTCTCCAAGGACGAAGCCGCATCCATCAAAGCGAAGCTCGAAGCCGCTGGCGCCACCATCGAAATCAAGTAACCGAAGCGATGCGCAGTTATGGGCCCGGCGGTTTTACCGCCGGTGCTTCTGCGCGTCAGGCAGTATGTTTGTATTTCGTGAGCCCGCCTGCTTTTTAAAGCGGCGGGTTGAAGCGTCCAAGTAAGACCGTGAAGGTGATGGAATGGCCGATAGAAAAAACTTTGGAAAACTGACAGACGTAATCGAAGCACCGGATCTCATTGAGCTCCAGACCAATTCCTATGCGGAGTTTCTCCAGCAGGGGGTTGCACCGTCGCGCCGGAAGAAAACCGGCCTGCAGGCGGTTCTGGGCGAAGCCTTTCCGGTCGAGAGTTATGACGGTCAAATTGCACTTGATTTCGCAGGATACGAAATCAAGGAGCCGAGCCTGTCGTACGTCGAAGCGATTAAAGAAGGCGAGACCTACGCGGCCCCGCTTTATGTCACGTTCCGTTTGCGCGAAAACGAAGATGTCCGCGAAGACACCCTGTTCATGGGTGAGATTCCGTTAATGACGGAGCGCGGAAGCTTTGTGATCAACGGAGCAGAGCGCGTCATCGTCAGTCAGCTGCACCGCTCGCCGGGCATCTGCTTTGAGCAGACCACCCATGCGAACGGTTCTCTCTTGTATTCTTTCCGCATCATTCCGGATCACGGCTCCTGGGTGGAAACCCAGTTTGACACCTCCGACCTGCTGTACGTCTATCTGGACCGCAAACGCCGCCGCAGAAAATTCCTTGCGTCCACGTTCCTGCGCGCCCTCGGCTACGGCACGGACGAAGAAATCATCAATCTCTACTACACGATTGAAAGCTTCCCGCTGAGCAAACGCATCGGCGATGAGTCAGAGCTTTCCAGTCTCGTGCTCAAAGACGACGCGGTCGACAGCGACTCGCAGTCTGTCATCGGCCGCCGTTACGACGCGCTCACGCTGGACATGATTCAGCGCATGAAGCACGCCGGCTATAAGAACGTCGAAGTGGTCAACGTCTCGTGGGACGAGGGTCTTTTCATGAAGACCATTCAGAAGGACACCACGCGTTCTGTCGATGAAGCGCTAAAAGACCTCTATCAAAAGTTGCGTCCGGGCGACCCGCCCACCACCGCCTCCGCCCGCCAGATGCTCAAGCGTCTTTTCTTTGACGAAACCCGCTTCAGCCTCAGCCGCGTCGGCCGCTACAAGATTCAGCAGAAGCTGAGAACCAAAGCGACCTCTCTGACACTGGACAAGGAAGATGTTGTGGAAGCGATCCGCTACCTCATCAACATCCGCATGGGCAACGGCACACTGGATGATATCGATCATCTGGGAAGCCGCCGCATCCGCACCGTCGGCGAACTGCTCGAAGGACAGTGCCGCGTCGGTCTGGCCCGCATTCAGCGTCTGGTCAAAGAACGTATGACGATCTTTG
>JFJP01012388.1_pt1 | contig 10940 bp, 10 predicted proteins | sample 431651 | NCBI WGS metagenome assembly JFJP01 (sample SAMN02602958, study PRJNA72255) | Microbial mat metagenome, whole genome shotgun sequencing project. | biome: fresh water; feature: sink hole; material: water; isolation source: purple microbial (photo- and chemosynthetic) mats found in...
AGCATTGGGAACCTCTGGTCTTTGGATTTTGTCGCAAACTTATCCTACCAGATTTTCCAATGCTCATTCCATTATTTTGGCGAAACTACAGTAACTTAATTATTTTATTGACAATTAATAATCTCCGTGGTTTTCAGAAAAGCTGGTAACCTGCCATAAAAATATTTTCATCTGATCCCGGATGTTCACTGATCAAAAAGCGATCTCGCCGATCTGCTCAAAATTAATATCGAATAATTCATCGGCTGCGGTTTCCAGTTCCGTGTCGCCGGGGTCCCCGGCGCGGATGCCGCGGTTGCAGTAGGACCGATACGGGCAGTAGTTGCAGGTCGAGAGATTATCCGTTTTCGGGAAGTCCGCAGCGTGGGTGATCTCATCGGCGATGGTTTCCAGCGCCGACCAGTCCCGCCGGTATTGGTCCGTTTTATAAATGAAGCGCGCGGGTTCGTCAGGGAAGTCCGCGAACCAGTAGACCATCTCAATCTGTTCGGGTGTAAAGGGGCTGCCGTGGTTGAGGTGCGCGCCAGCCTGCACCAGCAAAGCGCGATAGACCCGGGTCTGCCAGCGGGTGTGCAGCAATTCATTCCTGGGACGCAGGCGGTAGGTCTTCCAATCGTAGATGGTGACCCGCTCCGGGCTGAGCGCGATCAGGTCATACTTGGCGACCAGGCGAAAGGGTCCGAGCGGTGCTGAAAGCGTGGTTTCGGCGAACAGACCGGGCAGGTCCCGCAGACCTTTCAGGTCAGAGGCATGGACGTAATTGTCCCACCATCTTTTTAAATTTTCGGTGTTGGCTAATTTGCCGACCTGTTCGGCGGGAATGCCGACCAGGTGCTGTTGGACCAGGCGATGAAAATATTCACCCTCCTTTTGGTGCTTCTCATTCTCAAGCGCGGGCTCGGTTTCAATGGCGGGGTACGCCAGGCGCTGCAGGTAGCGCAGCTCGAGGCGGCGCGGGCAGTCGTGGTAGTCCTGCAGGGATGATTGGCTGAGGGTGGTCAGGGATTCGGGCATGGCTCTATTTTGCCACAGAATGATATGCCTATGCTATACTTTTGAGAAAATTGGGAGCCGCCGGTTGAGCCGCTCCAACCACGGGAGTTTGAGATGGGACAGGATGCACAGGTAGCCGTTTTCATTGACTATGACAATATAGAGATCAGTGTGGAGGAAACGTTCGGCAAAAATGCCGACGTGGATTGGAACCGCATTTTGCAGGCCGCCGCACAAATGGGACGCGTGGTCATGCGCCGCGCCTACGCCGACTGGGCCGAAGCCGCCGCCAAACAACGCCAGCTGCTGGGGCTGGGCGTGGAGTTGATCCACGTCAGCAGTAAACGCGGCAAGAATGCGGCGGATATTCGGATCGTGATCGATGCGCTGGAACTGCACTATACCGAGATCAGCGCCTTTACGCATGTCCTGCTGGTTTCAGGGGATGGCGATTTCACCGAATTGGTCCACCGCCTGCGGGCGCATGGCAAGACGGTGATCGGCATGGGCATCAGCGGGACAAGCGCCGAGTACCTGGTCAATGCCTGCGATAAATTCATCTTCTACGATAAATGGCAGGGCGTGAACAAGGTTAAGAAGACGCTCCCCAACGGCTCCGGTCAAAACCAACCGGCTGTGTCGAAGGCGGGGAATAATGGCGCGGCGAAGCAGGGTCTGGCGGTGGCGACCACGCCCGAGGGCAAGTTCGAGCAATACTCCAGCCTGCTGGCGGCCCACAAGATCCGCGTCTCAAGCGGGGACCTGCGTCCGTTCATCATTTATAAATTGTACGAACTGGTCAGGAATTCCGCCGAGCAGGTCACCTTTAATCAATTGAAGGAACAGGCGCAGGCCTTCTTTGCCAAAGCAACGCCGAAGGTGGATGCGCAGGTCGTGCTGGATGTGGCGCACCAGCTTTTTCACACCTTTTGTTTTGAGTTTGACCCCGAAAGCCATGAGCGAATTTTGAACCGCAAGATGTTCCTGACACCAGACCTGAAAAAGGCGTCTGATCTGCTTGAAACCTGTGACCGGAAGATATTACAGCTTCTCATCTCAGACCTGGGATCCGCCGACAAACTGGACCTGGAAGTCCTTGCCCGTCTGCTGTATGGCGGCGCGCGCTCGCCGAAAGTTTTGGACCACATTGCCGCCCTGATCGCCACGGAATAAGTGTTTTGTGAAGTTCTTTAAGCAGGATGGGCGGGGATGTAATGGCGGCTGAGGTTAGGTCACGCGGGTTTATAACTTTAATCGCAGATACGCCATCTGTGTGGGGGATCACATAAGATGCATCTTAAATCCAAAAGCCGTTTTGTTCAATTCATCATACGTTTCACAAATATTATCTCCACATATTTCTTTATTCAAGCAAGGCATCTATTGCTCTTCGGGCTTCCTTTAATACACGTTCAGAGATCCACAATGATGAATTTGCAAGGTTATCCAGCAAATGAAGTGCAAGCGCCTTATCAAGAATGTGCTCAGTCGCAACACTCCACAAAAGTAATCCAATTGACCCATGAACTTCCAGCCCCGCTGATTCAGCAAACTGGCGCGCTTGCGCATCATCCGTTAGTAATCAATCGGCGTGTTCCTGCAATGCCAGACCAATGGCTTCCGCTTCCCCGCCGTCAATTTGATTCGCTCTCACCCATTTTTGGGCTTTTTGCCGGGTCGATTTTTCAAGATCAACGACCTTTACCTACTGTGGCGGAGGCCAGCCTTGTGCATTTGCTTCAAACTCAGTTGCAACAAGTGCAGGTATTAGAATTTCCCCTGCCTGCGACAGTAAATGAATCGCCCCTGCTTCGCTTAAATGCAGGAGTGGTCCCGTGTCGCATACAATAATTCGCGTCATTTCTTTTTGCTCTTTTGTTTTACCGCCCAGTTAACATCTGCCAGCTGATACTTCTCTGCCAGGACACGATCAATGGGTAATTTTGGAATGAGACGAATGGACCCATCCTCTTCAACAAGGACTTCAAGCAGATCGCCTTCATTCAATTTTGCTTTTCGACGGGCTGGAGCTGGCAGGGTAATTTGCCCATTGGAGCGGACTTGTAAATATTCGGAATAGCAACATGATAGTCAGTCTCCAAAAGCGCAGAATGGTGTAAAAACCCCTTGCCTTCATGAAGCGGCAGGGAAGCGTAATCAGAATTGTTTCATCAGTGTATAATCGTATGCATATGGATATAACGCAGCGTTACCCTTATGTCTGGGATTATGACCTGGATGAAACTCAATTCCGTGAAATTCTCGAGGGTCGGCGGGCGATGGGACGATTGGATAGGGATTGGGCAGCCTGCCGCCTTCTTGACTATGCTCCCTATGAAGAGATCATTCGTCTGATCGGCTTTAAACAGCTGGTGGAAAACTGGCACCGTTGGCGCCCGGGTGTCCGCTCGAAAAGCCGCGTGCGTGGCTTTGATTTTCTTGTGAGCTGGCTTCCCATCAAGCATCCAGAGGTTTTGGATGGCTAATTCTTCATATTATTTTGACGTTCTATATCCTTTTCAAGATCGTGTAATTAAAGTCATCAATCAGGTTGATACAGAATTTTACCTGTCCGGCGGAACGGCAGCATCGCGGGGCTATCTTAACCATCGATTTTCAGATGACTTGGATTATTTTGTTAACGATGACTCATATTTTGGTCTCTGGGTGGAAAGAATAATTCAAGCATTCAATGTCAGGTGGCACTGTGAGGTATTGTTGAAAGAGGAGAGGTTTGCTCGCTTCAATTTACTTGAAGATAATGTCATGTTGAAGATCGAATTTATCAATGATGTTCCTGCGCGGGTTGGTATAACTCAAAACCATTCAACACTTGGACGATTGGATACCGCAGAAAATATTCTTGCCAATAAAATTACGGCTTTACTTGATCGCGATGAGCCCAAAGATCTGGCAGATATTTGGGGTTTTTGTTTTATGAAAAGCTTGAATGTTCGAGACGCCATTACGAACGCCCAGGGCAAGGCAATGGGTGTCTTTCCTGTCGACTTGGGACGCGCCTTATGCTCTGTTAGTCATGCGGACTGGGAGGCAATTCGTTGGATAAATCCGCCGCCCGCAGAAGTGTTCCTTTCTCAAGTAAATGAGCTGGGAGAAAGCTTATTGTTACCTGGAAAAATTCAGGTGTAAAAGGAATATTTATATTCCAATTCCAGGGAGGCTAATTATTTTTTTTATGCCAACCTACTTTAATTCCACAATTCCATCGATCGTTTTGTTTGCAAAAAAATACTCTCTACAACTGCCGGTTGAAGTGAACAAAAACGCCTCCGTGAAGTATTCACGGAGGCGTTTTTGTCGGGAACAGATGCTGCGGCATCCTATCCGCGTCTATTTTTAGTTAAGGTTGTTGCACAGGACGAGCGACCGCCGGCGCGGGTTTCTTTTCTGGAAAATGTTTGTTGATCAGTGAAGAGAGGATGCGGTAGACCAGCAGAAAGAGCAGGCTGCCGAAGGAGTACCAGTAATAACTATGTGCCCAGCCTGCGCTTGAATCAGTCCCGCTGAAGATGCCATGAAAGACCGCCAGCAGGTACATCCCAAAACTGCCATAGTGCAGGAAGCGCCATGACTTTTGTCCGATCAGCGGGCGGATGTAAAAGGTGGCAGCCAGCAGCACCCAGACATAAAACCCAACCTGACCAAGACCGACCCAGAAAGGACGGTAATCAAGTGTGCTGAACGGGACCAATAACTGTGCGATCGTGAAATTGATGTAATGGTCGCCGAGAATGACGAGGGCATGGAAGGCCGCGAAGGCGATCCCCAGCAGGCTGACATATTCATGAATGGCGAATGAAGCTGGTGCGCCGGGCCATAGCCGCGCCATCTTGTTGGTGATCCCCAGACCAAGCGCCATGGAAACCCAGAGCAGACTCAGCGATACAAAGGCTGTTGCGCGCGATAGATACCAAAATGACTTGGGCTCAGTGCCGCCGAGGGAGAACGTCAGATTTGGCATCCATATTGGCAGTACCAGGACCGCCAGCAGCAAACCGATCGTGATGGCAACCAGCAGGATCAGGAAGGATTGCAGGTTGATGGACGAATCGTTGAATTCGTTCGGGGTGGATGAATTGACAGACATCGGTACTCCTTAATATTATGCATTAGCCGTTGTTGGGTAAAGGCAGATATTTACCCATGCGTTGGCTGTATAAAATTTGACCATTTTCCAGGATCAACAGTGCAGCCAGATCAGCATCATCCTCCACCCAGGCAAGACCTGCCTGGCTGCCGCGGATCAACACCGACTTGGCGGCGGATTCTGCGTCGATGGCGGTGGGCGCGATCACAGTGGCGGAAACCACATCTGTGAATGCGGGGGATCCTGTCCGCGGATTGATAATGTGGTGCCGCAGGATGCCGCCCTGCACCCAGCGCCTGCGGTCTGTGGCTGATGTGGCGACGCCGCAGGCATGGTCCAAAAAAAGCATTTCCACATAACCGCTGGCGCGGTCAAATGGCTTGAAGACACCGATCTCCCAGGGGCTGCCGTCGAGCAGCGCGCCGCTCAAGGAAATATCACCGCCGCAGTTCATCAATACCGAACCGTGATGTTTGATGCGCGCCACCACTTGTTCCGCTGCCCAGCCTTTGGCAATTCCACCAAAATCAAGGTATGCGCCAGCGGGCATATAAATGGTGCGGGTGGCTTCATCCCAACTGACGAATTCGAGCGGAGTGACCTGTGTGGCGGCAGATTGACCAGGGCTCAGGTTTTGCCCGGTAAGTTCCGAAAAGTCGCGGTCATAACCAATTTCGATCACCGCATTGGCAATGGTTGGAGTGACCAATCCATCGGTTTTCCTTTCAGCTTGCAGTGCGGCGTGGAATATCTGCCAGAGCGTTTCAGAAACCGCAACAGGTTGACCGCTATTTTGATTTAGACGTGACAATTCACTGGTAATGCGAAAACGGCTGAGGGTTTGTTCCCATGCTTCGAACCACAACGGGACTTCCGCCATTTCAGTCGGCGGAACCTCTGATCCATTGTCCACGCACAGGAGCATATCTGTGCCCATGGCGCGGAACTGAATCTGATGGGTCATTATGACCCGCCTGTCCCGCCGCCCCCGCCACCACCACCACCGCCACGAACCACAATGGTGGTCTGGGGTGCGCTGCCGCCCAAAAGGATGGGCCCGCTGGGGGGAGTTGGCTGTGCGGCATTGACGACAGCCTGTGTTGCGGCGGGCAGGATCTGTGCCTGGCTTTGAGCCGCTTGTTGTGCAGCCAGTTCTTGAGCCATTCTTTCGCGCTCGGCTTGTGCGAGTGCGGCTTGTTCTTCCGCGCGTTTTAGAGCGGTTTCACGGTCAGGTCCGGCAAAGAGATTCCAAAAGATCAAAGTAAGTGCCATGGAAATTGTTGCAATGGTAATTTGCACATCGCTCCAATTTCGGGAGTGAGGGGTATTATTTGCCATAAGAAAATTCCTTCACGATGGGACGATCAGTCATCGTCACCATCATCATCGTTGTCATCGTCATCATCATGGTCGTTATTCTGATTATTGTTGCCATCGCCTTCATTCTTGCCTTTATTGGTGATGGTTACAACGGATACGGGCAATTTGGAAATGGAAAGGATCTGTCCGTCGAGACCAACATAGACCAGGTCGCCTGATGAAAAGGTGACCAGAAAGGCATCGATGCTTTCGAATTGAGTAAATTCCACACTATACAGATCGGTCTTACTCAGCACTTTGCTGGCAAGGTCCGCCGCCTGTTCTGCCGATATGGTTGGCGCTGGCTGGGTTGGTTCCTGGGTGGGTGTTGATTCTTGAGTTGGTACAGGAACCACAACCTGCGCCACTTCGGTGAATGTGGTGGGCTGCGCGGCCACGCTGGTAATGTTTTGATAAGCCGATACCACGCCGATTAAAACGGCGATCATGAATGCGGTCACTGCCGCAGAAACAAATAAAGTACTTTTTCGCATGATAGTCTCCTTTTTTTTATTCCAATTTATGGGGATCATTGACTTTTGTGCCATTTGATAACGGGAAAAGTTATGCGCTCAGACAGAGCAAGGTCTTTCCTGTTATTTTTGGTCAAAGTCAGCATTAGATTTTTTGTGTTCGATCAACGTGGTTTATCCCAGCGATCCTGCTGGCAGGTCATGATCCTTCTCCTTTTCACCCGAACCCGCAAGGATACTATTTGACCTGCTCGTTCCTGAAATTACAAAAACAATATTACACTACCTGCCCTGCCAGAGCCCCTGAAAATAATCCCCCATTTTGGCTATTTATTATGAGATTATGCTTAATTAAATTCACTTTGTTTAAGAGGCCGAAAGCGGGTTGGCGCAGCGATATTATTAAGCGGATGAAGTTTCGACTGCGTGTAAGCATCAAGGGAGGATTGCCAGCTTGTTCAACACACTGATGCTTTTTTGTGCAAAAAAATATTCCCGGTAACACCTTCTGCCGGTTAAAGTAAAAAAACGCCTCCGCTTTTGCGGATGCGCGAGTTTGCTGTTTCAGTGCAAGGTTTCTCTCTGCGGTCGAAACGACAGATCAATGGATACACTACGGCACGTAATATTGAATGACCAACTGCGGACGGGAATCGGCAGGCGCATTGCCACTTTACAGGCTGAGATAATTGGCAATGGAGTTATTGTTGTTATCCAGCTTGAAGCGCAGGCGGAATTGGGTCAGTCCGCTGGTCAGGTTGGTGTTATACCATTCACTGGCAAGGGCGGACCGGTGTATAATCCCCTCCATGATCTATGACTTCACCACAGGCAGGTCTCCATTGATGATCGGCGTACGCGGCTTTATTTTCGCGGGGCTTCCTTGAATCGCGCCTGTATGCTGAAAGCTTTTGCTTCACTTTCACCCGCCGCAGGCTGCTCCTGCGGCGTTTTTATTGGATAACCTCATTAAAATAACGGAACATAACATGGTACAACTTCAACTCGCAAACATTACCCTCATTTTGGGCGCAAAGCGCATTTTTGAAAACCTCAACTGGGAGATCCAAACCGGGCAGAAGATCGGTCTGATCGGCGCCAATGGTGCGGGCAAGTCTTCGCTGTTTAAGATGATCGAAGGGGAGTATGCTCCCGAACTGGGCGGGGCCATCACCCGCGCGCGCCAGGTCAGCAGCGGATACCTGTCCCAGTCTCCCGAATTGGACCCGTCCCTGACGGCGCTCGATGCCGCGCTGGCGGGCAACCCGCGTGTGGCGCAGGTCCATGCAGAATTGGAACGCGTGGAAAATAGTCTCGGCCTGCCCGAGGTATATGGCGATGAACGCTGCCTGCAGCAGGCGCTCGAGGCGCAGCACAAACTGGTCGAGGAATACCACGCGTTGGGCGGCGACTCGTACCCGGCGCGCGTGCGCGACCTGCTGACCGGGCTGGGCCTGGCTCCGGGTGAATTGGACAAACCTCTCTCGGTCTTGAGCGGCGGGCAGAAAAAACTGGTCGGGTTGGCACGTCTGCTGCTGGTGCGCCCGGATGTCCTGCTGTTGGATGAACCCGACAACCATCTGGACCTGCCCGGCAAGATGTTCCTCGAAAAACTGATCCGCGAATACGAAGGGACGGTGGTGCTGATCTCGCATGACCGCTACCTGCTGGATGCGGCGGTGACCCACATCGCCGAGCTGGAAGACGGCAAACTGACCTTGTTCAGCGGCAACTACACCGAGTTCGTGCTGGATAAAGAGGAGCGGCTGGCGCGGCAGGAGGAACTGTATCAAATCCAAAAACGCGGACTGGCGCGCATGGAAATGGCGCTCAAACGCTATAAGGTCTGGGTGCAGTTCAGCGATAAATTTGCAAGCCGCATCCATGCCATGGAAGCGCGCCTGGCGCGGGTGGACCGCATCGACAAGCCCATGCTCGACCGCAAGCGCATGGATATGCGGCTCAGCGGCTGGCGCGGATCGAACAAGGTGTTGGAACTAGCCGGGGTCTCGAAGTCCTTCGGCGCGCGGCGGATATTTGCCGACCTTAACGAAACCATCTGGCATGGCGAGCGGGTGGGTCTGATCGGTGCCAACGGCGCGGGGAAATCTGTGCTGCTGCGGATGATCCTCGGGGGCGAACAACCGGACGCGGGTGAGATCAAGATCGGTCCGAGTATTTCCATTGGGCATTACGCGCAGGAACATGAAACGCTTGATTTCGATCAAACCGTGCTGGATGCCGTGCGTTATGCGGGCGTGATGAGCGAATCACGGGCGACCGCCTTTCTACTGCATTACCTTTTCACGTACAAACAGGTTTCGCAAAAGATCGGGGAACTCTCGGGTGGTGAACGCAGCCGCCTGCAGCTGGCGCTGGTGGTTTTGTCGGGCGCGAATTTTTTATTGCTGGATGAGCCCACCAACAACCTTGACATTGCCTCAGCCGAAGTGCTGGAGCAGGCGCTTGAAGATTTTGAAGGCACGGTGCTGGTCATTTCGCATGACCGTTATTTCCTTGACCGCACGGTCGAAAGACTGCTGGTGATCGAGGATGCTCAATTGGCGGAGTACGCGGGCGGTTACAGTGACTACCTTGATAAAAAAGGCGCGCAGTGATCGAACAGCCCTGCTGCGGCGGGGCGTAATGCATCAAGATAAAATGTTACCGGGAGTTTTTCCAGAGTTTGGCGTTTTCTGGTCAATCGAACTATGAAGATCTGCGGGATTGGGTTGGATATACGAGCTCATGATGTGATGCAATTCGCATGTTTCAGCGGCTTTTTGTGTATAATCATTTTTTAAAACTTGTAAAATAGGATGGTTATGAGTAACACAATTATTAATTTTCGCGAATATGTGGGACGCCCCAAATACCTATCCATCGTGTTTTTTGTTTTAGGGATTTCAGGCGCCGCCTTTGCATTAATGGGAATAATCTTTTATCTACGATATGTATCGCAAAAGGATATCTTGATAGAAATTCCCATTCTGTTTGCTTCACTGTCAGCGTTTTTGATCAACATCAGTTTCCTGTTTTTCACGGGGAATTCCTCTGCCGGATCCAGAAAGCAGAATATTATGGTCACCATTTTGGTATGGACTGCTATTATATATTTTTTTAATGGCATTTTACCCTGTATAAATTGGAGAAAAATGGAATGGCAACCGGCACGAGTCGTACCCACCGAAGCAATGGCGGGCATGGACTTTGAAACTGGGTGGTATAACCCGGCAAAAGCAATCTTGGAAGGAACCGGAAGTCACTTCACAAATTACCCTCCCATTGTTACAGTTTTGGCTTTGCCTTTCACTTACTTTACCTTATGGAGGGCTTATATAATATTTTTAACTCTGCTTTACATTTCAAATATTGCTGCAATTCTTGTGGCAAACTTGCTTGCAGGCGCCATATCGGGAAAGGGTCAGGGGCTGTCGTGGGAAATTGCAGGCATGATCACCATGTACACGCTCACAAGTTATGGGTTGTTTTTCGGGCTAAAGAATGGCAATTATGATGTGTTCGCCTCTTTTTCCGCCGTACTTGGCTTGTTTCTATTAGTCCGCTTCCCCGAAAAAATCTGGCTGTCCACCTTGTTCCTTTCCCTCGCAACACATTTAAAAGTATATCCTGGTATTTTGTTTATCATATTGGTCTGGAAATACGGACTTAAAAGCCTGATCCCCCTGCTTGTAATCAACGCTGCACTGTTTCTGCCGCTGGGCTTCGAGCGCATGGTCGAGTTTTTCGCGCAGTTAGGCCCTTACATCTCAAATCCATTTATCACGATCAAAAATTCTTCTGCCATTTCTTTTGCCGAACATCTCATCCTTCAAGGAGCCACACTAGACAAAATTCTACTATCCAGGATATTTATGGCGATCCCTGTTCTGATCTGGCTTGGTTCCGCCATCTATCTCTACAAAAAAGGCTTCAGCAATCTGGGCATGCTTTGGTATTTTGTTGTTTCCTTTGGCCCCATGTTTTCCCTGCCTGCGGTCAGCCAT
>JFJP01040620.1_pt1 | contig 10940 bp, 11 predicted proteins | sample 431651 | NCBI WGS metagenome assembly JFJP01 (sample SAMN02602958, study PRJNA72255) | Microbial mat metagenome, whole genome shotgun sequencing project. | biome: fresh water; feature: sink hole; material: water; isolation source: purple microbial (photo- and chemosynthetic) mats found in...
TTGAATTTCAAAAACGTGTTGGAAAACATACTGGCCAACGGGAAATGATTCGAGGTTTTGAAATGCTAGTGTAAAACTAAAATCTAAACCATAAAAATATGGTTGGTAACTCCTTCCGTTGATGCCTGCCACTATCCAAGGAGCAATATCATAAGGGTTGTATTCTGTAAATTTTCTTAATCTGAAATCTGAATAAGCATAATCTAAAAATTCAGGATGGTCTATAATTGTAAAATTGACATCTTCGATAGCTGGAGTAACAACGCCAGCGTTATAAGTATATTCTTTGAAATTGGGGATTGGTCCCCATTGTCGTGTTGGCATAATTTTTATTTTTTAGATTTTGTTCGTAGTTCGTTGTAGCTGTCGATGCCATCTTTGAGATAGCCCATCGATTTGAGGTCTTTGTTGGTCATTATTCCAACTACTCCTTTATCTCGTAGGTCTTTGAGAACCGATAAATTTTCGGCTATTAAAGACATCATCATTTGATTCATCATAGCATCGTTTCCTGATGGTGCTGGTGCGGAAGTGGCAGGAACTTCGTAGCGTTGCACGGCTTGATTGTATAGGCCTTGCTCAAAACCTTTGATGCCTCGGAGTTCACGAATAAGACTATCCTTAACAGCTGGGTTCATTTGTCGCCACGCTTTGTTGTCTATGACCATTTCGGGACCATTCTCGGCGACGAGGAAGTGGCTGGTTTTACTTACTAATCCTGAACGGGTTTTGCCACCGTACTGTGATTTGAAAGTTTTGCCATCTTGCTCACGGGTTACGTAGTCGCCGTAGAGACCTTCTTCATATCCTTTGGTTGGTAATGGTTGTTTTGCAATAGTGCCAATTTGTAAGGCTCCCAGTGTTCCAATTAGAACCGCTGCTATTGTTCCGCCTATTGGTCCTAATTGTGAGTAAGCCTGCATAATTGCCACCGATGTATTTACAATAGTTTCTACAATAGACATCACTTTTTTTCGCTTGGCTTGTTTGAGTTCTATTTCAAACTTTTTGTCTTCGACTTCTTTGTCCAGTTTTTCAACTTCTTTGTCATATTTTTTTTTGGAAATAACGCCTTGTTTGAGTTGCTGGTCTAACTTTCTCTTTTTTTGGTTGGCAATTTGCTCCGTTTTTTTGACAGTTGCATTTTCGGAAGCGGTCATATATTGGTCTAACTGACCAACGACTTGCGAGGCTAATTGATAAGCCATTTGCAAGGTTTGTATTCCTATTGTACCTTTTTCGATATTAGATAAAAAGCTATCCCATTGGTCTTGTGAAAATCCAAGTATGTCTTTATTTCCGCCTCCAAGTCCTAAATCTGCCTCTCCATTTGAACCTAAACCGCTGTTTTTGGTGTTTGGGTTTGCTGCATTTATTTTAGCCAAAGCATTTAAAACTAAAGCAAGATCTTCCTCGATTTTTTTCTTTGCCTCTGGAGACATTAGAGAAAAATCTATACCCTCGAGAACATTACCCGCCAAAAGGCTATTTAACTCTGCTATTTTCTTGATTAAAAAAGCTTTTTGGATTTCAATTTCTTTTAAATTGAAATCTTCAGTACGTTTTTTCTTTTCGGCTTCTGATAAATCTAAAAGAGCAAGTTCGTTTAAGAAAGCCGTTTCACGAGCTTGTTTTTCTTGTTCGAATTGTTTTTGCTCTTTGTCGAGTAAATCTTTGGCGGCTTTTTCTTGGATGATGGCAACTTTGTTATTGTGAATGTTTAATTTGCCTTCTTTGATAGCGTTAATTTGTTTATCTAATTCTAAATTCTTTGCATCCCAACCTTTACGGATTTCCAACAAAGCATTATATTTAGTTTTGTCTTTAGATTCTTTGGCTTTGGCAATGTCTTCGTCGAGTTTGGCAAGTTCATCGGTGTGGATTTTTTGACGGTTTAGGTCTTCAATTTCACGATTATAACGGTTATTTTCTATAAGCATTTCTTTTTCGTAGCCGTCTTGCATTGCGGCTATTTTATCATCTTCGATTTGACGAGCCAGTTTTAATGTTTGTTCGTTATATTTTAATTGTTCGTCGAGTTTTAGTTTATTGATTTCGGAAAGCGAGGAGTTTGGGTTTTTCTTTGGTCCATCTGCTCCAGTTCCTGTACCTGCACCTGGTGTGAAAGTAGAACCGCCTCCAGTTCCTTCAGTAATATTTGCAATTATAGATGGATTCTTTTTTAGGAAAGCTTCCATTTCGGCATTAGTGAAATTCAATTGCGATTGTAAATCTGCTAATCCTTTTTGTTTTCGTTGCGAAGCTTTTACAGTAAGATCGGCAGCTGCCAATTGTGCATTACCTAAATTAGTTACCATTGCAATAGCTTGATCGTACCAATGGATTTCCTCCTCTAAAGACATATTTTTTCTGTTATCCATATCTTCCATAATGGATTTTTGTCTTTTTTGAAGTACTTCAAGCATCGCTTTTTTCTCCAATGATTTCACATAAGCATCAATCAATTTTTTACCCTCTGCAGTGGCTACATTTTCGAGAGTTAAAGTATTGAGATATTCTGGAGCAATTTCATTCAGTTTTTTGATAGCTGCCAAACGAGCTTCTTTGGATGCGGTTTCATCTTGAGCCACAGCAAGGAGCGTTCGCATACTTGCAGTTTGTTGGTTGACAATCTGATCAGTTTCTTTGATGGTTTTATTCATCATAGATTGAGCAGTTTCGGTGGCCTTTACTTCGTCAGAAAACAAAACATAAGCGGCAGCAATAGCGGCAACTGCACCAATAATGAATCCCCAAGGTGTAGTCATCATTGTGGCTGTCATTACTCTAAAGGCTTGACTTGCTCCACGTATGTTTCCTGTTAGTAACATAGTTGCAGCGGCGTAAGCTTGTGATGCAACCATAGCAACGCCATCGGCAAAGGCTCGGGCTTTGGCTCCAATGGTGTACAGTAAATTAGCTTCGGCACTTCGGGTAGTCCAAAGAACGACTAATTTTTGCCAACCAAGATTGGTAACCATTGCAGCGGTAACAATGGCAATGATTTTGGCAGTAAATACCAAGGCATTTTTCCAAGCAGTTACAGAGCCATCGGCATCTTCGGTCGCACCGATGAATTTTGCCAACCATTCGACAGCTCCGCCCAACCATTTGATAAAAGTTTCGGAAGAAAACCAACCCGAAACGGTTTTACTTATTTTTTCGAGAGTGGCGGCGAGATTGTTATTTTTGATGTTGTATTCGTTGATAAGCGAAGTTCCTTCTCCAAATGATTTGTTTGATAAATCTATCAATTCACGGAAACGAGCTGTATTGTTACCCATTGCTCCAACAACTTTATTAGCCCCATCGGCGGAAATGCCTAGAGAATCTAAAGTTTTGGCAGTATCGGTGGCGTTCATTCCTTTCATTCCTTCGGAGAATTTGAGCATGAATTCCAAAGGATTTTTATTGATCATTGATTCGACTTCGCCTTGTGTAAGGTTCATTACTTTGGCAAACTTAGCCGTTTCGGTACTGGCTTGTTTCATAAAAATACCATAAGCACGGGCGGAAACTTCGGATTCTATTCCTGATTCCTCGAATGCAGTACCTAAGGCTAAAGTTTCTTGTATGGTAGGTTTCAATACATCGGTAAGCGAACCAATTCTAGTGGTAAAATCGGCTATGTTTGCTTCGCTTGCCACACCGTTTGCACCCAATTCATTTATGGCAGAACCAATGGAGTTGTAGGCTTGATCTACGTTCAAATCTTTGGTTTCTTCAAACAAAAACTTGATTTTACCTAATTTGTTTGCTACTTCCTCGGCACCGCCTGTGAAACTATCGCCAAGAGAAACCGAAGCTTTATTCATTACAGCGACAAAATCGCCAATTTCGGCTTTGGCAATACCAATTCGGCCGCCTTGCTCGGCAATGCCTAACAAGTCCATTCGTGAAGTTCTTGTTTGGAGTAAGCCAAAGGACTTAGTAAGTTCATCTACTTCTACTTTGGTCATTCCGGTTGTTTTCATTACATCGGACTGGGCATCGGATAGCTTTCCGTTGATGTCTATGATTTTTTGGATAGAGAGTACAACTCCAGTAAGACCAGCAATTACAGAAACGGCTAATGCCTGATAGCGGTTGAAACCATCGGCTAAAGATGCTATTGAGGATTGTGCAGTTCTAGCACGACCACTTACCTCTCCAATTCGAGAAGTTACGGCATTGAGTTCTGTTTGATACCTTAAATAATCTTCGCTTCCTGGTACTAAATTGCGTAATGTATTGCGGAGCATTGTGGCTTTGCTTTGCAGTTGCCCCATTGTTAAACCAGTAAGTCCTATTTCTTTTTGAAGTTCGGACATACGGTTTTTGTTAGTCAAAACTTCGGCAGAATTTGCCTTGATAGTAGCAGAAAGGAGTTTGTATTGGTCGGTATCTTTCTTTCCTTGTTTTTCGAGTAGCTTTTTTTGAAGCAAAAGCCCTTTGTTTTCTTCGGTAAGTTTGCGAGTAGATTTTTCTAAATCGAAAAGTTCTTTTTGAGCTTCATTTCCATTAATGATAATGGATAATTTCATTTGCTCGTCGGAGATTGTCTTTGCCATTTTAGTTTGATTTTCTGTAAAATTCAAACTAAAGTTTGGGTTATGGTGTGACATAACAAAACCCTTATTTAATAAGGGTTTTAGACAAAATTGGCTAATAGGTTAATTATTCTGATTGTTGAAAAATTGATAAATCCAAATGTGTTTCTACATATTGATCATCATCAACTAAAATAAGTTTTCCGTGTTTCAAAAACCAAAGTGAACCTTGGTCTATTGTATAATTATCATCAATAATGAAATCTACAATGTTTCTATAAGTAATACTGTTTTCTTTTAGCATAATCGAAAAGTGTATATACACGAAACCCTCGTGTTAGATGTGCTAAAATACCCATAAGGATAGATTTCCCTTAGTTTCCACAGGGGCATCATAACGAGGGAATCGCTTATCGAAACTTAATGAAGTTTAAAAAAGGATTTCCCTTATGGATATTTTAGCGGTGTAAACTTACGAAAATATTTTACACAAAAAAAAGATGTGCAGGACACATCTTTTAGAATTTAATATAGAAGAACTTTAGTAAAAAAAACTGAACACTAAAACAATAACAAGGTAGATTAAACATATAATCCACGTTATTGGGTTGTTTAGAAATTTTTTATAGGGGTAGTAGTTTTTCATTAGTTATAAGTTATCCATTGGTTATAATCATAATTATCTGTTAATATTATTTTCTTAAAACCTTTTCCAGCTAGTTTGTCAAAGTGTCCTTCAGTTTCAAATTTTCTAAACCAAACTTCATTAAATAAAGCATAGGTTAAAGTAATTTTAGTATTGTTCTTTCCTGATACTTTTACTCTTATATTAAGATTATTGTCAAGAAAACTATTTCTTAACGTAGTTTCATAGTTCTTTCTTTCAATGATTTCATTTTCTAAAATATTTTTATTCATTACTGCATCTAAACTATCTATACTCTTTTGAATCTGTTTTTCAAAAATTGAATTTTTAGCAGTTATTAATAGAACTTCAAGACTTGTTTTAGAAACATTTGGAGGGCGACGAAATCCTCCTAAATCTTCATTCATTGCAATATATTCTTTTTTAACTAAATTTTTTAATGCTTCTTTTGTGATTGGTTTTTCAACTTCTACACTAACAGTATCAACTAAATAAGAAGTTGAATCTTCTTTAACTTCTTGTTTACAAGACATAAATGATATAAGAACAAACAACACAATAATTTTTTTCATTTTACAATTTATAAAAGTTAGGGTGTAAATATAAAAAAATCCCTCGAAAGTGAGGGATTTAATCTTGCATATTGCGAAGTTCTTCCTTGACGGCATTGGTAAACCCAAAGTGCAGTTCCTTGATAACGTTGTTATAATGCCCCCAAATAATGCGGTTGTGTACTGGGTGGGATTTCTTTTTGTTTCGTCCTTTCTTGCTGGTGCGGGTTTTCATATCTACGAAACGATGTTTTTTGAGGTGGGTGTAGCCTAATGTATTTTCACTAACTACAAAGCCACGCCCGGAATACCAATCGTTATTCTCGAACCCTCGCCCTGACATATAGGAGCGTTGGGCTTTGTCGATGTCCTTGCTGGTGTCTTGTAGGACACGACGAATAAAGCGGCGTTCGAGTATTTGTTGAGAGAGGTTTTCTCTGGATTCGATTAAACTCATTTTTGTTTTATTTCAATTTTATTCAATTGGTACAAAACATGGAGTTTGTTGCCTATGGTGGGGGCAGTTCCACGGTTATTGTTCCAGTTGTAGATTTGGTTTCGGCTTATGCCTTGCAATTTGTTGTAAACTGCATATTCCTTGATAGCTTCGAGGAATAAAGCGTCTATTTGTTCGGGTGTCATGGTGTTATTTTTGCGTAAACATACGCAATTATAACGGAGTATCCAAATTTATTTCTACAGACCATCCATTGCAACCGTCCTTTTTCCAAACGGGATAAACCCTGATGGAATTTTCGTCAAGCCAAGAAAGAAAACCGCAAAACAAACCTGTGTGGTCGCCTTTGTCTTCTAATAGTTTATCGACAAAGGCTTGGGCTTTGATTTGTGTTTGCACGAATATATTAAGGTAACCGTCACGATCGTGCTCGGAATAGTCGGTTTTGTCCAGGATAAAGAACTGGAGAACATTTTCCCACTTGGCATTATCTTCCTCGCCTTTCATATTAAATTCAGGCACGACTGCAATGAGATAGGTGTTGTCTTCCTGTACTCGTTCTTTTAGTATTTTAGACAATTCGCTATCATCGACTACCATATCGCAGTAGTTGAACATTTTGACATTGTTATCATCGAATAATTGTGCAGCAACTTCTGCCTGATATTCTCGTAATCTATTAAGTGGTAGCATTTTTTTCTTGTTTTTGTCGTTCTAAATCGGTTCTGCGCAGGTCGTACATTCTGACCATTATTTGCCAAAAATTGGCTTTTCGTACTTCTTCTATGGTTCCAAATGCTCCGCTTTCGGCAATACTGAAAGCTATGGCATCCATTCCTATACCGGGAGCATCGGTGGTGGGTTCGTCCTCGGTTTTGGAACTTTCGAATAATATTGAGAAATCTAGTTCTTTGCCACCCCACATTATTTTGGCATCGATAAGGTATTTTTGGAAACTGGCAAACAGTAGGTAAAATCCATAAATGAAGCCTATTGGTGCGTGTTTTAATATTTTGGCACGAGCTTCGAGATTGTTGGAATTGTAGGGCTGTCGCATATCGCCATCATAATTTTCTAATCGTTTTTTGATGAAAAGAAAAGACTTTTTAGGACGATAAAATAAGGCGGTAATGAGTTTGAGGATTTCCATATCTCCTGTGGCGTGGAAATCGTGAAACAATCGGAGTGCATCGGTATATTCGCCAAAGGTCATATTCATAAAACTGTCGCTTGGGCCATAAAGCGTTTTCCAAAGTGGTTTGAACTTTGGTACTGGATTATGAATGTAGTATTGCTTGATGACTTTCAATCCTTTTTCGTCAATATCGAAAAAATCATCGATTAGTTCGGAAACCAAATAGATATTGGAAAACTTTTCTTCGTCTTGGTTGGTTTTGTTGGATGGTTTCATATTCATCAACTTGTAGGCTGCATGAATGCGAAGTTCATCGTAATTGATAGCATCGTTTTGATAATGGAAAATAAGCTCGCACATATACATATACTGCTGTGGGTCGCACTCGGAGAGGTCGGCAGGGATATAGCGTTTAAGCTTAGTTTCGGGGATTTCTATGGTGTGCATTTAGGCAGATAGTTTAAGGTTATCGTAAATCTTAACGCCTAATTGCTTCATTTCCTCGCCATATTTAAGGAGAATTTCTTCTTTGATTTCGGCATTGGATTTTATCCAGGGCGGGATGAACTTTGACGATGTGTTGATGGCTATGTATTCCTTGACCATTTTGACAATTCGACCTTTGAGGATAATTCTTTCGACTTCACGATCTTGAATGGATTTGTGAAGTTTACGGTTTACGTTTGTAAACAACCGATATTTTGGATTGAAAAGTAAGTTTAGAAAATGCTTCATTTTTAAGAATAAACGTTTCATTATTTTAGTTTTTAGTTAGTTTTTGAGATTAAGCGGAGAAATATTTGTCGCCAAATTGTTGCTCCGGAATGATGATAGCAGTTTCGTCTATTGCTAATGGTGGTGCCAATAGTTTTTCGATTTCGACAAAGGCACGATTGGCATCATTAGTAAATGCTTGACGTGCGGCTTCGGTTTCGGACATCATAGGGGGTTTTGCTCCTTTGGTAGTTGCTTTTTCGCTTGTTACCATTTGGAGAACTCCTTCGGGATATAGTTGAACCGATAAGCGAGGCATTGCCCAAGCGAGAGAATACGCCACCGAAGCTTCACGAATTAGGCGAATCAACTCTAAGTCGGTTGGCTCGGTTATGGGCGTATTGGCTTTTAAAGCTGTTTTCAATGCGTTGAATTTTTCACTACCTAAACGTGGACGAATTTCGTATTGTTCGCATTTGTGAATACCAGGAGCCAACTTCAATAAAAGCAATCTGGAATTGATAGGAAAATGATCGTCAAACTCGGAAACTGTTCTAATGAATAGCTTTTGGGTTGACTTGTAAGCATCGGAACTCGTCCAGATGGTGTATAATGTTTCGGTAGTTTCAGAAACTACTTTTGAACGGTCGAGGAATTTTATCAAATCATCGAGGGCACGATAGTATCGTTTTTCTAGTGCTGCATTGTCGCTGTCCAGCATCCATTGAAATGGTAGTTTTTCGTTATCGTCTTGACGCATTTTTCGGCCATTATTGGTGTGAGCCAAATCATTCGATGGCGAAAAAAGACGATAAGCATTAACGGCAATAGGGTAACGAATAGCATAAATGAAAGGCTTGTCTGTATCGGCAGTATCGGCTTCGTTGTATAAAGCGATGGCTTTGTTGTAAACTTCGATACCTACCAAATCTATCACGTCATTAGTAGCCGTGATGATGTCAGGGAGAATGTTTTTAAGTTTCAAATCGGCATCAATGAAGCCCATTAGTTCTTTGAGTTCGGTGTTGCCGGCAGTTCCTGTGGTTTGAAATAATAGATCCATCTTTTATTTATTTAATAGTCGGTCTTTTGGAGCGATGTCTTGTTCTTTTTCGGGTTTTTCGTGATAGAAACCTAGTTTTAGATTTCGGTCTGGCCAATTGACTTTTAGAGCATAATTGACCGCTTTCATAATAATCATTTCGGGAATATCAATACCGGTTTGAAGAAAGGTTTTGAGAGCGTAAATCTGCTCGGAACCGCTGTCGCTTTTGCCTGATTCAGATACATTACCTAAAGCGGAATGTAAATTCAACCCTGCGGATAAAGCGTGGTCTGCACGTTCGGAAATAGATATTTGAGCGGCAACAAAGTCCTTAATATTTTGGTCAATGACTTTTATCTCCCAACCGTGTTCGATAAGGTTCGTTCCATCGACTGTGAAGCTTTTGGTGGTGTGCAGATACTTGCCTGTGTTTTCATCACCTGAAAGAACCACTGATATTTTTTCGAGAAATTCCTTTTGGAAATCTAAAAGCATTGAGTTTTTATAAACAATCCCTCTCTGGGTGCAATTAGATTTAATCTCATTTTCTTTTTTATCCCAAAAAGCCTGAGGCGAAACAATATGATATTTAAGATTGATACTGTTTTTTGATAATGCTTTGAATATTAACGGCACAGCGGTAGAACGATTCAACCATTCAAGAGAACCGTAAAGGTCAGGAACGGTATAATAGTCTGTACAAAAAGAGTACATATTGGAATAAAGCACAGCGTTTTTGTTGGCAAAAGGAAGGCTAAAATCGAATAACGGATATACCTTATATTCGGATAATGATTCGATAGTATTGAAAGACCAATCAGTAGCCACAGCGTGTGTGGCTATACGGCTCTTTGTATTTCTAGCTGATGCTAGACGTATCCTATCGGGATATACATGATTAATTTTAGATATAAAAGGTTTGCCTATTCTTGCCCCTTTACTCAATTCAAAACGGGAAAATACACCCTCTATGTGCTGAAAGTCGGTACATCCCTTAATAAGGAAGTCTTCATATTGCCATGATTGAAGCCAGTTTTTTATTTCAATATCATCTACCCATTCACGTGACAATGCACCATTGACAATCTTCTCTTTATATAATTGTGGACCTAATCCCCAAATGAGTTGGGTCTTCTTCTTAACTGTACCTGGTGCATTATGATTTGTTTGAACAGCTTGCTTAATAATGTCAGGAAGATCGTTGTTTGCCCCAAAAGGATAAACAATGTAATCGCCAATATAATTGTATTTAGTATTCCAATCAAGGTTATTAGTGTTCCCTTTTAACTGATAGAAATCACGAGGTGTCTCACTTACCTGATAAGTGAATGCAACATCTTCTGTATCTACGATAGCTCCTCTACCTATGTACTCTATATTCATATCTTATGGTTTAATTGTATGTCCGTTGAACTTAATTAATAATGGTAAGTAGAACCAACGATTACCATCGTGTTGATTAACATACCCTATCAATATGCTTGCTTTGTCGCTCTGGTCATCACGATAGCCCTTTCTTAACTGGGCATTAACAACCTCTTTGAATCCATCAGTGGTGCGAGTTGTAGCATTGTAGGATAAGAACTTGAATGTAAATGGTATCCCTAATTCAGTGAGCGTTCTCATCTTTTTCAAAGCATCGTACAGTCCAATGGTGGGTTGCATAGTAATTACCTATTGTTAATGAAATACAATAGTACTATTACCATATCATTTATGGTGTGACATCAATAATAGTAAGGGGTATGGATAGCTTCGCAGTGATAATGGTGGGCGGTCGGTCGGTCGCCCCAATCATATCTCTTTCGTTTTAAGGCATAGGTAAAGAGAAAACCGATTTTGAGCGGGACGGTATTTCCAAAG
>JFJP01040621.1_pt1 | contig 10940 bp, 7 predicted proteins | sample 431651 | NCBI WGS metagenome assembly JFJP01 (sample SAMN02602958, study PRJNA72255) | Microbial mat metagenome, whole genome shotgun sequencing project. | biome: fresh water; feature: sink hole; material: water; isolation source: purple microbial (photo- and chemosynthetic) mats found in...
AAGCCATACACTTTTGGAATAAACCGTCGGTACAACTCACCAAAATAGAGCACGTCATCTTGATTGATGTACCGCCGCAGCAATTCTTCATCTGCTAGTTCTGTTATTTTAGTGCTGTTTATCAATGGGTTGTGTTTTGTTCGAAAAATATTTATACAAAAATAGAAAAAAATACGATGTATTTATGGAATTAGGGAATAAAATGTATCTAAAGGGTGAATGATGTGCCCCGATAGCTATCGGGGGTGGTGATGTGTCCCGATAGCTATCGGGAGTGGTGATGTGATGATGGAAGAAAGAAATGGTAAATTGTAAATAAATAAATGGTAAATGATATGATAAACAATTAAAAACGAAATGATTATGAGAACAATTCAATTTTTGCTAACTTTTATGTTGGTTTTTTCGATGGCTGCCAATGCGCAGAGTTTAGTTGTAACCGGACAAGTAACCGACGAAACTAATTCGCCGATTATTGGTGCTTCTGTTACAATAAAAGGAACGAGACAGGGCACAGTTACCAATGCAAATGGTAATTATTTAATTAGTGTAACGAAAGGAAAAACCCTTATTTTTAGTTTTGTTGGCTACGAAAATCAGGAAGTGGTAGTTAATTCAACCCAACTAAATGTAAAACTTAAACCCGCCTTAACAACTTTGAACGAATGTGTAATTGTGGGATACGGTTCTCAAAAGCGAATGAGTGTTACAGGTGCAGTTTCATCAACAAGCCATCGAGTAGTAAGCGCAGGAGTTTCTGCCCCATCACCTCATTCAAATTACCGAAATCGCCCAAATATTTGTCAGATAGTAGTTACTGATAATCTTAATACTGAGGAATATGGCACGTTTAAAGAAAATCGTTTTGTTGCAACATCAGCCGAAGCTTTATCCACTTTCTCGCTCGACGTGGATGCAGCATCGTACAGTAATATGCGCCGTATGATTAATCAGGGGCAAAAACCAGAACGTGATATGATTCGTATTGAGGAAATGGTCAACTATTTTTCGTACAATTATCCACAACCAACGGGCGAACATCCCGTAAATATTTTAACCGAAGCAACTGTTTGTCCGTGGAATGCAAAACATAAATTGGTGCGTATAGGCGTAAAAGCAAGAGAAATTCCGTCCGAAAATTTGCCGGCTTCCAACTTTGTTTTTCTGATTGATGTGTCGGGTTCTATGCAAAGTGCCAATAAATTAGAGTTGGTAAAATCATCGCTCAAATTGCTCACCAATAATCTTCGTGCAGCCGACAGAGTGTCGATAGTGGTGTATGCAGGTGCAGCGGGCGAAGTATTGCCATCTACATCGGGAGCCGACCGTCAGAAAATAAAGGAAGCCATTGATAATTTGTATGCCGGAGGTTCAACTGCTGGCGGTGCAGGTATTCAGCTGGCTTACAAAATTGCAGAAAAGAACTTTATGACAAAAGGAAATAACCGCATTATACTCTGTACCGACGGAGATTTTAATGTAGGTATAAGTACGCCCGATGAACTTGAAAACCTGATTGAATCGAAACGTAAAACAGGAATTTATTTAACCGTTTTAGGTTACGGAATGGGAAATTATAAGGATAATAAATTGCAAACCTTGGCTCAAAAAGGCAATGGAAATCACGCGTATATCGATAATCTTCAAGAGGCAAACAAGGTGTTGGTGGGCGAGTTTGGAAGTACCATGTATACAGTGGCTAAGGATGTGAAAATTCAAGTGGAGTTTAACCCGCAGCATGTAAATGCTTATCGGCTTATTGGTTACGAAAGCCGATTGCTGAATAAAGAAGATTTCAACGACGATACAAAAGATGCCGGCGAGCTGGGTTCGGGACATACTGTAACAGCAATGTATGAGGTAATTCCTGTTGGTGTTGAAAACACCTTTGGAGGCGTTGACGATTTGAAATATCAATCGGCCAAAAAGCTAAAATCGTCGCCAACTGAAACTATGTCGGATGAAATGTTGACTGTTAAGCTGCGCTATAAAAAGCCGAACGAAAGCGAAAGTCGGAAATTGGAAGTGCCCGTATTGCTCAAAAGTGTATCGAAAGAGGCTTCGGCCGATTTGAAATTTGCAATGGCGGTGGCTATGTTTGGTCAGCTATTGCGCGAATCGGATTTTAAAGGCGAAGGAACTTACCATAAAGCACTTGAATTGGCTCGCGAAGGTTTAGACAACGATTCAAACGGCTATCGCAGGGAATTTGTACGATTAGCCGAAACGGTAAAGCAAATGGAAAAATAATATCAGTTTAAAACTGACTGCAAGTCAGCATTTTCGAATAAAATGAAATCTATTTCAGTGGCATTCTGTCAATCTGTCATAGATTTCATTTTTATTATACAAAAAAATGTAGGGTACAATATTTGAGTTTATCGAAATTCGCTTTGCAAAATAGTAATACTCAACTAATTTTCACAAACTGTTAATTTTGAGTATATTTGCAGTTTAAAATAATATAAATACAATCCAGATAGATGACTGAAAACGAACAAATTGTTACAAAAATTGTTGAAGGTATACAAGAACGAAAAGGAAAAGAAATAGCCGTAGTAAACCTTACTAAATTAAAAGAAGCACCCTGCAGCTACTTCGTGATATGCGAAGGCGACTCCAACGTACATGTTAATGCCATTGCACAATCCATTCGGGATTACGTGCGAGAAAAAATAAGCGTAAAGCCTTATGCTACCGATGGTTTCGAAAATTGCGAATGGATAGCTATGGACTACGGTCAAATTATCGTTCATGTGTTTCAGCGTCCCATACGTGCCTTCTACGATATAGAGCATTTGTGGGCAGACGCTAAAATTAAACGATTAGAAAATATTTTATAAACAAAAAAAATAATTACGCTCCTTACATGGAAAACAAAAAACCAACTCCTCCCACACCACTAAACAATGGGAAACCCTCTGGAAAAGTTCCAAAATTCAATATTTCTTGGATTTATGGCATTATCATAGCTGTATTAATAGGTTCATATTTCTTTAACGACACCCCGCCGGCTAAAGATGTGCCTTATTCTACTTTCGAAGAATATGTAAAAACAGGTATTGTCGAAAAAATTGATGTTTTTTCGGCTAAAAACATGCTCGAAGCCAAAGTAACGGAAAAATCAATTCCAACAGTTTTTGGCAAAAATGCCGAAATTTACAAAAAGGAACGCAAGATAAGTGTGCGCATACCTTCGGTCGAAGAGTTTTCGAAATTTATCAATAAAGCCAAAGACGAAAACCTTTACAAAGGCATTGTCGACTACCAAGTTAGCCGCGATTATATCGAAATGTTTCTGTACAGCATTTTGCCATTTTTACTATTAATACTGTTTTTCGTCTTTATGAATCGCCGTATTGGTGGACAAATGGGTGGTGGCGCAGGAGGTATTTTCAGTGTTGGAAAATCAAAAGCGCAGGTTTTTGAAAAGGGCAGCACTGCAAACAAAACAACCTTTAAGGATGTAGCCGGATTGGCTGGAGCAAAACAGGAAATTGAAGAGATAGTTTCTTTTCTTAAAAACCCAAATAAATATACCGAGTTAGGTGGCAAAATACCAAAAGGAGCTCTGCTTGTAGGCCCTCCTGGGACAGGTAAAACCTTATTAGCGAAAGCCGTAGCCGGTGAAGCTGATGTGCCGTTTTTCTCGATGTCGGGTTCGGATTTCGTGGAAATGTTTGTAGGGGTGGGAGCGTCGCGCGTGCGTGATTTATTCCGTCAGGCAAAAGAAAAATCGCCTTGTATTATTTTTATCGACGAGATTGATGCCGTAGGTCGTGCGCGTGGCAAAAACCCAAATATGGGAAGTAACGACGAACGCGAAAATACACTCAATCAGCTGCTTACCGAAATGGATGGATTTGGCTCGAATAGTGGCGTAATTATACTTGCAGCTACCAACCGTGCCGATATTCTGGATAAAGCTTTGCTGCGTGCTGGTCGTTTCGACCGTCAGATTCATGTAGATTTACCCGATGTACACGAACGTAAACAGATATTTGTGGTGCATTTACGCCCAATCAAAATCAATGAATCGGTGGATGTAAACTTCCTTGCCAAACAAACTCCCGGATTTTCGGGGGCAGATATTGCCAACGTTTGTAACGAAGCGGCGCTTATTGCTGCTCGTAAAAATAAATCGTTTGTCGAAAAACAAGATTTCTTGGATGCGGTTGACCGTATTGTAGGTGGCTTGGAAAAGAAAACAAAAATCACCACTATTTCGGAGAAAAAATCGATAGCGTACCACGAAGCCGGACATGCCACCATCAGTTGGATGACCGAACATGCCAATCCGTTGGTAAAAGTAACCATTGTACCACGCGGCGAAGCATTGGGTGCAGCATGGTACTTGCCCGAAGAGCGTCAACTAACAAATCGCGAACATATTTTGGACGAAATGTGTGCTACTTTAGGCGGTCGAGCTGCCGAAGAAGTGTTTATGAATCAGACTTCTACGGGTGCAATAAACGACCTCGAACGGGTTACTAAACGTGCTTACGCCATGGTGGCTTATTTTGGAATGAGCGAAAAATTGCCCAACATGAGTTACTACGATTCTACGGGAAATTCGGATTATGGATTTACAAAACCATACAGCGAAAAAACGGCTGAATTGATTGACGAAGAAGCAAAAGACATAGTAGCCGAACAATACAAAAGAGCTAAGAAAATTTTGAGCGAGAATGCCAAAGGTCATAACGAATTGGCGGAATTGTTGATTGAGCGCGAAGTGATTTTTGCCGAAGATATGGAACGCGTTTTTGGTAAACGTGCTTGGACCTCGCGCAACGATGAATTGATGGCTCAAAACGGAGGTATCGACTTTTTAGACGATGTAGTGGAAGAAAAGCCAGCCATTGAAGCTCCCGCCGAAGCAAAACCCGAAGATAAAAAGCCTACTAAAGACCAAAAAGTAAATTTTTAAAAGCTTAGCATGAATAATTCGTTATCGCGTCAGCAAATATTGGATAAAATCCGCAAGGTATCGAACCGCAAACAGCCCGAACAGGCCGAAACGGAGTTTGAGAATGCGGCTATTTACAAACCAATACTTCCTGACGCGATAACATGTTTTAAAAGCGAGCTCGAAGCCATAAGTGGAAAATGCTTTGTGGTGGAAAGCGAATCGGAATTATTCCAAATCCTTCAGAAAGAAATTTCCGACCGACAAATTAGTGCAATTTATTGCCGCGATACAGCTATTTCGGCTCAATTAACTACATTCGATATTCCATTTACCAACAGTTCCGATGATTTTGAAGCAATGACTTGCGGCATAACCACTTGCGAGTTTTTGATTGCTCGAACTGGCAGTGTGTTGGTAAGCTCAGCAGGTGATTCCGGTCGACAAATGAATGTTTTTCCACCCGTACATATCATCTTGGCCAAAAGCTCACAAATGCTAAACTATCCCGAAGATGCACTACTAGCTATTCAAAATAAATACAGCGGTCATCTTCCCTCCACAATAACCACTATTACTGGTCCTAGTCGCACAGCCGATATCGAAAAAACATTGGTGCTTGGCGCTCATGGACCAAAGGAATTGATGGTGTTTGTGTTGAAAGACTAAGAAGCGCAATTCATTTCTTAATTCATTGGGTTTCCAATATGTATTTTCTTGAAAAACTACCAGTTATAAAAATATCATTTTTACTGTACTTTGTAATTGACGAATCGATATCAATAGTTCGAATTGCCTGGGCTGTAAAGTTCGGGCAATTTTTTTGAGTGCTAAAAATATTTAAATTCAACTGTTTTGAATAAAATAATCGTGCGTTTGCTTTGATATATACGCAGATATGCGTATTTTTGCATCGTTGATTAAAAACAAGCGTTCTATGAAAAGATTATTTTTAGAGCAAGAGCTCAGAGAGTTGGGCTGTAGTTTTTATCGAAACGGTGGAAATCATGATATTTGGAATTATGAAAACGGGCGTAAATTTCCATTTCCAAGACATTCGGATGTTAATGAGTTAACTGCAAAATCGATGATTAAGAAAGCCAAAACAAACAGGAGGGGTTAACACCCCTCCTTACTCTGAATTTTAATCAACAAAAGAACAATTATTTAATAACGAGTTCGCTCCGAAAAACAGCAATGTTTGAGGAGTGAACTCAAATTGGAGCAAACAACATGAAAAAACTAAAAGTGGATATTTTGGTAGTAAAAAACGAGTCGGAAGGTTATGAATGTATATGTAATTATCCATTCGAACACTTTGACTTGGGCGGAAATGGCGCTACTGTGGAAGATGCTAAAGCTGACTGCTTTACATTTTACGCCGAAATGAAAAATGAATATCCAAACGAACAGTTCGCTGAATTGGATGTAAACTGGACGTATGATTTGCCCAGTTTTTTTAATCACTTCGATTTTCTGAATGCTACAAAAGTAGCGCGATATGCCGGAATGAGTCCATCGAACTTCAGGCATTACGTAGCAGGATCGAAACCCGTAACGCAAAACCAACTGCTAAAAATAAAACAAGCATTTGAAAAAATGGCTAACGAACTGCAAGAAAGCAGCCTTGTAATGTCGGTTTCGTAGCACTTGGCTTTTTTTTAATCAACAACAACACCAGCGGCCTCACCTTTACAGGTGGGGCTTTTTTTGTGTTAATTAATTATTATTTTTTTTGAGTGCCATATTGATACTGTAAAAAATAAAGTGTATTTTTGTGGGATTATCACATATTTAACCGATAAGGTTTAAATATATGAAATAGAAGCATTCTTGGATAGCTAACGTGCATTCAATAAACTGTCAAATACTCATAGCATCAGTAAGTTGAATAAAATATTAAACATCTAATAAACAATCCCTACATGACCCTATCCCAATACCTCGACACTATAAACCAGAAATACAAAGCTGGAAACGCAACTGAACATACTTTTAGAGGCGCTCTGGAGCAATTAATTGAAAGCATTGTACCTGCAATAAAAGCAACCAACGAACCAAAAAGACAAAGTTGTGGCGCGCCCGACTACATTCTGACAAAGAAAGACATTCCGGTGGGTTTTATCGAGGCGAAAGATATTGGCGACCGTGACCTTGAAGGACTCAAGAAAACAGGAAACAAAGAACAATTCGACCGTTACAAAGCTTCGCTTAGTAATCTGATTTTTACCGATTATCTGACTTTTATACTTTATCGTGAGGGAGAATTTGTAACCAAAATTGCGATTGGCGAAATCACAAGCTCCCTGACCTCCCCTAACCCCTCCAAAGGAGGGGGACAAGAAAGAGGGGAAATAAGAGCTTTGCCAGAAAATTTTGCAAGTTTTGAGAATTTTATAAAAGACTTTTGTTCGCACCACGGACAGACAATAAAGAGTTCGAAAAAATTGGCAGAAATGATGGCTGGCAAAGCCCGCCTGCTTTCGGATATTATTGAAAAAGCGTTGAGTAGCGATGAAGTAAACAGTGAAGATAGTACGCTTAAAGACCAATTGAATGCTTTTAAACAAATTTTAATCCACGACATTACCCCAAAAAGTTTTGCTGATGTTTATGCTCAAACCATTGCTTACGGCATGTTTGCTGCACGACTGCATGATTCTACTTTACCAACTTTTAGCCGACAGGAAGCATACGAATTGATTCCAAAATCAAATCCATTTCTGAAAAAACTTTTTGGTTATATTGCAGGATTGGATGTTGACGACCGTATAAAATGGATTGTAGATGACTTGGTAAATATATTTTTGGCTTGTAACGTTGAAGAAATTCTGAAAAATTATGGAAAAAGCACAAAAACCGAAAACCCGATAATTCATTTTTACGAAACGTTTCTGAGTGAGTATGACCCCAAGCTTCGCAAAGCGCGTGGTGTTTGGTACACTCCACATCCTGTAGTTAGTTTTTAGGTGCGGGCTATCGACGAAATACTTAAAACAGAGTTTGATTTGCCACAAGGTATAGCCGATTCGAGCAAAATTAAAATTAAGGTAAACCTACAAGGCAAAATGGTAGAACAAGAAGTGCATCGCGTACAGATGCTTGATCCTGCAACTGGAACAGCCACCTATATTGCCGAAGTAATCAAAGAAATATACAAAAAGTTTGAAGGACAACAAGGCAGCTGGAGCACGTATGTCGAAAATCATTTGTTGCCTCGTCTGATTGGTTTTGAGTTGCTGATGGCAAGTTATGCCATGGCACATTTGCAAATAGATTTACTACTCAAAGAAACCGGATTTGTATCCACCAGAGACCAACGGTTGAAAATCTATCTGACAAATAGCTTGGAAGAAAGCCATCCCGACACAGGAACGCTATTTGCTAATTGGCTAAGCAACGAAGCCAACGAAGCCAACCGCATAAAACGCGATGTGCCGGTTATGATAGTGATGGGAAATCCGCCGTATAGTGGCGAAAGTGCCAATAAAGGTGAATGGATAATGAAGCTTATGGAAGATTACAAAAAAGAACCGGGCGGAAAGGAAAAACTGAAAGAACAAAACTCAAAATTTATAAATGACGATTATGTGAAATTTATTCGTTATGGACAACATTTTATTGAAAAAAACGGAAGTGGAGTGTTGGCATTTATCAATCCTCATGGTTTTTTAGACAATCCAACTTTCAGGGGAATGCGGTGGAACTTGTTGAAAACCTTTGATAAGATTTATACAATAGATTTACATGGAAACAGTAAAAAAAAGGAAACTGCTCCTGATGGAAGCGCCGATGTAAATGTGTTTGATATTGAGCAAGGCGTTTCAATAAATTTCTTTATCAAAACTGGCAAGAAAAAACCAAATGAATTAGGACAAGTTTTTCATTATGACTTGTTTGGCAAAAGAGAATTGAAATATGATTTTCTTTTAGAAAACTCCATAGAGACGATTAAATTCGATAACTTTACACCATTTAAAAGTAGTTTTTTATTTAAAAAAATAGATGAAACAGAGCTTTTAAAATATAACAACGGAATTAATCCAATTGAATTATTCAAAATCAATGTTATGGGATTTCAAACTCATAGAGATGAATTTTGTATAGATGATAGTAAGAATGCATTAGCAAAAAAACTGTTTGAATTCTCACAGAATAAAAACTCAGAATTTGAAATTGAAAATGAATATTGCATAAAATCATCTACTGATTTTAATATAAGAAAAGCTCAAGAAGTACTTTTAAAAGCTGATTTAATTAATGAAATCATTAGTTGTGGATACAGACCATTTGATTCAAAATACATATATTTTGATAAAATAGTTGTTGATAGACCTAGAAAAGAATTATTAATTCATTCCAAAAATAAAGAAAACATTCTACTTGGAATTGGAAGACAAGGTTTAGCCATTGGAGATATTGAATGGTGTCTAACAACAGTTTCAAGAAGTCCTGTTGATGCAAATATATTCAGGCGTGGTGGTGTGAATCTATTTCCACTATATCTTTACCCTGAACAAAACGCACAACAAACAATTGGTAGCGGGTCTTACTCCCCTCCTTTGGAGGGGTTGGGGGAGGTCAGAATCCCAAATCTAAACACAGAAATTGTAAAACAAATATCCGATAAATTAGGGTTGAGGTTTGTTTCGGAAAAGGAGAATGTGACCTCCCCTAACCCCTCCAAAGGAGGGGGACAAGACGCAGTCTCTGATAATTTGAGAAATGGAGGTTCTGGTGTAAGTTTTGACTTCACAAAGGAGAATGTGACCTTCCCTAACCCCTCCAAAGGAGGGGGACAAGACATCATCTCTGACTTTTCCAAAGGAGGGGGACAAGACGCAGTCTCTAATTTTTGCGAAAGTGTGGTTAAAAATAATTTAGGAGAAAATGTCTTACACCCCACCTTTGGAGGGGATGGGGGAGGTCAAACTCTGCCAAATGCTATGACCACTACAAACAATTCCAAAGGAGGTGGACAAGACGTAGCCTCTGATATTTACGATGGTGGCAAGTCAAAACAGATGGCTGAAAATGTTGGTCGTACTGAAGCTGGATATATTACAGCAAATCCTCATAACTATCCTTACATAAAAGACATTCGGGAAGAATTAAAGAAAAACCCAACAGAAGCTGAAAAAATTATTTGGGAGTATTTGCGCGCTAAAAAAACAGGTTATAAAATCAGACGCCAACATATAATTGATAATTTTATTGCTGATTTTGTTTGTCTTTCCAAAAAGGTAGTTATCGAAATTGATGGGAAAATTCATTTACAACAAAAAGAACAGGATGAACTTCGAACTTATGCTTTGAATGATGATGGATATAAAGTAATTCGTTTTACAAATGACGAAGTTTTGACAAATCCTCAATCAGTGGCTAACCAAATTAAAAAGATATTAGACGACCGCCAAACAGTAATTCAAGATGATGAATCTGATATAATATCTTCTTCTTCTTCTTTCTTATCCCCCTCCTTTGGAGGGGTTAGGGGAGGTCAAAATCCCGAAAGCGATACTACTTTTGGAGGGGTTAGGGGAGGTAGAATTGTCGACGAAAATACATTTGCCCCAATTGACATATTGGATTATATCTATGCTGTTTTGCATTCGCCAACTTACAGAGAGAAGTACAAAGAATTTCTAAAGATTGATTTCCCGAGAGTGCCCTATCCTAAAGACAAAGAAACGTTTTGGCAGTTGGTAAAATTGGGTGGAGAAATACGTCAGATTCATTTATTGGAATCGCCAATTGTTGAAAAACGCATTACACAATATCCGATAAGTGGAGATAATATAGTAATCAAACCACGCTTCTCTTATTCCCCTCCTTCTTATCTCCCTCCTTTGGAGGGGTTAGGGGAGGTCAAAATCCCGAAAGTGAAACTACCTTTGGAGGGGTTAGGGGAGGTCAAAGAGGTCGGTAAAGTGTATATAAACGAAACACAGTATTTCGATAATGTGCCCGAAGTGGCTTGGAACTTCTACATTGGTGGTTATCAACCGGCTCAAAAGTGGTTGAAAGATAG